>Ga0209333_1000091_pt1 | contig 50647 bp, 24 predicted proteins | sample BlaSpr_A8_OM2_O3_FD_187982 | JGI IMG/M metagenome (GOLD analysis project Ga0209333, IMG submission 187982) | Forest soil microbial communities from Thunder Bay, Ontario, Canada - Black Spruce, Ontario site 2_A8_OM2_O3 (SPAdes) (version 2) | ecosystem: Environmental > Terrestrial > Soil > Boreal... | reverse complement strand
CTCATCCCACGCGCCCGCGGGAGGGAGCGCTTCTTCGCTCTTGCTCACCACCACCTTGAATTCGGGATACGGCGGGTTCGAGGCGAAGTACTCGTTGGGATAAACGTCCAGATCCGCCGGATGATCGACCGCGAGCAGGCGCGCCTGATCGAGATAGACGGCCTCCTCCAGCGGCTCCATGAAGCGGAAGCTCAGAGTTCCAGGATCCCCAGTTTCGTTCGACTTCTCACGAATCATGCTTCGAACGATCTTGATGTATTCGACCGGGCGCGGAACATCTCGCTGGCCGGGGCCAACCCAGTGCCCCACGACGCCCGCACCTAGCATGTCGGCGACCAGTTCGTAGCGCTCGCCATTCCACACAAACAGCGTAGGGCAGGAGCTGCCGCGGCGGTCGATCTCGGTGATGTTCTGCTGCCGGTCGCGCGCGACGTTGATTTCATCCTGCAGCACGCCGGTAGGCCACGTCAGGCGCACAATGTCGGCTTCTTTGGAGTCGCCCAGGCCGACCACGATGTCGGTGGAATTCTGCCCCAGATATCCGTTCGATCCTGCGATCTCAAATTTCTGCCGGTTGCCGCCGGCGAACACTTCGACCTTGGTGCCGATGGCGCTCTTGTTGTCGGCCAATCCCTTGAGCGAAAGGCGCAGCCAGTGATTCTGATTGCCTCCGACATTGCGCAGAAGCACGGCGGGACCGTGATTCTGCGTGATCAGCAGATCGGTCGCACCATCGTTGTCGTAATCACCGGTGATGATGGCGCGGGGATCTTTGAGCTGAATCTTGTCGAGACCAACATCGGCGGTGACGTCTTTGAAACCATCCGCTCCGAGATTGCGAAACAGCCGCACTTCGCCTTTGCCTTCTTTCGTTTCGCCGACGGCGACCAGATCGACCCAGCCGTCGTTGTCGTAGTCGATGGCGGCGACGCCAAAGGCGCGGACCCAATTAGTGGCGGGAAGTTCGATGCGATCAAAAGTCTTGCCGTGGTTGTTCCGCCACAGTATCAAACCAGGTTCGCCAGACTGCGTAAACGCAATGTCCATCCAGCCGTCGTGGTCAAAGTCCAGCACCGTTACGCCGTGCGCCCCGCCGGTTTTGGCGCTACTCAGATTTCTGTGAGTAATAAACTTCCCTTCACGCGGATTTTCGTAAATGATGGGATTTAGCAGAGCTTGCGTGGTGACCAGGTCCACTGCGCGGTCGTTATTGATGTCGCTGCCGACCGCGTTAAGACCCGCAGAGTCGCCGGTCAGCCCTGTCTCCGCCTCTACTCTGGTGAATGTCCCGTTTCCGTTGTTACGCCACATCATGCTGCCCGGACCAGCGAGGGAAAGCGGGAGGTCCTCCTTGAGCGGTTCGGCATTTACCTTCTTCTCTTTCTCTTCCACGTCGGTCTGAACCCCAAGAACCGCCTGGTGTCCAACCACGGAATTGGCGGCGCCGACGTACAGATCCAGGTCGCCATCGTGGTCGTAGTCCAGGAATGTGAGGCCATATAGGCGACCGCCGAATCCATCCGGAAATCCGGCGGCGCGGCTCACATCCTTAAAGGTCCCGTCCTTTTGATTGCGATACAGCGCCACGCGATCCTCAAAACCCACCGCCAAGTCTTCGAATCCATCGTTGTCGTAATCTCCTGCTGTGCAACTGATTGCGTGGGCAGCAGGATCGAATCCAGCCTTCGTGGTTACGTCTACAAATTTTCCATGTCCGACGTTGTGGTACAGCGTCATCCCGCTTTGAGCGCCGTTGCCAGGTAGAAAGAGGTCAATCAGCCCGTCATTGTCGTAGTCGAGAAAACACGCGCCAAGGGCGAGATAGGAGGAGCCTTTGGTCAGCGGCGAAAAGGGCCAACCCTGAGTGGCGATTCCCGATTCCGCCGTAACATCCACAAACCGCACCTTGATCTGCGACGGCGCTTTCAGCACTGCCGAGGGCGATTCGACTGCGCGCGAGTATTGGCCCTGCTCGCCGTAAGCGAGGCTCATGGGCGCGCCGATTTTGTTTTGCGTGATGTATTGGAATTTCTTCAGGTGCTCGCGGGCGTGGTCGATGTCGGTCGATTGCTGATAGGCGCGCGAGAGTCCGAACTCAGCGGAAGCGTGCAGCGGGTTGAGTTGCAGGGCGTGCTGGAAGGCGTCGATGGCCTGGGGAAACTGTTTCGCCTGCACGTAGACCGAGCCCAGGAAATACCAAGTGTCGGCATCATTCGCATCCAGATCGACGACGTGGTGAAACGCATCAATCGCGGCTTGAGCGTCGCCCGTATTCTTTGCGAGCAGGCCGAGGTTGTACCACGCGTGCGGATTTTTCGGGTCCTGCTTTAGAACAGCCTCGAGCGCGGCTTTGGCTTCATCGATCTTCTGCAGGTTCAGGAGGGCGATGCCTTCATTCAGCCGCGCCATGGTCAGCTTCGGATCGAGCTCCGCGGCTTGCTGGAAGGACTTGAGTCCCTTCTCAAAGAGCTGCTGATTCATATAGGCGGCGCCGAGATTGTTCAGGCGTGCCGCCTCCGCCGGATTCGCTTTGGGTTGAGTTGGCGGGGCGGTTGCGAATAGACCAAACGCTGCCAGGAGTATGCCGGCTAAGGCTACTGAAATTCGGGGAGTCATCTGATCAAAGATTTAAACACAGAGGCACAGGAGGACACAGGGTAAATCGCTACTTCGCAGATTTCGGTGGAGGACTGTACGCGCGTGTGCCGAGGGTTCCCTTCCCTTCACCGACCGTGATTGTCTGTCCGGTGCTGACGCTTGAGATCTTGTCAACCTGGCCGCTGGGCCATTGAATCTCAACGGCGTCAGCCTTCGTTTGCGCGCCGAGGCCAAAGGTGAGCACCAGTTCGCTCTGCGAGAGATAACTCGAACCGGAGCGCAGCATTTTCGATTGTTTGTCTTTGTTGTTACCTTCTCCCGAGGTGACCTGCACAACCGCGCCGATGCCGTCGCGGTTCGATTTTGTTCCCACCAGCTTCACGCGCAAGCTGTGATTCGTTCCGCCCTCGTTGTGAAATAAATAGGCTGGACCGGCGTTGGTTGTGAGCAAAATATCCAGAAAACCGTCGTTGTCGAAATCGGCGTAAGCTGCGCCCCGAGCCACTCTGGACGCGTCAAAGGCCGGGCCCATCTGCGCCGTCACTTCCTGGAACTTGCCTCCACCCAGGTTGCGGAACAGGTGCGAGGGCTCGGCGTAGGTTACGCGCTTTTGCACGCGCTCAATGGCGTCTTCGATGTGGCCGTCAGCGACGAAGATGTCGGGCCAGCCGTCGTTGTCGTAGTCGAAAAAGAAACAGCCAAAGCCAAGCGTGACCAGTGTGGCGCGGCCTACTTCCGATTGTGGGGCCTCGTCCACGAACAGGCCGTTGCCCTCGTTGTGGTAGAGCGAGGCCATCTGGTTGGCGAAGTTGGTGATGAGGACGCTGGGATGACCACTACGGTCGTAGTCGGCGGCATCCACGCCCATGCCGGCGCGCGCCACTCCATCTTCGCTGAAGCCAATTCCAGCGGCCACGCCGCGCTCTTCGAACGTGCCGTCTTTCTTGTTCAAGTAGAGCTTGTTGGGCTGCGTGTCGTTGGCGATCAGAATGTCGGGCCAGCCGTCGGCATTGGAATCGAGGATGGCAATGCCCAGGCTCTTTGAAGTGGGATCGCCGAGACCAGCCTTCTGCGTGGCATCTTCAAACTTACCGCCGCCAAGGTTATGCCACAGCCGCACCGAGGTTCCCTTGTACGACTCCGGCGTGCAATAGGATTTGTGCGCGCCGTCGAGTGTGCAGTAGAGGTCGGTCTGCTCGGTCCACTGCACGTAGTTTGCAACTACGAGATCGAGTTTGCCGTCGCGGTCGTAATCCACCCACGCGGCGCTGGTGGAGAACTCGTTTGGACCGAGCAAGCCGGAGGCCCTGGTGACATCGGTGAAAGTGCCGTTGCCATTGTTGTGGAAGAGATGGCTTTGTCCAAGAGTGGTGATGAAGATGTCATCGAAACCGTCGTTGTCATAGTCGCCGACTGCCACTCCCATGCCGAACATGGGCACGGCCAGTCCGGCCTGGCGGGTTACATCGGTAAAAGTTCCATTGCGATTGTTGTGGTACAGCTTTGGGGTTGTCGCCCCACCGTGAGCGTGTCCGGGGAAGTCATCGCCGTTAACCAATAGAATGTCGGGATAGCCATCGTTGTCGTAGTCGATAAAGGCGCAGCCCGGGCCCATGGTTTCGGGCAGCCACTTTTTCCCGAACGCGCCGTTGTTGTGCGTGAAATGAATTCCAGCTTGCGCCGTGACGTCGCGGAAACGGATTTGCTGGGCCTGGGCGGTGTACCCCAGAAACAAAATCCACCACAGAGACACAGATACACAGAGAACCCCCGAACAATACGCGTGCGTCTTTTCTCTTTGACTCTGTGACTCTGTGGTGGAATGTACTTTTGTGGTCTTCACTATTTTGAGCCCCCGGTAGAGGCGTTGGCGGGGGTCACGACTGTACGTTCAGGATGCAGCGCCACGAGCGGCACGGAGACGTGTTCGTGCACGGCCTGCCGCTCGTTGTTGTCTTCCGGATGCGACTGGCGATAGGGTCCGGTAATCGCTTGCGACGATTCGTCCGCTTTGAATCGCAGGTAGCGTGCCTCGTGCTCCTTGGCGAGCTTTTCGTTTCCCAGACCGTTGTAACATAGCATCAAGTTATAGTGAGCCTGCAAATCCTCGGGATCGATGGCCAGAACGGACTCCAGGGTCTTGATTGCCTCGGTGTATTTGCGCTGCAGGAATAGAATTCGTCCGAGATCGTTGATCGCAACACGGTCGCGTGGATACTGAGCCAGAACGATGCGCAAGCGTTCCGCAGCGCCGTCATAGTTTCCGTCAGCGCGCAGCACTCGCGCGTAGAAGTAGTTCGCTCGGGCGAGATTCGGAGACAGGGCCAGTGCCTTCTGGAGCACGGTGCGAGCGCGATCCATGTCGCCTTCCTGCACGGCGCAGCGGCCAATGTTGACCCAGCCATCGGGATTGTCAGGGTCGGCTTCGGTCACTTTCTGGAACGCGGCGGCTGCGGCTTTCAGATCGCCTTGCAGGAACAGGCCGATGCCGTAATCGTTCCAGCGCTGCCATTCGTCTTTGCGCGCGATGGTCTTTGGATCAGCCACGGGAGCGTTGTGCGCAACCACCGGCAGCGTCACTTCGTTTTCCGCGACCGTGACGATAGGCAGGTCTGGTATCTTTTCCTGCTTCGCCGAAACGCCGCTCAGCGATGCGGTGAACACCGTCGGACGATCGTCGTAGTCGGGGGACACCGAGTCCGGCGATGCCGGATCGGGCCGCCCGGCGAAGGCTTCATGCGTGCCATACCACGAAAACTTTCTGTAGCACAGGCGGGCGTGCAGCGTGATCTTGTTGCCGGTGCTGTCCGGAATCGACATGCGGTAATGCACCGTGTCGGCCGCGCCGGGAGGAATCAGCCGGACATATACCACCGCTCTAGTGGCCCAGGCGTTGCGCTTGTTGATGGGATTGCCGTGCGCGTCGATCTGCAGCGAGCGGTAAAAGTGCGCGCCCTTTTCCACCGGACCCTTGCCATTGTCTTCAACCATGCCGCTCCAGAAAATGGTCTGGCCTTTGTCGTCGGTGGCCTTGAGTTCGAGCCAGGTGTCGTAGGCATCGACCGTACCGCCGGGGAAAAAGTGTCCAAGTTTCTTGGTGCGTACGACGACATCGACGCGCACGGTGTCGCCGCGGCGCAGCGCAGGCTGCACGCGGTTCAGCGGAGCGGTGACCGGCGCAACTTCTCGTCCCGTCTCTGGAGTGATTTTGGTTTCGGCTTCTTCGCCCACGGCGAAAGTTGTAGCCAGTTCCGATTGAGTCGTTGCCCCTGACTTCAGCGGCGCCTGCGCGGGAGATACAGCAAAGATATCGACAGTGAGAGCACCGCTCTTCAGGAAACCTTCGGTAAGCTTTAGTTGGGCAGCATCTTCATTTGCTGTGGGCACGGCAGTGTTCGCGCCCGGAAAACGATGCGAGTGTACGAGGCCGTTGATGTTGCCCGCGTCCTTCGACGACTCCATGGGCATGTGGCAATCGGCGCATTGCTGCGGTTTCGGTGGATAGTAGAAAGAGCGCGCACCCTGCCCGGAGACTCCACTGGCCTGCCAGTTGTCATACTCGTTGAATCCGCGGAACCAGCGGTAGTGATTTACCGGGACGTCGAGATGCACCTTGTGACAGGTGGAGCAGAATTCCGCGGTCTGCGTTTTCATAAACGGCTTGAGGAACACGCGTCGATGCGGTTCGGGGTTCAGGCGGATGACGAAATCATGCAGGGCTCTCGCCACGGGATTCTGCGTGGCCGCCAACTCGTGCAGCTTGGGATACTCGAGATAAAAGTCGGCCTGACCCATCGTGCTCTTCACGTCGGCGATGGAGTGGCACATCATGCAGCCCAGCCCGGCCTGCGATTCGGGGCGATGCACAATCTGTTTGATGGGAGTATCCATCAGCCCGCTGTAGAGCACGGCCGGATCGTGGCATCCGCCGCACCATTTTGAAGGCTTGGTACCGACCGTATCCTGCATGTACTCGATCGATTTGCGGTACCACTGATTGTTGAACGAGGAGAAATGGTGCATCGAGCTGAACCACTGGTTGTAAATATCTTCGTGACAGCGCTTGCAGGAATCGGACTCCATGAAGAACTTGCTGGGAATTTTCTGCTGGCCGTAAACCTGCGCGGAACTGGGGAAGAACGATCCCTCAGGCCCGTCGCCCTCACCGTTCATGTTGGCGGGCGGCATGGTCGGATTCTGAATTCGCGATCGGGTTTGCCAGCCTTCGCGAGCGTAGCGCGCGCCATAGCCGACTCCGGCCAGCACCATCAGGCAGATTGCTGCACGAAGAACGGAGGCACCGACGTTCGACGCGAGCCATCCCCGTCGCCCAAGTTTGTCAGCAATGAGAAGGCCAACGCCAAGGAGCGAGATGACGATGTGAAGGTAAAGCCAGTTCCATTCCGTGCGCGGGGTGCCAGTCTTGATCAGAACGATTCCGAGCACAGCACCAGCCCCCACCAGAAGCCAGCCAGCACGTGACACAAAGCTCCCATTTCGCAGCAAACGAAAGAGGGCGGGAATCAGCAGAAGCGCGGCAATGACTCCGCTCAGCGCGTGCAGGAGCACTATGCTGGCAAAAAAAATGTTCGGCTGCGGGAAGGTATACAGATACGCGGCTGAAACCACCAGAAATGGCAACAGCCAAGACAGTGCCCGGCCGGCGAACCTCATGGATCGTAAGTTATTTGTCATTGGAATCGGTGGACACTTACAGCTGAGGACTTCAGTCCCACAGTGACTGAAATCGCGTGCCACTCAACTTACTCAGATGGGAGAACGGAAGAAATAATACAAAAATACTAGAGAAAAAATCGCCCTATGCGTTGGGAGGGATCTTCCAGGCGCCGCATTGCTTTTCAAGCGCCGAGGCGACGGACAACACCTGCTCCTCTTCCCACGGCCTGCCGACGATCTGCACGCCGATCGGAAATCCCTGGGACGAACTGCCCACGGGAACAACCGCAGCGGGATTGCCCAAGAGGTTGAAAAATTCCGTATAGCTCCAGGCATCGAGATAGTCGACGGTTTTGCCTTCGATCAGCCAACTGCGCTCGCCGTGCCGGAAGGCGGGGATTGCGGCCGCCGGGCACAACAGGATCGGATGATGCTCCATCTGGGAGAAGAGTTGGGTGCGTGCGGCATCGCGGCGAATCCAGGCATCGAGCAGGGTCCGACCCGTATGCGGACGTTGAACCGAAGACCAATCCAGAAACTGTTTCAGGATCGGACTGAGATCGGCTTCCCTTCCCTTAAACATGGGTTGAAGGAGCATCCCACCGGCGACAACAAAAAACTTCCACCACAGTTGCCGCGCTTCTTCGAGTCCCTCAGGCCGGAACCGTTCCACTTGAAATCCCGTATCGCGTAAGGCGCTCGCCGCGGTGTGAACAGCCGCGCGGGTTTCCCCCGTAACTGGCGTGCGGCCGTCGTCTTCGAAGTAACCGACTCTCAAATTTCTAACTTCCTTTGCATTCGGCCAACGCACGGGCACCGGAGCAGAGCAGGTGTCGCCAACGTCCGGGCCTTGCATCACTTCGAACAGAACTTTCAGGTCGGCAACGGTGCGCGCCATCGGGCCGAGGACGCCAAGCAATGCAAACGGCCCGGCGGATACGGGAAAGTGCCCGGTGGCCGGAATTCGTCCTGGCGTAGGCTTCAGACCACAGATGCCGCTGAAGTGAGCGGGCACGCGAATCGATCCTCCGCCGTCGCTGCCCACGCCTCCCGCAGACATGCCCGCGGCAATCGCTGCCGCTTCACCGCCGCTGGAGCCGCCGGGTGTGCGCTCCAGGTCCCATGGGCTGTTGGTGCGGCCATAAAGCAGGTTATCGGTTTCCCACGCCATGAGAAGTTCGGGAGTGTTGGTTACTCCCAGAATGATTGCTCCTGCATTTTTCAACCGCGCCACCAGCGGCGCATCTTGCCGCGCGATAAATCCTGCGCGCAGCCGGGTTCCGGCCTCGCAACGCAGCCCCGCGACGCTAATGGAACTCTTGATGCTGATGGGAACGCCGTGCAGCGGGCCGAGCGTTTTTACCCGCGTCTTCTTGCGCATGATTGCGTTCTCCGCGTCACGAGCGGATCGCAGGGCCCGTTCCGCGTCTACTTGCACAAACGCGTTTAATCTTGGATTCAGCTTTTCGATCTGCGCCAAATGCGCTTCTACGAGTTCTACCGGGGAGATTTTCCTCTTCCGGACTTGTTCGGCCATGGAAACCGCAGGAAGAAATGTCAGGTCGTTCATGAGGTTCCTCGAAAGGCGCGACCGAGCATTCGCTTTTCGTCTGGGGTGAGAAAACGGTGTTCGCCCTTCGCCAAGTCACCCAGTTGCAACGGTCCAATGGCCACGCGGAGCAATCGCAACACCTCGACGCCCATGCTCTCTATCATGCGCCGGATCTGGCGATTCTTTCCCTCGTCGAGAACGATTTCAAGCCAGCAATTCTTCTGACCTGCTCGCAGGCGGCGAGCCTGCTTCGCTCGCAGCACTTCGCCGTCTTTCGCTTTCACTCCACGAACCAATGCCTGGACAAACTCCTCATCTGCAACGATTCCAACCTGCACATGATAAGTTTTGTCTATATGCGTTTCGGGTACGGTGATGCGCGCGGCCCATTCGGAATCGTTGGTGAGCAAGAGCAAGCCCTCGCTGGCTTTATCGAGTCGACCGACGGGGGCGACCCAGGGCGTGGCTCCTTCGAACAGGTTCGTTCTGCCCTGGGAATCGGCGATCAGTATTGTGTACACCGTGGCGCGGCCTTTTTCATCCGACGCCGTCGTCACTACGCCCCGCGGCTTATTCATCATGAGGTATATTTTTTCCCGCGCCTCAGCCAGTTTTCCATCGACCGCAATCTGATCCTTCCCGGACACCGGCGTCTCCGGATCGCGACGGATTTTTCCGTTCAGGCTGACGCGCCCGGCACGAATCAACTCGGCCGCGCTCGATCGTGAACAGTAACCGAGCTTCGACAAGGCACGCGCCAGGCCAATCTTGCGGCGGACTTCGTTCTCTCTCACCGGTTCATGCTAACCGAGAATTCGATCAACCACGATGCACAATCCGGCGGCACTTGGTACGATGTCTATCGTCGGCGAACAGGTAAGGAGATTTCACATGGCTCCCCAACATCCTCCGCGTTTTCTGAAGATTGTGGACGACGCCAAGACGCGCGTGCGCGAAACCAACGTCGAGGCAGTTAAGAAGAAGATGGATCGCGGCGAAAAATTCACGCTCGTGGACGTGAGAGAAGAGAGCGAATTCGCAAAAGATCATTTGCCCAGCGCGATTCATCTTGGCAAAGGCATCATCGAGCGCGACATCGAGGCCCGCGTGCCCGACCTCAAATCGGAGATTGTGCTTTACTGCGGCGGAGGATTCCGCTCGGCGCTGGCGGCCGACAATCTGCAGAAGATGGGTTATACCAATGTGATCTCGATGGACGGCGGCATTCGCGACTGGCGAGAAAAAGGATTTCCGCTGACGAAAGGCAGTACCTAGTACCCAGTACCGAGTGCTCCGCTTAGGTTCGTAACACGCTTCTCAGTTCTGGGTACTGGGTACTGGGCACTTCTTCAACTATGAATGGACGCATCTTCCTCTGGTCGCTCACCTCGGCGCTCGCGGGATTTCTTTTTGGGTTCGACACGGTCGTTATTTCCGGCGCGGAAAAAACAATTCAGACGCTCTGGGGCCTGAGTCCCGGGGTGCACGGGATTGCCATGGCCTCGGCCCTCTACGGCACCGTGGTTGGCTCGCTGATCGGGGGCTGGCCGGCGGACCGCTTTGGTCGCAAGGCAACGCTGCTTTGGATCGGCGTGCTTTACTTTGCCGGCGCGGTGGGCTCGGCGCTGGCGCCGAACGTTGTGACTTTCATCATTGCTCGCGTGATTGGCGGGCTGGGCATCGGCATCTCGACCGTGGTTGCGCCGATGTACATTTCGGAAATCGCACCGCCCAAGTATCGCGGGCGCCTCGCGGGAATGTTCCAGTTCAATATCGTCTTCGGCATCCTCATTGCCTTCGTCTCGAACGCGCTGCTCGCAGGCATCGGCGCCAACGCCTGGCGTTGGATGCTCGGCGTGGCCGCGTTCCCGTCATTGATCTATGCTGCGTTCTGCTTCGGCCTTCCCGAGAGCCCACGCTGGCTGCTGAGCCGAAAGGGCGACCGCGAGGCTGGACTCGAAGTGCTGCGGCGAATCGAGCCGGACGCTTCAAAGGCTCAAATCGCAGCCGATGCGGACGTGATTATCGCTGCGTCCTCGGAGCAGGCATCGTCGGGACGTTTCTGGACGAAGCGTCTTCGCAAGCCGATCATGCTTGCCATCCTGATTGCCTTTTTTAATCAACTCTCCGGCATCAATGCGATTTTGTATTTCGCGCCCCGCATCTTTGAACTCACCGGCCTGGGCGCGAAGGCGGCGCTGTTGCAGTCGATCGGCATCGGCGTCACCAACCTGGTTTTCACCTTCGTTGGCCTCTGGCTGATTGATCGGTTAGGCCGGCGCACTCTCCTTTATATAGGATCGTTCGGCTACATTATTTCGCTCGGCCTTGTAGCCTGGGCCTTCTTCACAAATCATCTCGCGATGGTACCGATTTGCATCTTCGCGTTCATCGCGGCGCACTCGATCGGGCAGGGAGCGGTCATCTGGGTTCTCATTTCCGAGATATTTCCCAATCGCCATCGTGCGGAAGGGCAGACGCTCGGCAGCTTTACGCACTGGATCTTTGCTGCCTTGCTCACAACCTTCTTCCCGGCGATGGTCACCAAGTTCCCGACCGGTTACGTCTTCTTGTTTTTTGCCGGCATGATGGTTCTGCAACTCATTTGGGTAAAGACCATGGTCCCGGAGACGAAGGGTGTACCGCTGGAGGAAATCCAGAAACAGTTGGGGATCGAGTAGGGCTGCAAGTTTATATTTTAGTTACCCTACCCCCCCCACCCCCCCTCCCCCCCATTTTTGCAAAATATCTAGAATCAGTAACTTACGGGCTTCGAGCCGCGAAATTCCTTGCAAAATATTCATAACAAAGACTTTATAATTCAAAATCTTGAAAACATGGGACTTACGGGCCGATTTCTGACCGCGAGCGCCCTTGCCGATGTTGCTGCGCCTACTTCCTCTGGTGGGACAATCATGGAACGAAATGGAGGCTGGGCGCAAGGGCAGATGTCACAAGGTTGGGCCGTGGAAATCCTTTCGTTCGCTCGGAAACAAAAATGGGGACCGAATTTTCCCCTCAGATTTTAGTAAGGGCGGCGAGGCGTATTTGGCCGCGGGAAATCACAGGGTGTATTCGGGAACTCCTTTTCCCACCTGTCAACTTGCGCGTGCTTCGCGTCGGCAATCAACTCTAGGGCTGTCTTGTAGTCATCGCTACCGATAAACTCCAGGGATGCGTAAGTGTCTTTCCAGAGACGAAGAATCTTATTGAGAATTATGCTCGTCTCTTCAAACACTTTTCTTAGGTCAGCAATCGTCAGCTTGGCGCGATTTGCAAGACCCACCGAATCGATCACGGTTCTTGGATCTAAGTGGGCAAGGGCCTCGTTCCTCCGCTTCTCTATCGATTTGAGAATTCCCTGAAGACCGCCAATGCGATTTTGCGATTCCTTTACAGCTAGCTCCACCTGTTGGGCCGTTCCGTGTGTGAACGTCGATGCCTCAATTTTCGCCCGATCAAGTAGCGATTTCACCGTAATCGCGCCCTTCGTTTTGTCGTAGAGTTTTGCTACGTACATCTGTGACATCTGAAGAGACGCTTCTACTGACAATCTGAAGAAGGTCGGAGAGCACTTAAGAACGATAGGGTCCCAATCTTTCAATCCGTCGGCGATGGTGAGATATGCACGCCCCAGCAGTACTTCATTCGTCAGGCTGTTGAGAATCTGGTCAATTGTCGGCTTGCCCACTGCTGCCTCCCGTTTTCGAGATTCTATCGCCGGTTGGTGAGGGCCATCATTGCTCAACGCTTCAGTGCTCCGGTAAGGCGGGCAGCGCCACCTTCTGCTGAATCCCCGCGCCCTCGACGACCGTGTAAATAAAATCCGCGGCCACGTCGCGCAGAACTTCCGTTTCTCCATTCGGCCAGCGAATGCTGACTTCGCTCATCCTGTCGTTTGCCGCTAACCCAAAATGCAGGCGCAAATCGTTCTGCGAGAGGTAGCTCGCCCCGCCGCGCACTTCATCGAACTGCACCAGCTTGCCGGCCTTCACCGTGACGCGCGCGCCGATGGCGGCCTTATTGCTTTTCATTCCCACCAGTTTGAACAGCACGCGGTGATTCGGGCTGTCGTTATGATTCAACAGCAGCGATGGCGGCTCACCCACGTTGAGCACGACGATATCGACATTGCCATCGTTATTGATATCTCCAAAAGCCGCGCCCCGCCTGGATTCCAGGGGCATGTCCGCGAACACGGAAGAAACATCCTCAAAAGTCCCGTCGCGATGATTGCGGAAGAGCAGCATCGGCTGGCGGTAGGTCATACTGCCGGAAGTCGCATCGGCCTGGGGATAGACGTGGCCATTGGCGACGAATAAGTCCAGCCAGCCGTCGTTGTCCATATCGAAGAACGACGTGCCCCAACTTACGAAAGGATAAGTCGGCTTCAGCAACTTGGCGCGCACGCTGACATCGGCGAAGTTATCGTTGCCGAGGTTGTGATACAGCGTGGAACCTTGCTCGACAAAGTTGGTCACGATCATCGACAAGCGGCCTTCGTGAAGATAGTCGCCCCAAGCCACGCCCATCGAGCCCTGTTCCATGCCGTCGCCACTGAGCGCGACTCCAGACAGCAAGCTGACATCCTCGAACGTGCCATCGTGCTTGTTGCGATACAAGTAATTGGGGCCGGCGTCGTTCGCCACATAAAGATCGGGCCAGCCGTCATTATCGTAGTCACCCCAGGTGGCGCCCAAACCGTAATAGTGATGAGGGTCGTCGACACCCGCCTTCCTGGAAACTTCTTCGAACGTGCCATCGCCTTTGTTGTGAAACAGCAAATCCGATTCGCCGGGCATGCCCCACGGACCGCATTGCACCAGCACGCCTTTGAAGCGGCAAAATCGCGGATCGTTGCCGAATTGCGGCAGATTGTCGATATCGACATGCACATAGCGCGAGACAAAAAGATCCACCTTGCCGTCGCGATCATAATCGGCCCAGGCCGCTCCCGTGCTGAATCCGCCGGCGCCCACGCCAGCCTTATCAGTAACATCTTCGAACTTGCAGTTGCCCAGGTTGTGATAGAGAGCGTTGCCGCCGAAGCCGGTAACGTAGATATCCTGCAGGCCGTCGTTGTCGTAATCGGCCACGGCCACGCCCATGCCCCAGCCTTTGCGCGTGAGGCCCGCGGACTTGGTGATGTCGGTAAACTTCAGGTCCCCGTTCTTAGAGTCGGTATCCTGATGATAGAGCGTGATCATTAAGTCGCCGCCCTGGCGGTAGCGCTGCACCGTGGAACCATTGACGGTGATGATGTCGAGCTTGCCGTCGTTGTCGCAGTCGATCAGCCCTACGCCTCCGCTCATCGATTCGACGATGTACTTCTTGTCGGGGGAAGAAATATGCGCGACCGTAAGTCCGGCCTTCTGCGCCACATCTTCGAACCGCGGAATGGATTGCTGGGAACCTGTTTCTTGCGCCTCTTTGACCGAAACTGATGGAGTCGCCGATGGTCTGGCAGGAGCGGCCTGCGCCAGCAGCATAGGGGTTATCAACAATTCCGTACATAGAAAAAGCGTCCACACGGAAAGCAAGACTCGCATAGGCAGGCACCGATTATACCGCGTGGGTTTCAGTAGGCTGAGAGTCATCATTCCGGCAGCAGCGAGATCCCTGCCGTTGTGTTCCCGTCCGTCCCTGAAGAAGATAGCCGCCTAGCGGTAATCGCTTGAGCCGCCGATGGAGCGAGGAGTGGGAATTGACTGTTCCCCACAACATGAGATCGTACTCACCCAAGGAAAACGCAATTCAGGAGCGGCAGCCATGCATGAAGGGAGTGGAGTCGTCGACGATGAGAGCTTTTATAGGCATACGGCTGTACTCATCTCCAATCGGGGAAAACGCATTCGCGCGTTTCTCCGCTTACGTTCGCTTTTCATACATAAGCAAAGGACTGTGCAGGACTTTAGGACCACCAGACAGTCCGAGCCAAACGGGACTCCGGGCACGTCTTTGCAATCATCCTGTTCAGCCAATTCTATTGCTCTTACTCTACACTGGCGCGGCTGCGCGTTCCCCCAGCTAGAGCGCTCCCGCTTTGCGCAGTGCTTCCTTCATACCGGCCCAACTCTGCGCACTGGAAGCTTCGGCAGTTCCGGCTCCGCGCCAGTGAGTTTCCAGGCTAACCGCGTGGCGATATCCATCCCGTTTGAGGGCGGCAAACTGTCCTGTCCAGTCGATGACGCCCTGGCCTACGGCTGCCCAGTCGTAGTCTTTTCCCTTCTTGATTACATCTTTGCAGTGGCAGTGCCCGATTCGATCTTTGGGCAGCAGGTTGTATGCGTCGGGATACGGTATTTCCCCGCGACTGGCGGCGTTGCCCGGATCCCAATTAAGCATAAGGAAACGCGAAGTCACACCAGCCAAAACTCTGGCCGCTTCCGCTCCGGTTGCGGTGTTGCAGGAAGGTTCGTTCTCCAAAAGCAGGATGATGCCATTCTTGCCGGCTTTTTCCGCGGCCTTTTGCAGAGCGTCGTTCATTGCGTGCCGGTAGGGACCTTGGTCTTCCAGTCGCCAGAAATCGAAACAGCGCACACGATCGGTACCAAAACTCTTGGCCAGCGCGATGCTGCGTTCCAGAACTTCATCTTGCTGAGCGTAGGTGAAGCTGGCTTTAAACTGATCCCGCTTTTCGCTGTACTTTGACTCCGGCGCTCCCGGCCAGTCCACTTTGAACAGCGGACTGGCAATATCCGTAACCTGCAAGTTATTCTGCTTCACGATTCGCACCGCTTCTGCAATCTCGCCCGGATCCAGGGCAACGGCGTTCTTGTTCCACATGCTGCGCACTTCGATGAATCCCATTCCAAACTCCTTGGACGCCACTTCGCAGGCGTGACCAAAGTCTTGCGAAATTTCGTCATTGATAACGGAGATATGAAACGGCGATTTGCTCAGGAGCGAGGCCCCCGGCTTCGGGGAGGACGGGAAAGGAAATGCCGAAAGCTGAGTACTGACCGCGAACGCTCCAACTCCGGCAATGAATCCTCTTCGTGAGATCTCGTATGACATTGTTCTTTCTCCTGATGACGAAAGTTGGTTGCTCGGCGGATTCACGAGCTGATCGGTACAGGCTCCAGACGTGGCGCGAGAATTTGAATGATCGCCAGCGCCAGCAAATACGCCGAACCTGCCATGAAAAACGGGATCATATAGCTGCCGGTCCACTGTAGTACGTAGCCCACGATTTTCGCCATCAACATTCCTCCGATCGCACCGGCCATCCCGCCGATACCCACGACCGAACCGACCGCCTGTGCGGGAAAAAGATCCGAGGCCAAGGTGAGAAGGTTGGCCGAGAAGCCCTGATGCGCGCCGGTGGCGAGCCCGATCAGCAGCACCGCGCCCCACAAGCTTTCCATCCGGTACGCGAATACGATAGGAACCACACAGACGGAGCAGATCAGCAGCGTAAACTTGCGCGCGAAATTAACACTCCGGCCGCGATGAATCAGCCAGGAGGAGAGCCAGCCTCCGGCCACACTACCCACATCGGCGAGCACATAGATCACCATGATGGGCAACCCCAGCTGCATCAAGCGGAGTCCGTGGTTCCTTTGCAGGAAGTCAGGAATCCAGAACAAGAGGAACCACCAGATCGGGTCGACAGTGAATTTTCCCAGCGCGAACGCCCACGTCTGCCGATACGGTATTAGACTGGCCCATTTGACTTTGAACGCTGCCGGCTGGGAATCGCTCCCAATGTAATCCAGTTCTGCCCGGGAGATTAGCGGATGATCCTCGGGCCTGCGATAGAGCAATAGCCAAAACCCCACCCAAATAAATCCCAAGGAGCCCGTCGCAATGAAAGCCCAGCGCCAGCCCCAGTGAATCGTAATCCACGGCACAATCAAGGGAGTGAGGATAGCGCCAATGTTAGACCCAGCGTTGAAGATTCCAGTGGCTAAAGCCCGCTCCTTTCTGGGAAACCATTCGGCGACAGTCTTGATGCTGGCCGGAAAAACTCCTGCCTCGCTAAATCCCAGCGCGGAGCGCGCAACTGCAAAGCTGCCGAGGGAATTGCACCCCGCATGCGCCATGGAGGCCAGGCTCCAGAAGATCATAGCCAGCGCATAACCAAGGCGACTACCGAGGCGATCCATCAGCCGGCCCATCAAGACGATTCCTACCGCGTAGGCGGCCTGAAAAGCAGAAACAAGATTGCTGTAATCGATCTCGTTCCACCCTAAGTCGTGCTGCAGCGTAGTCTTCAAAACGCCCAGGACCTGGCGGTCCATGTAATTCTTGGTGACGCCGAACAAAAGGAGTGTACAAATCACCCAGCGAAAATGGCCCACACCCCTTGCCGTGGCGTTGACCGCGGGGAGATACGGCGGGGTCGCTGTAGATTTGTTCGAGGAACTCAACATGCCGGCCAGCCGGTGTTATCCATACGTCGACACTCTGCTCTTAAGTATTGCTTGTCTTTTGCCTTCTCTGCCCAGTCTCCAGTGCGCAGCTTCTCTGGCCAAATCGTCGCTGCACATTGTCCAGGTTGCACGTGCGATCTTCTAATCGGGGACAGTGTGACTTACTGTTGCAGCCGGGTTAAACTGGCACGCGGAAAAACTTCCGGCGCAAGGTAAGGCATGGAATCGACATCCCCCAAGGGATCCGACCCCGGCAGAACATCTGGTAGTCCCGATGATCCGATCGCCGCAGATCGGATCCAGTCTACCGTTGAAGAAGTATTGGCGGCTGCGCAATTCATCGACATGCACACGCACCTGTTTCCTCCCGCGTTCGGCAGACTCGGATTGTGGGGTATCGACGAACTGCTGACTTAAAACTATCTGGAAGCGGAGTTCTTCCGCTCATCGGACTTCACTCCCGATCATACTGGTCTCTTTCCAAGAAGGAGCGCGCCGACGCCATCTGGCAGGCTTTGTTCGTCGAGAACAGCCCGGTTTCCGAAGCTACACGGGCGTAATTGCGGTCCTTCACGCGTTCGGCCTGCCTACCGACAGCCCGGATTTGTCCGAGGCGCGCTCCTTCTTTTCTGCTCGACCGGTTGAGGCGCATGTTCGCCGCGTCATTGAACTAGCCGGGGTGAGCCGGGTGGCAATTACCAACGATCCTTTGGATCCTGAGGAGGCTCCGGTTTGGAAAAGTGGCATCAAGTCTGATCCGCGGTTTCAGGCGGTACTGCATTTAGATCGCATCTTGCGCGGCTGGCCGGAGGATTGCCAAGCGTTGGCGAGTCAAGGTTATCGCGTAGAAGAGCGCGTGTCGGGACCGTCGATTTCGGAGGTTCGCAGGTTTCTCACTTCCTGGTGCGAACAGATGCGCCCGGCATACATGGCGGTGTCGCTGCCGTACACATTTCAATTCCCGGACGACACACCAGGAAACAAGATCTTGAGCGAGGCCATCTTGCCATCGTGCCGGGAATTAGAATTGCCCTTGTCGTTGATGATTGGCGTGCGCCGTCAGGTCAATCCCAGGCTTCGATTGGCCGGCGACGGTGTGGGCAGAGCAGACCTTGGATCTCTCGAATATTTGTGCCGCAGTTATCCGGACAATCGTTTTCTGGTGAGCGTTCTCAGCCGTGAGAATCAGCATGAACTCTGCGTCTATGCGCGAAAGTTCAACAATCTCATGCCCTTCGGCTGCTGGTGGCTCCTCAATAACCCTTCCACCGTGGAAGAGATTACTCGCGAGAGGCTGGAACTGCTGGGGACGAGCTTCATCCCTCAGCATTCCGAACGCCAGGGTACTCGAGCAGCTCATCTACAAGTGGCGAAACACACGGGTGACTCTGGCGCCGATTTTGGCAAGTGCTTACCGGAAAATCTCCACGGACGGAAGGAAGGTGACCAGAAGGGAAATTGAACGCGATGTGAATCGCCTTTTTTGCGGAAATTTCGAACAATGGACCAGCCGAAGAATCGTCAAGAATTAACTGCGCAGAGATTACAGCGGCGGCATCAAAGCTTGTAACCTTCGGTGGTGTGCGAATTTGACCTCTGGACAACTGATCAATTGGGTTGAGCAGGACTAGCGCGCACCATTTGTCGATAGAGCGGAAATTCTCCCCGCGGCAACTCAGCCATCACTTTTTGCATGCTCTAACTAAAGCAACTCCGGCTAATGCAAAGGAAGGACACGCCGTTGTTTCGTCTAAATCGACTTGCTTTATTGACTACGCTGGTGGTACAGAAGGAGCCTTGCAACTGCATAGCTCTCTGCTCTAGGTAGTTCTGCACGATTGAGCGGTCCCACGATTTGACGGCAGATCTGACGTTGATCCGTCGCTCTCTCTTTCTGAGTCATCCGAAACCCGGACGAAATTTCTCTGGACACCTTCATTCCCTGTTCATTCCTTTTCTTCCGACTGGCAGATCGTGGAAGTAACAAGCCGCACCGTCCGTAGAACAACTAGCTGTCTGCTCAATGTAGTTCTGCGCGATTAAGCGCTTCCACGTATGCGGTCGTCAGATGTCGCGCACCGTTCGCGCTCACTGGATCCCATTCAATGGGCAACACATGACGGACACGCGCCGGTTCGGTTGGCCCGTTCTGCCGATGGCCGCACGACAGGCAAATCGCTCCCACCTGCCTGATGTCAGTCTCTTTTGATATTTCGTTCTCACGGATCGCAATAGCTCCGGCAATGACTGGACTGGCACACCGGTCACAAGCATAAGCGGACAGGTGAAGATATTGTTTTCGCATGGATTTCCTCCCGCCCTAGAAGACGTCTCTCAAATCTTAAGCCCGTTGATGATAGGACGTCTGGTCAGTTTCGCTCGTTTTCCCAGCCCTCAAACAGGCAGCCTCGCCATGCCCGTTTCGCCGACTCGTGAGCAATTTTGAACAGACTTGTGGGAAGCCGTTCTTATATAAGTGGCAGCATGGCAACCAACCCAACTCTCCTGTGCATAAACCGGGACCCGGCGCAATTGCGCTCCTTGCAGGAGAATGGATACCAACTGTTAACCGCAACCACTGGCCACGATGGTCTACGACTGTTTGCCTCCCAGCCCGTGGATGCGATTGTGCTCGATTACCACCTCGGACTGTTGGATGGCGCAGTGGTTGCAAATGAAATCAAGCGGCTCCGGCCGACGATTCCCATCGTCATGGTCGCTGACGATCTGGAATTGCCTTATGACGCTTTGAGATCAATCGACGCGCTAGTCACCAAGTCCGACGGGGCTCACTTCCTGTGGGCGACCGTTCACTTTGTATTGAATGTGAAGCCAGCCCAGAGTCGCGAAGCAAAGCTCCAGTCGGGGACCAGACTGTCACCGGTCCCCAAGAACGAACCGTTTTCCGCAAGAGAGTGGAAAGATATTCGCGCAGGAACAATCCGATTCTGAGGATGCTCCATAGCGGCATTGAAATGTCCGCTAACCTCGATACTCGATCAACTTGAGATCGCAGACGCGATCGATTCCCGATTCAGTCCCCTTTGGCACTGAGAACTACCAACAGAGCACAATTGACCATCTATCGACCGGGCGCTGTCGAATAATGGGAATGTGAAAACTTCGAAGTTCACGCTGCGACAGATCTTATCGGTCCGTTGCCCGACGTGCCGAGCTCGACCGAAAGAACAGTGCACCCTCAGCACGGGACACCCGTGCGTCAAGACACATCTCGCCAGAACGTTGGCCGCCGCCAAGGTCCCGCCCCCTGAGAACCTGGGGCAGCGAACTTTGCGAATCCTAAAGCGGGGCACAAGCCGCAGCCTTCGCGTCCTGTTCCATAAGTAGGGACGTATGCGGAGCGACATTCAGCTCCGCTCACTTTTCCAGGAAATACGTCTTCAGATTGCGCTTCGACGCCCGCTCAGAAGGTTGATGACGAGGACTACAAGCGCCACGACAAGCAGCAAGTGGATCAGACCGCCGGCTATGTGGAGACTGAAGCCGAGCAGCCATAGAACCAGAAGCACTACAAAAATTGTCCAAAGCATATCGATTCTCCTTGACTCATCTCTTAAATCTTGAAGTCTTTTTTCGGTCAACTAAGCGTTTCCGAACGACTTTCCGCACTCCAGGCAAGAGCGCCGGGATCGCGGTGTAATCAGGCTGCAGAAGGGACACATCCTTTGTGGTCCGACGTTCCGAGTTGCTGGCTTAGTTTCCATCAGCCGCGAACAAGAATTTCTGATGTTCGTAAGCCTTTTGCGAAAACGATCACGGAGCCGACCAAACGTCATTTATTCACCCGCGATCCTTCCATCATCTGGGAAGATTGTCCCGGTCGGAAAGCCAAAAGGCCCGAGCAGTCTCTCATTTCGTACCTTCTGCAAGTCCAACATGACAGGCGACGGGCTGAGATGCTGTGCAGGATTGCTCACAATCGGCGATAACTTTTAGGTTGCATGGTGAAACTCGGAGGAACGCGCCTTTGACAGCAAACTGGAAGTGAGCAATTCAGACCAGCTATTGTTTGCGGCATGAACGATCATGGTGCCAGAGACGAGCACTTCCTTTCTCTCTTTCAGGTTCTCTGAACTAAGTCAGCCCATCTGAAGTTGTTTCTCCTTAGTTCCACAGCCCCGAAAGGAACAATTCATGAAAAAAACAATTTCACTCTTGCTAATGGGTTTGATCGGCATGGTTGGCACCTATGCATTTGCCGGCTCGGATCGGGAAGACACGGTCGAGCGCATGCAAAAATCCGTGGACGTTCTGCAATCGATCATGTCAACCCCCGACAAAGGCATCCCGGAAGAAGTGTTGAGCGGTGCAAAATGCATCGTCGTAGTGCCAAACTTGCTCAAAGGTGGATTCATCTTTGGTGGCAAGCACGGACGCGGCGTGGCTTCTTGCCGCACGGCTGATGGCTGGAGCGCTCCCGCATTCGTCTCAGTTGGCGGTGGCAGCTGGGGATTGCAGATTGGCGTCGAAGGCGTCGACCTGGTCATGCTGGTCATGAACGATCGTGGTTTACAGCATTTGCTTTCGACCAAGTTCGAGCTTACCGGTGAAGGATCAGTGGCAGCGGGCCCAGTAGGTCGTCACACATCGGCCGGGACGGACGTATTGCTGAACACTGAAGTGCTCACGTACTCGCGCTCGAAGGGTGTATTCGCCGGCCTGACGTTGGAGGGTGCGGTAATCGAGCAGGATAACGACTCGACTCGCGCCATTTACGGTCACCACATGATGTTCCGCAACATTCTTTCCGGCAAGGCGTCAACTCCCGCAAGCGGAGACGCGTTTGTGAAGGCTGTGTCCGAAGCCGGCCACCAGGCCCACGTCGCAGAAGCACGGGAAGACAACCAACAGTAGTTTCATCAGAATGCCAGCGGCGAGGTGATTTGCGGTTGGCCGGAACCCCGATGGTTCCGGCCAGCATTGCAAAACCACCGAGAACGTCTGTAAGTCTGTTGAACAAAGCAGATGTGGCGCGCGATTTCCGAATTGCCACTTCAACTTGGACCGATTGTCTGTCCATGCTCGAAGCCTCCGGTCAGAACCGTGTTGCTCGAGCCCTGGTTTCCAAATCGGACCAAGTCCATCGCAAAGAGCCCGAAACTCTACCTCGCTGACACTGTGCCTGCTATGTACTCTGCTGGACATTCAATGCGAGAAAACGCTTCGGCCGTCACCCGTGCTCGCGGCTCCAAAGATCGGCAAGACCGAACGTCTTCCAGGGGAGACAAGTAACCGATTGTCCGGCGTGACGCGGAGAGTTACAACGCATCTTCCCGCTTAGTCAAAGATGAGTATGGAGTCCAGGTCTTGCCTAGCGGGTCCGCCCTGGCTATCTGGCTTCGTCCGGCGAGACATACAATCCATCGCGCCCGACTTTTAAGCCCGACACTTACCTTTCGAACGCCACTCTCACCTGCTAAAATGATCCTCTCTTACACAGCAATACGTCATTAATAGTCGCGTGAGGAGGCATGTGCATCTCTGGATTGACCGGGTCGGCAAGCGCTATAAGAGTGGACTTTGGGGGCTGAAGAACTTCAGTTTGGAGGTACAACCAGGCGTCCTCGGACTTCTCGGCCCAAATGGCGCCGGGAAAAGTACTTTGATGAATATCTTGTCCACTATAACGAAGCCTACTGAAGGGACGATCAAATGGAACGGTATCGACATTGTGCGCGCGCCGGATACTTTGCGCGCCGTTCTCGGATACCTTCCCCAGAACTTCGGAGTATATCCCAATCTCAACGCCGTCGAATTCCTGCAGTATCTCGCCTCAGTAAAAGGACTGGACAAACAATCTGCGCGCAAGCGCATCGATGAACTCTTGACCGTTGTAAATTTGACTGAGGCAAGAATACAGCCACTCGGAACGTTCTCAGGAGGGATGCGCCAACGCGTGGGAATCGCGCAAGCGCTACTCAATGATCCTCAGATACTGATCGTTGACGAACCCACGGCGGGTCTGGATCCCGAGGAACGCATTCGCTTTCGCAATCTGCTAACGGATCTTTCCAGCAAGCGGATCGTCATTCTTTCAAGCCACATCGTCTCTGACGTTGAATCCGTCGCTATCGCCATTGCGGTCATTTCCAATGGTAGTTTGGTGAGACATGCGAGTCCCGAACAACTACTTAGAGAAGTCGAGGGAAACGTATGGCGTTGCGTAGTAAGTAGCGCCGAATTGGCCGGCCTGAAGTCGGCCTATCGTGTCACTGCGACCATGCAGCGCACAGATGGCGTCCACGTCCGGCTGGTGTCGGACTCCCCACCCCCCGGCGCGACTCCGTTGCCGCCAACTCTTGAAGACGCATATCTGTACCTGCTCTCTCTGCACAAGAAGAGTAACGCCGCATGAGTATGCGCGTCATTTCGGCTATTGCGAGAGCTGACTTTCTTGAAAGAGTCCGGCGGCATAGTTTTTATTTCACGCTGGGATTTTCGGGACTGCTGGCTTCCGCCGTGTATACGCAGCAAATCGTGCTTCGATTAGGCGATTATCGAGGGATTTATAACTCCGCCTGGTTCGGGGCGCTGATGGCGTTAATATCTACACTCTTTCTTTCGCTTGCCGGATTCTACGTCGTAAGGAATTCAATTCAACGGGATGAACAGACCAACGTAGGTGGAATTCTGGCTGCGACAACCTTGGGGAAGTCAAGTTACACATACGGAAAAGCCTTGAGTAATTTTCTGGTGCTGCTCTCGCAGGTCGCGGTACTGGCCGCCAGCGCGGTTTTGATGCAACTGATGCGAGGAGATCATACGCTCGATTTCTGGCCTCTGTTTTCGCCCTTTTTGTTGGCTGCTTTGCCGGTGATGGTCCTTGTCGCAGGCTTGGCGGTTGTTTTTGAAGCAGTCCCTCTGCTACGAACAGCGTTTGGAAACGCCGTTTATTTTTTTCTTTGGATGGGCCTGCTCAGCGCGTCCATTACATTGCCCCGGGTCGACTTGTTCTGCCTGGGCTCCTACATGCGCAGCATGCAAGCGGCCCTCATACAAGTCCACAGTAGTTATAGGCCCGGGTTTACCTTTCAAATCGGCGTGGGAGAGGCACAGCAGCAATTCGAGTGGAACGGAGTGCACTGGACTAGCATGATGGTTTTGATCCGTCTCGTCTGGGTTGCCAGTGCTCTGCTGTTGCCAGCGCTTGCAGCATTTTGTTTTAACCGCTTTGACCCAGCCTCCCAGCCCAGAACTGTCAATCACCGGCCAGCATCGGAGTTCTCCATAGCGGCACGAAACTCGCCCACAGCAAAGCCCGTTCCATTGCATTCTTTGACGTCCAGACCCAAACCTACATCTTTTCTAAGGTTGACGATTCCGCAATTACGTCTAATGCTGACAAGTGCGTCGCGTTGGTGGTATCTAGTCGCGATTGGTCTATTCGTCGCCACCCTTGCGACTCCCCCTACCGTCTCCCGCAACATTCTATCGTTTGCGTGGCTATGGCCGCTGTCGATTTGGTCCCAAATGGGCACGCGGGAATACCGTTACTTCGTCTTTCCCCTGATTTTCACGTCCGCAAATATGAGCAGAGCATACGTTCCAGCTGTATGGCTAAGTGGATTTATCGTCGCCGTGGCAGCGGGTTGTGGTACGGCGGTGCGGCTGCTGCAAGCGGGCGACGCGCATGGGCTGCTCTCCTGGGTTGCGGGGGCCTGTTTCATTCCGTCTCTGGCGCTGGCCTTGGGTGTTTTAACCTCGACCGGTACTGCATTTGAAGCCGTCTATATAGTGTGGTGGTATATTGGCGTATTGAGTCATGTCCCCTACCTGGACTTTACGTCAAGCCCTCCCCATTCGGTCGTTCCCTATATATACTTTCTGCTATCCGCCATCTTTGCTGCGATTGCTTACGTGAGACGACAGTTCCAGCTAGAGACATCCTGATTTTTGAGCTTCTTGTGCTCTTTTACACACTTCCGATGCGCGAGTTCTCAGAACGCTCTGGTAACAGTCACATAGGTCTTGTCATTAATCGGTATGGGATGCGCGACCATCGATGCGGGTCTGGAAGGCAACAATTGAGCCAACACCTCAGGAAGACCGTAGGACACGTCAAGGAACGTGATCTGTATTGGCCCTGGGGACATCTCCAAAACAAGATCGATGCCCTGATCCGGCAGTCCCGTATAGTCGAAACCCCAGACGTTTCTCTTCTGGAGAACAGGCGCCATTTTCTCAATGGTTCCTACCGCCTGGCCGTCAACGCTTGCCCCAGTCACTCTGCTTCCGAATGAGCTGCTTACAGCCAGTTCCGGAGCATGTCGTTGAGAACGAAGTCGAAGCTTCAGGGTTCGCACTCCAGCGCTGGTTTGGTCCTGAAGCACGTCTATGACAGGAGGGGCGAGCTGAACCACTGGCGCATTCGCGACACGAAACTTTCTTTCGGTCCAAGGAAAATACTCGGAGAGTTTTTGGTTGCCCGCATTCGCCGGTACGAACTGCCTTGTCCACACATCCGGACTACGGTCGAAGCTGATCCACATCGCAACATTCTTATCCGGATCAAAGCCATACATCAAGCTGTCAGGCTGGGGATGGCGTTCGTTGAAGCCGGAGATAAAGGCCCCGGCAATTAGAAGAGACATGGCAATCAGCAACGCGACCGAGGCTAACATTTTCGGTTTTTCTCTATGCATCGCTGGAAATTGGGGCACTAGAAGCCCAAAGAGGAGAGCAATGAAGATCGCCGCGATGCCGGACGCCAACACCGTAAGCCCCACAAAGATCAGGTAAAGAACCGGCATTACAATCAGGAGCGCAGGAATACTTCCGAGGAATCCTAAGGCTATCTGTTTGTAGTCTGTTCCCCGCTCTTCATCACGGCCCGCCGTCTGCCGCGTCATTTGAAATGCCGAGGCAATTGAAAAGAATAGTAACGGCCAAGTAAGAACATAACTTGCTCCCGGAAACATGAAGGCAGACAAAATAAGAAGAGAAGCCCAGACGGTTGCGGCGCCCATGCTGAGGCTGAACATGCTGCTTCGTCGCAAAGCCCAGCCGTAAATGGCGGCAATAACGGCAACTCCTAGAGAGCTGAGAGCAGCGATGTAGACAGCCGGAGTATATGAGTTTCCGCCTGCAATCTGACGATAGCCGGGATGAACAAACAGAACCAGACCCGCCCATGATAACGTCACTCCAGCAAAAGCAGCGAATGCGCTGAGAAGTACAACGCCAACGCCAAAGGCTATGCCGCGATACGTAATTTGTCTCCTGCGCACAGCCACATTCAGGGCAACGCAAAAGAGTAAGACTGTAAGAGCCGCAAGGGGTTTTACCCAAGCGATGCTATATCTAACCAGTATCCATCCCGGTATATTGAAAAACACCATATCGGGACCTTTAATGTTGGCAAGGTTCTGGCTCGCGAAACATCTGACCAGAGCCAGCATGTTCGATCCCATTTGTTGCATGGTTCGACTATCAACATTCCGTACATCGTCTCTTGCCGTATGGTAGTAGGCGTAGCCGTTGAGAAACGCGAAATTCAAACCAGGAATTCCTGCCCGTTTAAACGCCGTAAAATCGGTATCGTTGGGAAGGTGCTTGTAAATCTCATATCCTAAGGAACTTGCGGATGGATACGGCGCCACATGCGCGAATTCTTGCAGCAGTCGCCCGCTTTCGGGCCCCATTTCAAACATCAGATCTTGTCCGCTGGTGCCACGCGCGTCAAAATTGAGCACCATTCCAATGTTTGCCAGCTCTTTACTGTTTTCGGCGAATGCTTTGGCTCCCAGCAGACCGGCCTCTTCACCGTCGGTAAATAGGAATGCGATGTCATTCTGCAGAGGTGGGCCAGCGCGCAGCGCCCGGATGGTCTCAAGAGCTGCAGCCACAGCAGATGCGTTGTCGCTGGCGCCGGGCCCGGTGGCCACCGAGTCATAGTGGGCGGCAACAAGAATTGTCTTCGTACTTTTCGTCCCGGTGATTGTCGCCCGAATATTCTCTGGCCGACCGGCCGATATCAGAATGCCGATTCTTTTGCTGAAGTCGGAATTTACGACAGTCTGTGCCTCAATCTGAGGATTTAGTCCCATGGCGCTGAGTTGCTGCTGAATGTAATTTCGAACCTGGACATGTTCAGCAGTTCCCGGAGGGTGAGGCTGTCGGGCAATCTGCTCGACATGATGCAGAGCGCGGTATGCTGAAAACTCTCCAACAGCTGCGTTTGCGGGGACAGGTCGTGGTGCTTTCTGGGTGACGCCAATTAATCCTGTCAGAAGGAAGCCGATCGTGAAGACGGCTCCGGCCATCGCAGAACCCCGCTGGTGTTGCGCTTTTTTGCCGATTACCTTCTCCGCTACTGCCGTTGATTCCATATTCTGATCTCCAGGCCAATGCGAACTAGGCGGTCATCGTGGAAGAATGCGTTCCGTTTGAACCCGGAACCGACGGGACTACCGGGCCTGGGCCGGTGGAACGGTACAAGTCGGAACGTATTTGCCCGAACTCCATTTTGATCAATCGGTCCGCGACTTCGAAGTATCTCTCATCGTGGGTAATTACAAGAGCCGTTTTGCCGCGTGACTTCAATTCAGGCAAGACCTCGGTGTAAAAGACCTTTTTAAACACTGGATCCTGGTCCGCCGCCCACTCGTCGAAAATGTAAAACTCCCGGTCTTCAAGACAACTAATAAGGAGCGCGAGGCGCTTCCTTTGGCCCTGTGACAGTGCGATTGTGGACAATGCCCCATTCCTCACATGGACTTTGTTCCCGATGCTGAACTCCTTTAGATACCGGTTGACTGTTTCTTCGTCCACATCAAGGCCGATTCCGTTCAGGTTGTCAAACAGATAAGAGTCCGAGAACACCGCCGCAAAGTGGTTACGGTAAGTCTCGCGATTGTCATTGGTGACAGGTTCGCCATTCACGCTTATCCTGCCCGATTCCGGAGGATAAAGGGAAGTCAACACTTTGGCGAACGTCGTTTTTCCGCTACCATTGCCACCTATAAGAAAGACGATCTCTCCCGGCACAAAGGACAAGTTAACGGGACCAATCCTAAAGGGAGCTTCCTCACCTTCACGGTAGTAAGTGTGACTTACATTTTCGAGCTTGATCTCTCGCCATACGCCGTTCGTTTCCCTCGTCACGACTGCTTTTGTCCTTTCTGGACGCAGCGACAGCCCCAACTTCTCGACATTCGCAAAAGCCACCGATGCCCTCCCGAAAACGGGCAACATAGCCAGAAGCGTTCCCAGTGGAGCCATTAGGTAGAGAGCAACCAGAACATAGCCGCTTACGACTTCGTAGTTCATGTTTCGGAGTCTGGGCAGCAGGAACAATAGAAACGCTATGAGCAGGAAGAACAATAACTGACCCCAACTGGAGGCAATGGAATAGATGTTCAACCCTGCGACGCTGCGCTCCCTGTATTTGGCGGCTGTCGCTTCCAGACTTCTCTTCAGGAAGGCATCGCGCTTCGAGGTATGCAGCTTCAAGTCCTTAACGCCTTCTGTAAGGCCGCGAAAGTGCACAAATAGAATGTCCTGTTGAAGCCGCGCCTTTCCGAACTGCTTCCAGGCGTAGACGCTAGGTAACTGATAGCTGACGATGCCAAACACCATGAAGGTCACAACATAGAAGAATGTCGCTCCTGATAGCCACCACATGTACGCAAAACAAGTAACGATGATGGCCAAATTAATGAAAAGTCCAGGAAGCACCATGAGGCAATTGGCAAGGACATTCACGTCGTCGGCCAGCAGGGCCGTCAGACGTGCGGGACCAATGGTTTCAATGTCGCTCAACGGCGCAGCTAATATTTGCCGGCCCAGATCAAGCCGGAGATCCAAAATCGCGCGCTGAGAAAACCGAACAAGCAATAATTGCGAAATCACGCCGCTGACTAAGACTGCACCGCAGATGAACACGTACCTCCACGCCAAAGCAGTCGAATCGCGACCGAAATCGGCTAGCCCCGTGCGAATGAGGGCGATTACCGCAACGGTTCCCACTCCGCTGAGAATTCCCGAGACGGAACTTGGCAAGAGGCTCCAGCCGGAAGCTCGAATAAGAAATGCGAGCAGTCTCATGCACGCTCCGATGCCGAGGCGTACCCGTTCGTCGGAGATCCACTCGAAGTCAAGATCATGGTGTGTCCCAAAGGAGGCGGCGGGAGGAAGAGATGCTTTCCCGCGGCATTGCTACCATTCAGAACCGATCTGGTTGAGGCAGAGCTGCAGGCTGTGGCTCACTTCCTGAGCGTTGTTATTGGTCAGCAGAGTGTAGTGGTTACCTGGGATATTCAGAACCCTGAGCCTCGACGATCCGATTCTGTCCCAACCCATTGTCGGATCTGCAGAGTAGTATCGGAAGGACAGCTTCTCGGCAGCTTTAAATAGCGCGACGCGACCGCCATACAGTTTCGGCTCATAATTACTCAGTGCGCGCAGGTTTGCCTTCCACAACTCGATATACCTCAGGATATGTTCTCGTTCGGTGCCGGCGGGCACTCGTTGCATTTTCACGGCGGCATCCGCGACATGCGCGATTTGATCGTCAGGAGACAAGCTGCGAAAGTGGTCCGTTGCCGTCCCGAACTGTTGACCAAACAAGTATTCCAGAACCGTCGCATCGTCGGCATTCGCCGGAACCTTGGGTGTATCCAGGCCCATATCCAATATGCCGACGAAGGCAACCTCCCTGCCTTGTTGCGTTAGTTGTTGTGCCATTTCGAATGCGACTAAGCCCGCGAGCGAATGGCCCACCAGAAAATACGGCCCCTCGGTATCGGCTTGGAGGACCGCGTGCACACGGCGTTCCGCGATTTGTTCGATGGAGGAATCCGGATTCTCTCCCTTTGCCGCGAACGCCATTTGCAAGCTGTAAAATGGACGCTCCTCAGACAGACAGTCCAGCAGATCCTTATAAACGAACCCGGGATCGCACTCGACGAAATAGAGTGGTCTTTGCGGGCCACCCTTGCGAAGAAGGATGGGCAAAGGAGGGGTCGGTGCAGCCTTTTGGCCGCTTTCCACTACTTCGGCCAACTTCCTAAGAGTGGAAGCTTCGAAAAGAACAACCACAGGCAGGCGTACCGCAAACACTTCCGCAATTCTTGCCATAACCCGAACCGCTAATAACGAGTGGCCGCCGAGCTCAAAAAAATCGTCATTTGCTCCCACGCGGGCCACGTTAAGGATCTGCTCCCAAATTCGCGCGACTTCGCTTTCAACCAAACCCTGGGGAGGGTTATAGTCGAAAATAATAGCTTTGGAATATCGGTTGGGGTCAAGCAAAGCCTGGCGATCGATCTTGCCGTTAGCCGTGAGTGGCATGGCCTTGAGCGGTATGAACGCCGAAGGTACCATGTAATCTGGGAGTACTTGAGTGAGGGCCTTACGGATTTGCATGGCTCCCGGTTGATTTGGGTTCCTTGGAACGAAATATGCCACCAACCGCTGGTCGCCCGGCTGATCTTCGAGCATCATCACAACCGCCTGTTGTACCTGGGGAATCTGCTCCAGCACAGATTCGATCTCACCCAGCTCGACGCGAAAACCGCGCAGCTTGACTTGGCAGTCGGTTCTCCCAAGAAATTCGATGCTGTGTTCTGGCAGCCAGCGTCCCAAGTCACCCGTCTTGTACAGGCGTCCACCGTAAGTTGCACCAAGGGGATCAGGAACAAAACGCTCCGCGGTAATTCCAGGACTGCCGACATAGCCGCGTGCCAGGCTGACGCCACCAATGTACAACTCTCCTGTTACGCCCACCGGCACGGGCCTCATGGCAGCGTCCAAGACATACATCTTCATATTTGCAATGGGGCGGCCAATCGGTATCGTGGCGCGCTCCAAATCGACTTGCCTGACCTCATGAACACAGCACCCGACGACGGTTTCCGTTGGGCCATACTCGTTGACAATTCTCGCCCCCGGATCCCGTTGGAGCCAGAACGAGACCAATTCTGTGGAGAGCGCCTCACCTCCAACTACCAGCGCGCCGCTCCAATTTTGTACTCTTTCTTTTGGGAGGTATTGCGCCAGGATTTGAAGATGTGCCGGGGTCAATTTCACGAAGGTAAAGCCGCCATCATTTGCCAGCGAATCGAGGCCGTTCTGTCCGGGGTACAGAATGGCGGTGTCGCCCGCCAGCAGCGGAACAAACAATGAAGTGATGGTGAGATCAAACCCCAGAGGAGAAAATGCGGGAACCCCTTTCGCTCGCGGAGCGGAATATGCGTCTGTGCTCCAAAGCAAATAATTTGTAAGGCCTTTGTGCGAAACCATTACACCTTTCGGCCGCCCTGTCGAGCCTGATGTGTAAATCACATAAGCGAGCTGTTCCGGAAGTACCGGTACAGAAAGGTTCTCGCCGCATTGATGGGCCAGATTCTCTTCCAATTCATCGAGGCAAAGGATCCGTAAACCCGCGCATTCGGCAATCTTTCCGCGTAACGCCGCGCTGGTCAGAACCAGACTAGGGCGCGCATCCTGCAAGATGTAGGCTATCCGTTCGGGTGGGGTTTCCGGGTCGAGAGGAATGTAAGCCGCACCTGCTTTGAGGACACCCAGCAAAGCTGTGAAAAGAATAAAGGAGTGCTCCAGGCAAATACCTACGCGATCTTCTCCGCGTACGCCGGCGTTCCTCAAGAAATGTGCCAGTCGATTGGCGCCAAGGTTCAACTCCGCATAGCTAACTTCTTTTTCGCCGATGCGGACGGCGGGCAAATTTGGATGTGATCCAAGCCGCTCTTCAAACAGATCGGTGACGGTCCTGTCCAGACAATATGCCGCTTCCGTGTCGTTGATCTCGACCACGAGCTCACGCCGCTGTTTTTCCGGAAGAAGATTCAAATCGCCAATTCTGGAATCTGGAGACTTGGATGCGCTCTCAAGCAATTCCACGAAGCTGTCCGCCACGCAGCAAATGTATTCTCTGGAATAAAGCGTTGGGTCATAGCAAATCTCCGCATCCAGCATAGAGTTGTTGATCCTGAGCTTGATCTGGAACAGATCACAACAAAAGCTTTCTTTGACGACTCCATAGAGGCCGTGGGCTGCGGTGGGACTTTGCCATTCCCCATCGAAGCACGCCGAAAAAAATGGTATGCCGTTGGGCGTTTCTGTCTCGGTGCGAAGTGGCCACTCAAAAAACTCCTGCAACCTTACTGCCTCCTGGCGCTTTTGCCGCACAGTACTAAGAAGCTCCTGGAGTGCCATGCTGGGCCGCAATTCGATGGACATCGGCACATACTTTTGGAGAGGACCGGGCGCTCCGGCCAGTTCTTCGAATTTCCGCCCGTCACATAATATGCCGCTCACCATGGGGCTCTGTCCCCTGAATCGCCACAGCCATATCTGCCAACACGCTAAGAACAAATCGGAAGGAGGAACACCCATGCGGTCTGCGATGGCTTTCACCGAGTCAGTCAATGTCGCGCCCGGGCATAGTGTCACGCTGCGAAACTCGAAGTGCTCTTTTGGAAATACCGGGGATGCGAGCGTTTGCTCGATTTCGCGTCTTCGCCAATGCGCTCTTCCGCTTTCCGTGTCTTGTCCCTCCAGCAGCGAGTTCTGCCACTCGGCGATCTCGGCGAATTGCACGGGGGAGTCCAAATCGCCGCCACGGTAGAGCAGCATCAATTCTCGACAGAGGATTCTGAGCGTCGCCGAGTCCCCACAAATAGCTGGGAGGGTAAACACAAGGAGAGGTCGGGCCGCCTGGCGGGAAATTACAGTGACGTGAAATAGTGGGTCATCCGCAAGGTCCACCACCTTTTCTCCGAACTCTTGCAGCACGGTTTCGACAATCTCCGCTTCGGTAATCCGAACTGCCGTCGATTCCCGGAGGCGGTACGTATAGCTCCCATCAAGGTCAATTCTCTGCACTGGAATTTCCGTTCCAGGCAGAAAAGAAAACCGGGTATGGAGGATCTCGTGCCTCCGAACCAGTTGGTCCAGAGCCCCTTTCAGCTTGGCATGATCAATGTCGCCCTCAACTGAAAACGCCGCTTCTGCCCGGAATGCTGGACCAAGCCGATGCAAGGACCACGTGCGGCGCTGGATCGGTGACAGACGGAAACTGAGTGCTGTCTCCTCGACTTTAGCAAGGTTGTACGCGGTCATAAGACATCATTTCTCCCATCGCTACCAGCAGCTTGCGCTCGCCTACGAACGCGTTTCGTGCATGGGCAACGAGAATATTGTCCAAAAGCATTACGTCGCCACGCTGCCAACGAAAGCTGGATTCAAGTCCCTGATAGACATCCCGAAGGTGGTCAAGCACAGCATCTTCAATCCTAGAGCCATCTCCGAAAAAGCAATTCCTCGGAAGGGCCTCGTCCGGAAACATCGCCAGAAGCGATTTGCGGACTTCGGGATCCAGACAGGAACTATGCCAATGCAGCGCTTGATTGAACCACGACATTTCTCCGCTATCGGGATGTGCGACGGCCGATGGGCGCACACAGCGAGTCTGCAGGACTCCAGGGCTCACCCACCGGTACTCCAGACCCGCATTCCGGCACGACTCTTCAACCTCGTTCTGAGAAGACGTCCGGAAGATAGTCCGCCAATCTAGACCCAGCCCTTGGTGATAGGTGCGCACATACATGACTTGCTTACGGATAAACTCCCCGCGCACGTCAGGATGAATCGCGTCATAGACCTTACGGCTATCTACGATGGGGGTCTCGCCGCCTTCCTGTGCGGGTGTGATGCACACAAACATGACTTTCGCGGGCCACTCCAGATTGAATGAGTTTTCGTTATGCCACAGTAGCTTCTTTTCAGGGGCATAGAAGACCGGAGTGTAGATTCCTTCTGCCACACTGCTGCGGGAGTGTTCGCCGTTGTCTCGAAACAACTCCGAGCAAACTATGCGGCCGAAGTGTTCGAAACCTTCGACTCCCACCCCGCCGAAGTTGCGGAACAGCAGCGCACCATAGGACAAAAGTTCTTTCTTGATCAGGGGCAAGTTCGCCTGTGCCCAGTCCTGCAAGCGGAGATTTCCGCGCCTGCTCCGAATGGCAAGCAACGCGCTGCGTCCAACTTGTTCGGGAGCTATCTCGACAAGCGCAGATACGTCCACAGGCCGGCGCTGAACCTTCTTAAACTGGACCTTCGGGGCTTCGCCCTGTTCTGCTGGGATCATTTTTCTTCTCCTCGGGCAGTGGAGACGGCAAGGGCACGGCGGGGTTACGCCGAAATTTCAGTTTCCCGTACACGACGCTCTCCAAAGCTTTCTGCAGTTGCTGGGCATGCTGCGCTTCCCGTTCCTTCAGATGCTCCAGCAGGTCGCTCACGCGCAACTCGGGACTGTCGGCGACAGCACCCATTACGCTTTCCAGTCCGCGCAGGACAGTCTTTGCAGTTGCTGCCTCGAATAGGTCTGCGTCATAAACCAGACTGATGGAAATGCCCTCTTCATCTTCGCCAAGAAAGAAAGTCATATCGGAGGCCGCAATGGTATCGGCTGGGGGCAATAGGGAAAGCTGCAAGCCATGCATGCCTGTCGCTCGGATTGGGATGTTCCCCAAAGTTACCTTGATGCGGAACAGCGGTGAATGCCCTCCATCACGCCGGGGTCTTAGTTCTTCCACCAGACGCTCAAAAGGTAAATCCTGGTTCGTATAGGCGCCCAGAGTCGTTTCTCGAACCCGCTCGATCAGGTCACTGAATGGAGGATCCCCCTTCAAGCTCGTTCTCAGCACCAAGGTATTCACAAAAAAACCGATCAGTCCCTCGATCTCTCTGCGGTTACGGTTTGCGATGTCAGTCCCAAGGCTGAGGTCCACGCTGCCGGTACGGGAATGCAGTACCACCTGCAAAGCCGCCAACACCACCATGAACAGGGTAGCGTTGTGTTCAAGAGCGAGGTCCTTCAAACGCCGCCTAGTCTCGCTGCTGGTCATCAGCCTTTCGGCTGCGCCGTGATGCCTTGCCACACCCGGCTTGCGCCGATCACTTGCGATGGCGGTGACTTCCATACCTGCCAACTGCTTTTTCCAATAGCCCAACTGCTGCTCCAGCGCAGCAGACTCCATCCAATCTCGTTGCCAGGAAGCGAAGTCAGCATATTGGATCCGGAGTTCTTCCAAAGCCGGCTCTTCCCCCGCAGCATAGGCGTTATAGAGCTGCTCCAATTCCGTGACGAACACTCCCATTGACCAGCCGTCGGAAATGATGTGATGCATCACCAGTTGCAAGACATGCTCTTCGGAATGCACGCGCAACAGCAACCCGCGCGCCAGCGGACCCGCGCTCAGTTCAAATTTCTGCCGCAAGTGTTCGAGCAGCAGTTGCTGCATTCTGGGTTCGCGTTCGTCCTGGCTGAGGCTTTGCAAATCGACCACCTGAAGGGGAAACACCCGGGCCGCCTGGATTCTCTGCACTGGTGCGGCGTTGACCGAAGCAAACACTGTCCGAAAGGATTCATGCCTCCTGACAATCTCGTTGAAACTTTTTCCCATGGCCGAAACGGAAAGTGGTCCGTTGAACCGGACCGCCAGCGGCATATGGAAGGCTTGGCTGCCACTGTCCAACTGCTCCATGAACCAGATCCGCTGTTGGGCAAAGGAGAGCGGTAAGTCGCCGCCGCGCGGCACTGGCGTAATTGGCGCCAGCTTGGTTTCATTCTTGCAGTCTTTGTGCTCATCGATCCTCTGTGCCAGCCTGGCGGCGGTCGGCTCCTCGAAAAGCGCCCTGAGCGGCACCTCCGTATCGCACTTCCTGCGAATTCTGGAAATCGCTTGCGTGGCCAACAAAGAATGCCCTCCGAGGTCAAAAAAGTTGTCGTTCACTCCCACGCGTTCCAAGCCGAGCACATCTGCCCAAATTTCCGTCAGCATTTTTTCAGTGGCGGTGCGCGGCGACACATATTCCGGACGGCCGTCTAGATTAGTCATGTCGGGCGCGGGCAAAGCACGCCGGTCAACCTTTCCATTTGGAGTCAGCGGCAGCTTCTCGATCCACACAAGTGCCGACGGAACCATATAGTCGGGCAACTTCTTTGCGGCATAAGTCTTCAGTTCCCGGGTATCTATTGCCCCTGGTGCGCTGGCCACGTAAGCGACCAGCCTCTTCTCGCCCGGCCTGTCTTCGCGCGCAATCACCACGACCTGCGTTACGCTGTCATGCTCTCGCAGGACACTCTCAATTTCTTCGAGTTCAATTCTGAATCCACGCAGCTTAACTTGATGGTCTAGCCGGCACAGGAACTCTACCGTGCCGTCGCTCCTCCAGCGCGCCTTGTCACCTGTCTTGTAGAGCCGCTCCCCGCCAGCTGCGCTGAAGGGATTTGCAATGAAGCGCTCAGCGGTTAGATCGGGCCGATTCAGATATCCCCTTCCTAACATCACTCCACCAATGTGTAACTCTCCCGGAATCCCGATCGGAGTGGGACGCATCCGCTCGTCCAGGATGTATACCTTGCCATTTGCGATCGGGGATCCAATGCCCGGAGTTTGTTCTCCGTGGAGCGGCGATGAAACTGTGGCACAAACTGTGGTTTCACTTGGACCGTAAGCATTGTGCATGCGGTAACGTTTGCATCCCCACCGGGCCGCGAGCTGTTGGGAACAGGCTTCTCCTGCGACCACGATGGTTTCTAAATCGGGCAGTTTCGCTTCCTCGGGAAGTAGCTCAAGAACGGAAGGTGGAAGCGTGACAATACTGACCTGCTCGTCACGCAACAATTGCCCAAGTAGCGAGCCCCCGAGCATTTCATCACGGGACGGAAAGACAAGTCTCGCTCCGTTTAGAAGGGCCATGCTCCAGTCCCAGGTGGCAGCATCGAAGCAGAGAGAGGAAAACTGCAACACCGTTTTCTTTTCGTTGATGCCAAAGAGCCGCCGATGCTCCTGAACGAGGTTGCAAATGCCGCGATGAACGTTCAAAGCGGCTTTGGGTCGGCCGGTGGAACCGGAGGTATAAATCACATAAGCCAGGTTGTCAGGTGTCGTATTGACCGCCAAATTGCTTCCGTCGCAGTTCTCCAGCGTAGCCCAGTCCCGGTCCAGGCAAATTGCCTGGCCGTGAAACTCAGGCAAGCGCGGCAGCATTTTTTCCCGGGTCAGCAGCAACTCCAAGCGCGCATCGTCCATCATGAATCTGAGCCGTTCCTGTGGATAGGCCGGATCCAACGGTACGTAAGCACATCCAGCTTTCAAGATTCCCAGCACTCCTACCATCATTTCCGGGGACCGTTCCACGCAGATGCCCACAAGAGTTTCCGGCCCCGCTCCCAACTCGCGCAGCAGTCTCCCTACCTGATTCGCCTTCCGATTGAGATCGCCATAGCTCAGCTCCGTTGAGCCACTGCGCACCGCTTCCGCTTGCGGCCTGCGCCTTACCTGCTCTTCAAACAATTCGTGGATGCATTTTCCCTGCGGATATTCCGTCTTCGTGCGGTTCCAATCTTTTAGCAACTGCTGCTCTTCGTCCGCCCGCAGCAAGCGCAGGTCGATCACGCGCTGCTCGGTGCTCCCGACCATGCCCATCAACAACTCCTGGTAGTGCCCCAGCATCCGCTCCGCCGTTTCCTTCTCATACAGCTCCCGCCGGTAATGCAACCCGATCCGCCATTCCCCCGCTCCCCTCTCCTCCGCCTCCAGCGTAAGGTCATATTGCGCCCCCCGTCTTACGCTCCCTTGCCCAGTTACCTTCACTCCGCGCAAACTCACTTCCCCTGGAGGCGTATTTTGCAACACCAGCATCACCTGAAATAGAGGGGTCTGGCTCAGATCCCGGTCAGGCTGCAACGCTTCTACCACGCGCTCAAACGGAACATCCTGGTGCGCATATGCCCCCAACACTGTGTCCTTTACTCTTTTCAGTAATTCCCCAACGCTCTCTTCTCCGTCGAGGCGTACGCGCAGCACCAGTGTGTTCACGAAAAACCCGATCAATCCTTCGGTCTCCTCCCTCCTCCGGTTTGCTACCGGCGTGCCCACCGCCATCTCCGATTGCCCCGTGTAGCGCCACAGCAACATTTGCCACGCCGCCAGCAGCACCATGAACACGGTTGCGTTCTCTTGCCGCGCCACCCCCTTCACTCCACTGCCCAGTTCCGGCGGCAATTCGCGTACTGCAAATCCCTCCGCGCTCTGCCCCAGCACCCGCCTTCCGTGATCCGTCGGCAACTCCAGCCTCGGCACTCCCGCCAATTGCTTTACCCAGTACTGCAATTGCTCTTCCAGCGCCTCGCCCTGCATCCACTGCCGCTGCCAGGCCGCATAATCGGCGTACTGTATCTTCAATTCCGGCAGTGGCGAATCTTCTCCGTTCAGGTAAACCTCATACAACGCTCCAAACTCCCGCACCAGCACGCCCATCGACCAGCCATCGCCAATGATGTGGTGCATGGTCAGTTGCAGCACATGCGCTTCCGGCCCAAGCTGCAACAGCTTCACGCGAAGCAACGGTCCGCTTCCAAGATCGAAAGGAGTTTCAACTGCGGCCTGAGCCAGAGCTTCAACTTCAACTTCCCTCTGCGCGGCGTCGCCGCAGCACTGCAGATCAATCCTCTCAAACCACTGCGCCGAATCAATCGCCGGCAAAATCTGCTGAAGCGCCATTCCATCGCGCTCGACAAATCGAGTCCGCAAAGATTCGTGACGCCGCACAATTTCTGCGAGACTCTTCTCCACTGCCGCAATGTCCAACTTTCCGTCCAGCCGGATTGCGCTGGCCATGCTGAATGCGCTGTTCCCCGGGACCAACTGTTCCTGAAACCATAGCCGTTGCTGCGCGAATGACAGCGGAAGTTCTCCATCCCGTCCAGCCGCATGAATAGGCGGCAGCAGCCTGCCCGGTTCGCGTTCGGCAATCGCCGCCGCCAGGCCGGCAACGGTGGGGTGCTCAAAGAGGCGGCGTAATTCCAATTCGCTCTTCCAGACCTTTCGTATCCTCGATATAAGCTGCATGGCCAGCAGTGAGTGCCCCCCGAGTTCGAAGAAACTGTCGTCGACGCCGACTTGGTCAACTTTGAGCACGTCGGCAAAGATTTCACACAACATTTCTTCCGTAGGCGTCCGGGCTGGAACAAAACCCCTTTGAGCTCCCTCAGATATTGTCTTCGGCTCCGGCAATGCCTTTCGGTCCACCTTGCCGTTCCCTGTCAGCGGAAACCTCTCCAAGTGCACAAACAATGCCGGCACCATATAGTCGGGAAGCAACTCTTTCAAGTGGCGTCGCAGTCCGCCTTGACTTGGCGCCTGTTTGCCGGAACTTACCAAATACGCAACCAATTGCTTTTCGCCGCTCGCATCCTGCCGGGCAAGCACGAGGGCCTGCTGCACCTGGGGATGCGCTTGCAGTGCCGTTTCTATCTCCCCTAACTCGATCCGAAATCCGCGGATTTTCACTTGATGATCGGCGCGGCCCATGTATTCCATGCTTCCATCTTCCCGATACCGCACTAGGTCGCCACTGCGATAGAGTCTGCTTCCTGGGACCTGACTGAATGGATCGGGGAGAAATCTCATTGCCGTCAGCCGTGAACGGTTCATATAGCCGCGGGCCACTCCCTTTCCACCCACATACAACTCGCCGATCACGCCCACAGGCAACAAAGCCATGGTTTCGCTCATTACGTAAGTGGTAAGCGTAGGAATAGGCGCGCCGATATTGCTCGTGTTTTTCTCGATATCTACTGCACTGATTTCGCGGAATGTGACATGGACGGTGGTTTCCGTTATGCCATACATATTGACGAGCTTCACGGCAGGGTAAGTCTGTTTCCAGGCGCGCAAGTGCGCCGGCTGAAGCGCCTCGCCGCCGAAGATCACATAGCGCAGCGCCAGGTCTGGATGGTAACTTTCAGTTGCGCAAGCCGCGAGATTGTAGAATGCAGCTGGCGTCTGATTGAGGACGGTCACCCTTTCGCGACAGAGCAGATCGAGGAACGCAGGCGAATCTCGCGTGAGATCCGGCGGAACCACAACTATGGTGCCGCCATGCGCCAGCGCGCCGAAGATCTCCCATACCGAAAAATCGAAAGTGTAGGAGTGGAAGAGAGTCCAGACATCGCGTTCGTTAAAGGAAAACTGGAATCTCCCATTCTTCAAAAGGCGTACCACGTTAGTGTGCTCGACAAGGACCCCATTGGGCTGCCCGGTTGAACCAGACGTGTAGATGCAATAGGCCAGATCCTTTGGGCCAGCCGCATCCTGCGCCGGGTTCACATCGGGCTGTTGCCGGATGATCTCCCAGTCCCGGTGCAGCTCCGTGATGCATGAAATGCTGTGGCTGTCAAACTTATGAAGCAATCCTTCGTTCGTGATCAAGTGCGAAACACGGCCATCCCCGAGCATGAACGCCAATCTTTCGTCCGGATATGACGGATCGAGCGGCAAATATGCCCCCCCCGCTTTGAGAACGGCCATAATCCCTACGATCATTTCGAGCGAACGATCAAGGCAGATAGCGGCCAGCATGCCGGGGGCGATGCCCTGACTCTTAAGATAATGGGCTAGCTGATTGGCCTGCCGGTTAAGTTCGGAATAGGTGAGCTGTTGGTCCTGGAGCTTTACTGCGATATTCTCCGGCCTTAGCGCCACCTGCTGTTCGAACAGTTGATGAATGGTGCTGGAGTGCGGATAATCGGCCTGAGTGCTGTTCCAAGCGAGGAGTTGTTGGGAGATTTCCTTCTCATCGAGCAGTTGCACTCTGGACACTACTTGGTCGTGATCCGAGCTCATGGCGTGCAACAAAACCTGGTAGTGACGCATCATGCGTTCAACTGCATCCCGGTCATACAACAGGTCGTTGTAAACGAGAGTGGCGGACAACTCCGTGGAAGATGGCTGGAGATGCAGGCTCAGATCGTATTTGCCATATCCGAGATTGGTTTCGATGGCATGCGCTTGTGCACTACCGAACGGAAGCGAGGGAGAATCCTCAGAGTCATAGTCAAACAGGACATCGAAGAGCGCAGTCCGGGTCATGTCCTTCGGGAGTTTTAGGCGCTGGGTCACCAACTCGAAAGGCATTTCCTGGAACTGGTATGCCCCATCGACACTTTCCGCAACCGCTTTTAACAGTTCAGAAAAGGTTCGACCAATACACTTGCAGCGAAATGCGAGCAGGTTGGACAGCGGTCCGACCAACACTTCGGTTCCCGTTTGTCTGCGGCAGCCAACCGGTAGGCCGACAAACAAATCCTCTTGTCCCGAATAGATTCGTAGCAATGCATAGAAAGCAGCCAGAAATACCTGCATGTCTCCGGTGCCTGCTCTTCGGCTAAAGGAGCGGACGGCACCCAAAAGCACGGATGGTATGGATAACTCATGGCTCGCGCTTTTAAAAACGTGAATCGCATGACGTGGACGCTTGCTCGGCAGCTCTAGATTAGCTCTGTCTCCTCCTAACTGCTGCTTCCAATAGAGCCATGCTGGCATCCACACATGGTCTGGCACCCGATGTTGCCACAGAGCGTAATCGAGGTAGCTGTAGTTGTCTTCGCTAAGAAAAGGATCACGTCGTTGGGTTCGGGCGGTGTAAATTTCCGATAGTTCCGAGGCTATGATCTTTAACGAGGCTCTGTCGGCGGCGATGTGATGCACGACCACGACCAGCAGAGACTGTTCGGCGCCGCAGCGCAAGAGAGTGGCTCGGACTAGTGGTTCCCGGCTCAGAGCAAAAGGAACCCGAGATTCATGGGTTATCCACTCGATTGCGAGTTCCTTGCTGATGCTTCCGCCGATGCACTCTATGTTCGCAACTTTCAGTGAGATTGGGCAAATACTTCTGACCTGAACCGTACGCTCGCCCTGGTCCGCAATTCGGACTTGTAGCGCTTGATGGCGCGCAATGACTTCGTTGATTGCTTGTTCAAGCAGACCACTGTCTACTGGTCCCTGGAGCCATAATCCCAGCGGAATATTATGGTAAATGGGACTGGACTCATAGACCGTGGCAGCTTCGAACCTATCGATGAACCATAAGCGCTCTTGGTGATAAGAAAGAGGCACTGCATCGCCGACGTTACGGACGAGCGCCGGAAGTTCAAGACGCTTGGAAAATGCAATGCGTGACAGAATAACATTTCCGTTTCGTGCTGTGCTTTCCAGAAGATCCCGGAGATGCTTTAGTATCTGAGACGCGGTGCCGGGAGCGTATTCGTTCTTCGCATAGATCATTCGCAGCAATAACTTCCTCCCCGGGGTCGCCATAACTTCCACAGGGTAGTTGGTTTGCTCGCGGCGAAAAAGGCTGGCGACATGCAGACCGCTGTCCTTCATCTCTTGCTCAAGCGCAGCCTCAATTGGCGTGTTCTCAAAGACGACGATCGTGCTGAATAACGGAGTGCCCCCCGGAAGTTCACTCCACCTCTGGATATCAGCCAGCGACGTGTATTCGTATTGCCTTTGCTCAACCTGGCATTGTTGGATATTTCTAAGCCAGGGAATAAGTTCTTCGTCTTCCCTTACACGCACACGCACAGGGAGTGTATTAATGAATACGCCCACTAGCTTTTCAATTCCTTGTACCTCTCCCGGCCGGCCCGAAATGGTGGAGCCAAAAACCACCTCGGAAGTTCCGCTGTACTGACTCAGGAGCAGAGCCCACATGCCTTGTACCAGGGTGTTGAGAGTCAACTGGTGCGTTCGGGCAAGCTGGTCCAGCCCCCGTGAAGCCTCTTCCGAGAGAAACAGATCCTCGCTTCCCGGCTCCAGGTCACGCATCGCCTCAATCGGCTTCTCGACGCCCAGTTTGGTGGGGGCGTGAAATCCCTTCAAGCGCTCCCGCCAGAATTCTTCCGCTTTGCGGAGGTCCTGCCGCCTCAGCCATCGCGCATACTCTTTGTACGCACTCGGCCGATCCAGGCTCGGTGCTTCTCCCTTGCACAGCGCTGTGTAACTCGCGAACACGTCCCTCAACACAACAGGCAGGGACCATCCATCGAGGAGAAGGTGGTGGAAATCCCAAACCAGCCAATACTTCTTGGCTTCCACACGAATGAGCACCAAGCGCATCAGCGGAGGTTGTTTAAGGTCGAAACCGCGGGCAAGGTCGTCCCGCAAGTATTCCTGCAGATTTTGCTCTCGCGTTTGCTGGGGAAGCGCTCTCCAATCTTTTGATTGGAGATGAATCTGTGTCTTCTTTTCTACCACTCGGACAATCTGATCGCGCACGCCCCAGGCGAACCGGCTTCGCAGAATCTCATGGTGATCTACAACTTGCTGCCACGCCCGGGCAAGAGCCTCAACTTGCAATTCGCCTTCGAGAATGCAGGTCAATTGCTCGAAATACACTCCTGCCTGTTCGGCCGCCACTGTGTGGAACAGCATGCCTTCCTGCATGGGGGTAAGTGGATAGATCTGCTCCACCTCGTCCCCACCGTGCAGTAATTCATCCAGCGATCCCTGATCCAGCTCGACCCAGGAGAAATCTGAGGGCGTATATTGACGAACTGCCAGCGACTCACAATGTGCGGTCAGCCGATCCAGACGCCGCATGAGCTCATCGCCAATACCTTGGAGGGTTGAGCGTTGATGTAAATTGCGGCTGTAGAACAATTGAATCTGTAGCTCGCGGTGTTGCACCGAGGCCGTGATATCGAGGATATGCGTGCGCTTTTGGTAAGGACTCTGCACTATGCCGCTGGATTCCGGAGCTCCTGTGAATACCCCTTCGGGCTCCAAAACCTGATCTATTTGACCCAGATAATTGAAACTGATTTCGATGGGCCGAAACGGTCGCAACCCTTCTCGGATCTGCCGATCAGGGTGCAGATAGCGGAGCACGCCATAACCCAAGCCCCGCTGAGGAGTATTATGTAGCACCTCCTTCACATACTTAAGCAGACGTCCCAAGTCCTCCGCTACGCTCATCTCCAATCGCACTGGGAATATGGTGGTGAACCACCCTACAGTTCGGGTCACATCCAGTAGTTCAGACACTTCCTCCCGTCCGTGGCCCTCTATCTCCAACACCAGCGACTTCGCGCCGCTCCATGCACTCAGTGTGCCGAAAAGGGCCGCTAACAATACTTCCTGCACTTGCAGCCGGTACGCACGCGACGCGGCCTGGATCAGCGCCTGGGTTCGCGCCTCGCTCAATTGCAATTGGATTGAATCCGCAGACCCGACTGTGTTCTCACCTTTCGCGAAGTCCACGGGTAGGGGTTCGATGCTCCCTGCCAGCACCTTCTGCCAGTAGACCACCTCATCGGCGAGTTCCTTCGATTGCGCCAGTTGCTCCTGTATCCAGCGGGCCCATTGCTGAAACGAGCTCGTCTTCTTAGTGAACTCCGTAGCGCCGGTGAGTCGCAGTTCCCTATAGTTACTCTCTAAGTCTTCCAGCAAAATTCGCCATGAAACTCCATCAACCACCAGATGGTGAATCACAACCAGCAGCCGCTGCGCTTTCTTCGGCCCCAAATCAAACAACACAAATCTCAGGAGTGGCCCGCTTTCCAGGTTCAGACTTGCCTGCCATTCGCCTGCAAGCCGCTCCAGCTCTTTTGTTCGGCAGTCCTCATCGATGCGGCTCAAATCCACTCGGTCGACAACTGTCTTGCTGTCTTCCCGCAGGCCATTTTGCTCCTGCCACTGTCCTGCCGAATCGCGGCGGAAGCGCATCCTCAACGCGTCATGGTGCCGCATCAGCCCCGCCACCACCTTTTCCAGTATCTCCTGGTCCAGTTCGTGCCGAACGGCCAGCATCACCGCCTGGTTGAAGTGGTGCGGATCCTGTAATTCCTGCTCAAAGAACCATTGCTGGATGGGGGTGAGTGGCACTGGACCGCTGACGATTCCCTGCTCGGCCTGTATTACGTCTGCGCGCCGCGCGACCATCGCCAATTCCGCCACGGTTTGGTTTTCAAAGATTTGCCGTGGCGTGATTTGCAGGCCCGCGCGATTGGCCCGAGCCACGATCTGAATGCTCAAGATGGAGTCGCCGCCTAGCTGGAAGAAATTCTCATGAGTTCCCACTCGCTGCACTCCCAGCACTTCGGCCCACACCTGGCAAAGAGTTTCTTCTTCGGGCGTGCGCGGCAGGTCTGCGATTTCGGAATCAGAGTCAAGGTCTTTTGGAAGCGTGAGAGATTGGTAGTCAACCTTGCCATTTGGCGTAAGGGGAAGTCGGTCCAGGCACACGAAGATCGCCGGTATCATGTATTCCGGTAGCTTGTCCTTTAGGTACGCTCGTAAGTCATTGTGGGTAACTTCACTCCCTTCCGTGGCAGCTATAAAAGCGGCCAACTGCTTCTCGCCAGACGTTCTACCACGCACGGTCACGGCGCAGTTGTTTACTTGCGGATGTTTGCTCAGGACAGCCTCGATTTCGCCGGGCTCAATCCTGAATCCGCGTAATTTTACCTGGCTGTCTTTACGGCCCAGAAATTCCAATGTGCCTTCCGAACGCCAGCGGGCCAAGTCACCGGTTGCATAAATTCGCTCTCCCTGTCCGGGGCCGAAAGGATTGGGTAAGAACTTTTCCGCAGTGTGTGCCGGACGATTCCAATAACCACGCGACAACCCAGCGCCTCCCAGGTAAAGATTACCCACGATTCCTACAGGGACGGGCTGCATCCAATCGTCTAACACATAACTGGATGTGTTTGTGATCGGGCGCCCAATTGTTACGGTTGCCGCGTCGCGCTCCGGCTGCGCGAAGGTAGAGTAAGTTGTGTCCTCGGTCGGACCGTAGAGATTGAGCACTCGCTCCACCCGGCTAGTTGCGTAAACATCGCGCACCAACTCAGCTGGCAAAGCCTCACCGGCCAAATTGACCGTTCGTACCGATTCGGGGATCGCCCTGATCCTAACCAGTTCTCTGATCGCCGATGGCACGGTGTTAATCAGCGTCACCCCTGCCGCATCGGCCATCCTCGGCAATTCCAGAGCGTCAGCCGCTATGAACACGGTGCCACCACAGGTCAGCGGAGCGAACATTTCGAAGACCGAGAGGTCGAAGCAAATGGAAGCGGAGGCCAAAACTCCCTGCAGCTCCGCGGGAGAAAACACACAATGCGCCCAACGCAACAACTCTGCAACACTGCTATGGCGGACAGCTACCCCCTTGGGCCTTCCGGTAGAACCCGAGGTATAGATCGCATACGCCAGATTTTCCGGGAACGTGGCGTGTTGCGGATCATCTGGACTCTCGCCGCTCACTTCATCCCATTGCGTATCCAGATTTATTAGCGTTCCCAAATAGGACGGCAGCCGGCTCGCGGTTGTTTTCTGGGCTAGCAGTACCGGCGTGCCAGAATCCTCAAGCGTATACTTTAGCCGCTCGGCGGGATACTTTGGATCGAGCGGCACATAGGCGCCACCTGCCTTCAGAATTGCGACGATGCCCACAATCATTTCGAGCGACCGTTCTACGCAGATTCCGGCATACACCTCCGGACCCACTCCACACCGCCGGAGGTAATGGGCGAGTTGATTCGCTCTCTCATTGAGTTGCCTGTAGCTCAATTCACAGCCGTTGTGGCGGACAGCTACCGCATCGGGAGTCCGATGCGCCTGTTTTTCGAAAAGCTGTTGAATGCAGCTATCCGGCTCAGATTGCGGGTTGATGTGATTCCATTCCTCAAGCAGTTGATCTCTTTCGGCCCGACTAAAGTACGGAATAGCGTGGATGCTTTGCTTCAGGCTCGCGGCCAGCCCACGCAATAAGCATTCGTAATGGCCAAGCAACCGCTGGATGGTTTCACGGCTAAACAACTCGCTCTTGTATTGAGCCGCAATTTGCAGGCCTTGCTCCCGCTCGGCAATGACCATCATCAGATCGAACTGCGCCACTTCAGTCTCGTACTCCACCGGACTCAAGGTAAGTCCGCCGAGGAACATCTGCGGAGTTGGCAGATTCTGGTGGACAAACATCACCTGAAACAGTGGCGTTCGGCTAAGTTCTCTCTCCGGCTGCAACTCGTCTACAAGCTTCTCGAACGGGAGATCCTGATGGGCATAGGCCGCCAACGCCGCTTCCCGCACTTGTTTCAGCAACTGCTGGAAGCATTCGTCGACTTTCAATGTCGTGCGCATGACCAGCGTGTTAACAAACATCCCGATCAGGTTTTCGATTTCCTGCCGGTTGCGGTTCGCGATTGGAGTCCCCACTACAACGTCGTTTTCTCCGGTGTATCTCCAAAGCAGCACTTGGAAAGCGGCTAACAAAAACATAAAAAGCGTGACATTTTCCCGCCGGCTGAGCCCGGTGAGTTCTTCCGTCAACTCTCGATCGAGCACCCGCATTTCCAGACGGCCCGTGTGGCTTGCAACCCTGCCCCGCGGATAGTCGGTGGCCAGTTGCGGAACTCGGGCATCGGCAAGCTGGCTGCGCCAATAGTTCACTTGGGCTTCAAGCACTTCCCCTTTCAACCAATCCCGTTGCCATGCTGCGTAATCGGCATACTGAATTTTGAGCTCCTCCAATGCGGGTTCAATACCGGCTGTGAAAGCGTCATACAAAGCGCTCGTTTCCCGCACCAGCACACCCATCGACCACCCATCGGAGATTATGTGGTGTGTGGTTAGTTGCAGCACATGTTCTTCGTCTCCGAGCTGCAATAAAAGCGTGCGGAACAGCGGGCCTCTGCTCAGGTCAAACGTTGACTGCGCACTCTCCATCAGGAGATCGGCAGTTCTTTGTTCTCCGTCCTTAGTTGCACGTAAATCGATCAGCTCCAGACTGACCGCTGACCTCTCATGGATGAACTGAATGCCCCGGCCTTCCACGGCGGGAAAGGTGGTGCGTAGAGCCTCATGACGCTGCACTACATAGTCCAAACTTTTTTCCAAAGCGGAAAGATTCAGCTTTCCCTTCAGACGAACTGCGGTCGACAGGTTGTAACCGCTGTTCCCCGCCTCAAGTTGCTCCAGGAACCAAAGACGCTGCTGCGCAAACGATAAGGGCAAATCCTGGTCTCTGCTGACGGGAAGAATAGGTAGGGCGGCACTCCTCGTACCTCCAAACCGGTCAATTGCACGGCCTAACCCCGCTATGGTTGGGTCTTCAAAAAGGATCTTCAGCGGCAGATTGATCGCCCAGGTGTGGCGCAGACGCGATATGATTTGCGTCGCCAGCAGGGAATGTCCTCCCAGTTCGAAGAAGTTCTCGTCTCTCCCAACACGCTTTAGGCCGAGCACTTTGGCCCATAGCGCCTCGAGCATCTCCTCCGTTGTGGTCCGAGGCGCAACGTAGTCCTGGCCAGTCTCTCGCCGCACCAGTTCCGGCGCGGGCAGCAGGTTACGATCAACCTTTCCGTTCGAGGTGAGGGGGAATGCCTCCAGTTCGACAATCGCACCTGGCACCATATAGTCAGGCAGCTTTGCCGCGAGATATGCTTTCAACTCTCTCTCGGCCCTGTGGTGATGTTCTTTGAGAGATATATAGGCCACCAGCCGCTTATCTCCAGGCAGGTCTTCCCGTACGATGACGACAGCATTTTCTATGTCCTGGTGTTGCTGCAGAACCGTCTCGACTTCCCCAAGTTCAATGCGGAAACCGCGGATCTTCACCTGAGAGTCAATTCTGCCCAGAAACTCGATATTCCCGTCCGGCTGCCGGCGAGCCATATCGCCAGTCTTGTACAACCTTTCTCCGCTTGCAGCGCTGAATGGATTGGCGACAAACCGCTCCGCCGTCAAGTCCGGGAGGTTCAGATAACCCCTGGCCAATCCCACTCCTCCAAGGTGCAGTTCTCCTGGAATTCCTACGGGCGAGGGCTGCATCTCCCGATCCAGTATGTAAACCTGCGCATTTGCCACTGGCCGGCCGACGGGCACAACCCCGTCATACTTCCCGGAACAATCAAATATTGTTGAGAACACCGTCGACTCTGTGGGCGCATAGGCGTTAAAAAATTTTCTCCCCTTTCCCCACTTGCCTGCGGTTTGCAGAGAACAGGTCTCCCCACCCACGGCGATGGTTTGCAACTGCGGGAATTCATCCTCCTCCAGGACATTCAAAAGAGAAGGAGACAAACCAATGAAGTTGATCCGTTTATCCAGCAGAAGGTTCCTAAATTCCAAAGGAGTCAAGAGGCTGCTGGCATTGAGCAGATGCAAGGATGCGCCGGTGGTGAGCGCTCCAAAAATTTCCGCGACCGATGCGTCAAAGGTGAACGATGCGACCTGAGCGACCCGGCTGTTCGAATCGAGGTGAAATGTCCTCGCAGTCGTTGTAATGGTGTTGCAAAGACCGGCATGGTGAATCTGCACTCCCTTGGGTTTTCCTGTGGAACCAGACGTATAGATGACGTAGGCCAGATTCCCCGGGTTGGGCCGCGGCCGCGAATGAACCCTGCGGGATTCATCCAAGTCTGGCAACGGGCGATCGAGCGACAAAATGGAACCTGAGAATGCCGGCAACCGGGGAAGCAATTCCTGTTGGGTGAGCAACACGGACGCTTGCGTGTCCTGCAGCATGAACGCCATTCGCTCTTCCGGATATTCGGGATCGATGGGAACGTAAGCGCCGCCAGCTTTCAGGACGCCCAATAATCCAATAATCATTTCCAGAGAGCGTTTCGCGCAGATGCCTACCAGCTTGTCCGGCCCAATTCCGAGTTCTTGCAACTGACGCGACAACTGACCCGCTCTGCGATCCAGTTGCTCATACGTCAACTCTTCGTTTTCGTATTCCACCGCAACCGCGCCTGGTGTCCGCCCCACCTGGTCCTCGAATAGTTCGTGTATGCATTTCTCCCGGGGGAAGTCCGACTCGGTCTGGTTCCATTCTTCCAAAAGTTGCCGCTTTTCTTGATCACCCAGAAGAGATAGATCACGCACGCGCTCGTCGGCGCACTTCGATATCCGCTGGAGCAGCGTCGTTAAATGACCTAGCATCCGCTCGATTGCATCGGTGGGATAAAGGTTCCGATCATAGGCGGCTTTTAGCTGCAGTTGCCGCCCCGGATAGACCGCCAGCGTCAAAGGAAAGTTCGTCTGCTCCGTCCACCCTAGCGCCTCAATGCCCAGCCCCGCAGCCTTCGCGCCGTCTCGCAACGCCTTATCGACCGGGTAGTTCTCGAAAACGAGAATGGTTTCGAAAAGCGGTATTCCCGCGGGCACATCGCTGCACCGTTGCACTTCCGCCAGTTGAGAATATTCGTAGCTGCGAGCTTTGAACTGCTCCCTTTGTACCTCTTTCAACCAGTCCAGAAGGAGCGCGTCCAAAGGGGTGCGAATCCGGACTGGCAGCGTGTTTACGAAGAGTCCCACCATCGATTCGATGCCTGACAGTTCCGCCGGCCGGGCCGCCACAGTCGCGCCGAACACGACATCCTCTTCTCCGCTGTAGCGCGAAAGCAGAATCGCCCATGCCCCGTGTATCAGCGTGCTCAGCGTCACTTGGTGTTGACGGGCAAGGGTCAGCAAATCAGCGGTAACCTGCTCGGGGACATTGAGCGCAGAAACGCAATAGTCCTGCTCGTGCTGAACTCCACTCACCTTTTCTTTTCGAATCCTGATGGGCGTTGGCGCGCGGAACCCCTTGAGCGATTTCTGCCAGA
>Ga0209333_1000088_pt1 | contig 51935 bp, 48 predicted proteins | sample BlaSpr_A8_OM2_O3_FD_187982 | JGI IMG/M metagenome (GOLD analysis project Ga0209333, IMG submission 187982) | Forest soil microbial communities from Thunder Bay, Ontario, Canada - Black Spruce, Ontario site 2_A8_OM2_O3 (SPAdes) (version 2) | ecosystem: Environmental > Terrestrial > Soil > Boreal... | reverse complement strand
CCTAAAGCCTGCCGCAACCGCTTCACATAGTTCTGCAGCGTCACCCGCGCCGTCTCCGGCGGCTGCCCCTCCCACACCGCCTGCGCCAGCTCACCCGCGCCCACCACCTCATTGGCACGCAACAGCAACGCAGCCAGCAGCACCCGCTGCTTGCCAGCGGACACCATCACCCGCGACCCGCCAGCCCTCACTACCAGCGGTCCGAGCAGGCCGAACTCCACCTAGCCTCCCCGTGGCAGCGAAATGCCTCAGATAATGGCATCCCACTCGCCACGCTAATCGTAACGGGATGTGCAGGAAACAATTTGCGAATACGGTCCGGACCGGTCGAGACCGCTCAATCCCCGGCGGGCAGCAGCGGCGGCGGGGAGCCCACCGTCACCGGCGGCGGCTCACCGATCCAGCGCTCGATCTGGACCAGTGCGTGCTGGCCGGCGCACCCCTGCGACAGCCGGGAGCTCGGGACGTCGGCGGTCAGCACGTTGGGGTTGCCATGGGCGCACAACGGCGGCGGCCCAATGCCGGGCACCGGGTCGAACCAGGCGCCGGTCGGCAGCCGGACCACGCCGGGGCGGATCGCCGTGGTCAGCACCGCGCCGGCCAGGCAGGCTCCCCGGTCGTTGTAGACCTTGACGACGTCGTCGGCCGCGATGCCGCGGTCGGCCGCGTCCTGCGGATGCATCTGGATCGCCTCCCGGCCGGCGACCTTGCCCCGCTGGCTGGTCGCGCCGACGTCGAACTGGCTGTGCAGCCGGGTTGAGGGCTGGTTGGCGATCAGGTGCAGCGGGAACCGGCGGGCCAGCGGGGCGCCGAGCCACTCGTCGGGCTCGAGCCACACCGGGTGCCCGGGGCAGTCGGGATAGCCGAAGCCGGCGATGGTCTCGGACGTGATCTCGATCCGCCCGGTCGGCGTGTACAGCGGCGACCGCACCGGGTCGGCCCTGAAGTCCTCGAACAGGGTGAAGTGCTTGGGCCCGCCGGACAGCCGGTACTCCCCGGCCTCCCAGAACTCGGCGAATCCTGGCACGTCATGCCCCTTGCCCAGGATGCCCTCACGCCACTCGCCGTACAGGTGCTCGAGCCACTGCCGGGCGTCGCGGCCCTCGGTGAAGGCCTGCCCGAACCCGAGCCGGGCGGCCAGCCCAGCGAGGATCTCGTGGTCGTCGCGGGCCTCCCCCACCGGGTCGGCGGCCTGGTGCATGGCGATCACGTGGGTGTCCCGGCGCCCACTGCCGATGTCTTCCCGTTCCAGGCTGGTAGTGGTCGGCAGCACGATGTCGGCGTGCCTGGCGGCGGCGGTCCAGTGCGGCTCGTGCACCACGATCGTGTCGGGCCTGCCGAACGCGGTGCGCAGCCTGCCCAGGTCCTGATGGTGGTGGAACGGGTTGCCGCCGGCCCAGTAGACCAGCCTGATGTCCGGGTAGGTGAGCCGCTGGCCGTCGTAGTCATACCGGCCGCCGGGGTTGAGCAGCATGTCCGCGATCCGGGCGACCGGGATGAACGTGCGGACCGGATTGCGGCCCTGGCGCAGGGTCGGCAGCTTAACCAGCGGGCCGTGGCTGCCGATGTCGCCCATGGAGCCGTAGCCGTGGCCGAACCCGCCACCGGGCAGGCCGATCTGGCCAAGCATCGCGGCCAGCGCGAGCGCGGCCCAGACCGGCTGCTCGCCGTACCGGGTGCGCTGCAGCGACCAGGTGACCGTGACCAGGGTGCGCGCCGAAGCCATCCGCCGCGCGAGGTCCCTTACCGCCTCTGGCTCGACGCCACATACCGACCCGGCCCATTCGGCGTCCTTGGGCACGCCGTCGGCCTGGCCGAACAGGTACCGCTCGAACGTGTCGTAGCCGGCCGTGCAGGTGTCAAGGAACTCCTTGTCAAGGCGGCCCTCGGCGGCCAGCGTGTGCGCGAGCCCGAGCATCAGCGCGACGTCGGTAGCCGGGATCACCGGGTGCCACTCGGCGTCCAGGTAGCCGGGCAGGTCGGAGCGCAGCGGGCTGATCAGCACGATCTTGGTTCCCCTGGCCGCGAGCTGGGCGAGGTAGCCGGGGGTGTCGTGCGTGGTCATCCCGCCCGGGGTGACGTACACGTTCTTTTCGGGGATGCCGCCGAACGCGACGATCAGCTCGGTGTTCGCCACGATCGTCGGCCAGGACGACGCGCCGCGCAGCACCAGGCCGGCGCTGCCGACCAGGTGCGGCAGCAGCACCTCCGAGGTGCCCAGGCTGTAGGTGTTGCGCGAGGTGACGTAACCGCCGCCGAGCGCGAGGAACCGGTGCAGCTGGCTCTGCGCGTGGTGGAACCGCCCGGCACTGGCCCATCCGTACGAGCCCCCGAAGATCGCTTCGTTGCCGTGCGCCCCGCGGACCCTGGCCAGCTCGGCCGCGACCAGGTCCAGCGCCTTGTCCCAGCTGACTTCGCAGAACGGGTCGTGCCCACGCCGGTCACTGGGACCGGGGCCGCGGGTGAGCCAGCCGCGGCGCACCGCTGGCCGCCGCACCCGGGTGGCGTGCCGCAGCGCGCCGGGGATGTTGCCGAGCAGCGGGGACGGCGCGGGGTCGTCGGGGTGCGGCGTGACCACGATCTCCCCGTCGGGCTCGCCTTGCACCCGGTAAGCGCCCCAGTGCGAGGTCGTCGGCCGGGCGCTCATGCCGAAGAGCGTATTCGACCTGCCGTTCTGCCTCCAGCGGACGGCCGCCGGCGGGCGGGAAGGCTAGCCCGCGCGATCGGCAGGATCTGGCGGGAACTCGGCGCGGACGCCGAGCAGCCGGACCGGCCGCCGGTCGGTGAACTTGTCCAGCGCCGCCAGCGCGGCCTCACCGATCACGGCACCGTCGCTGGTCGGCTCCGCCAGCGTCTGGCCGTGTGTGCTGGTGAAGAACGGCGCGTGCCTGACCTTGACGACGACGCGCACGGCCGGCCGCTGTTCCGCCTCGACGTCGCGGGTCACGTGCGCGGCCAGCCGAAGCACCTCCTCGCGTACCCGCGCCCAGTCCTCGATGTTCCGCTGGAAGGTGGTCTCGCGGCTGCGCGAGCGCGGCACGTAGGGCTCGGCCGAGACCTCCGACGAACCCAGGCCGCGTGCGGTCTGCACCAGCCACGGCCCGATCGTCGGGCCGAGCCTGGCCGCTACCGCGGCGATGTCCGCGCCGGCCAGTTCGGCCACGGTCCCGATGCCCAGCTCGGCCAGCTTGCGCTCGGTCTTCGCGCCGATGCCCAGCAGCTTGCCGGTCGGCAGACCGCCCATTACGGCGAACCAGTTCTGGTGCGTCAGCCGGAAAATCCCGTGCGGCTTGGCGAAGTTCGACGCGAGCTTGGCCTGGATCCGGTTCTCCCCGATGCCGACCGAGGACTCGAGCCGGGTGGCGGCCTTGATCTGCTGCTGGATCTCCCCGGCCACGGCTTCCGGGTCGTCGGTCTCGGCGGCCACGAACGCCTCGTCCCAGCCGAGCTCCTCGGTGACGTAGCCCAATTCCCGCAGGGCGGTCATGACCTCGACCGAGGCGGCCTCGTAGGCGGGCCGATCGGCGGGCAGGAACACCGCGTCCGGGCACCGCCGCGCCGCCGTCCGCATCGGCAGCCCCGAGTGCACACCGTGCTCGCGGGCCTCGTAGGACGCGGTTGCCACCACCCCGCGCTTGGCTGGGTCGCCGTCGCCGCCGACCACCACCGGGCGCCCGCGCAGCTCCGGGTGGCGCAGCACCTCGACAGCCGCGATGAACTGGTCGAGGTCGACGTGCAGGACCCAGCGGGTCATGGTGGTCCCGCGGCGGAGGCGTACTGGCCGATCTCGGCCAGGTACCCGTCCCGGACCGAGGCGGGCAGCCAGGCGATCTCGAAGGCGTTGCGCTCCAGCTGCAGCAGGTCCTCGGCCTGCAGGCCAGCCCCTTGCTGCGCGGCGATCAGGTTGTCGGTCACGTATCCACCGAAATATGCCGGGTCGTCGGAGTTGATCGTGACCGGGATGCCGAGCTCGAGCAGGCGCCTGATCTGCCCTGCCTTCTCATCGCCCGTGCACCAGCGGTTGGAGATCGGGCACACGGTCAGGCCCAGCCCGCGCCGCTTGAGCTCGGCGGTCAGCCTCTCGCTCTCCAGGATGTTCACGCCGTGGTCGATCCGGTCCACCCCGATGACCTCCAGGCACTGCCGGATGTGCTCGATGGAGTTCGGCTGGTCGGTGTCGCAGTGCATCGTGATCTGATACCCCTCAGCGCGTGCCCGCTGGAACACCTTGACGAACTTTTCCGGCGGGTTGCCCTTCTCGTCGGAGTCCAGGCCGATGCCGACGATCCACTCCCGGTACGGAAGCGACTGCAGCAGCGTGGCCATCCCGTACTCGGCCGAGTGGTCGCGCAGCAGGCACATGATCAACTGCACGCGCAGCCCGAACCGGCGCCAGGCTTCTTCGAGAGCCTGGCGGAGCCCGCCGATCACGGTGCCGAACTCCACGCCCCGGCTGGTGTGCGCCTGCGGGTCGAAGAAGATCTCGGCGTAGCGCACCCCCTCGCCGCGCGCCCGCTCCAGGTAGGCCCAGGCGAGGTCGCGGAAGTCGGCCGCGGTCCGCAGCACCTCCATCCCCTCGTAATAGGCGGCCAGGAACGAGGTCAGGTCGTCGAAGCTGTAGGACGCCCGCATCTGCGCGGCGCTGGCGGCGCGCAGCGGGATCCCGTTCCGCTCGGCCAGGGCGAATTTGAGCTCGGGCTCGAGCGTCCCCTCGATGTGCAGATGCAGCTCGGCCTTTGGCATGCCGCGAATGAACTCGGTGAGGCTAGGCATGGAACATGCCTAGCCGACGCTGTGCGCCAACGTCCAGCGCTGGGCTCACCGGCAGGTGAGCAGTTTGGAGTGCTACGCGCGGGGGGCCGGATCTTCCGGTCTGGTGTGCGAGTTTTGAGCGAAGCGCGCAGGGGATAGGGGCTGTTCGGATCATGTGCGCGGGTTTGGGGGGGAACGCGGGGGGGCTTGCCCCCCCGCGGGTGAGGCTTATGGTGATCTTATGGACGGCGCGCTCGTTGGTAGCGGGTATGCGGACCACCTGACCGATGCGGACCTGGGCCTCCTCGCCAAGGCCGCGGACCAGCCCACGGCCCAGGCTGCGCCGTGGCTGCGGGCTCACCCCGAGCAGCTCCTGGGGCTGGTCGGGGACCCGCGGGTGTTCCAGGCCGTGTTCGGCGCATCGGCTGGCGCCGCCCAGCCCGCCAGGCCCGCCGGGGCGTCGGCCATGGCGGCCCTGGCGTCCCCGTTCCTGATCTTCGCCGTGGCGGTGGACCGGGCGACGACCGAGCTGGCGACCATGGATCACGTACCGGAACGCTCCGGGCAGCGCCAGCGGGTGCCGCTGTTCGACGCGCCGGAGCTGCGTGACTTCCTCGGCTCCGCGGCGAGGCGGCTGTTCCTGGCCGAGCTGCTCGCGTCGTTCACCAGGAACGCAGCGCAGTACCGGCCGGCCCCCAAGGGCCGGCCCCGGCAGGCGCGCGGGCGGCGGATCAGCGAGCTCGACCTGGTGCGGATGGCCGGGCTGCTCGATACGGTTCCCGAGGCCGAACGGGCCGGGGTGTACCGCAGGCTCGGCGACGTGGCACTGTTCCTGACCGGGGTGTTCCCGGACTACGCCGCGGCGCAGGCGCTCGGGCCGGTCAGCGCGGCCCGGCTGCTGCGCGCGGCGCAGGTGCCGGCGCGGCAGCACGATCGGCTGGCCGATGCGCCGGCCATCGACCTGTTCGAGCACCTCGGCGCGCAGTGGTACCGGACCGCCTGGGGCATGGCGCCGGCCCGCACCGCCAGGCTCGCGGTCGTGGCCGAGGTAGCCGAGCGATTCCGCCAGGCCCGCCGGGTGCTGAACCACATCGCGGACCGGTGCCTGTTCCCGCAGGGGAACCCCTGGTTCGCCCCGCCTGCCCGATGAGGCGGGTGTTCATCATGCAAAGAGCGGAGCGGCTGACAGCCCCGGGCCACGACCCGCGAGACTAGTAGTCGGCCCGCTGCCGGGCCGTGACGCTAGGAAATGGGGTCAGAAAATGGCAAACGGTTCCCGGCTCGAGTCGGCGGTCATGTTCGTGCAGGACCTGGACAGGTCGGTGAACTTCTACCGCGAGGTTCTCGATCTCGAGGTGTCCGACCACAGCCCGACCGCCTCCCTGCTGACCAGCGGCAGCGGGTCGCAGCTGATCGTGCGCTCGATGGGCAGCGGCGGCGTGCACGCGCTCGGCGGCGTCGGGGTCCAGTATGTGATCTGGACGGCGGCGGACGAGGCAGATCTCGATCGGTGCGAGCGCACGCTTAAGGAACTGTCGGCGCACCGGGAGACCCGGACCGGCGGGCCGGTCAAGGCCGTTGAGGGGCGCGATCCCGACGACATCGTCGTGATGATCATCTATCCCGGCCCGGACAAGGTCCCGCTGCATGAACTTCCAGTACGCATCTATGGGTGGTAGACCCGAGCCCGTACGCTGGACGCGTGCTCGGACTCCCGGATGCCATTCGCGGCTGCCTGTTTGACCTCGACGGCGTGCTGACCCAGACCGCGAAGGTCCACGACGCCGCGTGGGAAGAAATGTTCGACGACTACCTGCGGGAGCGGTCCCGGAAGACCGGCGAGCCGTTCGTCCCGTTCGATCCCGTCGCCGACTACGACGAGTACGTCGACGGCAAACCCCGTGCCGACGGCACCCGGTCGTTCCTCGAGTCCCGGGGCATCCACCTGCCCGAGGGCAGCGACGACGACCCGCCCACCGCGGAAACGGTGCACGGCCTCGGCAACCGCAAGAATGAGATCGTGCTGCGCAAGATCCGCAAGGACGGCGTGGAGGCGTACCCGGGCTCGGTGGCGTATCTGCGGGCGGTCAAGGAAGCCGGGCTGCCCCGCGCGGTGGTGTCGTCGAGCGCCAACTGCAAGGACGTGCTTATCGCGGCGGGCATCGAGGACATGTTCGACGCGCGGATCGACGGCGTCGTCGCCGAGCAGCAGCACCTGCGCGGGAAGCCGGCCCCGGACACGTACCTGGCCGGGGCGAAGGCCCTCGGGCTCGAGCCGGCCGCCGCGAGCGTGTTCGAGGACGCGCTGGCCGGCGTGGCCGCCGGGCGGGCCGGCAAGTTCGGGTTCGTGGTCGGCGTCGATCGCGTCGGCCAGGCCGAGCAACTGAAGAAGGACGGCGCCGACGTCGTCGTCAAGGACCTGTCCGAGCTGCTGGGGCACGGGTGATCCTGCAGGAGGCGTTCACGGTCGAGCCGTGGGCGCTGCGGGAGACCCATCTGGACCTTGACCTGATGGCCCAGACGGAGTCGGTGTTCGCGCTGGCCAACGGCCACCTGGGGTGGCGGGGCAACCTGGACGAGGGCGAGCCGCACGGCCTGCCGGGCAGCTACCTCAACGGGTTTTATGAGGTGCGGCCGCTGCCCTACGCGGAGGCCGAATACGGCCTCCCGGAGTCCGGCCAAGAGCTCATCAACGTGACCAACGGCAAGATCATCCGCCTGTTCGTCGATGACGAGCCCTTCGACGTCCGCTACGGCCGGGTGCGGTCCCACGAGCGCGTGCTCGACTTCCGCGCCGGGGTGCTGACCCGGACCGCCGAGTGGGAGTCTCCGGCGGGCAAGGCGGTCCGCATCTCCTCGATCCGGATGGTGTCGCTCAGCCAGCGGGCGATCGGGGCCATCTGCTACGAGGTGGAGCCGCTGGAAAGCCAGGCCAGGATCGCCGTGCAGTCCGAGCTGATCGCGAACGAGCAGATGCCGGAGTCCGGTGGCGACCCCCGGGTAGCCGCCGCGCTGGAAAATCCGCTCGTCGACGAGTACCACAACTCCGACGGAACGGCCGTCGTGCTGGCTGGCTCCACCCGGGGCAGCAAGCTGCGCATTGGTGCGATCATGGATCACCTGATCGAATGCGACCCGAAGCCGCAGGTCGAGTCCCGTTCCTACGCAAACGGCGGGCTGGTCACCGTGGCCACGGTCCTGAAGCCGGGCCAAAAGCTGCGCGTGATCAAGCTGGTTGGCTATGGCTGGTCCGCCGAGCGGTCGCTCGAGGCAGTCCGTGATCAGGTATACGCGGCGGTGAGCGCGGCCAGGGCCACCGGCTGGGACGGGCTGCTCGCCGAGCAGCGCCAGTACCTCGACGACTTCTGGACCCGGGCCGACGTCGAGGTGGACGGGGACACCGAGGTGCAGCAGGCGGTGCGCTTCGCCCTGTTCCACGTGCTGCAGGCCGGCGCCAGGGCGGAGAACCGGGCGATCCCGGCCAAGGGGCTGACCGGGCCCGGGTACGACGGGCACGCGTTCTGGGACACCGAGTCGTTCGTGCTGCCAGTGCTTACTTTTACCGCCCCGGACGCCGTCGCGCACGCGCTGCGCTGGCGGCACAGCACTCTTCCGCTGGCCACCGATCGGGCCACCCAGCTGGGCCTGAAGGGTGCGGCCTTCCCGTGGCGGACGATCGCGGGCCAGGAGTGCTCCGGCTACTGGCCGGCCGGCACCGCCGCCTTCCACGTCAACGCGGACATCGCCGACGCCGTGGTCCGGTACGTCGACGCGAGCGGCGACGAGGAGTTCAACGCGGGCCCCGGCATGGAACTGCTCACGCAGACCGCGCGGCTGTGGCGCTCCCTGGGCCATCACGACGCCCAGGGGCGGTTCCACATCGACGGGGTCACCGGGCCGGATGAGTACAGCGCGATCGCGGACGACAACGTCTACACCAACCTGATGGCCGCGCATAACCTGCGTTCAGCGGCGGACGCCGCCAAGCGGCACCCAGACCGGGCCAGGGAACTCGGCATCGACGCGGAGGAATCCGCGAGCTGGCGGGACGCGGCCGAGCAGATGTTCATCCCATTCGACGAGGTGCTCGGCGTGCACCCCCAGGCCGAGAGGTTCACCCGGCACCAGGTCTGGGACTTCGCCCACACCGAACCCGAGCAGTATCCGCTGCTGCTGCACTTCCCTTACTTCGACCTGTACCGCAAGCAGGTCGTGAAGCAGGCGGACCTGGTGCTGGCGATGAACCTGCGCAGCGAGGCGTTCACCCCCGAGCAGAAGCTGAAGAACTTCGACTACTACGAGGCGCTCACGGTGCGGGACTCGTCGCTGTCCGCCTGCACCCAGGCGGTCATGGCCGCCGAGACCGGGCACCTTGACCTGGCCTACGACTACCTCGGCGAAGCCGCCCTGATCGACTTGCGCGACCTGCAGCACAATACCCGCGACGGCGTGCACATCGCCTCACTGGCCGGCACCTGGATCGCGCTGATCATGGGCTTCGGGGGCCTGCGCCACGCCAATGGATCGGTCGGCTTCGCGCCGCGGCTCCCGGAAGGGATCACCAGGTTCGCGTTCACCCTCGTCGTACGGGGACAGCGGTTGCGGGTCGAGGTTACCCACGAGACGGCCACGTACTCCGTGACGAACGGCCACCCGCTGGAGATCTTGCACTACGGCGAAAAGGTGCACGTATCGGCCGAGAAGCCGCAGACTCGCCCGCTGCAGGCGGTGCCGGCCCGGCCCCGGCCCAGCCAGCCGCGTGGACGGGAGCCGGTGCACCGGAGGCCCAGCGAAGAACCGAGCTGACCAGGCATTTCGCCCAGGCGGGTCTCCGGGCTGCCGCAGCCGGGATACTCTCTGCGGAGCGCTGTCAACGGTTTTCGTGGCCGAAAAGTGTCTGTCCTGAGTCAGCCGCCGGCGCTGACGACAGTGCACAATCAAAATGAGAGATCAACGGAGGCGAGGGCTTAGCCCGTAACCACGGGGGCAGAGCACAGACAGCACCGGAGCCGCAGGCGAGAGGCACCGCGGGCGGCATGAGCAGCGGAGCGACATGGATCTTGTTGCGGTATCCCTGACCCTGGTGGCAGCGATGCTGCTTGGGGTCGGCTGGGTTCTGCAGCAGTACGCCGCCGAGCAGGCGCCGAGTTCCTACTTCCTGCGGTTGCGGCTGATCGTTGACCTGCTGCACCGGCGGCGGTGGCTGCTGGGTCTGGCCGTGATGATCTCGGGACAGCTGCTGTCGGCGTGGTCGGTGGGTCACCTGGACCTGACGCTCTACGAGCCGCTGCTCGCGAGCAGCCTGATCTTCGCCCTCGCCCTCGCCGTTCCCCTATCCCACCAGCGCCTGAAGGCAGCCGAAATGATCGGCGCGGTCATCCTGGCCGGAGGCGTGGCGGCGCTGTCGCTGTCGCGCTCCACCGGCACGCCGTCGGCGTCGTTCGGCTCATTCTCGGACTGGCCGGCGGCTGCCGGGATCGCCGTCGTGGCCTACTGCTTCATTCACGCCGGGCACCTGCGCAGCGGCCAGGCCCGCGCCACCCTGACCGGCATCGGCACCGGCCTGGTCATGGGCATATCCGACGCGCTGACCCGCCGCTCCGTGCAGATCCTTGACGCTCATTCGTTCGGCGGGCTGCTGACCTCGTGGCCGCCGTACTGCCTGCTGGCTGCGGCCCTGATCGGCATGTGGCTCATGCAGAACTCGTTCAACGCCGCGCCGTTGCACGCATCGCTTCCCGGGATCACGGCGGCCGAGCCGGTCTCGGGAATCCTGCTCGGCGTTGTGGTCTTCGGTGACCGCATCAACATATCTCCGGGATTGCTCGCACTGCAGGCCGCCGGGATCGCGGCACTGGTGGTCGGCGTGATCATGGTGGCTCGCTCGCCAAGGCTTGGCCAGCTGCGGCCCTCCGCGGTGATACCAGATTCGGTTATGCCAGTCCTTATTGGCGGAATGGGCTCGCACGATGAGAGCTCGCCACCAGCAGCCATGCAGGAGCCCGAACCGGCGGAGCAACGGTCAGAACCGCAGCCGCTGGGGCTCACGCCGGAACCCGGAGCCAAGGCCTCGCGCCGACCTGCCGCCGGGGGGGCGCGGTCGATGGGCACGCTCTGAGCCTGACCGGGCGAAGGTATTGCGCGGCCCGGGTAGGGCGAGCCGAGGGCGGTGTCCGCGTGAGCGCCGGCTCGGCGCCGACGGCGAGGCCGGCGCCGCACAATGCGGCACCGGCCTGAAGAACTCGCGCCCGGGCTACTTCTTGAACGCGTCCTTGACCTTCTCGCCCGCCTGCTTGAGGTTGCCCGCGGTCTCGTCGGTGCGGCCCTCGGCCTCCAGCCGCGGGTTGCCGACCGCCTCGCCGGTGTTCTTCTTGACCTTGCCCTTGGCTGCCTGAAGTTTGTCGGCCGCCTTGTCCTTGGCACTCATGGCGTGAGTCCTCTCTCTCGTATGGCCATGGACTGTCCGTGAACTCAGCGACTAAACGCCGGCCAGCTTCGCGAGTCGCTGGGCGGCCCTGGCCAGGCTGTACCGCCGCCGCGCCATTCCGGCCCAGGGATCGGAGGCACCGAGCCGGTCCAGTCGGCCGCCCACCGTACGCAGCGTGAACTGGTGCGGCGTCAGGCTGGCGTCCTTCAGTTCCGCCCAGTCCAGCGGTGTGGCCACCGGCGCGCCCGGCCGGGCTCGCACCGAGTAGGGCGCGACCGCGGTCTGGGCGTAGGCGTTGCGCATGACGTCGGAGTAGACGCGGTCACCGCGGCTGTCCTTGCGCTGCTCTGTGGTCAGGATGTCCGGCTCCCTGGCCGCGAGAACGTCGCTGGCCTGGCGGGCGAACCGGCGCACCGTGTCAAAGTCGTCCCTGGCGTTCAGCGGCACGTGGACGTGCAGGCCCCGGCCCCCGGTGGTCTTGACGAAGGCGGTCAGCTCAAGTTCCTCCTCGAGCAGTTGACGCAGGCCCAGCGCCAAATGCTTGACCTGGTCAAACCGGTGGTCATCGGGCGGGTCGAGGTCGAAAATCAGCTGGTCGGCGCGGTCAAGCGCCCCGGTCCTGCTGAGAAAGGCGTGCATCTCGATGCACGCCTGGTTGGCCAGGTAGACCAGCGTGGCCGGCCTGTCGCAGATCACCTGGACGAGCGTGCCGCCCTGCTTCTTGACCCTGGTCCTGGCGATCCAGTCGGGGAAGTAGCGCGGCACGTTCTTCTGCACGATGCGCTCGCCGGTTATCCCGTCCGGGTAGCGCTCCATGCTGAGCGGGCGATCGCGCAGGTACGGCAGCATACGGGCGGCTATGTCCCGGTAGTAGCCGACCAGGTCCCCCTTGGTGACCTGGTCGTCGGGGAATAGCGTCTTGCTGGTGTTGGACAGCTCGACCGTGATGCCCGAGACCCTTACCGCCTCGGCCCGCTTGGCGGTCACGTCTCGTCTCCGCTGGACGGAATCTCCCGTACCACCTCGGCGGGATCCTTGTCGTCGCGCAGGCCCTGGAACCTGGGGTGGCGCAGCTCGCCGGCGTCGGTCCACTCGGAGAATCCGACCTCCCCGACCAGCTTGGGCTCCACCCAGTGCACGCCGCGCGGGCGCGGCAGCGGGCCCGCGCCGAACGGCGGGGTGGTGCGTTCCAGCTTGACCATGGACGCGTGGAGGCTGTGCAGCAGCTTCTCGTTGAAGCCGGTCCCCACCTTGCCCGCGTAGACGAGCTGGCCGTCGGAGTTGTAGTAGCCGAGCAGCAGCGCGCCGAACCCGGACCGCGACCCCTGCGGGTCCGTGAACCCGCCGATGACGAACTCCTGGCCGCTCTCGCACTTGAACTTCAGCCAGTCTTTGGTCCGCCCGCTGCGGTATGGCGTGTCGGCCCGCTTGGCGATGAGGCCTTCCCAGCCGTCACGGCACGCTTCGGCGTAGAAGGCCTCGCCCTCGGTGTCCCGGTGCTCGGTAAACCGGAGTGGATCCTTGAACGCCAGCGCGGCGCGCAGGATCTGCTTGCGCTCGGTGAGCGGCAGCGGGCGTACGTCCCGGCCGCCCGCGTGCAGGACGTCGAATACGTAGTAGTACACCGGCACACTGGCGATCAGGTCCTTGCTCGGCCTGGCCAGGCCGAGCCGCTGCTGCAGCCGCTCGAATTTGGTCTCGCTGCCATCGAAGGCGACGATCTCGCCGTCAACCACGCACTCCTCGGTGGCCTGCGCGGCCAGCGCGTCGGCGACCTCGGGGAACGTGCTGGTGATCTGGTGCTGGTTGCGCGTCATCAGCCTGACCTCGCCGCCGCCGCCCGCGACGTAGGCCAGGCAGCGCTCACCGTCGAGCTTGCGCTCATAGATCCACGCCGGGTCGGAGAACCGGTCTCTGGTGAGCGTGGCAAGCTCGGGCTCGAGCCAGCCGGGCAGGTCCGCCTGCTTCGTCTTTTCCGCCACCCTGCCTCCTCGCCGCGAGTTCTGGTCAGCATCCGAACACCACTATGCCTGCTGCCGCGACGGGCGGCTGCACGCGGCCCGCCCGCCCGGATAACGACGCGGGCGCTGCGACCTGTGCTGCTCGCCGGCTGCCTGACCACCGGTCATGGCTTCCCGGCCGACCGCACCGTCAGGCTCGCCACGGAACCCGCGGCGCACAGGGCGGCGGTCCAGACCAGCGTGGCGCCGGCGCCGTAGCTGTCGGCCAGCAGCCCGGCCAGGTACGGGCCGGCCATCTGGCCGACCGCGAACACGACGGTGAAGGCCGCCAGCGCGGCGGTCCAGTTGGGGCGGGGAACGGCGGCGTGGACGAGCCCGGTGATGGCGGCGGGGACAACGAGGAAGCTGACGCCGTAGCCGATGGCCGAGACGATGACCACGGCAGGATCGGCGCTGATGATCGCCACCGCGGCAGCTGCGCTGAGCGCCGCCATCGCCGCGGCCAGGGCCCTGGCGCCGGGCCAGGCGCGCAGCGGCCGGCTCCACAGCACGGGCTCGGCGATCGCGGCGACGCCGAGCGCCGCCCAGGTAACGGCCACCTGGGTGACGCTCGCGTGGTGCGCGGTCAGGTAGGCCGACAGGAACGTGATGTAGGCGATGTACCCGGCGGCGAACAGCAGGTAGGCGACGCTGACCCGCCACATCGCCGCGACCGGGCGCCAGTCGGCGAGCGGAGCGGCGACGCCATTCCCGTTTGCGGGAGCCGCGCCAGCGCGATCCGCGCCAGCGCCCGGCCCGGCCTTCGCGTCGTCTGCTGCCGCCGTCCAGCTGAAGACCGCGGCCAGCCCGGCCGCTGCGGCCAGGCCGGCCCAGGCCAGCGGCCACCGGCCGGGGTGGTGACTGAGCAGCGGCGGGATGACCGTCCCGCTGACCGCGATACCGAGCCCGGCGCCCGCGAAATAGATGGAGACCGGAAGCGGCGACCCGCGGCTGGCTGCGGCACGGGAGGCGAGCACACCTCCGGCGATGAACACCAGCGCTCCGGACACCCCGGCTGCCGCACGGGTCAGCAGCAACAGCGGGTAGCTGCCGGTGGCCGCGTTGGCGGCGAGCGCGGCGGCGGTGAGGACCATGCCGAGCCGGAAGGCGGCCGTCTCGCTCAGCCGCCGGGCCAGCGGGCCTGCGGCCAGCGCACCCACCAGGTACCCGAGGCTGTTCGCAGTGGTCAGCGTGCCGGCTTTGGCGAGGCTCCAGCCCAGCTCATCGCGCATGGCCGGAACGAGCAGCCCGTACGCAAAGCGGGCCAGCCCGAGGGCGGCGGTGGTTCCCAGCGCCAGCCGCACCGACCGCAGCCAGCCGGACGCCCGGCCATGCTCCGGCAGCGTGGCGGGCGCGCGAGCGGCTGGCGGGGTCACCGCCCCCCAACCTACCGGCGGCCCGGCGCCCGGGCGCGGGGGATCAGGCCTTCAGCTGATCGATCTTGTCGCGGAACAGCGTGGTCGCGATCGTGGCCTTGCGCGGCTGGCCCTTGAGGAACGCCTGCGCGAACTTCTTGGCCTGGTCGTATTCCACCTTGCCCGGCAGCGGCGGCTCGTCCGGGTTGACGTTCACGTCGACCAGCGCGGGCCCGTCGTGACCGAGCGCCTGCTGCACCGCGGCGCGCACGTCAGCAGCGTGCTCAACCTTGATCCCCAGCGCGCCGTTGGCCGTGGCGAGCGCGGCGTAATCCGCAAAAGGCTCGGGCTCGCGGACGCCGTACTCGGGATAGCCGAGGATCATCTGCTCCCAGAGGATCTGGCCGAGCGCGTTGTTGTTGTTGATCACGATCTTCACCGGCAGCTTGTGCTTGATCGCGGTGATGAACTCCGCCATCAGCATCGCGAACCCGCCGTCGCCCACGAACGCGATGACCTGCCGGCCCGGCATCGCGTGCTGGATGCCGATCGCGTACGGCAGGCCCGGCGCCATCGTGGCCAGGTTGCCGGACAGGAAGAACTCACGCCCGCCCCGGATGTGCCAGTGCCGGGCCGCCCAGGTCGCGATCGTGCCGCTGTCACAGGTCAGCACCGCGTCGTCGGCCGCAAGCTCGTCCAGCACGCTGACCAGGTACTGCGGGGCGATCGGGTCCCGCCCGGCATCCTGCAGGGCGGCCATGTCCTTGCGCCACTTGCCCATTTCCTTCTGGTACTTCTCCAGGAACTTGGTGTCCGAGCGCGGCTTGAGCAGCGGCAGCAGGCCCGCCAGCGCCTGCCTGGCGTCGCCCACCACCGGCACCTCGGTGGGGATCCGGGCACCCGCACGCATGGGATCGGCCTCGATCTGGGCCACCCGCACCTTGCCGGCCTCCGGCAGGTACTTGGTGTACGGGAAGTTGGTGCCCACCATCAGCAGCGTGTCGACGTCCTCCATGAGGTCCTCGGAGGGCCGGGTGCCGAGCAGCCCGATCCCGCCGGTGGTGTACGGCGAGTCGTCGGGCACGGTGTCCTTGCCGGACAGCGTCTTGACGATCGGCGCGGCCAGGGCCTCGGCCACGGCCAGCAGTTCCGCGCGGGCGTGCCGGGCGCCGGCCCCAGCCAGAATCGCGATTTTCTTGCCGTCGGTGAGCAGGTCGGCGATGCGTTGCAGATCCTGGTCGCTGGGCATGCCCGGCGCGCTGAGCATCACCGGCAAGGTCTGCGGCGGCCGGGCCGGCGCCACGTGCTGCCAGGGGTCGGCTCCGGCGTCGGCAACCTGGATGTCGTTGGGCACGGTGAGGTGGGCGACCCCGCGCCTGGCGTATGCGGTGCGCACCGCATTGTCGAGCACGGTGGGCAGCTGCGCCGGGTTGTAGATCATCTGGTCGTACTCGGCCACGTCCTCGTACAGCTTGTCGAGGTTGACCTCCTGCTGGTAGCCGGTGCCCAGGATCGAGGTCTCCTGCATGCCGGTGATCGCCAGCACCGGCATGTGGTCGAGCTTCGCGTCGTACAGGCCGTTCAGCAGGTGAATCCCGCCCGGGCCCGACGTGGCCAGGCAGACGCCAAGCTTGCCGGTGGCCTTGGCGTGCGCGGTCGCCATGAACGCCGCGGCCTCCTCGTGATGGACGAGGACGAACCGCACCCGGTCCTGCTGCCGGCGCAGCCCTTCCATGATCCCGTTGATGCCGTCGCCCGGCAGGCCGAAGACGGTGTCGACGCCCCAGTCCGCCAGCCGCCCGATCAGGGCCTCTGACACGATCTCAGCCACGGTATTTCCTCCCGTGCTCGCTTTCCGGTGTCCCGCGCCCCTGTCCGCCAGACGGACCCTAAAACATGAGGGCCGGAACGCGACGCTCCGCCAACTCGAGCTCGCCCATGTTTGCCGCCGTGGTTGTGGGTAGCTGGCCAGATGCGGAGCCCGGCTGCACTAAAGGGTTCGCCGGGCGCCGCCCCAGACAGCCGCCGCGAGCGAGGGGGTGACCTGGTCATCCGGCGCGGCGATACGGTCGGCGAGGTGATCGGGCTGGCGGGACACCGGCGCCGAGGGCGTGTTCTGCGCCGGCCGTGGACGCTGCCCCAAAGCCAGCGCCGTGGATACCCGGCGCCGATCGTCGAGATCTAGCCGGGCCAGTGGCAGCGGGCCACCTGGCCCCCGCGCACGGTGACGGTGGCGGCCGGGGTGACGGCGTCTTTCCAGACGGTGTACTCGGCGGCGGGCAGGCCCGGGTAGACCGCCGCGTAGCCGGTGCCAGCGCCGGTCCTGCGCTCCCGGACCTGCGCGTGCGTCCGCCGGGCGCCCGCGCCGTCGCTGGCCGGGCTGATCTCTATCTCCCGGCCAGCCAGCTCGGCGGGCGTGTCCAGGATCAGCGCCCCGACGTCGGCGCCAAGGTCCAGGACGACACTGCCGGCGTTCGACGGGCCCCAGGCAGGCTCGGTCATGGCCGTCAGGACGGCGTGTCGAAGCCGCTGTACGGCACGCCGAGGTAGGGGAACCGTTTCAGGTAGCCGGACGGGACGCTGCGGGACGTCAGCCCGTCGGTGACCTTGCTTGCGGCCGCGTCGGGGACGTACTTCTTGTTCACCAGCGGGTAGGTGGCCCCGGCGATCGCCCGGAGCTCGATGGTGACGACATCGTCGAACACCCGGCGGCCGTCCGGGTAGCCGGCGAGGTCGCCGCCCAGGATGCCGAGCTCGTGTGGCTTCCTGGTGGGCGGGATCGCCGTGTTGAGCCGGAGCATGTCCGCGAGCACCGGGCCGGTGTAGTTCTGGAACCCTGGCACGATGCCGGATGGTATCCCGGTCAGCAGGATCGCCTCCAGGTCGGAACGGGGAGCACCGGACTTGTCCAGCGCGGCGAGATTGGGGAACACGCCCGGGTACAGCGGCGGCAGCAACGAGGCGAGTTCCGGGTTGGTGACGTAGGAAGCGAACTGCTTGTCGTCGGACGGCGGCAGCGTGTTCCACAGGTCTTTCTTGCCCAGCGGTATCAGGACCTCGTTGACGAGCGGGTTGCCCAGCCGTGACACCTGGCGGAACGGGCCACTGTTGACGTTCTCGGCCTGGTCGGCGTCCCACAGCCGTACTCGCTGGCGGCTCGCTGTCGTCCACACGCCGATCACCGCGGCCGGATCGGTGACGCCGTGCGGACGGCGCCGGGTGAGCTGCGTGATCGGCACCTGGATCGCGATCGAGTGCACGTTCAGCGCGGCGGTGGCGTTGACCCCCGGTGCGGGCTTGTCGAAGATGTGCATCCCGTACTGCGTGTGCAGCTCCTGGAACGGCCGCAGGTTGGCCAGGTCGAAGATCGACCCCAGGTCGACGTAGAAGCCTTCCGCCCGCTGGCCAGCGAACACCTTGATGCCGCCAGGGAGCCTGTGTACCGCCTGGTCTGCCAGACCCGCGTAGTTCGGGGTGGATAGCGGCCCGATGTTGCAGGGCGGGCAGGCGAGTCCGCTGCCGAGGGTGGTACTGCTGCCGTGCCGGATGCAGGTCACGCTGTAGAACTGGCGGCTGTTCCAGTTCTGGCTGCCCAGTGAGTAGATCGGCCCGGTGTTGTACAGGAACGTGTCGGCGTCGCGCAGCACGGTCTGGAACCGGAACTGGAAGCTGATGTCCGCCTGGCCGTCGCCGGTGTTGTCGACGTGGATCTGGTAGAGCACGTCGTCGCCGAACTCGTAGAAGTTCGGCCCGCCAGCAGGGCCCTGCAGCGGGATGTAGTTGGCGATGAGCGTGACCGCGTCCGGCCGGTCCGGGCTGACGAACGCGTAGACGTCGGTACTGTCGGCGACGGGGTCTTTGGAGATTTCCGGCGCCTCGCGGTGCGATGACATGAGCTACCTCACGGGTTGGTCGACATGGCTGATGGGGCGGGCCGAACGATCACCTGGCTGCCCGGGCCAGCCGGGCGGCGAGGTCAGGGTCGCGGAGCCGGGTGTGCGTGGTTCCAGCGAAGATGTCCAGCTCGCCGGACCGGGCGTCGCGCAGGTGAACCACGACCGGCTCGGAGACCTCGCTGCCGTGGCCAGTGTCCCCGGCATCGTGCGCCGAGGCTGCCGCCGTCCGGCTGGTATCGGCGAACGCGGGCCCCGCGCTGGCCACCGCTGCCGCGGCAAGGCCGACGGCACCGGCCCCCGCGGCGCCCAGCAGCACGCGGCGGCGCGACGGAGCAGGCCGCGAATCGGGAACGAGCGTGCGATCGAGGTCAACGTCCCCACGACTTGGACCAGACATGGGTGTCCTTTCCGGCGGCGCGGAACGGTACCGCTCGCCCCTGCTGAAACACCGGTTGATTACTGCTTGTAGCCATCGTTAACTCTCTGTAGCTGGCGCTCAGCGTAGCGGTCCCGCGCCGGCCGCGCAGAACATCACGGTTTCCCGGCCACGCAGGTTCGACGGCCGGCACAAGGGTAGAAGAAATGGTCGCTTTGTATGGCTCATGAGAGGAAGCCCTCAATGGCGATCATCCTTGTGGCCCTGCTGATCGTGCTCATCTTCGGCGCACTCGGGTTTGCGCTCCCTGTCCTGTGGTGGCTGGCGCTTGCCGCCTTGGTCATCTGGCTGCTCGGATTTGTCGTGCGCATCGGGGAGACCGTCGCGGCCCCGCGCCGCCGCTGGTACAGCCCGTCGGCACCACGCCGCCGCTGGTATTACTGGTAAATCGCGTCGTTTGGCCCGTCCGGTTTCTGCCGGGCGGGCCTATTTCCTTTTCTTGCGCACGGATGGCGGCTGTTTGAGACTCACCTTCCCGGGCAGTGCAGTCGCACTCGAATACCGAACCCGGGAGGAAGGCAATGACCGGGACCATCGTCATCATCATCGTCGTCATCATTGTGGTGGCGGCCATCGTCGCCGGAGTTATGTACCAGCGCCGACGCCGGCTCCAGCAGCGCTTCGGCCCCGAGTACGACCGGCTGGTCGAGGAGAAGGGCAGCAAGACCAAGGCCGAGGCCGAACTGGCCAGCCGCCAGCGCCGCGTCGCCGACCTGGACATCCAGCCGCTAGATCCCGCAGCGCGAGCCCGCTACCAGGAGAACTGGGCAGCGGTCCAGGAGCAGTTCGTCGACTCGCCACAGGAAGCCGTGATGGCCGCGCAGCGGCTGGTCATGACCGTGATGCAGGAGCGCGGTTACCCCACCGAGGGCGGCGACCAGGTGGTCGCCGACCTCTCCGTGGACCACGGAGGAGTCCTCGATCACTACCGCGCCGCGTACGGCATCAGCCAGCGCGCCGCCGACAACCAGGCCTCGACCGAGGACCTGCGGCAGGCAATGATCCACTACCGCGCCCTGTTCCAGGACCTGCTCGGCCAGACCTCCAGCACCGCCGACGAGACGCCGGTCACCGAGATCACGGTCGGCTTGCCCGAGGGCGACGCCCCGGCGGTGGGCACCGGTCACGGACCCGGCTACCCGGAGCCAGTGGACGACGCGGGCGACACTGCGGCCTACCCGGCCGAGACCGTGCCGGACGCCGAGCCCGCGGACGAGTACGACGCCGAGCCCGCAACGACCGGGTCCGATGTGCCCCGGCGGCGCACCTGAGTAACCGGCCGGTGTGACCGGCGCACCAGTACAAGCGGCCAGGGGAGGCGGCATAGTGAGCCAGGCCCAGGCGGGAACCATCCGTACGAAGGTCCCGGCTCGCCTTGACCGCCTGCCCTGGTCGCGTGGCACTGGATGATCATCATCGGCCTCGGGCCGACGTCAGCACCTGATTTCCCCGTTTCAGAACCGCTCCCGGGGTAGTTGCTCTGGAAGACCTGAACGGAGAAGAAGAGATGAGCTTGCCAATCGCGCAGGAGCGAACCCTGACCAGTATCGAACAGGCGCTGCGGTCCCGCGATCCGCGGCTCAGCTCGCTCTTCTCGATCTTCACCAGGCTGACCCGGCAGGAAGCGATGCCGACGATCGAGCAGATCCAGCAGCGGCGCTGGCGGCCGCAGCCGGGCGCGGTGATCCTCGTCGCGGTCGCACTGCTCGTCTGCGCCATCGTGGTTGGCTCGCTCTCATCAGGAGGCGGGTGCGGGCAGGCGCCCACCGCCACGGCCCAGCCCTCCGCGATCGCCGCAGGCGCCGCATTCAACCAGTGCGCCAGCCATCAGCTGTCCGGCGCCAAAACCCCCTGACCCCGCGCGACAACCCTCGTGCCGCCATGATCGCGGTGGACTTTTCGCATATAGAGCAACAAGGTCGCCACGATTATGAAGGTGCGGCGCCAGGAGCCGGCCAGGGCGGCTTATTCGGGGGCGTCGCGGTGGCGCAGGACGACAACGGAGCGCCCGGCGACCGGCATTGTCGCGGAGCTTTCCAGCACATCTTCTCCCGAGCGGCCGGGATCGGTGGTCTCGATGACCAGCTCCCACCACTGGCCCCACTGCTTGGGCAGCGTCCACTCGATCGGCTCGGGATGGGTGTTGAACAGCAGCAGGAACGAATCGTCGGTGACCCGCTGGCCACGCCGGTCACGATCGGTGATCGCGGCGCCGTTGAGGAACACGCCGACGGATGGCGGGGAGGCCTCCCAGTCGTCGTCGCTCATCTCGGCCCCGTCCGGGCGGAACCAGCCGAGGTCGACCGAGCCGCGGATCGAGTGGCCCTGGAACCAGCGCCGGCGGCGCAGCACCGGGTGGTCGCGACGCAGCGCTATCAGCAGGCGGGTGAACTCGACCAGGTCCTCATCGACGTGCTCCCAGTCGTACCAGGAGATCTCGTTGTCCTGGCAGTAGGCGTTGTTGTTGCCGCGCTGGGTGCGCCCAAGCTCGTCCCCGCCGAGCAGCATCGTGACGCCCTGCGAGAGCAGCAGCGTGGCCAGGAAGTTGCGCTGCTGCTGATGCCGCAGCGCGAGCACTGCCTGGTCGTCGGTGTCGCCCTCGACTCCGCAGTTCCATGACCGGTTGTACGGCTCGCCGTCGGCGTTGTCCTCCCCGTTGGCCTCGTTGTGCTTCTCGTTGTAGGAGACCAGGTCGCGCAGCGTGAAACCGTCGTGCGCGGTGACGAAGTTGACGCTGGCCCCCGGGTGGCGGGTGTCGGCCTGGTACAGGTCGGAGCTCCCGGTCAGCCGGGAGCCGAACTCGCCGAGCGTGGCGGGCTCGCCGCGCCAGAAGTCCCGCACCGTGTCCCGGTAGCGGCCGTTCCACTCCGACCACAGCGCCGGGAAGTTGCCGACCTGGTAGCCGCCCTCGCCGATGTCCCACGGCTCGGCGATGAGCTTGACCTGCGAGACCACCGGATCCTGCTGGATCAGGTCAAAGAACGCGGACAGCCGGTCGACCTCGTGGAACTGGCGGGCCAGGCTGGCGGCCAGGTCGAACCGGAACCCGTCCACGTGCATCTCGGTCACCCAGTACCGCAGCGAGTCCATGATCAGCTGGAGGGTGTGCGGGTGACCCACGTTCAGGCTGTTACCCGTCCCCGTGGTGTCGTAGTAAAACCGGGGGTCGTCCGTCACCAGCCGGTAGTACGCGGCGTTGTCGATGCCCTTCATCGACAGCTCGGGCCCCAAATGGTTGCCCTCGGCGGTGTGGTTGTACACGACGTCGAGGATCACCTCGATGCCCGCTTCGTGCAGCGCCCGGACCATGGCCTTGAACTCGGCGACCTGCTCGCCGCGCTGGCCGGTGGCAGCGTACTCGTTGTGCGGGGCAAGGAAGCCGATCGAGTTGTAGCCCCAGTAGTTCCGCAGTCCGCGCTCTATGAGATGGGCGTCGTGGATGAATTGATGCACCGGCAGCAGCTCCACGGCGGTGACGCCGAGCCCGGTGAGGTGCTCGATGGCGGCGGGATGGCCCAGGCCAGAGTAGGTGCCACGCTGTGCCTCGGGGATGTCTGGATGCCGGGCGGTGAAGCCCTTGACGTGGACCTCGTAGATCACCGACTCGTTCAGCTGGACGTCGGGAGGCCGGTCGTTGCCCCAGTCGAAGTACGGATTGTGCACCACTGACCTGGGCACGTACGGAGCGCTGTCATCGTCGTTGCGCGAGTTCTCGTCGCCGATGGTGTAGGGAAAACACGCCGGGTTCCAGTCGACCTGGCCCTCGATGGCCTTGGCGTAGGGATCAATGAGCAGCTTGGCCGGGTTGCACCGCTGGCCGTGCTCCGGCGCCCACGGCCCGTGCACCCGGTAGCCGTAACGCTGCCCGGGCGCGACCGTCGGCAGGTAGGTGTGCCAGACGAACGCGTCGATTTCCTCGAGGCGCAGCCGTTCTTCCGCGCCGCTGTCATCAAACAGGCAGAGCTCGACTTCCTCGGCCATCTCTGAGAACAGCGAAAAGTTCGTGCCGCCGCCATCGTAGGCGGCCCCGAGCGGATATGGCCTTCCCGGCCAGTTCTCGATCGTGGCCTCGGTCATAGACGGCTGGGTCCTTTCAGGTTGTCCAGTTGCTTCCGCTGATCTCGTTGGACCGGCCACGCTACCGGTAACTCAGGCCTCGTGTGCCTCAGACACGATCGCGACGCTGTCTGGCGGCAGGACAACGCGCTGACCTGCAACGTCGACACCGGGATCCGAGGCGGCGAGCAGCTCTGCTCCCGGCCCGGTATCCAGGCTCCAGTCTGCCGTTCCCAGGTTAACGGCGACCGTGACCGGCCCGCGGCGGACCACGAGCCAGCCGAGGTCGGCATCGCACGCGGTCTCGACCCAAGTGGGGCGGGGATCGGTGAGCGCCGGGATCCGGCGCCGCAGCGCGATCAGCTCGGTGTACCAGGCCAGCAGGCTGGCGTGGCGTTCCTTGGCTGGCTCGGCCCAGTCGAGTTTGGACCGCTCGAACGTGGCCGGGTCCTGCGGATCGGGCACGCCCCCACCCGCCTCCCCATCCCCCTTCTCGGTCCAGCCGAACGAAGCGAACTCCGCGCGCCGCCCCTGGCTCACCACCCGGCCGAGTTCGGCGTCCTCGTGGCTGGTGAAGTACTGGAACGGGGTGCTCGCGCCCCACTCCTCGCCCTGGAACAGCAGCGGCACGAACGGCGAGGTCAGCAACAGCGCCGCGGCCACCCGCAGCCGGCCGTCGCTCATCAGCGCGGCGCTGCGCTCGCCGAGCGCGCGGTTGCCCACCTGGTCGTGGTTCTGGGTGCAGACCACGAACCGGCTGCCGGGCAGCCCGGCCGGTGACCGGCCGAACACCCGGCGACGGTACGGCGAGTAGATGCCGTCGTACACCCACGCCTGGCGCAGCGCCTTGGCCAGCAGCGGCAGCGGCCCGAAGTCCTCGTAGTAGCCGCTGCGGTCCCCGGTCAGCGTCGCGTGCAGCGCATGGTGCCACTCGTCGGCCCAGGCGGCGTCGAGGCCGTACCCGCCGGCGTCCACGGCACAGACGAACCGCGGGTCGTTGAGGTCGCTCTCGGCGGCCAGGAAGAGCGGCCGGCCCTGGTTCGCGGCCAGCGCCGCCACCTCGGTGCCGAGTTGCTCGAGGAGGTGCGTTGCCGAGTCGTCGGCGATCGCGTGCACCGCGTCGAGGCGCAGCCCGTCGCAGTGGTAGTCGCGCAGCCACATCAGTGCGTTGTCGATGACGAACCGGCGTACCTCGTCGCTGCCGGGTCCGTCGAAGTTGACCGCCGGGCCCCAGTTGGTCTGGTGCCGCTCGGAGAAGTACGGCCCGAACTCGGACAGGTAGTTGCCTGCCGGGCCGAGGTGGTTGTAGACGACGTCCATGATCACGCCGAGGCCATCCGAGTGTGCCGCGTCGACCAGCCGCTTCAGCCCATCGGGCCCGCCGTAGGCGTGATGCGGGGCGAACAGGTCCACCCCGTCATAGCCCCAGCCGCGCGGGCCGGAGAACTCGGCGACCGGCAGCAGCTCGATCGCGTCCACGCCGAGGCTGACCAGGTGGCCGAGGTGCCCGATCGCCCCGTCGAACGTCCCCTCGGCCGAGAACGTGCCGACGTGGCACTCATATAGCACCGACCCGGCCAGCGGCAGCCCCCGCCAGCGGCCGTCGGTCCAGGCGAAGGCCGCCTGGTCGACAACCCGGGACGGTCCGTCGATGCCCTCCGGCTGAAAGGGCGAGCGAGGGTCCGGACGCGCCGGTCCTCCATCTACCCGGAACGAGTAGTCCGTGCCCGGTCCGGCGCCGTTGACGGAACTCGCCCACCAGCCGCCACGCCGCGGCCGCATCGGCACCTCGCGCCCGCCGGTGACAACGTCCACGCTGCCCTTGCCGGGCGCCCACACCCGAAACTCGTGCACGGTCCTGGCCTGGCTCGCCGTTGGCTCGCTCACGCGTCCCTGCCCAGGACGGCGACCGGAAACGTTCGCAGCAGGCCGGCCACTGCGGCCCGGCCACCGTCCACCGTCGCGCCGGTGAGCACGTCGGCCCACGGGCCCGGCGGGAGCTCGACCGTGGTGCCCGCCCATCCTTGGGTGACGTCGTGGACCAGCCGGGGGACGACCACGGCCAGCCCGTTGCTACGCGTAAAGGCCACTATGTTTGACGATCTGGGGCCCGCGGAGTTCAGCGGTTCGTACCCGGAACCCGGGCCGTACGCACCGGGGTGACGGCGCCGGTGCCCGAGCACCCGGTGGATGAGCCAGAGCTTCGGGCCGCCGTCGTTGTCGCGGGCCAGGGCGGCCTCGGGCCCGGCGTCGGCCAGGCTGTCCAGCAACGCGCGGCGGCGCGCGTAGTCGACCGGGCGGCGGTTGTCCGGGTCGACGAGGGACTCCTCCCACACCTCGGTGCCCTGGTAGAGGTCGGGGACCCCCGGGCAGGTCAGCGTCAGCGCGGTCTGGGCCAGGGAGTTGACCCGGCCCCGTTCGACGATCCGGTGCTCGGCCAGGAAGCCTTCCAGGTCGGCGGCGAAGGCCCGGTCGGCGAGGACCGCGGTCACGAACGCGGACAACGCATCGTCGTAGCCGGCGTCCGGGTCGATCCAGGAGGTGTGCACCTTTGCTTCCTTCGCCGCCTTCAGCATGAACGCGCCGACCCGGCCCGCATCGATCGGCCAGGCGCCGACCAGGGTCTGGTAGAGCAGGTACTCGGCGTTGCGGTCCGGCCAGCCGTCCTGCTTGTGCGCGCTGTTTTGCTCCGCCCAGCGGACCACCGCGCTCTCCCAGGCTCCGGGCAGCTCGGACAGCACGCTGATCCTGGCGCGCACATCGCCGCTGCGCTTGGCGTCGTGGGTGGACAGCGTCAGCATCGACTCCGGCCAGCGCCGGGCCGCGTGGGCCATGGCCGCGTGGAACTCAGCGGGCGTGCCGCCGAACCGGCTCGGGTCGCCGCCCACCTCGTTGAGGCTGATCAGCGGCTGGTACCGGTAGAACGCGGTGTCCTCCACGCCCTTGGCCATGACCGGCGCACTGACCTGGGGGAACCGGACCGCGAAGCTAGCCTCCTCCTCGCCGGGGTAGGTCCTGGTGATCAGGTCGCCGATGAAGTGCAGCAGCTCCGCGTCGTGGTCGGGGCAGCGCCGCGTGGCCGTGGCGACGGCCTCGGCCACGTGCGCCAGGTCGGCGCGCGTCGCCGGGTGCCCGGCACGGAAGTACGTCCGGTACACGCCGAAGGCCGCGATGATCTCGCGCAGCGCCTCCCGCAGCTCGCGGCGGGTGTGGTCGCGGTGACGGCGGTGCCGCTCGCAGACGTCGGCGAGCAGGCCGGTCAGCCGCTCCACCTCGGCGGCCAGCTCCTCGCGCATGATCTGCAGCTTGGCCGCGTGCACCACGTCCGCGTAGTCCTGCTGCAGCCCGGTGAACCGGGCGTAGCAGGCCCGCATGGCCGCCTCGTTGCCCGCGTCGACGAACAGCTCGCCAACGTGGTTGAGGAACTCGTAGCCAGAGGTCCCGGCTACCGGCCAGGTGGCCGGCAGCTCTTCGTCCGCCTCCAGAATCTTTTCCACAACGACGTAAGCGCCGTTGGTGGCGTCGCGCAGCCTGATCAGGTAGCCCTCGGGGTCCGCGAGCCCGTCCACGTGGTCGACCCGCAGCCCGTCCACCGAGCCGTCGGCGACCAGGTCGAGGATCAGCCGGTGGGTGTCGGCGAACGTGGTCTCGTCCTCCACGCGCAGCCCGGCCAGGGTCTCGATGTCGAAGAACCGCCGGTAGGACAGTTCCTCCGCGCCGGTGCGCCAGTACGCGAGGCGGAAGTTCTGCTCCCGGAGCAGCTCGTCGAGCGCGTCCGGATCGTTGTTCACGGCGTCGACCTCGGCGTCGATCGCCTTGGCGACCTCGGGGTGGGCCCGGCACAGGTCGGCGAGGCGGGCCCGCAGCACCTCTTTGTCCCGGTGCCGCTCGACCACCCCGGCCCGGTCGGTGCGGCTGCCGTGCGGCAGCCGGCTGAACGCGACCGCCAGGCTCTCCAGCTCCTCGGACCCGGCCCGGGCGGCGGCCTTGCCGAGCAGCCCGCCGAGGGTGCGCGGCGAGATCGGCGCCTCGTGCTCGTAGTAGTGCACGGTGAACGAGCCGCCCTGGCGCTCCAGCACCAGCTCCCCGGCCTCCAGGACCCGGCCGTACTGGTCGCCGAGCACCGGCATCAGCACGGTGGCCGCCAGCTTGCGCTGCGGCGGGTCCCAGTCGATGTCGAAGTGGCCGGCGTACACGCTCGACGGCCCGTTCTCCAGCACGTCCCACCACCAGGCGTTGGCCCGCCCGGCCAGCGCCATGTGGTTGGGCACGATGTCGAGCACTTCACCGAGGTTGTTGCTGGTCAGCTTTGCGGAGAGCCTGCGGTAGCCGTCGGCGCCGCCCAGCTCGCTGTTCAGCCGGCCGTGGTCGACGACGTCGTAGCCGTGGGTGCTGCCGGCCGCGGCCTGCAGCACCGGAGAGCAGTACAGGTGGCTGACGCCGAGCTCGGCCAGGTAGCCGGTGATGGCCGCGGCGTCGTCGAAGGTGAAGCCCGCGTGCAGCTGCACCCGGTAGGTGGCGGCCCGCGGGCGGGGATGCGACCGCGGGCTCGGGCTCGTGTTCGGGCTCGCGCTGGGGCTGGGCGCAGGCGTGGCCATCATGCGGGCTCCAGGGGAAGATCTGACAGGAACGGCGATGCCGCCCACCGGCAAGGTGCCCGCTGCGCCCCGCATTTAACCAAGTGCTCAGATTTCGCCACCCGCCCCCCTGAACCCCGCACGTGGCGTGCATGCGCGCGCACGGCTCCCCAGCTATCCAGAGCCCGACGTCCGGAATGGCCAGCTTATTCAGAAGCCGCTGCCGAGCAGCATCGACACCAGCTCACCGCAATTTCAGGCCACCGAGACCGCCTGCGGCGGGGGTAAGAGCCACGCTGCTATCGACGGCGACCGTCACCCGGGAAAGGGATGCCATCAAAGTCCCATAACACCCGCACCGACCTCGGCAGCTTGCGGCTCTCGCCTGGCGATCGAGGCGCCGGCCGGGAAGCTGACCTCGATCTGCAGGCCTCCTTCGGGCCGGGTCCGGGTAGTGAGGGTGGCGCCGTGCGCGGTCGCGATCGCGATCGCGATCGCGATCGGCAGGCCCAGCCCGTGCCCGTCGCCGTCGCTGCTCCGGGCCGTGGCCAGCCGCTGGAACGGCTGCATGAGCTGGCCGATCTCACCAGGAGGGATCAACGGCCCGTCGTTGGCCAGGGTCAACACCGCCTGGCCGTCCCGCTCGGTGGTGCTGACCTCGACGGTGCCGCCGGGAACGTTGTGCCGCACGGCGTTGTCCACCAGGTTGGCCACCAGGCGGGTGACCAGGTCCGGGTCGCCGAGCATCGGCGCCGGGGCGAGCGAGGTCTCCACGTGCAGCCCTCGGCGTCCGGCCTCGGCGGCGGCGGACTCCAGGCAGGCCGTAGCCACCTTGGCCAGGTCGGCCGGCTCGTGCCGGCCGATCCCGGCCTCGCTGGTCGCGAGCGTGAGCAGCGCCTCTAGGATGCGTTCCTGCTGCAGGCCGGATTCCAGCAGCTCGGCCCCGGTGGCGCGCCACTGCTCGGCGGTGCTGCGCGGGTTGCGCAGCGCCACCTGCAGCAGGGTCTTGTCCAGGGTCAGCGGGGTGCGCAGCTCGTGCGCGGCGCTGGCCACGAAGTTCCGCTGCGCGGTGAACGACGCCTCAAGCCGGGCGAACAGCCCGTCGAGGGTGTCGGCGAGCTCCTTGAACTCGTCGTCCGGCCCGGCCAGGGCAAGCCGCTCGTGCAGGCTGGTCGCGGAGATCCGCTGTGCGGTCCCGGTGATGGCGCGCAGCGGCCGCAGCACCCGCCCGGCCACCAGCCAGCCGAGCCCGAATGCGAGCGCGGCCATCACTGCCAGCGCGATGCCGGACTGCTCCAGCAGCACGTGCAGGTCAAACGTGTGCGCCCGCGCCTCGCCAAGCCCTTCCACGCATTGGGCCAAGCGGTTGGGATGCACGTGACGGCACGCCGCAGGCGGAAGGGTTGAGCGCCCTGAGGGCATGACAACTTGCCCGTAGCCGGTTCCCAGTAGGACCAGCCGCTTGCCCGCGGTCGCGCGGTAGAACAGCCAGAACGTGAAGCCGAGCAGACCGGCCCCGCACACGGTGAACAGGCCGCCGTAGAGCAGGGTGAGCCGCAGCCGCGCGGTCCGGCGGGGCAGCCGGAGCAAGGTCCGCGGGGCGCCGATCCGGCCGGTCAGGCCCGTCATCGTTGCTCCCCGATCCGGTAGCCGCCCTCGCGCACGGTCTGGATGAGCGGCGGATCGCCGAGCTTGGCCCGGAGCCGCCCGATGGTGGTCTTGACCGTCGTCGTGAACACGTCGGCGTTCTCGTCCCACACCCGCTCCAGCAGTTCCTCGGCGGTGACCAGCGCACCCTGCGCGGCGAGCAGGCACTCCAGCACCGCGAATTCCTTGGGGGTCAGCGCCAGGCGGCGACCGGCCCGGAACGCGACGCGACGGGCGGAGTCGACGGACAGGTCACCGTGGCCGAGCACCGGGGGCAACGGCGCGCCGGCCCGCCGGCCGAGCGCCCGGATCCGCGCCACGAGCTCGGCGAAGTCGAACGGCTTGGGCAGGTAGTCGTCCGCGCCCAGGCCGAGGCCGTCGACGCGGTCCGCGACCGTGCTCGCGGCCGTGAGCATCAGCACCCGGGTCGGGCACCGGTTCGCGGCGAGGGTCTTGCAGACCTCGTCGCCGTGCAGCCCCGGCAGATCCCGGTCCAGTACCAGCACGTCGTAACGAGTCAGCGCCACGTGATCGAGCGCGTCCTGCCCGTCGAGCACCACGTCGACGGCCATGCCTTCATCACGCAACCCCGCCGCCACCGCCTCGGCAAGCCGTTTGTGATCTTCAGCCACCAGCACTCTCATGCGCTCTCCCAGCCGAGCTGTCCCCTGGTTGGCCTGGTCAGCCCTGCCGCAAGGATGCCAGCCCGTATGTGACAACCAGGTCACAGCCTCTGTGACCGTGCTGTCACCCGCAACCCCGTACACCTGGCTGCGGACACCACTCCCACGACACGAGGAGAACGAGCATGCATCGCCTTTCTGGCCATCGCCACGGCCCGCGGGGACGATCGTGGCAGCGCTGGGCGGGCACGCTGGCCGCCGCGGCGGGCATCACCTTGCTGGCGGCCTGCGGCGGTGGCTCGCCCACGGCCGCGCCCAGCGCCGGTCCTGACAGAGCCCAGCAGATGGATGCCTTTGCCCTGTGCGTGCGCGATCACGGGGTGCCGGGCTTCTACATCTCCCACATCAAAGACACTTCTGCCGCCGACTACAACGGGCCGGGACTGTATCTCGGGAATGGGTGGGTTTCCACGCCCATCAGCCCCTCGCCGGTGGTGCAGTCCGCGCTGAAGCACTGCAACCACGTGCTTGGCTTGCATGGCAAGCCTTTGACGGCGACCTCAGCGCAGGTGCGCAGCGCGGTCAAGGCCGCCGCGTGCATGCGCACCCACGGGTTCGCGGACTTCCCCGACCCCACCGAGCAGAGCGGTCAGATCGTCGAGCCGGCGCTGCCCACCAGCATCAACACCAGCTCACCGCAGTTCCAGTCCGCACTGAAGGCCTGCAATGCGAGCCCGTGACCGCATCGCCGTCCTGGCCGGGATCGCCCTGCTGGCCGCGGCGTGCAGCGGGGGCGCCAGTAGCCATGCGGGCGCAGGGAGATCGTCAGCAGTGGCGGATCGGCGGCCGTACCTGGCGTACTCACGGTGCATGCGCGCCCACGGCGCGCCGTTCTGGCCCAACCCGTCCACGCGCGCCGAGCGCGGCGGTGCCTACCAGTACCCGATCACCGCGCACATCCTGGCGCAGGAACACGGCCCGTCCTGGAACGCCGCGCTGAGCGCGTGCGCGAAGCACGCGCCACGGCTCCCGTTCACCGAGGCGCAGCTGGCGGCGGCCCGAACCAGGCTGCTGAAGGTGACCCAGTGCATGCGTTCCCACGGGTTCCCTGACTGGCCGGACCCGGACATCAGCCCCGACCAGATCAGCTTCCTGTCGCCGCACGGGGCCAATCCGGGCAATCCGAAGTTCCAGACGGCGCAGCGGGCCTGTCATTTGCCGGCCGCGCCGTGATGGAGGAAGACATGAGGCGAGTGTCGGCCCCGCTAGGGCGATGCCGACCGCCCCGGGTTGCCATATTGGCCGCCGCCGCGGCGGGTGTCGCCATACTGGCTGCGGCCTGCAGCGGGCAGCCCGCTGCCATGACCAACACCAACGCCGGGCAGCTCACAGCCCAGCAAGTGGACGCCTTTGCCCTGTGTGTGCGCGATCACGGGATGGCGGGCTTTTACATGTCCAAGACGACCGGCTCTGCTTCCGGCTACTCAACGCTGACAATCGCGGGGTGGCATTCCTCGCCTATCAGCCCCAGTTCGGCGTTGCAGTCCGCACTGAAGGCCTGTAATGCGAGCCCATGACCGAGCTCGGCGCGCTTCACACCGAACTCACACGCAACCCGCGCGGCTGTCTGACGCCCGCACCGGAGCAGTGCCGCCGCGGCCTTCAGCCCAACGCACCAGGACGTTCAGATGAGCGATCAAACGTACGACGACACCGGCGGACCAGCCACGAGATCAGCAAGCGAGCTGGCCGCGCTTGGCCGACCGCGAAGAAGGGTGACATAGGCGATGAGCAGCACCGATGCACGTGAGCAGTCGGGTGAGCCTGTGACGGGTGAGCAGCCGGCCCCGGGCGGGGCGGAGCAGCCTCCCGGCCAGGCGTTGCCGGCCCGCCGGGGCGGCCACGCAGCGGACGTACCCGGGGCGAGCGTTTCGGCCGTGACCGGATACCGGCGGCGGCGGGGCTGGGTTCAGGTGTTGGTTGTCGTCGTGGTGGTCGCGGCCGCGCTGGGGGGCGCCGACGCGGCCGGGGTGTTCAGCTCACCCAAGCCGACCGCCAGCAGCAACGGGTACGCCACCAGTACGCAGGCGGTGACCCGTGGTTCGCTGACCGAGCAGACGCAAGAGAACGGGACGCTCGGCGAGGCCGGCTCGTACACGGTGGTGGTTCCCGGGTCGTCGGCCTCGGGTGGTTCGGCGGGGTCGTCATCGGGTTCGGGGGCCAGCACGTTCACCTGGCTGCCCTCGGCCGGGCAGACCATCCGCCAGGGCCAGGCCATCTACCAGGTCTCCGGCACCCCGGTGGTGCTGCTGTACGGCAACGTGCCCGCCTACCGGGACCTGTCCGAGGGCACGGCCGGCTCCGATGTGACCGAGCTGAACACCGACCTGGTCAAGCTGGGCTACGCCACCGCGACGGCGCTCGGCCCGCGGTCGGGCTGGGATTACTTCAGCGGCGAGACCGCGGACGCGCTGGAACTGCTGCAAGCCCACCTGGGACTCACCCAGACTGGGACGCTGCCGCTGGGCCAGGCGGTGTTCCTGCCCGGCGCGGTCCAGGTCACCGCCCTGGGCACCGGCGCCGTGCCCGGCGCCGCCGCCACCGCGGGGGCCACGGTGCTGACCGGCAGTTCGCTGACCCTGGTGGTGACGATTGACCTGGACGCCTCGCTGCAGACCGAGGTCGCGGACGGCAACAAGGTGTCGGTCACCCTGCCCGACGGGTCGGTCACCCCGGGGGTGATCTCCTCGATCAGCTCGGCGTCCTCCTCCTCGTCGTCCTCGTCTTCGTCATCTAGCAACTCCGGCAGCAGCTCGACTGCGGCGACGATCACGGTGGTGGTGTCGCTGACCAACCCCAAGGCGGCCGGCTCGCTGAACCAGGTCCCGGTGGAGGTGACAATCACCACCGGCAGCGTGAGCGACGTGCTGATCGTGCCGGTCGACGCGCTGCTGGCCCAGCCCGGTGGGGGGTACGCCGTCGAGGTCACCGGCCCCGGCGGGCATCACCTGGTCAAGGTGACCCCCGGCCTGTTCGACGACGCCGCCGGAACCGTCCAGGTCACCGGGAACCTCACCCCCAGTCAGCGCGTCGTGGTGCCCGGCATATGAACAGCCACGCCCTGATCCCCGCCGCTCAGCCCACCGCCCCCGGCCGGGCGCCCGAACCCGTGCTCGAGCTGGCGACGGTGACCAAGGTCTACCCCGGCAAGCCACCGGTGCCCGCGCTGCGCGGCGTCAGCCTGTCGATCGCCGCCGGAGAACTCCTCGCGGTGCTCGGCCCGTCCGGGTCGGGCAAGACCACGCTGCTGCACCTGGCCGGCACCCTGGACCTGCCCACCGCCGGAACCGTGAAGGTCACCGGCCTCGATGTGAGCACGCTGGGCGACCGGCAGCTCGCCGGGCTGCGCGCCGCCAGCATCGGGTTTGTGTTCCAGCAGTTCTTCCTCGCCGAACACCAGCTCGTCATCGACAACGTCGCCGACGGCCTGCTGTACGCCGGCGTCGGCTTGGCACAGCGCCGCGACCAGGCCGCCACCGCGCTACAGCGGGTGGGCCTGGGGCACAAACTGGGCGCCAAGCCCACCCAGCTGTCGGGCGGCGAACGCCAGCGGGTCGCGATCGCCCGGGCGATCGTGGGCGAGCCGGCGATCGTGCTGGCCGATGAGCCCACCGGCAACCTCGACCAGGCCACCGGCGTCGCCATCCTCGACCTGCTCGCCCAGCTCAACACCGCGGCCGGGACCACGATCGTCGTGGTCACCCACGACGAGCACGTCGCCGCCCAGATGCGCCGCCAGGTACGGATGCTCGACGGCCAGATCATCTCCGACACCGCCACCGAACCGGTCACCGCCTGGTCCGACGCCACCGGAGAGCGCATCGCCGGCTGGCCCGGCCAGCCACAAGGAGGACCCCGATGACCGCAACTATCTCTGGCTCGCGCGCGCCCAGCCGCCCCGCGCCCACTGCGGCCCGGCTGCGGCTCACCGACCTGGCCCGGCTGGCCGTCGTCGGGCTGCGCACCCGCAAACTGCGCGCCGCGCTGTCCGCGCTCGGCATCGCGATCGGCGTCGCCGCGATCGTCGCCGTCCTCGGCTTGTCAGCATCGTCAGCGGCCGAGCTGAATGCCGAAATCGCCGCCCTGGGCACCAACCTGCTCACCGTCCAGCCCGGGCAAAACTTCGGTGGCCAAACCGCCGAACTTCCGCTCGCCGCGCCCGCGATGATCGCCCGCCTGGCCGGCGTCTACCAGGTGCAGAGCACCGGGGCGACGAACGCGAACGTGTACCGCTCGCCGCTGATTCCTTCGGTGAACACCAACGCGCTCACCGTCGACGCCGCCACCCTCGGCCTGCCCGCCACCGCCGGAACCAGCGTGGCCCACGGCGAATACCTCAACGCCGCCACCGCCCGCGAACCAGTCGCCGTCCTCGGCGCCGCCGCCGCCCAGCTGCTCGGCATCGACAAAGTCTTCCCCGGCGAACGCGTCTGGATCACCGGCACCGGCGCCAACGGCAACGGCGGCATGTGGCTGTATGTGGCGGGGATCCTGAACCCGGACGTGCTGTCCCCCGACGTTGACTCGTCGGTGCTCGTCGGTTTCCCGTTCGCCGAGACCTATCTCAGCTTTGACGGCCATCCCACCACGATCTACCTCAAGGCGGCCTACGGCCACGTCAACACCGTGGACAACCTGCTCGCGAACCAGGCCAACCCTGAAGACCCGGGCGGCGTGGACGTCTCCCAGCCCTCCAGCGCCCTGGTCGCCCAGGCCGACGCCAAGTCCGCGTTCAGCACCCTGTTCCTCGGCCTCGGGGCCGTCGCCCTGCTCGTCGGCGCCATCGGCGTCGCCAACATCATGGTCATCTCCGTCCTGGAACGCCGCTCCGAAATCGGCCTGCGCCGCGCCCTGGGCGCCACTCGCGGCCACATCCGCACCCAGTTCCTGGCCGAAGCCATCACCCTGGCCCTGCTCGGCGGCATCGCCGGCATCATTACCGGCGCCGCCGCAACCGCCAGCTACGCACACGGCAAAGGCTGGACCACCGTCATCCCCACCGACGCCTGGGCCGGCGGCCTCGCCGCCGCCATCCTCATCGGCGCCCTCGCCGGACTGCTGCCCGCCATCCGCGCCGCCCGCCTCTCCCCAACCCAAGCCCTCTGGAGCATCTAGCTCGGAATTGGTGCCCGCCGCAGTGCAACAAAATGCGGGTGTCGTGCATCTCTATAGATATCGATATGTCCGGCATAAGCCAGATCGGAAGGATCACACATGCCCGACGGCGCGCGGGCGCGCGTCTTGACCTGGCTGGCGACGGTGGGGATCGGCTCCTCGATCCTCATCATGATCGTCCTGTCGTTACTGCCGGACGGCTGGCAGCGCCCACCGATCGTGCTGCCGGCCTTGGGCCCGCCGTGGGACCTGCCAACGACGCACGTGAGCCTGGGCACGGCGAGCGGCGCCCTGTGGATCGCGGTCGCGGCCGGCACCGGCGGCGTGATCGCCGGACTGGCCGCGATCGGCCACGGGGCCAGGCCCAGCCCAAGATGGCTCCTGATCATCGCGGCGATCGTGGTGGCGGTGCTGACCGTCCTTCCGCCGACCGGCTCAACCGACGCGTTCGACTACGCGGCCTATGGCCGGATCGTGGTGCTCGGCCACAGCCCGTACCTGATGACCCCCTACCACCTGCGCCGCGTGCACGACGCGCTGGCTGGGTCGGTGCCGGTCAGCTGGCAGCACATGGTCAGCGTCTACGGGCCGCTGGCGACCTTGGAGCAGTTTCTGGCCGCCAAGCTCGGCGGCGTCTCCGCTGCCCGGATCACGTTCTGGCTGAAGCTGTGGAACTCGGTTGCGTTCACCCTCGTCGCACTCGTCGCCGACCGGCTGCTGCGTGCCGATCCGGCCCGCCGGCTGCGCGCCCACCTGCTGTGGACGCTCAACCCGCTGCTGTTGTGGGGCGTCGTCGCGGCCGGGCACCTCGACGTCCTGGCCGCCGCGGCCGGCCTGCTTGGGCTGCTGGTCCTGCGGTGGCAGCCGGTGGACCAGCCGCCGCCGCTGCCCCGGGCGCTGGCCTCGGGAGCGCTGATCGGCGTCGCCGCCGACATCAAGGCTAATTACGCCCTGTTTGGCCTCGGCGTGATCTGGGCCCTGCGCCGCTGGCCAGCCTCGCTGGCCGTCGCAGCCTGCGCCGCACTCGCGGTCGCGGTACCCGGGTACGCCTGGTTTGGCATGGCCGCGGTCCGTGCCGTTGCCTCCCGCCGGAACCAGGCCAGCGCTGGCAGCTTCTACGACCTGCTCACGGTGCCGCAGTCGTACCTCGCGCTGATCGCCGCCGCCCTCGTCATTGCCGCAGCGCTGCTGGCGCTGCGGCGCATGCCCGCGGGCATCCCGGACCTCCCCGCGGTGCGGCCAGCCCTGGCGGTCAGCACCGCGTGGCTGCTGCTGTGGCCCTACCAGTATCCGTGGTATGCCACGATGATCATCTGTCTGCTGATCTTCTATCCGGCGTCCCGGCTCGACTGGCTGGTCCTGGCGCCGGTCGCGGTAGGCACGATCACCGCCCCCCTGGGCGTAGCGGAAGCCCAACTGGGCCGCGCCGCCGACCTCATCCACGACTTCAGCCTCAACGTGCTCAGCCCGCTGGTGCTGCTCGCCGCGGCCGCGGGCCTGGTCGCGCTGTGCCTGTCCGGACGCTGGAACCCGGGTGAATTCGGCGGGGGCCCGAATCCGGAGCCGGCCTGCCCCGTCGCGCCCCGAACGGCGGCATAAACCGCGTGGCCCATCGGTCTAGCGCAGCCACGCACTGTACTTGCGCTTGGCGGCCCGCTTCCAGGCCCGGCGGGCTTGCGCTTCGAGGTCCTCCGCGCGGCAGGCGTCCTGCTCGTAGAGGACCCCGAAGGTGAAGGCGTTCTCGCCGGCCAGGTGGGCCTGCACGCCGATTTCCCTGATCGTGGCGCGGGCGACCACACCGTCGTGGTGGTCGCCGAGCACCGACTGGACCTTCTTGGCCCGCTTGACGAAGCGCCTGGCCTGCTTGCCGAACGCGGGGCTGACGGCCTCGGCCGCATACCTGGCGTGCTTGGCGGCCTTGCGCGCCTCGTGCAGGGCCGTGTCCCGGCCCGGCCCGGCGGGCACGTGCCACGCCCGGCGGATGCGCCGGCGCACGCGGCGCCGGGTGGGCCGGACCGCGGCCGGCAGCACCTCGGCCGCGGGCCTGCCCGCCTCGGGCGCCAGCGGCGGGTCGACCAGCAGCGCGTCCAGGCCGTCGAGCAGGGCCAGGTAGCGGTCGCCGTCCAGGGCCTCGAGCACCGCAGCGCGCGCCTCGGCCGCTACCGGTGCGAAATGAACCCGCACCCGGGCACGTACCGGGCCCATGATCAGCTCTGGCGGCAGCTCGTTCAGGCCGGCCTGGAGGTGCCCGCCCATGACCTCGGCATCCCGCGCGGTGCCGAGCACGCCACCGAGCCACTTCAGCTCGTCCCCGAGCCGCTCACAGTCTGCTGCGTGCAGCACCCCGCCGAAGGACTTCAGCGTGCTGCGCAGCCGCCGGGTGGCCACCCGCATCTGGTGAACCGCGTCCGGCGTGTCTCGGCGCACCAGCGGATCGAACGCCATGATCGCTGCCACCTGGGTCCCCACATAGGCCAGGACCACGTCCGCAGCCGTCGGCAGCGAAGCCGGCCGGCCGCGGCCGCCGTTGCGTGACGGAAGCTGGTCGGCCAGTGCCCGCTCCAGCTTGGCCTGGCGGCCGGCTGGGCGCAGCCCGCTGCGCCGCAACCGCTTGTCGGCCGCCGCGAGCAGGCCCTGGCCGCCCCCGGTCAGCTCGACCTCTACCTCACGCCAGTGCGACAGCTCGGTCTGGGCGCCCAGCGTGCTCGCTGAGACGTCATCGTCCACCACCTCGGCCAGCGAGTCTCCCGCCTCGTCCAGCAGGACCAGGCGGTGGCGGACGGTTCTGATCTCGGCGACCGGTGCCAGCGCCTCGCCCCGGGTGAACGCGCGCACCAGCCTGCCCAGCTCCTTGGGCACCTGCCGAGTGGCCCGGGCCAGCGGCAACTGGATCTCGCGGCGCGAGTCGCCGCCCTCCGGCAGCTTCAGGTGCCAGCCGGGATCGCTGCCGCCCTGGCGCCGGCGCAGCGTGACGCCGCTGCGGATCAGGCGCAGGTCCTCGGTGTCGTAATATCGAGCCTCCAGCCGCTGCTCTTCCGGGCCGGACCCGGCGGCGACCCCAGGCAGGTCGTCAAGGTCCGGCAGCGAGGTGCCCGGCGGCGCCTCGTACTTCCGCTCTGTTTCTCGAATCTCGGTAGCCATGGGGACTCGCCTACCCCTGCCGCCCGCGATCTCACCTGCGGGTGAGAGGGAACGCGAACCACAGGCCAGCGAACAGCACAAAGACGAAGACCGTGATGAGGCCGGCCGGCAGGCCCGTGGCCACGGTGGTGGTTGCCAGCAGGACCGCGGCGCAGATCGCCAGCCCCACGGCGGCGAGGCCGAGCGTGGCCATCGCGCTGGCCGCCCGCACCAGCGGCTCCTTCTGGCGACGGCGGAACACTACCCGGTGGTAGGCGACGGGACCGAGCAGCAGCGCGGTGGCCACGGCCGACAGCACCAGGCTGGCCAGGTAGAGGTCGCGCTGACCCTGGCTGAGCTTGGCGAACCTCATGGTGAACGGCAGCGAGAGCAGGAAGCCGAACAGGACCTGCACGCCCAGGCCGGAGATCCGGAGTTCCTGGAGCAGTTCGGCGAGGTTCCGGTCGTCTCGCTGAGCTTCCGATTCGTCCCTTGGATCCCGCGAAGCCCGATCTCGCGGATCGGAGGGTTCCTCCGGCCTCATCGCGGTCACCTCCGTGTAACCCGGACGCTGCTACCCAGGACGCGACGGGGAAACGTCCCAGGGTTTGAGAATGCCCCGGCCAGGTAGAAGAAACCGCCGAGGGAAAGGGCCGTAGCCCGAGGCGCACCCCCACAGGAGGACCGACAAATGAGAACCGCGACCAGCCTGGCTTTAATTGCCATAGGGGCGATCTTCACGTTCGCCGTGAGTGCCCATCCGAGCTTCCTGAACCTGCAGATCGCTGGCGTGGTCATCATGGCCACCGGCGTCGCCGGGCTGTTCCTGCGCAAGCCGACCCAGGGCTGGCTGCGCCGCCGGACGACCCTGCGGCGAGGCGCGGGCGGTCCCGTCGTCGGCAACGTGGACGAGAAGCGCTATCCCCCGTACGTCATGCTCAACCCGGCCGGCGACCCCGAGCAGGCCGAGAGCAACGGAAATCAGCCGGGAGATCTCACGGCCGACGAGACGGTCGAGCCGGGGCGCAGCGACGAAGCCGCGCCGATCCCGGACGTGCCCGCCGAGGAGCAGGCCGAGTATCCGGGCGACCCGGCCGAGCCGCAGGCTGCCGAGGTCGTGGAGGAATACATCCAGGAATGATCACAGACCAGCGCGGCGTCGCGGCGCGACCGCCGCGTGCCCCCCGCGCCGATGCGCAGTTCGACGAGGCGCTCGGCTACATGCGGCAGCTGCACGCAAAGGCGTCGCGGATGACCCGAAATCACAGCGACGCCGAGGACCTGGTCCAGGAGACGTACGCCCGGGCGTTTGCCTCGTTCCATCAGTTCAAGGAGGGAACCAACCTCAGGGCGTGGCTGAACCGGATCCTCACGAACGCGTTCATCAGCAGCTACCGGAAGCGGCAGCGAGAGCCCGTGCTGACTTCCGTCGGCCTCGAGGACTGGCAGCTGGAGCGCGCCCATTCGCGTTCCGCGCAGTCCTCGGCGGCCGCCCGTCCCGCGGAGGAACTGGCCCTTGACCGCATACCGGACGCCAGCGTGACCGACGCGCTGCGGCAGCTCCCCGAAGACTTCCGCATGGCGGTTTACCTGGCTGACGTGGAGGGATTCGGCTACCGGGAAATAGCCCAGCTCATGCACTGCCCAATCGGCACGGTGATGTCCCGCCTGCATCGCGGCCGGCGCCGGCTCAGGGAGCTGCTCGGCAGCGACAGCGAGAGTGTTTAAGAATCTTTTTCCCTGGTACTTACCGGCACGAAGAACGCCCGAGAAACCCGTGGCGTTTACCGCTTGACAGGTGGTAAATCATGCGCATCGGAACGCTCCTATTGGTTATCTGGCTGGTTATCGGCGCCATTGCCGCCGGCCAGCGCAATTACTACAGCGGATCCTCAGCTAACTGCGCCAAGGCAGGGACGATAATCGTGACCATCCTGGCCGGCCCGCTGAACTACTTTGGTGTGAACCCCAAGATCACGTGTCATGTGCCACAGCCCAGCAAGTGACGCGGGCCAGGAACTAAGCAGGAGGAACTGCAAATGCTCGCCATTGTCGCGGTGATCATTTTCGCTATCGCGTTCATCATCAGGGTGACCGCCACGTCCACCGACGCGGTGTTCGCCCCGGCCAGCCTGGTGATCCTGGGCCTGATCGCCCTGGCGCTGCACCTGGCCGGCCTCGGCACCGGCTGGCGGGTACACCGCTGACCTGTACCGCCTCCCGATCCCTTCCAGACCGAGACCGCCGCCGGAGCTGCGCCACCTCCGGCGGCGGTCTCTGTCCTGCCGGACTCGTGGCAAGCTTCGGGGATGACTTGGACAGTTCCCGCGCCCGGCCCGGCCGACGGGCCGCTCAACGGCGATGACCGGCCGATCCTCGAGGGCTTCCTCGGCTGGCAGCGGGCCACGCTGCTGAACATCTGCGCCGGGCTGACCGGCGAACAGCTTGCCACCCTGCCGATCGGGTCGTCCAGCCTGTCGCTGCTCGGCCTGATCCGGCATCTGGCCAAGGTGGAGCGGATCTGGTTCTCCGAGCGCGCGGCGGGCCTGTCCGTCGCGCCCATGTACGACCCGTCGCGCGGCAAGGCCGCCGACTTCGACGACGCCACGGCGGCCGGGGCCGAGGCGGACGTCGCGCGGCTGCAGGCCGAATGGCAGCGGTCCGATGCGGCGGTCGCGGGGATGGATTTCGCCGACACCTTCGACGTGGGAGGCGAGACGTTCTCGCTGCGCATGGTCTACGTGCAGATGATCTACGAGTATTCCCGGCACAACGGCCACGCCGACCTGCTGCGCGAGAGCATTGACGGCGTCACCGGACGGTGACGCGGACGAGAGGCCGTACCCGCATGCCCGACGACATTCTTGACCTGGCGGACCGGCTGTGGCGCGGCGAGGTCACCAGCAGCGAGTATCACCCGGTCGCCCACCGCCGCGGGCTGGCCGAGGTCTGCGGCGGCGTCGCGTTCCTGCCCTCATTCGCCAATGTGACCGCGTTCGCGACCGAGGACGGCCTGGTCCTGGTGGACACCGGGAGCTCGTTCGTGGCCGCGGCGGTGCACGACGAACTGCGGCGGTGGAGCGGGCAGCGACTGAACACGGCGGTGTACTCGCACGGACACATCGACCACACCTCGGGGATGCCGCCCTGGGAGGCGGAGTCGGCCGAGCGCGGCTGGCCGGCCCCGGTCGTGGTCGCGCACGAGGCGCTGCCCCGGCGGTTCGACAGGTACCTGCTGACGACCGGCTACAACGAGGTGATCAACCAGCGGCAGTTCGGCGCCAGGGGGCTGCGCTGGCCGACCGAGTACCGCTACCCGGATCGCACCTACTCGGGCGAGCTGCGGCTCGAGGTCGGCGGCACCGCGTTCCTGCTGCGGCACGAGAAGGGCGAGACCGACGATCACACGGTCACCTGGCTGGCCGGCCAGCAGGTGCTGTGCTGCGGCGACCTGTTCATCTGGGCGTCGCCGAACGCGGGCAACCCGCAGAAGGTGCAGCGCTACCCGAGGGAATGGGCCGACGCACTGCGGCGGATGACCGCGCTGGGAGCCGAGTACCTGCTGCCAGGGCACGGCGTGCCGGTCATCGGCGCGGACCGGGTCCGGCAGGCCCTCGGCGACACCGCCGCGCTGCTCGAGGCGCTCGTCGACCAGACCCTCGAGGTGATGAACCGCGGCGGCCGCCTGGACGACGCGATCCACTCGGTCCGGCCGCCCGCCGGCCTGGAAGCCAGGCCGTACCTGCGGCCGGTGTACGACGAGCCGGAGTTCATCGTCCGCAACATCTGGCGGCTCTACGGCGGCTGGTGGGACGGGAACCCGGCCACGCTCAAGCCCGCGCCCGAGCGCGCGCTGGCCGCCGAGCTGGCCGGCCTGGCCGGCGGCCCTGCCGTGCTCGCCGACCGGGCGCTGGCGCTGGTCGCGGCCGGCGGACAGGACGGCGGACAGGACGCCGACGCGGCCCAGCGGCTGGCCGGCCACCTCGCCGAGCTTGCCTGGCTCGCGGCACCGGATGACAACGCGATCGCCGAGATCCGCCGCCGTGTGTTCGCGGCCAGGGCCGAAGCGGCGACCTCCACGATGGCGAAGGGCATCTTCCGCTGGGCCTCGGACGAGAGCTGTTAGGAGGGGCGCCCGGGGCGGCGAGGGTAGTCGGCACTCGTGGGGTACTCACGCGTGGGGTAATCGTTGCGCCCGGGGTAGGAGCCGGAACCCGGCCGGCCGTTGCCCGGCACGGTCGTCGGGTACCCGCCGCCAGAGGCGGTCCGGCGCCTGACGGAGCGCGCGCCCACGCCATTGAGCAGCGAGCCGATCGCAAACCCGATCACGAGGTCGACGGCCGCGGTCGCCAACTTCTGGGAAAGCGGCGCGCCGGTGCTGAACGGGAACAGCACCATGACGATCGTTGCGAGCGCGACGATCCAGGTGAAGAACGTCGTTGGCCGCGGCGTGCTGAGCAGCAGCAAATAGAGCAGGGCGGTCGCGATCAGCGCTGCCACCGCGGCAGCGAGCACGTAACCGGTGGTGTGCGCGTCGCCGTACGCCCCGTCCTGGCGGGGGGAAAGGAGCGGGATATTGAACAGCCAACGGCACACCAATATGCCGACGAGTGCAACCAGCGCCGCCACAACGGCCGTGGCCACACCGCCGGGCCACAACTGCCCGGCATCGACCTTCGGCCGCGGCGGGGTATCTCCATTCCGGGGCATGATTGGCTCCGTCATGGGTGTCACCTGCCCGATTCAAGCTTGCGTTCTGCCCTGAGGGCCTAATCGCTATCAGCTCACCCGCGTGCGCGCATCCAAACATCGCATCCGCCAACGCCGCATGGACCGGCACGCGCCGGGTAGCGGCGCTGAATGCCCAAGTTTCACCCGCACGTTCTGCGTGACTACGCGCTGATCGCTGATGGAGAGCGCGGCGCGGTGGTCAGCCCGCGCGGCGACATCGTCTGGCTGTGCGCGCCGCGATGGGACTGTGACGCCGTGTTCTCCACGCTCATCGGCGGTGAAGGCGTATACGCGGTCACGCCGGTTCACACGTTCGTGTGGGGCGGCTACTACGAGGAAGGCACCCTGATCTGGCGCAGCCGCTGGATCACCGTCAGCGGCCTCACCGAATGCCGCGAGGCGCTCGTGTTCCCCGGCGACCGTGACCGGGTCGTGCTGCTCCGGCGGATCATCGCCCGGGACTGCCCGGCCGAGGTGGAGGTGATCCTGGACCTGCGGGCCGAATTCGGCAAGCACGGCCTGCGCTCCGTCAAGCGCGATGACCGCGGCGCCTGGACCGCCCGCGCCGGCGACCTGCACGTGCGCTGGTCCGGCGAGGTCTCCGGGGCCAGGGTCCGACGAGCAGGCGGAGCCTCCGTGCTGGCCATGAAGCTGACCGTGCCCGCCGGGCAGAGCCGCGACCTCGTGCTCGAGGTATCCGCCGAGCCGCTCCGCGACGTGCCTGGCGAACCCGACCAGCTTTGGCGCGCCACCGAGGACCGGTGGGCCGACGCCGTGCCGCCGCTGGACGACGTTGTCGCCCCGCGGGACGCCCGGCAGGCGCAGGTGATGCTGCGCGGCCTGACCAGTTCCGGCGGCGGGATGGTTGCCGCGGCCACCACCAGCCTGCCCGAGCGAGCGGAGGAGGGGCGCAACTACGACTACCGGTACGCCTGGATCCGCGACCAGGTCTACGCGGGCCGGGCCGCCGCGGCGGCGGGTGCGTTTCCCCTGCTCGACGACGCGGTGGCGTTCATCTCCGCCCGGCTGCACGAGGACGGCCCGAAGCTGGTCCCCGCCTACACCGCCGACGGCGGGCGCGTGCCGGACCAGCGTGACCTCGAGCTGCCCGGCTACCCGGGGGGCTATGACCTGGTCGGCAACTGGGTGAACAAGCAGTTCCAGCTCGACGCGCTCGGCGAGTCGCTGCTGCTGCTCGCCGCCGCTGGCTCCCACGACCGGCTGGACTCCGGCAGCACGAAGGCCGCCGAGATCGCCGCCGACGCGATCGCGCAGCGCTGGCAGGAACCGGACGCCGGGATATGGGAGATCGACAACCAGGCGTGGACGCACTCCCGGCTGATCTGCGCCGCCGGGCTGCGGCGTGCGGCCAGGCACTGCACCACCGAGCCGCAGGCCTCGGACTGGTCGGCGCTCGCCGATGTCATCGTCGCGGACACCGCCGAGCGCGCGATGCATCCGACCGGGCGCTGGCAGCGCTCCCCGGGCGACCCCGGCCTGGACGCCGCGCTGCTGATGCCCGCGATCCGCGGTGCCGTGCCCGCCGACGATCCCCGCACCGCCGAGACCCTGCGCGCCTATCTGGCCGAGCTGACCCAGGACGGCTACGCCTACCGGTTCCGCCACGACGAACGGCCGCTCGGCGAGGCCGAGGGCGCGTTCCTGCTGTGCGGCTTCGTCGTGACGCTCGCGCTGCACCAGCAGGGCCAGGAAGTCGAAGCGGCCCGCTGGTTCGAGCGCAACCGGGCCGCGTGCGGCTCGCCGGGCCTGTACGCCGAGGAGTACGACGTGGCCGAACGCCAGCTCAGGGGGAACCTGCCGCAGGCGTTCGTGCACGCGATGGTCCTCGAGTGCGCCGCCCGGCTCGCGGCGCCCTGGCACAACCTGTGACCAGGCTCGAAACAACGAAGGATGGAGTAATAGACATGACCCAGACAGTGGTGATAACCGGGGCCAGCGCCGGCATCGGCCGGGCGACCGCGCGCCTGTTCGGCGAGCGCGGCGCCAACGTCGGCCTGATCGCGCGCGGGCAAGCCGGCCTCGACGGCGCGGTCAGGGACGTCGAGGAGGCTGGCGGCAAGGCGCTCGCGATCCCGGCCGACGTGTCCGACTACGCGATGATAGAGACGGCTGCCGAGCAGGTGGAGGAGTTCTTCGGCCCCATCGACGTCTGGGTCAACGTCGCGTTCACGTCGGTGTTCGCGCCGTTCGCCGAGATCACGCCGGACGAGTTCTCGAGGGTCACCGAAGTCAGCTACCTCGGCTTCGTGCACGGGACCATGGTCGCGCTGGCCCGGATGCGGCCGCGCGGGTACGGCACGATCGTGCAGGTCGGCTCCGCTCTCGGCGCGCGCAGCATCCCGCTGCAGTCGGCCTACTGCGGCGCCAAGCACGCGATCAACGGGTTCACCTCCTCGCTGCGCTGCGAGCTGCTGCACGAGCACTCGGGGGTGCACATCACGGTCGCGCAGATGCCGGCGGTGAACACGCCGCAGTTCTCCTGGGTGCGGTCCCGGCTGCCCCGGCACCCGCAGCCGGTTCCGCCGATCTACCAGCCGGAAGTCGCGGCCCGCGGCGTGCTGTTCGCCGCCGACCACCCGCAGCGGCGGCAGTACTGGGTCGGCGCGTCCACCGCGGCCACGATCTTTGCCAACAAGTTCGTGCCGGCGCTGCTCGACCGCTACCTGGCGCGCACGGGCTTTGACTCCCAGCAGACCAGCGAGAAGGTCGACGACGACCGGCCCGACAACCTGTACCAGGCCGTGGACGGCCAGGGCGGCAGGGACCACGGGGCGCACGGGATCTTCGACCCGCGATCGCACCCCCGCAGCGCGCAGGTGTGGCTGGACGAGCACACGGCCGGGCTCGCCGCTGGTGCCGCGGTCGCCGGTGCCGCGGTCGCCACCGGGGTCGTGGCCGGCCAGCGCGCCTGGCGCAGGGGACGGCGGTGACCAGCGCGACCGCCCGCGCGCTGCAGGTGGCGCGGGCCGGCTACGGCTCGGCCCTGCTGCTGCTTCCCGGTCCGGCGCTCCGGCTGGGCGGCGGGCACCCGGCAGACCGCCGCTCGCGGAACGTGGCCAGGGTGCTCGGCGCCCGTCACCTGGTCCAGGCGGCGGTGACCGCCGGAAGCGGGCCGAGCGCGGAGCTGCTCGGGCTCGGCGCGGCGGTCGACATCACCCACGCAGCGTCCATGGTCGGCCTGGCGCTCGCGGACCGGCGCGTGAGACGGGTCACACTCACCGATGCACTGATCGAGATCGCGTTCGCCGCGGCAGGCCTCTCATCTGCGGTTCCGCCGCGGATTGGATAAGTGCCTGGTACGCACGACGGCCGCCGGGTCACGCTTCGACCCTGACCGAAGTATTGGCGGCTAAGGCTAGAAGCATGGAGACAACCGAGCAACGGGGAACCGCGGCGCGCCAGGCGCGACCGCGCAGGCCGGGCGGACCGGGCGGACTCGGGGGACCCGGCGGACCCGGCGGACCTGGCGGACGGGCAGCGATCGTCGGCCTCATCACGGTGTGTCTGGGTTTCTTCATCATCCAGCTCGACGTCACGATCGTGAACGTCGCGCTCCCCGCCATCCAGCGAGAGATCGGCGGCTCGGTGGCCGGCCTGCAGTGGGTCGTGGATGCCTACACGCTCGCGCTGGCGGCGGTCATGCTCACGGCGGGATCGGAGGCTGACCGGGCGGGGGCGCGGCGCCTGTTCACGGCCGGGCTGGCCGTCTTCGGCGCCGGCTCCGCCGCGTGCGCCGCCGCTCCGACGCTAGGTGCCCTGATCGCCGCGCGGGCCGTACAGGGGCTCGGCGCTTCGGCGCTGCTGCCGTGCTCACTCGCCCTGCTCGTTCACCAGTTCCCTGACCCGCGGGCGCGGGCCCGGGCCCTGGGCGTGTGGGGCGGCATGGGCTCGCTCGGCGTCGCGCTGGGGCCGGTGATCGGTGGCGCTCTGGTGGCCCTGGGGAGCTGGCGGCTGATCTTCGTGATCAACGTCCCGGTCTGCGTGCTGACGATCTTCCTGCTCCGCAGGTACGTGCCGGAATCGCCGCTCAACACGTCACGCCGCATCGACGTGTGGGGCCTGCTGCTGGGGGTCGGTGCCCTCGCGGGGCTCACCGCGGGCTTCATCACCGCAGGCCAGCAGGGCTGGCTCGCCCCCGTGCCGGATGCCTTGCTCGCCGCTGGCGTGGGCACCGGGGTGCTGTTCACGCTGGCCGAGCACCGGCAGGCTGCTCCGATGCTGCCGCTTCGGCTCTTCAGGTCCAGGAATCTCAGCGCGGCGACCGGGGTGGGCCTGCTGTTCAACCTGTGCATCTACGGCACGCTGATCTGCCTGTCGCTGTTCTTGCAGCAGGCGCGGCACGAGTCGGCGCTGAGCACCGGCCTGCTGATCTTGCCGATGAGCGTCGCCGTTGGGGTCGGCTCCACCGCCAGCGGCCCGCTGACCGCCCGTCTCGGGCCCAGGCCGCCCATGATCACGGGGTTCGTCCTGGCCGCGGCGGGCGCCGCGCTGCTGGCCGTCGCCGACACCGGAACGTCGCTCGCGCTGATCGTCGCAGGGTCGGTGCTGCTCGGTATGTGCTCGCTGGCGATGCCCGCCATGACCGCCGTCGTCGTAGGCTCGGTCGGCCGGGAGCGCGCTGGCCTGGCCAGCGGCATCCTGAACGCCGCCCGGCAATCCGGCGGGGCCCTCGGCGTCGCCCTGCTGGGCGCGCTGCTGGCTGGCTCACAGCACTCCAGCCACGGCATGGCCCTGCACCTGCCGCTGGCCGTGGCCGCCGTCGGCTACCTGGTCGCCATCGGCCTCACCCTGGTCATCCGCGCCAAACGGGTCAGCGGCTGACCGGGCCGGCCCACTGGGCGACAGCCGCGCCGAGGACCGGCGCGAGGCTGCGCAGCTCGTCAAGGTGCGCCTGGGCCAGCGACGCGAGCCGGGCCTCACCCTCGGCGGTGAGCCTGACCCGGGTCACCCGGCCGTCGTCGTCGTCGCCCCACCGCTCCACAACACCGGCGGCCTCGGCCCGGTCGACCAGCTCCACGGTGCTGTGATGCCGCAGCATCAGGTAACCGGCCAGGTCGCCGATGGTCGGGCCGTGCACACCGGGATGCCCCTTGACCGCCAGCATCAGCTGGTGCTGGGCTGGGGTCAGACCGGCGGCGCGCGCCTGGGTCTCGCTCCAGTGCAGGAACCGGCGCAGGCTCGTGCGAAACGCCAGCAGGTTCTCGTAGTCCTCACGACTCGGCTGGCGCACCGCCGCAGTATATCGTAGAGCGACATGTTGCCCCGGCGGCCGAGGCGAGGTGGAGGTGACGTTCGCGGCCATGATCGTCTGGCTGGCCGCCCGCCGACTGCTCGTGTGATCAGCGAGAATGGTCCTCATGGACGTGCGGATGCGGCGGGTTTACGAGCGGCCCTCGCCGGACGACGGCGTGCGCCTGCTGGTGGACCGGCTCTGGCCGCGGGGATTGTCCAAGAATGCCGCGCACATCGACGAGTGGGTCAAGGACGTGGCGCCGTCGGATGGCCTGCGGCGCTGGTACGGCCATGAGCCGGAACGGTTTGCCGAGTTCCGGCGGCGTTACGTGACCGAACTGCGCGAGCCGGAGCGCGCCGAAGCGCTCGCGCGGCTGGCCGAGGCGGCGAGCCGCGGCACGGTTACTCTGCTGACCGCCACCAAGGATGCGGAGCACAGCCAGGCCGCGGTGCTGGCCGAGCAGCTGGCCAAGGGCACGGCCGCCGACGCCTGAGCGCGGTCAGGACACCTTGCGCCACCGGGCTTCGCAGCAGGAGTACAGGCCGAACGTGATCAGGCCGAGGGCTACCACGACGAGCAGCCACGGGCCGAGCGGGGTCTGCGCGAACGCGCGCAGCGTGGAGTCGAGTCCCTTTGCCTGATCCGGCTGAGACTTGGCGCCGGCGACGATCAGGAACACCCCGACGGCGGCGAACACCACGCCCCGCGCGATGCCGCCGACCTGGCCGAGCCACCTGACGATGCGGCGGGCCCGCTGGCTGGCTCCGGTCAGGTTGAGCTGCTTGAGGAAGTCCCGGCGCCAGGAGCTGTAGGCCACGTACGCGCCGCCCACGACGAGGGCGAACCCCACAGCTACGACGACGACCTGCCCGCCAGGATGATGCAGCACCGACGCGGTGAGGTCGGTCGACTGCTGGTTGCCCGATTTCGGCGCTCCGGCGCCGATCGCGTACTTCACGATCGTGAACGCCAGGGCCCCGTACACCACGGCCTTGCCCAGCGCGGCAAGGCGCGAGCCCGGTTTCTGCTCGCCGGGACCCGGCCCGCCGAACGCGGCCTCGGACAGCCGCCACAGCGCCAGCCCGACGAAACCGGCCGCCAGCAGCCACAACGCGACCAGGCCAACGGGTGTCGCGGCCACCGCGCGTACCGCTCCGGCGGAGTCCGCCTGGTCGCTCGAACGGCCGAACGCGATCCCGACCGCGATGCAGCCGATGATCACGTAGAGCACGCCGCGGGCGGAGAACCCGGCGCGGGCCAGCAGTCCCAGGTAACGGCTCCTGCCCGCCCGCCCGCCAGCGGGCCTGGCGCTGCGGGCCCTGCCTCGTGCTAACCGCGTGGCCACTGTGTCTCCCCGAAAAATCGGAGCCTCCCGAAGAATCCGCCGAAAACTGCCCTTAACGCGACGCTCCAAACCAGCCCGGCGACCGGAGGTGCACGTGGCGCTCGGGCGGCCCCGGCCCGACCTGGGCTCTCATGTGTGAGAAGCCCGATGCCGGGCAGCCGACATGGCTTAGCGCCGGCCGAAAACGCCGCCGGGGCACCAGCGTCATCAGGAGCCTTAGATGCCGGTCGACCAGGGTCAGCCGAACGCCGCCCTTTCCTCGCTGTCAAACGCTGCCGAGGAGAGCGAGGAGCAGCAGGCCAACGACGGCCTCGATGCCGAAGAAGAGTCCACCGACCGGGTGGAGGAGGCAGTCGCCGAGGCGGCCGAGATAGCCGAGGAGACCGGCGGGCTCGGCGAGCTGGGGCGGCCGGTCAACCGGCGCTCGCCGTTCTTCATTGGCATGGCCGCCGCCGCCGGCGTCGCGGTCACCTACGGTCTGGTCGAGCTCACGGTGACGGCCCGCTCGGTGCTGATCCTGATCGGTCTTGCGCTGTTCATCGCGGCCGGGCTCGATCCGGGCGTCACCTGGCTGGAGCGGCACCGCTTCCCCCGCTGGGCGGCCGTGCTGACGGTCCTGCTGGTGTTGCTCGCCGTGCTGGGCGGCTTCGTGGCCGCCGCGATCCCGCCGCTCGTCGCCCAGGCCGGCGCGCTGGCCGATCACCTGCCGCAGTACGCGCACTCACTGAAGGACCACAACTCGGAGCTGGGCAAGCTTAATGCGAAATATCACCTCCAGCAGCGGGGCTCCAAACTGCTGTCGAGCAAGGGCAGTACGCTGGTCGGCGGCGTACTCGGCGCCGGAAAGCTCGTGCTCAGCGCGGCCACCTCCGTGATCCTGATCACCGTCATGGTGGTGTATTTCCTGTTCAGCATGCCGAAAATCAGGCTCTTCGCCTACCGCCTGGCTCCGCACTCGCGGCGGACCCGCGTCATACTTATTGGAGACGAGATCTTCACCAAGGTGGGCGGCTTTGTCTTGGGGAACGTCCTGACCTCCGTGATCGCGGGAATCGGCACCTATATATGGTTGCTGATCTTCGGCGTGCCGTACCCGATCCTGCTGGCCCTCATGGTTGCCATCTTTGACCTGATCCCGGTCATCGGCGCGTACGTCGGCGGGGCCGTCGTCTCCCTGGTCGCGCTGACCGTGTCCCTGCCGGTAGCCGTGGGCACGCTCGGGTTCTACGTGGCCTACAAGCTGGCCGAGGACTACTTCATCGTCCCCAGGGTCATGGGCAAGACCGTTCAGGTGCCCGCGGTGGTGTCGCTGGTGGCCGTGCTGATCGGCGGAACGCTGCTGGGCATCATCGGGGCGCTGGTGGCCATCCCCGCGGCGGCCGCGATCCGCCTGTTCCTGCAGGAAGTGGTGTTCCGGCGGCTGGACACGAGTTGACCGAGCAGGCGGAGCAGGCAGACCAGAACACGCAGCCACCGAGGGGATGGCGAAGCCGGCTGCGCCACGCCCGGCGGCCGCTGCGCCGGCTGGCGATCCTGCTCATCCTGGCGCTGATCGTCGAGTATCTGGTCATCCCGGAACTCGTCGGCGCGAGCAAGGACCTGTACTTGCTCGGCAGGCTGAACGTGTGGTGGATGATCGCGGGGCTGATCCTCGAGGGTCTCTCGCTGTTCTGCTACGCGCTGCTGAACCGGGTGCTGCTGCCGGCCGAGGGACGGCCCAGGCTGTCCCGGCTGTTCCGCATCGACCTGTCGGCGGCCGCGGTGGCGCACGTCATCCCGGCCGGAACGGTCGGCAGCGCCGGCATCGGCTACCAGCTGTTCACCGCGGAGGGCGTGGACGGCACAGACGTCGGCGTGATGATGGCGACCAAAGGCATCGGCTCCACGGTGGTGCTGAACGTCCTGCTCTGGATCGCGCTGGTGATCTCGATCCCGCTGTCCGGCTTCCAGCCCATCTACGCGACGGTCGCGATCGTCGGGGCCGTGGTCCTGGCGATGGCGGGGGCCCTGATCTTCGGCGTCACCCGCGGCGAGAAGCGGGCCGCGAGCATCCTGCGGGCCGTCGGCGAGCGCATTCCCGGCGTCGGCGGCGACAAGCTGGAGCAGATCGCGCTGCGCGCCGCGGCGTCAATCCGCGACCTGGGCACCAATCGCGAGGTGCTCATCTGGTCGCTGACCTGGGCCGCGCTGAACTGGCTGCTCGATGCCGCGTCGCTGTGGTGCTTCATCGCCGCGTTCGGCGGGCACGCGAACCCGGTCGGGCTGTTCGCCGCGTACGGTGTCGCGAACGTGGTCGGCGCGATCCCGATCACACCAGGCGGCCTCGGGATCATCGACACACTCACGCCGTTCCTGCTGGTCGGCTTCGGGCTGACCCGCAGCGTCGCGACCCTGGGCGTGCTCGCCTGGCGGCTGGTGAACTTCTGGCTGCCGATCCCGACCGGCGCCCTCGCTTATGTCAGCCTGAAGGTGCCGAGGGACGCCGGCCTGGGGGGGATGCGCCGGGCCCTGTCCGACCTGATCCCCAAGAGCCACCGCGGC
>Ga0209333_1000087_pt1 | contig 51942 bp, 45 predicted proteins | sample BlaSpr_A8_OM2_O3_FD_187982 | JGI IMG/M metagenome (GOLD analysis project Ga0209333, IMG submission 187982) | Forest soil microbial communities from Thunder Bay, Ontario, Canada - Black Spruce, Ontario site 2_A8_OM2_O3 (SPAdes) (version 2) | ecosystem: Environmental > Terrestrial > Soil > Boreal... | reverse complement strand
TCCTCGGGGGACGCCTGGACCAAAAGGGTACTCTACACCTTTCCGCATGGGTCGGGGCCTTACGCTTTTGGAGGTGTGGTAATCGGCGCAGGCGGCGTGCTCTACGGAATGACCCAGGGTGCGAACTGCGGCACACTATTCTCGCTGACGCCGCCAACATCCCTCGGCGGCCCCTGGACGGAATCGACGCTTTACGCTTTTCAGGGCGGCAGCGATGGATGCGGTCCAGCAAGTCTGGTGATCGGCAGCGGCGGCGTTCTTTACGGTACAACGTCGTCTGGCGGAAGCTCGAACGCCGGCACAGTCTACTCGTTGACACCGCCTGCCTCGCCGGGCGGCTCTTGGACCGAGGCAGTGCTGCATGAATTCTCAAGCGTGTCCGGTCGTTACCCTGAGCCGGGACCACTGACCATCGGCGAAACTGGTACCCTCTATGGCACGACACGAAGTGGTGGTGCCTCGTCTTCGGGGACTGCCTTTGCGCTCCAGCCGCCCAATACTCCGGGCGGGCCGTGGAGGGAGATCCTTCTGCACACGTTCACGGGCAGCGACGGGACTAATCCAACGGGTTTGGCAATAGGCAGCGGCGGAGTGCTGTATGGCGCGACCTATGGGGGTGGAGCCGACGGCTACGGCACGGTCTTCGCGCTGGCTCTGTGAATTCTCTACCGAGACGGATTCGATGGCCCTCTCTTTCGGAATCACCTGACTGTGTGGTCGCCAAACCGGGGAATAGCCTGGCGACGGCCAAGATCTGGACGCTTTCGTTGGGAGCGAAGTAGTTTCCGTGAACATGAGTTTCGTCCCGTACGAACCGGTGGACGGTGTGGCGGCCAGACTGGCGGTCGCGAAAACAGCCTCTCCGATGAAGCCGCCGCTTTCGGTGAACCACAACTCGTTACCCGGTCCTACGGTAATACCTCCGGGTAAGCTGATCGGCGCGCTGGGTACGGCGTACTCGGTGGCAACTCCGGCCGTGGTAATGCGCCCGATGTTCCCGCTATTTTCCTCTGTAAACCAGATCGCACTATCCGGTCCCGTCGTGATGGCAAAGGGTCCGCCATACAGGCTGGGCGTTTGGTATTCAGTAATCAGTCCGGCCGTGGTGATACGCGCAACTTTGCTGACGGTGTCCGCAATTTCCGTGAACCACATTGCGCCATCGGGGCCTGCGGTAATACCGTACGGCCATGCGTCCATGGTCGGCATGGAGAACTCCGTAAGAACCCCAGAGGTGGTGATTCTTCCAATCTTATAACCGTAGTGTTCGGTAAACCACAGAGCTCCGTCTGGCCCAGAGCTGATATCGTAGGGATCGCTACCTAACGTCGGCACCGCGTACTCAGTTACGACGCCCATGGTAGTGATGCGGCCGATCTTGTCCGCATCCCCTTCGGTAAACCACAGCGCGCCGTCCGGGCCCGCCGTGATCCCTCCCATACTGGTATTTGGGGTGGACACCGGGTGAGCGCGCCAGCCGTGGCGATGCGGCCGATCATGCTCTGCCCCTCGGTGAACCATAGCGCGCCGTCAGGGCCAGCCGCGATGCATACAGGCGCTCCGCTGGTCAAGTACGAGGTAACCGCGCCGGCAGGCGTGAAGCGAGCGAGGCCATTATTGAAACCCGGAACGAACCAAAGGGCACCGTCGGAGCCTGCCGCAATCGAACAGGGCACGACCGAGTCCATTAGGAAGGGGCAGAGGGTATTCGCCAATGGCGATATTTTGCGCCATCGACACTGCGGGCAGCATCAGCAGCACCACATTCGGATGCGCGTATGCATGGTCAAACCTCCCCAAAGTGTCGCGTCTTTCACTGAACCGTTTAATTATACGCCTATACGCGCCGGCGTCTAAGAATCCGCCGCTTATATGAAGCACCGACGCGGCAACTCGTTGAAGCGACTGCATTAAGGAGGCATATCTTTAGCGGTCGGACAGGCGAGAGTGCGAATTTCAGGCCAGCGTTTTCTCCTCCACGTCGGGTCTGGTACCGTCGAGTTGGGATTCGCCTGACCGCGATGATATACTTCCTGCTGTCGGAGGGAGCACGTCGATGGAACGAATTGCCAACGCGTTGGACAAACTGAACTGGGAAAGGGCGTGCGCTGTTTTTGTGCTATGCGCAGCGACGGCGGTGGCGCTGCCCGCGCAGACTTTCACCTCGCTGTACATCTTCTGCAACGGCGTCACGGCGTGCCCGAACGGTTCCTTTCCTTCAGGGCCGCTGGTCCAGGGCACAAACGGGGACGGCTACGGGACAACCACGTATGGCGGCGCCAATCCGGGTCCCTACGCCAGTGGCGGTGGCACGGTCTTCAAAATCACCCCGAACGGTGCGCTGACGACGCTATACAGCTTCTGCTCCCAAAGCGGGTGCGCGGATGGCGCAAGCCCCTATGGCGGGCTGGTCCAGGCCAGTGCCGGGGATGGGGACTTCTACGGAACAACCGAGGGTGGCGGGGCCAACCCGTGCGTATCTTATGGCTTTGGCTACGAGGGTTGTGGTACGGTCTTCAAAATCACCCCGAGCGGCACGCTGACGACGCTACACAGCTTCTGCGCCCAGGGCAGCTATCCGAATTGCACGGACGGCTTCAACCCCAATGGGCTGGTCCAGGCCGCCAATGGCGACCTCTACGGGACGACCATATACGGCGGGACCAGCTACCTCTGCCCCGGTCCTGAGCATCTCTTCTTAGGGTGTGGTACGCTCTTCAAAATCACCCCGAGCGGGACCCTGACCACGCTATACAGCTTCTGCTCCGAAAGCGGGTGCACGGACGGCGAATTTCCCAACGCTGGGCTGATCCAGGCTAGTAACGGAGACTTCTACGGGACAACGCAAAGTGGCGGGGCTAGCAGCCTCTGCCCGAATCTTGACAATGCGGGCTGTGGTACAGTCTTCAAAATCACCCCGAATGGGACGCTGACGACGCTATACAGCTTTTGCTTCCAAGGCGGGTGCCCGGACGGCTGGTCCCCTTATGCTGGGTTGGTCCAGGCCGCCGATGGGGACCTCTACGGGTCGACCAATTTGGGCGGGGCCTGTGGTTCCCAAGACGGCTGTGGTACGGTATTCAAAATGACACCGGCTGGCATGCTGACCACCCTATACAGCTTCTGCCCAAGTGGGTTTGCTGCCGGTTGCCCGGACGGTTACGAACCCGTCGGGACGCTGATCCAGGCCACCAGTGGAGAACTCTACGGGACAACTTCTTATGGCGGGGAAAGCTGCGGAACAAACCCACAGTGCGGTACGATCTTCAAAATCACCCCGGCCGGCGCCCTTACGACGCTGCACAACTTCTGCCTACCAAGGCACTGCCCGGATGGCGAATCGCCCACTTGGGCCCTGACCCAGGCCACCAATGGGGACTTCTATGGGACAACCGATAACGCGATCTTCAGCCTGTCCGTAGGTCTGGGTCCGTTTGTGGAAACTCTGCCTGCCTCCGGCGCAGTGGGAGTGTCCGTCAGGATTCTGGGAAGCGATCTGACCGGCGCAACCAGCGCCACCTTTAACGGCACTGCCGCTACATTCACCGTCGTATCTGCATCCTTAATCACGACCACCGTACCCGTCGGTGCGACGACCGGGACGGTGCAGGTGGTAACACCCAGTGGCGCGCTTTTGAGCAACGCGCCGTTCCGGGTCCTCCCGTAAAGTCGGGCGAGCAACGGCATTATCCACTAATATCGGTAGCGGTCTCCGCTCGTGCGTTCGCGGACTCAGGCCTTCACTTTCGCCTCCACGCACCAGACATGAAAGCTCGCTTCGGCTTCGGCGATGTGGTCGACGATCAGATCCACCGGCTCGTCCGGGGCGATAATGTGGACATCAGCGGGTTGGCGCTGGTACGGTTGCTTGAGGAGTCAAGATGAAACGTCTACAGCTTTTGCTGTGTTTGGGTCTTACGGGCCTTTTGCCGGCGTCTGCACAGGATGGCAGCGCGCCGATACATCCGGTCATCGTTTCGAGGCTGGTCTTGACGAACCAGACGCAACCTCTGGGTTCGCCGACCTCTCCGAATCGTTGCATTTACTCCCAGTCACGACGGGGCTTATCGCATTAGCGCATTGATCCAGAGTCCCCAGTGCGGGCTTGACCCGTGCTGGGAACTCGGAATTTTATACTCCGGTGGGAGGACAAGGAGCGGCCGGTAGCGGGGCCGCCTGGGTGGTAACGATTGGCGGACGGGCCGGGACTCCGCTGGTGAGCTATGCCACCACCGAAGGCTTCCAATACACGGGAGGGTCCTATAATCTGGCGATCATCGTCGAGGAACTTTAAGTCGGCAGCGACACCACGGGAATTGGAACAACGCTGGCCCGCTCGGTGCGGGGATTCAGGCCTTCGCTTTCGCCTCCACGCACCAGACGTGGATGCGGATCTCGTCGTTGGGGCCGGTGGGGTTCGAGGCCGGCTCAGGTCCAGGCGCTCCTCCCACATCGCTTAGTGTGTTAGGCTGCTTTGGTTGACGACGATCAGCCGATTAACCGAGTCTTTACCGGAGCGGCGTTTCCTTGCTGGGTGGATGGCAGCTCTTGTAATCTTCGCTTCGCACTCAATGGGACAGCAGGCCCTGTCTGTGCAGAATTCCAATTCCAGTCCCATTTTCACCGTGTTGTATAGGTTCAAGGGTGGCGCTGACGGGAGCCAAACCTTTGCAGGCTTGGCGATGGGCCCCAACGGTTCACTGTTCGGAACCACGGGAGGAGGCGACGCTTCTCCGTGCGCAGGCGGCTGCGGTACCGTCTTCGAGTTGACACCGCCCGCGAGTCCAGGTGGCCCCTGGACGGAAAGTGTGCTCCACGGATTCACCGGAACGCCCGACGCAGCGAACCCAATGGCAGGCGTCACGATCGGCGAGGGTGGGACGATTTACGGGACCACATTCTTTGGCGGGGACTGGAATGAAGGAGCTGTCTACGAGCTAACGCGGCAGACTTCCGGCGGACCTGCCTGGACAGAGACAGTCATCTATAGTTTTGGGGCGCAAGAGGGGGACGGGATTAATCCCCTTGCGCGCCTGGTTTTAGGGCCTGATGGATCGCTTTATGGAACCACTTATTTTGGCGGGACCTGGCACTACGGTACCGTATTCAGGCTCATCCCGCCGGCCTCCACTGGACTCGGCTGGACGGAAAACGTGCTGTACAGTTTTCAGGGTGGCGCAGATGCTGCGTACCCTTATGCGGGTGTGGTCCGCGGCCGTGATGGGGTGCTTTATGGCACGACTGGAGACGGCGGAGGTGCATCGTGGGGCACGGTATTCAGCTTAACTCCATCTTCCGCACCGGACGGGCCTTGGTTGGAAACGGTCTTGTACAGCTTTACACATGAAAATGGGGATGGGGCTGAGCCGGAGGCAAACGTAGTCATAGGCGCCAGCGGCGAACTTTACGGCACGACTGTCCTTGGCGGCGCTCCCATCGGCGGCGGCACAGTGTTCGAGTTGTATCCGCCTGCATCACCGGGCGGAGCATGGATAGAAACTGTGCTTTATGCGTTTTCTCCCCCCGACACTGATTACGATGGATTCAAACCGCTCGCGAGTTTGGCGATCGGCGCCGAAGGTTCACTCTACGGCACGACGGTGGAGGGCAGTAGTGACATGATCGACGGCACGGTGTTCAAGTTGAGCCCACCGGCCCCACCCGGGGGATTTTGGACGGAACGGCTGCTTCACATTTTCGAGGTCGGCAGCGGAGCCGGTATCATCCCGGTTGCAGGTTTGGTCTTAGGAAGGAACGGAGTCCTGTACGGTACGACTGAACAAGGCGGAGCAAGAGCAAAGTCATGCCCCGAGGACGGCTGCGGCACTGTGTTCGAGTTGGTGCCTTAAGCCGACCCGGCCGATCTTTAACTACCCCCGGTTTCACCGCCGGCCTCGACTGGGATTCGGTAGTTTATTGCCGCCGCCATCAAAATCAGAAATCCCAGAGTAAAGAACGTTGACAAATGGCGTTTCAGGTTCATTTTCCTCCGGTTGGCTCTCTCATCCTTGGCTCCCTACTTCCTGCATACACTGTGCGTCATACTCTGATCGCTGTTTGAACAGGATACCATCGGGTGCCGCGGCGATGGCCGCATTCGGGTGCGCTCGGCCACTGGCGCTGCATTGCTGCGATCCGCTTCGCCGTTGCGGCAAAAGGCTCGCCGTCGAACTGGCGAGATTGGTGCCATAAATCCAGATCCACTCGCCGGGCATGATTGTTAGCGAGGTCGGCTAAGAGTCGAGGGGACGTCGTTAGTTGGTGCAGGGGCCGGACTTATAGTAGGTGGCTGAGTCGTTCTTGGCCCGAATTGCCGTCTGCGCGCAGGAATTGTTGCGGGTGTTGGTTCCCAGATAGCTGCTCTCCTGGGCCAAATCCTCGCCCGTAATTAGATCCACCGCGTCGGCGCCAATAAAGGATTGCGTAAGCGCGGTGGAAATGTTGCCTGGTCCCTCGGTGGAAGTATCGTAGGATTGTTGCACGGTAATGGTTTCATCTTCGTCGCCATTCGATGCTGTACCCAAACTGAGAGTTGCTTTCAACGGATAGGTGTATTGGGTGGTAATGGTTTGGGTGGTGCTACCCTGAGTGACCGTCTTCGTAGAGTTTACGAAGGTAGTTTGCACGTACAGGTTCGCCGAATCCGTGTAGTTCTGAAGGTTGGAAAAGTTGACGGCCTGATTCAGCGTCGTCGTTACTTTCCCGTGCGAAGTATTTACGTAGCCGGAGATGGTGAACTGGCGATCCGAAGTAACCACGATGGTTCCTACTGGAATATCGTTCGAATCGATGGTGATGTTTTCGTTTACCACCGGATTCGGACCGTTGCCGATCGTATTGGTCGTGGTCGCGCCCGTAACCGCGGTTGAGCCATGGTCTTCATACACCAGCAGGGTAGCGGTGACGGCGAAGTAATCGTCGGCGTTGTAGACACTCAATCCGATGGTGTGGGGTTGGCCGTTGCTGAGCGTCGCCGCGAAGGGCGTGAGATCGACGCGATACGGAAGGAAGTTGAGCGTCTGCACGCCAGGAATGGGAAGCCAGAGGTTGGGATCGATACCGCCGGTGTAAATCCACGGGTAGACGGGCGCCACTCCGGCGGGCGTGCCGTCGATGGTAATCTCGGTTTCGCGAAACGCAGTGTTGCCGCAATCTTCCAGTTCGCCCGCGACGTCATTGGGGGCGCAACTCCACCAGAACTCATCGTTGCTCTGGCTCTGCGCGAAGACGTCGAGATAAGCGCTCTCGATGTTAGTGGGGAAGGTGTAGGTTTGGGAGAGCACCGACGTGGTGCTATCGAGGGCAACCGCGCCGCCCGGCGCATCGGGGTACGGGTAAACCGCGTCAGGGACAACGGGTGCGGTGCCGCCTGCGGCTACGGGATAGAAACTCAGCGTGGCAGTGCCTGAAATGACCCCGGTGTACTGGCTATTCACAAGGTTGCCGAGATCGACTTCGCCGGGTTGAGCGGCGGTGAACAGTGGGGTGTAGTCCGTTAGGTCGCGAGTTACATTCCAGGTGGGGCCGAAGGAGGGATCGTCTTCGCGGGTAGTACCGAAATAGATGTTGGCGTAACCCAGCGAAATTTCCGCAGTGCGGTCATATTGGATGCCGGGAGTGATCGCGAAACTTCCGTTGAAGATTACTTTCGACCATGGTCCGGGGCAGGATGGAGTGTAGGTGAAGTATTGCGCGTTGAAATTGACGAATTGGAAATTGGAGAACAGCGTGACCGTACAGGGCGTTCCGGCAGGGGGAGGCGTTGCCGCGTCTGTCACGGCATCGGAGTTGGAAACGATGGGAGCTTTTATAACTCCCGCTTTGATTCTAGGTAAGCCAACGGCCGGTGTTTCGGCGAAGGCGGAAATGGAGAGCACGAGGGACGCGCCGGCGGTCAGCGCGAATGCGAAAGAACGAAGCAATGTCTTAGGCTCCTTGAAAACGAGATGCAGCCAATTCTAGCATGATTTTCTGCGTACCTCGGAAAATGAGCTGCATGATCTGTCGTGGACGAATTACGGACGCGTTGCAGCCCTACGTTACTGCCAAATATCGCCAACTAAACCGGCTCTCGAAGGCCAGCAGTCAGAGTGGCGGCAGTGGTCTCCAGCGTATTCGACCGTCTGCCACCTCGATGGGAAAGCTCTCGACCCACCTGTCCAGTTCCTCCTCGGTCAACTCGCTGGCGTTGCTGCTACCAAGCACCACGTTCTCAGACACAGTGCCGTCCGGCAAGAGCATCCGACGGCACATGGCGCCCGCCAATCCCGGCTTGTGGTCCAGGCGGACCAACACGATGCGGAAGTATGGCCGCGGATTCCCATCTGGGGGTCCAAGTTGATCTTCCAGCCGGCGCAGGCGCCTCGCGATGGCCCTCATTTTTCCTCGTGTCTGCGTTCTTCTTCAGACGACAGCCGCTCCAGGCCCGCGGCGGTCAAACGGTATCGACCGGAAACTTGACCGTCTCCGTTGACGGCCACGATCACAAATTCAGGAACGGAGTTCACTACCGCGTGGCGCTCTTCCAGCCGTTCCAACCGCCGCGCGAGGTTCTGGTTAGTCAGCCGAAGGCTCACGCCACCGCCTCCATGACGCGTCGGACGCGAGCCGTGAGGCGGCGACGCCCGCGGTCTTCAGCGATTTGCTGCATGCGTTCGGTTATCTGCTCGGGCGATGCATCCGCCCCCAGTTCTACGCGCACTGCGCGCACGCGCGCCGCCAGATCCATCAAAGCCTTGCACCCGCGGCAGAGGCCGGAACGGTGCAAGCGGCGGCGTGGCAGATGGCATTGCGCGCAAGCCAGCGTGCCAGGGGAGGCGGGCGTGGCGACGGGCGTCTCGACACATGCCTCAGAGGATCGCGGCTCCGCATTCGACTGGCCGATGCCAAATGACGCATGCAGCAGCCGGTACTGGCAGACGCAGCCCGCCGACATACGGCGCTGCTCCACAAGCCCTTCTGCGACCAGGACTTTGATGCTCCGCTTCACATGGCGCGCCGCGATATGGCAGCACGCCCCAATCTCCGCATGCGTCATCTCCACCGTTTTGCGGTCGTACATCTCGGCGGCGATGGCCGCAAATACCAACTTCGCAGCCGGACTGATATCGCTGCGCAGCACGTCCTTCGGCACCTTTCCCCAGCCGCCTATCGTGGCAGGGGGTTGGGACAAATTGTCCCCACCCTTGGGACAATTTGTCCCCGTTCTTTTATAAGACTGTAAGACGGCCTGTGATGCAGCGTTAGACCGCATGTCTCCGCGCCGTGAACCGAGCGCGCCTCCTCCGATAGCAAGGCCGGCAGATTCAGCACGATTTCCGGCCACTGGCGCCGCATTGCTGCGATCTGCTTCGCCGTCGCCGCAAATGGCTTCCGGCAATCCGTACAGATCGGCCGCTCTCCGTAGTCATCGATCAAAAACATTCGCTGCTTCTCACCTTCGGTCCAGCACTTGAGGCGCACGGCGTTTCGAGCCGCCGTCGCTTCGGGGAAGGCCAGGTACGCGCGTTCTGACTCGAAGCCCCCGTGCTTGTCTACTTTGCGCCGCGCGTCGTTAATCCATTTCCTTTCTGTTAGTTGCACGTTAACGCCACATATCGGAAACAGACGGCCCGCCCCCCGAACGCCCGCTTCAGCCCACCGCCAACGGTGTCTGCCTGGTTTCCTTTGCCAGAGCTTCGCGGTACCGTGCAATCATTTCATCGACGAAGTCCAGTGTCATTCCCTCGAGTGCATCGCCATCACCCGTGGCCAGGAACCGGTCGTACCGCTCCGCCCAAGAGTCGAACCAAGCTTCGGAGTGCGGCACATAGCCGCTGTGGTCCGTGATTTGCGCTTCGAGCTTGCGGAGCCTTTGGAGGATTCTGGACATGGCCTATTCTGATGTCACCCCTTTTTCTTCTCTTCGTTGCTACGTTCCAATGCCGCGAGCCGCACGAGGATGTCATCCTGCTCCAGCGACCTGTCGGCGCGGTCCATCAGACCCAGAATGAGATGCGCCTTGACGGAAGCCGGTGTCGCGGCGTCCGTCGCCAGTTTGTATCCCAAGGTAAGCAGTGCCGCGGCAATGTACTGGGTGCGGGCGTGGGCCAAATTCAAGGCGTCCCGTCGGACCTGTAAAAACTCGGCCTGGAACTCCGGCAACCGCATCCAGCGCTTCATGGTGCTGGGGTCGATGCCCACGACTCGGGCGGCATCGGCTTGGCTCTTGCCCGAGAACAATGCGGCGATGGCCGCCTCTTTCTTCCGCCCGAATTTGCTGCCGTGGCCGTTTTTCATTTTTGGGTGCATCTGGGCTGATCTGGGTGCATCTGCGCACGCTGCCGCCGACCATCGCCAGCCCTTCGCCATTGCGAATTTATTTTCACAAAAGCCTTGCCTTTCAAGCACTTGAGAGCCATCACTGTGATGACCGCGCAGAGCGCGGCACCAAGGAGAACGAACATGACGCTTTTTACGATTGACCAAGAGAATTCGATCACTGCTTTTGCCACTGCTGCGGAGGCCAATGCCGCCTGCACCACGCCTTTCGATTTGTTCACGAACCAGAAGGAACTGGCGGAACTGCTCGCCGGCTGGCCGGCCGAGCGCCTGCTGGCCACGTACAACAGCCTGCCCGGCGTGAAGCCGGTAAAGGCGCTGAAGGACGCCAAGACGGCCGCCAGCAAGATCTGGGACCGCGTGGAGAAGCTCGGCCAGATGGTGGCCCCGGAGCCGGCAGCCGCCAAACCCGAAGTTGCGCCCGCGAAGGCACAGGCGGCTGGGAAGGCGAAAGCTGGCGCACGGGCGGCCAAGGCCGCGCCCAAGCGCAAGAAAGCGGGCAAGGAACCCGTCGCCAAGGTTGCGCGGAAATCCAAAGAGTCCGGCGAACCGAAAGCCGCCCGCGCCGGGAGCAAGAGCGAAGAAGTCATCGCCATGCTGAAGCGCAAGAACGGCGCGACCATGGCCGAGATTATGCTGGGTTTCCGGCTTTCTCGGCAAGAAGATGGGCATCGCGGTGGAGTCCTTCAAATCCGACAAGGGCGAGCGCACCTACCGGATCAACAGCTAAGAAGGGCAATCGCGAAAGGGACCCATGACCATGACAAACATCGACCTCGTTGACGCCCTGAACCAATTGGCCGCCGTACCCGTAGCGGAGTTGAGGCAGCTTTTGAATTCCGCCAGCCCGTTGCGCGCGCGGGCGCTGCTGGTAGCCGACCACTTGCGGCAAGCCGTATTGCAGGAGAACCCATCGTCCTGAGGTAGGGTCGCCCCGCCTTCCAGGCCCGCCCGGCTCCGGCCGCGGCGGGCCTTTTTTGCTCCTCGCCACAATTCCCGCCCATCCGCACCCAGTCACGGCCTTGGCCCATACGCCGAGCCGTCGCCGTACGAACGCACGTGCGCCAAACGTGCGCGACAGGTGGCCAAACCACGGCTGGCTTGCAGCAGCCGCAGTTCTGCGGACCAGTCGGCCAGTGCGAGGCACAGCGCTTGCAAGTCGGGATGGCCGGCCCGGATCTGGGCTTCGGTGGCTGCGATCTCGCGCCGGCAGCGGTCGATTCATGCGGTCACCTGCTGGCGTTCCTGGGCGATCTCATCGAACGTACGCCCGTCGCCGTCGAGCGTGGCCTTCCCGCCCGTCAGACCCTGCCAGCGCTTCGGCACTACGTCCACGTATTTGGGATCGAGTTCGATGCCGTAACAGACGCGTTCGGTCAGTTCCGCGGCGGCCAGGGTCGTCCCCGATCCGAGGAACGGGTCGTAGACAGACTGCCCGCGCTTCAGGTGATTGAGGATAGGTCGGCGCATCAACTCGATTGGCTTCTGGGTCGGGTGGTCGAACTTATCTTCGTCCGAGCCGCCCATGATGAATTTCGGCGACGGTGAATCCCAGACGGTCGTATTCTCGCCGGGCTTTCCGTACCACGGTGCATTCTTCTTGCGCACAAACCAAGCCGGCTCATGGGCAAACCAATACGGCGTCCTGGTGAGAACGGCTCTGCCCTTGTTCCAGATAATCTGCTGGTGGTGTAGGAAGCCGATCCGCAACAGCCCATCCAGAACTTCGCGAGTGAACACGCTGGCGTGCCAAACGTAGGCGATCTGAAGACTCGGCACCAGGGCGAACGCGTCACTCCAGTCGGCACGCGTGTCACCGGAAATGGTGGTCTCGGTGTGGCCAACAGTGCGATGCTTCATATAGCTGGGTTCAGCGGGTCCGCATCCGTTGAGTCCAGCGAGGTCGCGCCATTCAGAATTGAGACTGATACCGTATGGGGGGTCCGTAATCATCAAAAACGGTTTGCGGTCGCCCAGCAGGAGCGCTATAGCCTCCGTGCTGGTCGCGTCCCCGCAGAGCACGCGGTGCTGGTTGCGCCGGTTGCCGCACAGCCAGAGGTCACCAAGCCGGGACACGGGATTCTCCGGCAGCGGCGGCGCGACATCCGCCTGAGCGTCGTTGTCGGGGAGCACCAGAAGATCTTCGAGTTCGCGGGGATCGAACCCGGTAAGGGACAGATCGAAGTCGGCCGCGGCGAGATCCTGCAATTCCAGGGAGAGAAGCTCGTCATCGAAGTCAGCCCACGTTGCCGACCGATTCACCAGGATGCGAAACGCTTTGACTTGCGCTTCGGTCCACTCGTCGCAAAGAATAACGGGCAGCCCGGTGATGTCACCGCCCGGCCACGATCCCAACTTGCGCGCGGCTTTCAGGCGCAAATGCCCGTCCACCACGGTTCCGTCACTGCGCGCCAGCACTGGTACCTTGAAGCCAAACTCGCGGAGGGACGAGCACATCCGATCCACGGCAGGGTCGTTCTTGCGAGGATTGCGCAGGTAGGGAATGAAGCGCTCGATGTGCCAGGTTTGGATTTCTGGGTTCGGCGGAGACGTGGTCATCCGCGACCTCGATTTGCCGTGGGATTATTGGCTTGGAGTAGGAACTCAACCCTCTCCGCCGTCGCGTGCGCAAGCATGCCTCACCTTCCGATACGTCAAAAGTGGAGGTGCCTTTCGGAGGGTGCGCTTGGCGCTGGCCTGTCGAACCGAGCCTCTATCCGCCATCATAATCCTTTGGCGAGGTTTGTACAAGCGTAATCAAAATATCTTCAGGCTGCTCTGTTCTGGGCTTGCCGGGTAACGCGATAACACCGAACGGATTGAAAAGCAAGGGCTGTTACCGTTACCGCGTTACCCTGGAGAGAATAGGGCGTGCTGCGGCACGATATTCAGAATTACGCCAGGGGGCAAGCGACAATCGTGGACGCTATGCCTGTTGTACCTGCCTGACGAGATGGTCCTGCACTGCGGTGCTGAGCTTTTGCAGCCCGTCGACGACCGCCTTGCACTCGGAAATCCGAAAGAAATCATCCGGGTGCGCCGTGCCGAAGTCCTTGATGTTCTTGCGCATAATCAAGAGGTCATACTCAGCCGGGAACATGAGCCGATCTTCGATTGCACAGTATGGCGCGCCCTCGTGCGCGAAGAAGTTGCGGTAAATCGCGAGAAACTCGTACCACGTCACCGAGACACCCAGGGAATCGCAAAGATAGCAGATGAAGTTATGCTGGAGCAACGCGCGCTTCCTCTTCTTTGTAAGAATTGTGAGTTGCTTTCCGGTCGAAAGCGTTGCCCGCTCCGGCGGCCCCTTCCCAACCGCGACAAGTACACGGTACGCGAAGCCAGCCAAGAGTTCCAAAAACGACCGAAACTCAAAGAGAAAACTATCCACCGCAACCAGGACACGGTCACGCGTCTGGTACCACGCCGGACCACGAACCATCCGCTCCGCCGCTGGCACGAACTCGTCCTGGATCAAGGAGTAGATGTCACGCAGCGACCCAATGAGCTCCGCAACAGCGGTACGCATGAGGTAATGACGGGTCGCCAAGGATAAACCCGTTTCCGCTAACCCATCAATCAGGTCCCGCGCCGTTAAGGCGCTTATTGCACCACGATGCGCCGCATCCTCCAAAGCCACGCGGACCGGGCGCACATCAAGGAGCAGATCGCTCACCTCAAAATTGATATGAATAACCGCCTTCGGCAACGCACGCATAAGAAACCAGTGTCGCGCAAATACCTTCAGAACCGTATCGTAGACGCGGTGACCTCTCTCCCGGTGCCGCAAGCACGCCTCGCCCTAGTTCACAGCCTTAGATTTCTCTGCCTCGCCGCGCGCCCGTTGCATAATCTCGTCCCAACACCGCGCTGCCCGGCGACGTCTGCCAATCACTGGGGGGAAACTGGGGGTACCCTGGCGTCCATGGAATAGGAAATTCGGGTAAATATGGGTAATTAATTTTTCAGGCCGCCGTTCGGACACATTACGGCAAACGGCGTGTTATGTAATGGATACGTTGAAAGAAAAGGACTTAGATTGGCTCCTCAGGTAGGATTCGAACCTACAACCCTTCGGTTAACAGCCGAATGCTCTACCATTGAGCTACTGAGGAGCAACGCGGGATAGTACCCCTTTATTTAATCAGAGCGTCACGGCGGGTGTCAAACCCGGCGGGCCGCTCCAAACGCCGATCAACCCCGTCCAGCTCCCGCGCGTACCGTAGGAACAACTCCATCCCTTGGCGTTCCGCCGCCCCCAACTCGAATACGATGTGCGAACCCAGGTAGCGCCGCACCAACTCCGTCGTGAACCCTCTGGCGGGGGACTCTTCGGCGGCAATCCGCTCCAGGCTGCGCAGCCCGAACGCGCAAGAGTCCTGAAAAGCTGCTGACAATTGCGGCGTTACGAATTCGCGCGGTCCGGCCCAGACCGCGAAGACCATTGGCAAATCCGTCATCTCCACCCATTCGCGGCCCAGATCGTACACATGAAACGGCGTCGTTTTCGGATCGATATGCAGCGCCGGGTCCCCGATGATGAGGGCGCTGTCGGCTTCGCCGAGCATGCGAAGCAAATCCGGCGGACGGCTCACCACCGCTGGTTCCACCCCGTAGCGCCGCGCCAGAACGATGCGCGCCAGCGCCACCGACGTGCGGGAACTGGAATCCCCCGCCAAGGTACGGATCCGATTCGCAGGCGTTCGCGAAACCAGCAGGATGCTGCGCACCGCGCCGCGGCAGGCGATGCCCACCCCGGGGACGACCCCATAGTCCCGCCCAATCAACTCGAACGAGGGTATGATGCCCAGATCCGCCGCGCCGGAGGCCACCATGTCCGCGCACCCGGCCGGCACCCGGAACAGCAGATCGAAAAGTCCTTTCTGGTCACCGTGCAGCATGCCCCATACCAGGGGGGCCGTATTCAAATAACTGACCGCGCAGACTCTCAGCCTGGGAATAGAAATGGCAGGATTCAATGACTCAGTGTAGCAAAACGCCCGCTGTTCAAGACAGTACCACCGCGATGGAAACAGGGAAGATCCGCGGCCCGGGCAGTGTCAGTTGGCCTGCCGGATTTTGAGCGCGGTCACCTGCCGGACCCACCGGGCGGGACGCTTTTCGTCCGGATAAACGATCCGGAACGGGCCTTCTTTGTCCGACAAGGGCTTGCCGTCCCGCTGGGTTACGAGGTAGACTTTGCGGTCCGTGAACCCCGGGTCGAATTCCGCCAATGCGAAGGCGGCGCGGTAGCCGTCGGCCGCCTCCACCAGCAGATACTGCGACATCAGCTTGCCGCGCAGCCTTTCGCCGGATGGCGCGTCGACCTTGGCCAGCACGTCGGACAGCAGCACGCCTTCAAAGGTGACCGGAGTACCGTGTTCGGCGGCGTTGACGGTGTGTTGCGGGAGTTTGGACAGGTCCGCCGCCGTTAGCGTGACGGTCTTGCCGTTGCCTCCATCCACGATCAGGGAAGGCGGCTGGCACACGGCCGCCGAGACGAGCACGGCGAAAGCGGAAATACATTTGACGGCAATCATCTCTACAGCGTAGCTTAAGTAGGCCAGTTTGCATGCAGCGACAAATTGCGGGGGAGGTCGGAACCGCCGGCCCCACCGTACCCACATCTGCCATAGCCCGGATGGGCGAAGTTGCAATCGGCGCAAACAATTGCGATTTTAGACGTTGAAGAGAACAACCATGACTAAACTCGGGAAAACGGCACGGATATTATTAATGTCTATGATCGCGGCGATCGCGCGGCCCGGGCCGGTCTCGATCGACATCGCCGACGCTCCGATCCCCATGCGTATTTTGGTGCAAAGCCCGGCGGACACCGACACGGACCTGCAGGCGATCTGTCTGTTCAGATCCTCTCCTGAAAACATTTTGCGCGGCTCCCTGGTGGAAGCGAATGACAAGTTGAAGGGGCTGCTGGACCGTGTCCGGAGCCCTAACCTGTTCCGCGGAGAGTTGGGAGAGACGTTGCTGATTGCGCCGCCGAAAGACAGCTTGGGCGCGCGGAAGCTGCTGATCGTGGGGCTGGGCGATTCGCAGACATTTTCACCGCAGCGGATGCAATTGGTGGGAGAGATTCTCTACGGGGAAGCCAGCCGCCTGGGAGTGGCGCACCCGTTCTTCGCTCCCACAATTCTGGATGGCGGAGTCACGAAATTCGCCACCGGCCAAGTCGCCGAACAGGTGATCGCCGGGTTCCTGCGGGCGCTCCGGATAGATAGACTGGTCAGGGACGGGAGTGCCGCGGCCGGCCCAGGCGTTACAGCGCTTACCTTTCTCGCTGGAGCGCAGCATGCGAGCGACACACGCGCAGGGATTGAGAAAGCCATTCGGCAAGGGCAGGGGCGCGCTGGCCACTGACTTAGGGGGAGCGCGCGCTTTGGGTTTGGTGAGCCGGCTGGGACTCAACCCGGAACGCGCATTCACAGCGTGGAGGTTATTGATTCTCCAAACCGCTAGAGTAGCGCAAAGCGCCGGTTTGGTCAGTCATTGGTACAAAATCGGTACAGTGAGGCCGGGGGGGAGCGGCGATGGCTCCAGTGCTCGACCTCACCGACCGTGTATCAGGGCCAGATACAGAAATCTTGACGTTGTGCCGAGCAGCCAGCACCCCCAGCCGACAACGGCATTGTCGATGATTTTGGTGCGGGAGGTGTACCAACCGTCCTTTACATACTGCATCCGATACATACTGCATCGGATTCGTACGCTCCGCGCCAACTGGCGGGCACCGGCCACCGGTATCACCTCCAGTTGGCGTTATTCCGCGCGTGGGTCCGGACAAGTCGCGACCCTGGCCGCGCGGCGGAGCGGTGCAGAGGCCTTCCTCGATCATTCACCCCCGGCGATGCCTAACCGCTGGAACAGCGATTTGCGCGCGCCTTCGGCTGGCGGCATGGCCGATGCGTGCCTGCCGTAAGAGCCACGCCCTAGGTATGGCTGGTGCTGTTCGGGACCGCCAGGTACGCGTGAACGTTACCGCTGTTATCGAACGCGAAGCCGACGATTTCGCCTGCAGTATTGATGGAACATGCGCTGGCCAGATACAAGGGAGAACCGGCGGGGACGAGCGTGTTCAGGTCGATCAATTCCTGGCCCTGCCGCAGAAACGCTCGCGGGTCGAAATTGGCGTCTAACGACACGCCGACGATCTGGCCGATGTCGTTGATGCCGATGGCGGCGCTGCTCACGTCCCCCTGGACCGTCCCGAGATCCTGCATGCCTGTCTCGCGGGTCCACAGGAAGGCATGGAAGCTGGCATCCCCCTGCAAGTCGGAACTCCCGATCACCTGGCCATGGTTGTTGAGGTTGAGTGCCATGATTCCGTCTCCGTGTCCCGTTCCGCCCAGATTGCCGAGGTCGGTGGCTTTGCCGCCTTCCCAAAGCAGGGCGTGCATAGGCTGGAGATTGGTCAGCCAAATGGGGTTAAAGGCCGCGCATACGCCAGATCCGCCGGCCGCCTGGCCGGAATCGTTGATGGCGTGAGCGTTGCCGTCCGGGTCGCCAGGATACGTGGGAAGTTCCCGGACATCTCCGATTTGCCAGACCACGGGCTTGAACTCGAGTTTTTGCGGACCGCCGGATGGGCATGTCGCGTCCGGCGTGTCCTTCTCTGCCATCCCGACCGCCTCACTCTGGCTGTTGATCTGGTTGGCCACGCCGTTGTTGCCTCCCAGCGCCGGAAGCGGACTCATGACGCCGTTTTGCCACACGAATGCAAGACAGGTAGTGCCGGAAGACGCCAAGCCAAGTGCCGCGAAACCGCAAAAGTCCTCGCCTTGCGGGTCCGGACTGCGGGTTTGGGCTTCACCCACGGCCTGCCCCCACGCGTTCACGCTAAACGCCATGCTGTTTTGTCCCTTGAGTCCGGGTTGACCGAGATCCACCACCCGGCCCCTATACCAAACCTCGGCACTCAAAATGTCTCCGTTTTGCACCGCACCGGCGACCAGGCCGTTTTTGGTGATGGCGAACGGCTGCCCGTTCAGGCCCACCGTGCCGAGATCGATGATCTTATAAGTTGGCGACTGGGCCATGGCAACCGCGGCTATCAGGTGTCCCACCACAATCGTTTTCCAAACTGCTTGTTCGAGTCTCACGTTTTGTTCCCTCCATCAGGCGATAAGGAAAACGCCCGCGCGAGGTTACACGCCATCGCGGGCTTGCTGTATTATTGGGAATCATCGCCGGATTATGACGCTCTGTCCTCAGTGCGGTGCGGAGTTGCAAGCGGGTGATCCCGGGGGCCTGTGCCCGAAGTGTCTGATCCAGGGCGCTTTCGATAGTTCGGTTGGCGCCGGCGAGTCCGGAACTCAGACCATCGATACAGCCAGAGCGGCGGGCGGCGATGACGATTTCGGCCGTTATCAGATCCTTCGGCCTTTAGGCGAAGGGGGCATGGGCACAGTATACCTGGCCGAGCAGCGTGAACCGATTCGCCGCCTGGTCGCCCTCAAGGTCGTAAAACTCGGCATGGACACCGGCCAGGTACTCGCGCGTTTCGCCAACGAGCGTCAGGCGCTGGCGATGATGGACCACGCGAATATCGCGCGGATATTCGACGCCAGCGCCACCCCCAAGGGCCGGCCGTACTTCGTCATGGAGTACATCGAAGGCGTACCCATCACGCAGTACTGCGACCGCAATCGGATCGCCATCGGCCAACGATTGGGACTTTTTCTCGCGGTGTGCCGCGCGGTTCAGCACGCGCACCAGAAAGGCGTGATCCACCGCGATCTCAAACCGTCGAATGTGCTGGTGACGGAACAGGACGGCACGCCTATTCCTAAAGTGATCGATTTCGGCATCGCCAAGGCTACCGACCAGTGGGCCGTGGAGAACACGCTGCTCACGCAATTCGGCCAGATGGTGGGCACACCGGAGTACGCCAGTCCCGAGCAAGCCGAGGTGACGACCGGAGATGTGGATGCGAGCTCCGATGTGTATTCGCTCGGGGTACTCCTGTACGAGCTGCTGATCGGTACTGTCCCTTACGACGCGGCCAAATTGCGGCAGGCAGGATTAATCGAAATGCTCCGCATCATCCGCGAGGAAGAGGCCCCGCCGCTTTCGCGAAAGCTGACGGCCATGGGCATGGCGGCGGCCGATATTGCCGCGCGCCGCCAGACGGACCCGGCCTCTCTGCGTCGCCTCGTGGATGGCGACCTGAACAGGATCGCGATGAAGGCTCTCGAAAAAGTGCGGGCACGGCGATACTGTTCGGCGACTGAGTTCGCAGCCGATATACAGAGATACACTGAACATCGGCCGGTGCTCGCGTCTCCGCCTGGGGCGCTATACCGGGCGCGCAAGTTTCTGCGCCGGCACAAGCCCGCCGTTTTCGGAGCGGCCGCCGGGCTCGCGTTCATCCTGTTGAGTGGAGTAACGATCTGGTCGCTGGCGCGGCGCGACTCTCCGCCGAAGCCCAAGTTGACGGACAAGAACACGATCGTTCTGGCAGATTTCGCGAATGCCACGGGGGATCCGGCATTCGACGGTACGCTTCGCCAGCTAATGGCGGCGGAACTTGGGAAGTCGACCTACCTCAGCCTGCTTTCGGATGCACGCACGCGCGAGACACTGCGCCTGATGGTTCGGGCTCCGGATGCGAAGCTTACCCCGGATGTTGCGTCCGAAATCTGCGAGCGGACGGGAAGCTCCGCAGTTGTGGAGGGCTCCATTACAAGCCTTGGAAGCCAGTACGTGTTGAGCTTGCGCGCTCGGAATTGCCGAACCGGAGATCTTCTGGACGAAGAGCAGGCGTCCGCGGCCAAGAAAGAGGAGGTGTTCAAGGCGCTAGCCCAAATGGCGAGCCGGTTCCGGACCGGGGCCGGCGAATCGCTTCCACGCGTGGAAAAGGAGCTCAGTCTGCCGGCGGAGGCAACCACGCACTCCCTGGAGGCCTGGAAGTCCTACAGCGCTGCAATGAAGGCGCAGCAGGGTGGAGGGGCACAGACAGCGGGAGCCGTTTCACTCCTGAAGCGGGCCGTCGAGATCGACCCGAAATTTGCGATGGCTTACGCCTACCTGGGCCGGGCCTATGCCGCCCTCGGGGAGTCTGAACTTGGAGCGCAGAATATAGCCAAGGCGTACGAACTACGAAATGGCGTTAGCGACCAGGAGAACTATTTCATCACTTTCAACTACCACCGGCAGGTAACCAGAAACCTGGAAATGGCGCGACAGACCCTTGAATCGTGGACCCAAAAGTACCCCGGGGATCTCTCGCCCCACGGATTCTTGGCGGCCTTCACGACCCAGGGGTCGGGCCATTACGACAGAGCCGCGGAAGAAGGTCAAAAAGCGATCGAACTCGATCCGGATTACTCCATCGGCTACGCAAATGTGGCTTTTGCCTACATCTACTTGAACCGGCTGTCAGAAGCCGAGGCAGTGCTTCGTAAGGCATCGGAACGTAAGATCGAAGTCATTCAGTTCTCGCTATGCCGGTACTTTATCGCTTTTCTGAGGAGCGACCAGGCGGCAATGGAAAGGGAAATGACCCACCGTCAGGCAAAATTGGAGGCCCAGGGATTCTTCGAGCACCAGGAAGCTCTGACCTTGGCGTATCAGGGGCGCCTGAAAGAAGCGGCCAGGCTATCGGACCGCGCGGTGATCTTATCTCGCCAGGCAGGTTCGCGCGAGCGGGCCGCCCAGTTTGAAGGCGCTCGTGCCGCCTGGGATGCGCTGCTTGGAACTCGTGCGGAGGCGAAAAGAAGCGCGGCGTCGGCGTTGTCGCTGTACCGAAGCAGGGACGCCGATTATGGACCAGCCTTTGCGCTGGCGCTGCTGCACGAGTCCGTGCAAGCTCACAAGATCGAGGCGGACCTCGAAAAGCGCTACCCGGAGGACACGTCTGTCCAATTCAGTTACCTGCCCGCGCTGCGGGCGCTCGAAGGTCTAAACCAGGGAGACCCAGCGAAAGCGCTCGAAATGACACAAGTGGCAACTCCGTACGACCTCGCTGTTCCGGGCACAGCATTCTGGGATGGCGCCTTCTTCGGATCTCTCTATCCAGTCTATGTGCGCGGCCTCGCTTACTCCCGAATGGGCCGCCATCGCGAGGCAGCGGCCGAGTTTCAAAAGATTCTCGATCATCCGGGTATCATGCTGAACGATCCGATGGGGCCAATGGCGCATCTCCAATTGGCCAGAGCGCTGTCCGCTTCCGGGGATCGCGCGAAATCAGCCGCCGTCTACAAGGACCTCCTGACTCTCTGGAAGGATGCCGATCCCGACGTTCCGGTTGTGCGGGCGGCCAAGGCTGAGTCCTCCCAACAACGATAATTGAGTGTAACTTTGCTCTCCGCGCTTCCTTATCCTGTTTAGCGGAATGCCTGTGAGGATAAGACCATGACGAACCGCCAAACCATGCACACCCTGCCCGGACCGTCCCAGTTTCCGACGACGCGGTGGACCCTGGTGGTCGCTGCCGGCGATCCACAGCGAAAGGAGGCGCGGTCCGCTCTGATTTCCCTGTGTGAGAACTACTGGTATCCCTTGTACGCCTATCTGCGACGGCGCGGTTATCCGGCAGATCAGGCGCAGGATCTCACGCAGGAGTTCTTCGTGCGCTTGCTGGAGGGGCGATATCTGGATCGCGCCGACCCGGAAAAGGGCCGGTTCCGGTCCTTTCTTTTGACTTCCTTAAAATTCTTTGTGGCCGACGAAGAAGACCGCCATCGCGCGCGCAAACGAGGCGGCGGGGCGCTTCTGCCGCTTGAATTCTGGTCCGGCGAAGAGCGCTACCAACGCGAGCCTGCGCACGATGAGACGCCGGAGCGGATCTTCGAACGGCGCTGGGCGCTTTCCGTGCTCGAACGGGTCGTTGAGAGACTGCGGAACGAGTTCGTGCATCACGGCCGCGCCGAGCATTTCGAGCGGTTGAAGATGTTCCTTCTCGGACAGTCCGACGCACCGTACGCCGCGCTGGCACGCGAAATGAATACCTCAGAGGGAGCGCTCAAGGTGGCCATTCACAGGCTTCGCAAACGGTATCGGGACCTCTTTCGCCAGGAAATCGCGGATACTGTCGCCGATCCCGCCGAAGTGGAGTCCGAACTCCGGTATCTGGCCGCGGTGCTCACAAGCGACTAGCGGCTACCCGTAGCGGTTTCCGCGACCCGTTCGCAGTCGAATTGCTTTTGACCGGCGTTCCTCTGGCGCGGGGTTGCGGTTCTTCTGGGTCATAGCAGCATCAAGCTGACGGAGGAGCATTACTCACCGTGGGTGCGGGCGCGCCAAGAGCAGCAAGAAACCGACTTAGGGCGCAGTTGCGCGCCCGATCCAATGATTCTCGCCAAAGGGGACGCCTTAGGTACACGGCAAAACAGCTGCTGTTAACTGATTGATATGAAACGTTAATTCTGGTGAGCCGGGCGGGACTCGAACCCGCGACCCTTTGATTAAAAGTCAAATGCTCTACCGACTGAGCTACCGGCCCTCCCTACACGCAACCTTCATCCACCTTAACACGCCGCACCGTGGACTCCGGGCGCGCGCGATGCAAGAATGTGGTCATGGCAGATGCAGTGATCTTAATTGCGAACGGCGACCTGCGCCTGGCCGCCAACCAGAAATGCTGGCCGGCCCAGGCGCGCGCCGAAGAAGCCGTGATGGGCGCTATCCGGCGGTTGGGCCGCGCGGTCGAACGCGGCCACGCCTGCGACCCCGCCAAAGGTCACGGCTTCATCGATAGCCAGAAGCGCGGAATGGAGGTGTTCCGCGGCATCCCGCCCGGCGCGCCGCTGGTGGTGGTCGAGGCGGTGTGGCAGTATAGCCATCACATCCTGCACGGACTTTACACGCATCGCGGCCCCATCCTTAGCGTGGCCAACTGGAGCGGCGAATGGCCGGGCCTGGTCGGCATGCTGAACCTGAACGCCTCAATGACCAAGGCCGGCATCGCGTACAGCTCACTCTGGAGTGTGGATTTTACCGACAATTTCTTCCTCTCGGGCTTGCGCGGCTGGCTGGCGGGCGAGCCCGTGCGGCACGATACCAGCCACGTGCGCCCGCTATCCGCCTGGAAATTGCCGCCGCGCGCGGAGGAGACCGGGGCACGCCTGGCTGCCGAATTACGCCGCAACAAGGCCATCATGGGCGTTTTCGACGAAGGCTGCATGGGCATGTACAATGCGATCATTCCGGATGAGCTGTTGCATCCGACCGGCGTATTCAAGGAACGCCTGAGCCAGTCGGCGCTGTACGCGGAAATGCTTGCGACCAGCGGCGATGAAGCGCGCGCGGTGCGCACCTGGCTCGACCGCAAAGGCGTGCAGTTCCGCACCGGCAGCGATCCCGAGACCGAACTGACAGACGCGCAGATCCTCGAACAATGCAAAATGTACATTGCGGCGCTGCGCATCGCCGACGACTTCGGATGCGACGCCATCGGCATCCAGTATCAGCAGGGCTTGAAGGATCTGGCGCCGGCTTCGGACCTGGCCGAGGGTTTGCTGAACAATGTCGACCGGCCGCCGGTGTGCGCGCCCGGCAACGGGCGTGTGCTGTATGAGAACGACGCGCTGCCGCACTTCAACGAAGTGGACGAGTGCGCAGGCCTGGATGCGCTGGTCACCAATCGCGTCTGGAAGGCGCTGGGATACCCGCCCGAGACCACGCTGCACGACGTGCGCTATGGCGAATCCTACCCGGTGAACGGCGCCGAGGAATTCGTGTGGGTGTTCGAGATTTCGGGCTCCGCGCCTCCCGCGCATTTCATCGGCGGCTACGCGGGGGCGGTCAGTGAGCGGCAGCCGCCCATGTACTTCCGGCTGGGCGGCGGCAGTCTGAAGGGTATCGGCAAGCCGGGCGAGATCGTATGGAGCCGCGTGTTCGTGGATAGCGGCTTGCTGAAAGCGGATATCGGCCGCGCCAAAGTGGTGGAGCTGCCACGCGCGGAGACCGAGCGGCGCTGGCGGATCACCACGCCGCAGTGGCCCATCATGCACGCCGTAACGTACGGCATCACGCGCGACCAGATGATGGCGCGGCACAAATCCAACCACGTGCAGGTGGCCTACGCGCCCGATGCGGAGGCGGCCAATCTGGCGCTGGCGGCGAAGGCGGCCATGTTCCGCGAGATGGGGCTGGATGTATCGGTATGCGGCACCGGGCACGGACTGTAAGAGGCGATTTTACGGAGTGCCACCCAGGCTGCCGGCCACCAGCGGCGTGTACGAAATTGCAGCCCCGGAGGGGTCGCTGAATCCCAGCTTAACGATCACCGTAGTATTTGGAGCCAGCGAAGATCCTTCGGGAAACGCGACAACATACCGGCTGCCAATCGGCGCGAAGCATGCCGTGGCCCCCGATTTGTTTACGAGCGTGACTCCAGCGGGGAGGTTTTCCAAGATAAAGAAAAGTGGACCCGTCACGGCGGCCGTGCCTGTGTTGGTCAAAGTGACTTCTTGCACGTATATGCTCTTGCTTGCATCGTAAACGATCTTGCTGCTGGAAGTTGCGATTGTTTCCGTAACATAAGCACGGCATGTGCTCACGGTGAGGCCGGCAAAGACCGCGCGGCTGAAGTTCACATTACCCGTGTCGGTAATAGTTACGCTAGTGAGCGCCTGGCTGGCGAATGCCGCCGGCAGGATATATTCCTGGCGGTCCAGGGTCTGGTCCATCCCATTCGTCCAGGCCTGGATAGTGCTCGTGTTGTCGATGGTAACCGGATTTCCACCTGGGAAGATATTGAAATTCCGGACGTTCACGCCACCCACCAGCGGGTATGTGTAAGTCGCGCCATTGCTCCCATTGAAAGTGACGAAGAGATAGGCCTGCGGACCAAACTGGCCCCACATCGTGTTTAGCAACGTGAAGGCAGACGTGACACCGGACACGCCGACCGGAATCGTGAGGCTGACGGTGCCCGATCCACAATTTGCCGCTGCGGCGCCATTCCAATAGTTGTTGGGGCCGGTCGGAATCGAGAAAGGGACACCTCCGAAATTCTGACTGCCGGTGGGAAACGTGTATCCGTTGTTGATCCCAGTTGTTCCGTTGCACGCGGGGGGTAAATATGTCCAGGGCTCGTTCGCGAGGCTGCTGAAATCGACGGGAACCACGCCGGCGCGCGCTGAGGCGGCAGTAACGGCAACAGCAACGATAGAGCATACGAGGCGGAAATTGGTGTTCATTCGACTGTCCTCCAGAGTGCGAATGCTATCCATTGTACCCCCCCAGCAATTGTCAAACCAGCGTTGGCGCGTGGCGGTCCTACGGAGTGCCACCAGACTGCCGGTCTCCAGCGGCGCGTATAAAATCGCGGCGCCGGATCCCGGCGGGACGAGCACGGTAGTATTAGGCTCCTTAACGCCACCGGCGGCGTGACGAAATGATCCTCGGCGCCACCCTAGCTAGGCGGCGGAACCGATTCCTCGGGCATGGCATTCCTTGCGAACCCGTAACGCGATATGATCGGGGTAGAAGCCCACCGCGAGCGAACGTGGCGGAATTGGCAGACGCACCAGACTTAGGATCTGGCGGGGGAAACTCCGTGGGGGTTCAACTCCCCCCGTTCGCACCATCGCATTTGTTAGACTGTCCTTCAGGTGCTGAAGCGTTTCATTTTCTGGGATTACCGGCGGGCGAGCTGGCAGTACGACGTGATGGTCGGCATCATCCTGATCTTCGTCATGCTGACGCCGCGCGGATGGTTTCGCGATCAGCCGAGAACGCCTCGGGTTAGTTCCATCGCCGTGCTGCCGGGCGAACACGGCAGCAGCGTCTATTGGGTCGAGCCGGAGTTGTTGGCCGATCTGTCGAAGGACCAGCGGGACCAAAAGCTGGCGGAGCTCCTCAAGAACGTCACGCACAAGAAAGCGGTGACCGTGACCCGGGTGGAACCCATTGCCGACTCGGACGGGGAGACCAAGGGCTACATGGTCTTTGCCAAGCCCTGAGCGGCCGCCCTCATGCATCGCCCCGCCATCGCCATACTGGGAATCGTCTTGAGTGCGCCGGCGTTGCCCAAACCGCCAAGCGAACTGGATACGGTGCTGGACCGCATCGATAGGGCCGGCGCGGCCTTCCGCAGCATGTCGGCCAAGTTGCGCCGGGTACAGCATACGGCGGTGATGAACGACGACAATGTGGACTCGGGAACGGTCCGGCTGAAGCGGGCGCATCGCCGGGACTTGCGCATGCTCATCGATTTGAGCGATCCGGACCCGAAGTCAGTCGAGTTTTCGGGCCACACGGCGGAGATTTACTACCCGAAGATGCAGACGGTGGATGAATTCGATGTGAGCAAGTTCAAGGAACTGCTGGAACAGTTCTTCCTGCTCGGATTCGGCACGTCGCGCGCGGAACTGAAGGCTTCCTACAATCTGCGCTTGGTGGGTCCGAGTACGGTCGGCGGGCAGAAAACCGAGACCCTGGAATTGATTCCGAAAACGAAGGAGGTATTGCAGCACCTGGTTAAGATAGAGATGTGGGTGGCGGAGAATGGCTACCCGATTCAGCAGAAGTTCTACCTCCCGGGCGGGGATTATGAGCTGGCAACGTATTCGGAAATGAAGATTAACCCGGATCTGCCGGATTCGGAACTAAAATTGCACTTGCCCAAGAACGTGAAGCGGGAGTACCCGCAGAGATAGAAACCAGGCGAAGACCAGGCGCATGGAATCGAGCGGAACCAGAAACCGGTTGACATTCTTGGACTGGCTGCGCGGCGTGGCAGGCATCATCATGCTGCAAGGCCACGTCTTCCAATCGTTTTTGAAGCCGGATCTGCGCGGCGGCGCGGCTTACATGTTCTCGCAGTTTTTCGGAGGGATGCCGCCCGCCATGTTCCTGTTTCTGACCGGCATTACGCTAGCGTTCCTGATGCACAGCTTCGAGCGCAAGGGCGTTTCGCGCAGCAGCCGCATCACGGGTACGCTGCGGCGCGCGGGTTACCTGTTCGGCATTGCGATGCTGTTCCGCGTGCAGCTTTGGCTGTTCAGTTGGCCGAGCCCCTGGACCAACATGCTGAAGGTGGACATCCTCAACTGCATGGGCTTGGGGATCGCACTGATGTCCGCGATGGCGTTGTTCTCGACGGCCCAGCGTGTGCGGATCTGCGCTGCGTTGGGGCTGCTGATCGCGGGTCTATCGCCGGTGGTCTCGCAAATGAACTGGACGGGCGTGCCCTGGATTGTGAAGGCTTACATCGTTCCGGACTACAACTTTTTCAGCTTCTTTCCGTGGGCCGCGTACCTGGCCTTTGGGATGAGCGCGGGCAGCCTGATCCGCCTGCTGAAACACGAGCAGTACGACCGGGCCATGCAGTGGGCGGCACTCTTGGGAGTTGCCCTTATTCTGGCGGCGCGCTATTTCGCGAACCTGCCGTTCTCGATCTATCCGAAATCCGAGTTCTGGCTGGATAGTCCGGCGCAGGTGTTTATCAAATTGGGCGTGACGCTTTTAATCCTGGCGGTGGCGTACGTTTGGACGCAATACGCCGCTGCGCCCGGTTGGAGCTGGGTGCGGCAGTTCGGCACCACTTCGCTGCTGGTCTACTGGGTGCATATCGAGCTGGTTTACGGGCGCTGGCTGCCCTGGTGCAAGAACAATCTGGAGGTAGGACAGACGGTGCTGGCGTCGGTGATCGTCATCGCGCTGATGCTGCTGCTGGCGGTGGGTAAGACTTATCGTAAGGATATCGCGGCGTATGTGCGGGGCTGGCGATGGTCATTGCCTGGCGCGAAGCCGGATCGCGTGCCTGCGGATTAGAACCCCGGATCTCCCGGAACTTCTATTGAATCCGGATGCGCACGGGGCTGGCTGCCTGGCCAGCCGAGAAGATAGCAAATAATGAGCGCCTTCTTGGGGAAATCGCGGGGCAAAGGGCGGAAGAGGCTTTGTATCGCGACCTCGGATTCTGGCTGAACGCCGGCGAACACGTTGAGCGGCGGCGAATCGTTCTTGGCTTCGCTGGCGCTGGCTTTGGCGGAGAGCATCGCGGAGTTGAACTCGGCAGGGCTTTTCCACTCTCGACAAACGAGACGCTGGGCAAAGTAGCGGATGCCATTCAGATTTTGCAAAACGGCAGGCGGCTGATCGGAGTTATTACTCACGTACAATCGCTGGCCGATCAGATGCCGGCGCGGATTGAAATCGAGAAAACTCTGGGTGGCAGCCGTGTCTTACAGGCGACAAAAAGCCGCCCGGAAGGCGTTACGCGATAACCGCAAGTTGCGGGTATTTACTTCGCGTCGCGCCAGTTGTCGCCGATCCCCACGTCTACCAACAGCGGCACTTCCAGCCGGTAGACCTGCTCCATCTCGCGCTTCGCCAGCGCCGCGATTTCCGCCGCTTCTTCCGCGGGAGCCTCGAAGACCAGCTCATCGTGCACTTGCAGCAGCATGGCAGCCTGTGCGCCGCGCCGTTGCATCTCGCGGTCGATGCGCACCATCGCCAGCTTGATCAGATCGGCCGCGGTCCCTTGCAGCGGCGAGTTCACCGCCGTGCGCTCGGCGAATCCGCGCGCGTTCGGATTGCGGCTGTTGATATCCGGAATGGGCCTTTCGCGCCCCAATAGCGTGCGCGCGACCCCCGTGCGCCGCACCTCCGCGATGGTGGCTTCGATGAATTTACGCACCCCCGCGTAGCGCGCGAAGTAGCTCTCGATGTAGGCCTGCGCGTCGCGCTGCGGAATGCCCAACTGCGCGGCCAGACCGAATGCGCTGATACCGTACACGATGCCGAAATTCACCGCCTTCGCGTTGCGGCGCGCCTCCGGCGTGACCATCAGCGGCGGCACGCCCATGACCTCCGCGGCGGTGCGCGTGTGGATGTCTTCGCCGTTGCGGAACGCCTCCACCAGCACCGCATCGCGCGACATGTGCGCCAGCAGGCGCAGCTCGATTTGCGAGTAATCCGCCACGATCATCTTCCAGCCCGCGCGCGGCACGAACGCGGCGCGGATCTCGCGCCCCAGTTCCGTGCGGATGGGAATGTTCTGCAGGTTCGGGTTCGACGACGATAGCCTGCCGGTGGCTGCGCCGGTCTGGTTGAAGCTGGTGTGCAGCCGTCCGGTCTGCGGGTCGATCAGCGCCGGCAGCGCATCCACGTAGGTGCCCTTCAGCTTCGTGAGCTGCCGGTATTCGAGCACCTTGCGCACGATCTCGTGATCCGCCGCCAACTCCTCCAGCACGTCCGCCGCGGTCGAAATGATTTTGCCCTTGCCGTACTTAAACGGCGCGGGCAGCCGCAGATCCTCAAACAAAACGCGCCCCAATTGTTGCGGCGAGCTGATGTTGAAAGGCTTGCCCGCCAGTGCGTGGACCTCGGCGGTGAGGCGCGAGATGTCGCGCTCCATCAGCTCCGAGAGCCGCCCCAGTTCGGCACGGTCGATGCGTATGCCCGCGCGCTCCATGCGCGCCAGCACCCGCGCCAGCGGCAGTTCGATCTCCGTGTACAGCTTTTCCAGGCCGCGCTCGACGACTGCCGGCCGGAGCGCTTTGTAAATCTCCAGGGCGATGTCCGCATGCTGCTCCGCCGCCGATCCCAGTCTCAGGTCCAGCCGCCGGCGCGCCTGCTCCTCCAGTGGGCAGCCCGAGGGGTCGGCGTCAAGCAGAAAGGCGTACAGCATGATGTCGTGATCGAAACCGCCGCCTTGAATGCCCAGCTTGTCGAGCGCCAGCAGCGCGGACTTCACGTCGCATGCGATTTTGGGGCGTGCGCCGTCTTCCAGCCAGCCCCGCAGCGCGTCGATTGGCGCCAGTGGAGCCGAGCGGCCCTCGCCGGATCGCCACGCCGCTCCAATGGTGCTGGCGTTGATGTCGAGGTCTAACTCGCCGGCGCGGGATTCCGAGATGGACACGGCCACCGGCGCGTCCGACGGAATCGTGCGCAACCATTCGGCCAGTGTGGCGGCCGATTCCAGCGGCTGGTAATCGCGCGCGCGGGTGTCTTCGCTGGGGCCCAGTTCCTTCAGCAGACTATGGAATTCCAGGTCTTTATATACCTGTTTCAGCGCATCCGGGTCCGCCTCCCGCGCGCGCACCGATTCAATTTCGAATTCGATGGGCACCGCCGTGTCGATGGTCGCCAGGCGTTTGCTCATCAGGATGCGCTCGACGTTATTCTGCAGGCTCTCGCGATACATCTTGCGCTCCACCTCGGCGGCGCGCTCGATGGCCGCCTCCACGGAGCCGAAGCGTTCGATCAGGTCGCGCGCGCCCTTGCCGCCGATGCCCGGCGCACCCGGAATGTTGTCGATGGCATCGCCCTTGAGCGCGAACAGGTCGGCCACCTGCGCCGGCGCGACGCCTAGAAACTCCTTGACCTTGGCCGGGTCGTACCACTCGTCGTCCTTGGCGGGATTTAGCATGGAGACCCGCTCGCTGACGATCTGCATCATATCCTTGTCGCTGGAGACGATGACCACCTGCATGCCGGCCTGCTCCGCGCGGCGCGCGATGGCGCCGATGACGTCGTCGGCCTCGAAGCCCGCGAATTCCAGGATAGGTATCCTCATAGCTTCCAGGATGCGGCGGATGTGCGGGATCTGCTCGCCCAAGTCCGGAGGCATTTCGGTGCGGTTGGCCTTGTACTCGGCGAACTCGGCCATGCGCGCCACCGGCGCGCCGCTCTCAAAGACGGCGGCGATGTACTCGGGCGCGTAGCTCTTGGCCAGTTTGCGCAGCATGTTATTGAAGATGTACGCGGCCTCGGTGGAGAGTCCCGCACTGGTGCGCATAGGGGGCGCTGCGCTACGTGCGCGCGCATGGTAGGCGCGGAAGATGAATCCGAAGGAGTCGATGAGGAAGAGCCGGGGTTGGTGCGGCACAAGGTTTATGGTAGCTTACCCGTGGGGTGCAGCCTCGCAGGCTGCGGGCGCGCTCCCAGCGGTGCATTCGGCCACGTCAGGGAGACCGTACGAGTATCCTCCGAACGATCTCCGGACTGCGGCCGACTGTCGGGCGTTTTCTAGCCATCAAGATCTACGTCGCTCAAAAGAATTGCCTGTCCCGCCTTCACATCACTCTTGAATTTCAGCTTCAACACTCCGCGTTGCTGGGCCAGATCGGCGATCAACTCGGGGTTGGGCCGGACCTCAGCGCGGCTTTGGAGGTAGCCGAGCAGTGCGCTGCGAACCCTTTCTGCGAACCAGGCGAGGCCCGGCGCCAGCTCTTTGCGCCCGTCTGGCCAGTGCGGAAAGTATGGGTGACCCTGTGAGTCGGCGATGAGCGGCGCGAGAGGGATCTCCCTTCCTCCGTGGACAAAGGCGGATCGAAAATTGTGATACACGGTCTTCAACAGTCCCAGTAGCACGGCGTCCGCTAAGTCTGGCTGCGGAGTCCCAAACCTAGCCAGAAATTGACAGAAACGCTCGCAGCTTTTTTGCGTAGGGGCCTCGGAGGCCGGGATTACGGCCGTCTGACTTGAAAGGCATTCCGCCGCGACGACCAGCAGGAAGAACGCAAAAGCCGGATCGGCAGGGATAAAACCGAGAGAAAACGAATATGTATGGCAAGCTCTCAAAAACTGGCGGCAGACGCCGAGCGGCAGCGAGAGCAGCCTGTCCGTGTAATCGCTCAGGACTGAAACGTCGGCTGTTCCGAAGAACTGAGGGTACTGTCGCCGTGTGTCCGGAACTGCCGGTACGTTCAGTGTCCCGATGCGCGATGCCGTTCGTTCAACTCGGGCGTTTAGCACAAGGCCCAGGAAGCGAGCCACGATGTCGGACTCTTGTTCTGGGTGCGCGCCCGTAGTGGTGGTCATCTGATCTTCGAAGGAGAGAAGCGCCTCGCCAAACCCGGCGGATGCGCACGGAAGCGGTTTCATTGTGTACTTGCCGAACCGAACCTCCGAGAGTCCAGCAGGAAATGGTTTGGACAGGCGCAGCACTGACTCGACGCTGAGGGGTGGGGATGAAGCCGATCTCATCTAGTCTGCCATAGTTGCCTACAGGGAACTCTGAGGACAGCGCTAATAGGCCGGAGCACCCGCGAACCGTAAGCGCCTCCTCCGAACCGCCACGAACCCAAACTCCTCCACCCGAATCACGCAGTTGTGCTTGCCGATTGGGGCGGCAATTTCAACAGAAGTTCGTAGATCTCCTGCATGAATCGGACCGCCCGTTTCAGCGTGCCCAACTCGTCGGGCGTCATGGGGTCTGGGTCGAAATGCATGACGTCGTTTCGGATCAGGCGCACTTCCTCGAGAAGCCCCGTCAATGTCCCACAGTCGATTTTCAAGTTGAGCTTCGCCCAGATCTGCGGATGCTGGAAGAGTCGTACGTATTGACCGAATGTGAGATCCGCAACGACTTGAGGTTTGTTCCTCGCCCCAGGTACGAACGAACCCAACAGATCAAAATCGGTAGTGCACAGCTTATCCCCGAGGAGGCGTCGAACGTGAAGCTCTATCTCGCGAAGGAGGAGGAACGGCTCCGCTAGTGTTTGGAAGTACGATTTATCCTGTGACCTTCGTTCAGTCGCTGCGCCGCGAAGTTAATCTTGTCCGGGATTTCCACGTTAACCTCCTCTTTAATCGCACACCTCCGAGATTAGCACTGCCCTGCATCTCAAGTGTGTTCCACGCGATCTTGCGAACTTGCCAGGGGACAGACATCCTGGCCCGCAGCGCCAAATACTGGACGAGCCCAGAAAGAGGGTCCCACGCTGCGCCGGAAAAACTCGTCGGCGTTGCCGCCTCTAGATCTCTAGAGCCGGTCCTCTGGCGCAGGCTCGGCCGCTGGAACCTTGTTCAGCGCGGCCAGGAAGCTACGCCCTGCGATTTGCTCCACGCGCGTCCACCCGGAAAGCCGCTCGGCCAACGCCGCCGCCACGATCCGCTCCACGGAAACCTCGTGCCGCGCAGCCAACTCCGCAACCTTGCGATACAGCGCGCCGGGAACCGTCACCTTGAGAGTCGTCGCGCCCCGGCCGACTTTCTTACTAACCCGCACAGAAGCCTTCGCAGCAGGGCTCTCTCTTCTTCTGAACACGCCCCGCATGCTACCCGCCGATATACTGCAATTGGCTTCCTCCCTAGCCAGCCGGAGGAAAGCCTCTTCCTTCATCTTCGGCAGTTTCATACATCGCCCCCTTTCATGAATTTGAGAGCGCGCTCCTCGCCCATTTCGAAGTAGCGAAGCTCCTCCACATCAAGATCGATTCCTAAGTCTTCCATAAACCTACCGTAGAATGGCTCGGACTGTGGCAGCGAGTGGAGAGCGATTCGACCTCGAAACTCCTCTTCCAAGCTCACCGCGATTGCCGTCCGAATCGGAGAGCTGCCAATACCGCCAAACCGGGCGCCCGCACCCGCATAACCCTTAAGATTCCACGGAGCGCTCTCGATGTACTTGACATACAAAACCGGCTTGCCTTTATGGACCGGCAAACGGCCTTCAATTGCCAAGGTCGAAATCATCATCAGCCCTTGAACCTCGTCCTCGTAACGGATGCCGAGGCAACGATAGGCGGTAAGTTTCAGGTCGTGCGATTTCTCATCCCAATCCCAATGGTCGTGTTCCGGGATTGGCGCACGCTTGCGTCGCAGGCGTGCGCGCGCCCGGACCCGAAACATTTCCCAACGTTCTCCAGTTTGCACCACCGGTTCCGGCGTCATTTCAGGGAGCAACTCCGCGGAGACGATCTGGTCCGTCTGGCGCTCCCATAGCTGCGCCTTGTTCATAGAACCATCAGTTCCGCTTTCTCCTTCTTTCCATCCTCGACGAAAAGCTTCCCGCCGCCCGCGATTCTCGCGTTCACCAGTTGATAGAGCCGTAGTGCCTGCCGCACGACGGCCGTCTTGCTCAGGTCTTTTTGCTGGCAAATTTCCTCAAGGGCGCGCATCTCGGCGTCCGAAAGGTTTACCGTCATTGTTTTCTTGTCGGCCATGGAACTCGTCCCAAAGACCTAGAATACCATGGATGCAGCCGGAAACCATCATAAACTAGCTAAAAATACATTACAGACTGGGATTGTTCCTTCCGCATCGCCAGCCGCCCAGACGGTCGGCAGATCCTCAATCGCGCGACCTATATCCGAGATCCTGCGGGACAACGATCAACCCCGGACTCGTGCGGCTAGCGAGGAATCGCGCAAAGTGCGCCGGCATGGTCTTGCGGTCATGAGAAATCAAAATCCCCCAAGATCGGCCGCTTTGTGAAGGAAGTCGGGATCTGGTAGACCGATAAGCCCTGCCGCGCGGGCATCCTCAAGATCGACGGCCCGCTCACGGCGGCAGATGCCAAGTACGATCTTTTGGTTGAGGTCTGCTTCAGCCTGGAACCGCGGCCTCATGCGATTCGACGATGCCTTCGGGCGATTCGCCCCGCAGGAAGGCATACACGATGGAATCGAGCGGAACTCGACTCCCGGAAATGTGATATCCGCCGTCTTGCTGCTCAGGACGTGCAGCAGCCGCCTGGCAAAAATGTTCCGCCCGGACTTGCGGCCCGCACACGCTGGGTCACTGGCTTTCACGAATGGTGATGACGCGGTTGACGGGGAGATCCTTCTCGACCTGCTCCACCTGCCGCTCGCCCGACGGCCACCAGGTCTCCACCTTGTCGATGCGCCGCGCATTCGCCAGTCCGAAGTGCAGGCGCAGATCGCTCTGCGAAAGGTAGCTGCCGCCGCTCCGCACCTCACCGATTTGCGTCAGTCCGCCAGCAGTCAATCGCACGCGCGCCCCAATGGCGCTGCGGTTGGACTTGACACCCACCAGCTTCAACAGCACCCAGTTGCCCGCCGGTTTGCCGCTTTGCCTCAGCAGGGACGGCGGCTCGTTCTGATTGTTGACCAGCACTTCCACGTTCCCATCATTGTCGTAATCCCCGAACGCCGCCCCGCGCGCGGAATGCTTTTCCAAAATGCCAGGGCCGGCCGACTCCGAAATGTCCACGAATTTTCCTTTGCCGGTGTTGTGATACAAGATCGCCCGGTCCTTGTAGTGCACATCGATGCCCAGCCGGTCCACTTCGGGAAAGACGTGGCCGTTCACCAACAGGAGATCCTGCCAGCTGTCGTTATCGAAATCGAAGAAGCCGCAGCCCCATCCCACAAAGCGGGTATTCAGGGCCATGCCGGCGGCCAGCGTGGCGTCGTCGAACTCGCCGTTGCCGCGATTGTGGTAAAGCGTTTCGCGCTCGTCGGAGAAGTTGGAGCGAAAAATATCGGGCCAGCCGTCGCCATCGTAGTCGCCCGCCGCCGCGCCCATGCCGGAAAGCGCGTTGCCGTTGTCATCGAAGGCAGTGCCGCGCATCGGGGCCTCATCCACAAAGGTGCCATCGCCCCGGTTGATGTAAAGAATCGACGGCGTCTGGTCGCAAGCCACGTAGATATCAGTGAGGCCATCGTGGTTAAAATCGCCGGTCAATACGCCCAGGCCGTAATTATGCGCGGGTTTGGCGATGCCGGAGGCGATCGAAACATCGGTGAAAGTTCCGTCGCCGTTGTTGTGGTAGAGAATGTTGCGGTCGAACGGCAGACCGCGCGGGCCGCACGCCACCGGCAGATCGCGATACCAGCAGTAGGCATTCTGGCCGGGTTTGGGAGTGGTCGCAAAATCGAACTGGAGATAGTTTACTACGAATAAGTCGAGATGGCCGTCGTTATCGTAATCCAGGAACGCACAGCCGGTGTTATAGCGCACGCGGTCCTGCTTCAGGCCGGCCTTGGCGGTGACATCCTCGAAACCGCGGCCGGCCTTATTGCGGTACAGCACGTTCTGTCCCCAGTAAGTGACTAACAGGTCGGTGTACCCATCGTTATCGAAGTCTCCGGCGCAGACGCCTTGGCCCCACCCGGTGTGCTCGAGGCCCATCTGTTTAGTGACGTCGGCGAACTTGCCGTTTCCGAGATTGTGGTACAGGCGGTTCGTGCCGCCCGGGCCAGAGACCAGAAATATGTCCAGCAGGCCGTCGTTATCGTAATCCAGAAACGCTGCGCCGCTGCCGGTTGTCTCGACGATGTATTGCTTCGACTGGCCGCCTCCGTTGGGAAAAGATTGAGTAAGGCCGGCCTGGTGCGCGACATTGTGAAAGTCCGGGTGAAAGTCGGCCGCGGGCGTGGCTGCCATTAGCAGGACGGAAAGCAAGAGGATGGCGGAGCGGATCACTGCTGGGGCGCCTTGTCCCCCAGGCGCTTCAGAAAATCGGTGAACTCGCCCTCGGGCGCCTGGCGCAACTTGTCGAGCGCGGCCTGCTCGGCGGCGGCGTCCGCAGTGCGCCCGGCGTTGCGGTACGCAAGCATCAGGCTGTAGTGCGCGGACTCGTTGCCGGGCTGCAGGCGCACGACTTTTTCGAGCAGCGCGATGCCTTCGCCATACTGCTTGGCATCCATACGCGCTTTGGCTACGGCCTGCAGCGCCTCCGCGAAGGCGGGGTCGAGGCTGGCGGCGCGCTCGAAGCGCTTGACGGCGGCGGCGGAATCCTGGCCGGTCAGCAGAATCTGGCCGATCTCATATTCCGCCACGGCGTCTGCCGGGTTCAGGTTCAGCTCGGCTTCGAATTCGCGCCGCGCCAACCCCAGGTCTTCCGGCGAATGCGATTGGAGCAGCAGCGCTCGGCCCAGGTGGAAGTGCAGGTCGAGGGCCGCGGGGTTCTTTTCGATGGCCTTGCGATATTCCGCGGCCGCCTCGGCGTAGCGCCCCTGGATTTCGAAAATCTCGGCCGAGATCTGGTTCACGCGGTAGGAGGAGGGAGCTTTGCGATACATCTCGAAGAGCGTGTCGTTCCAAGCTCTCATGTGAAGGCGGGCGGTTTGGTAAAGCACGTCCGCATCGCCCGGATAGAGGGTCTTCAAGCGCGCCAGCACCGGGACCGCTTCGTCATAATGTCCCTGCGCCAAGTCGCACTGGGACAAAGCGAGGCCCGCCAGGCGGCGCAGTTCGGGCTCCGGCGTCTCGGCGAACTGTTTGGCCAAATCGGGCATGGCTGCTACACAATGGCCGCCAGCCGCTTGGGCCAACGCCAGAAAGGCCCGGCGCTGCGGACTTTCCGCGACCTTCCCGAGCGAATCCTGCTGCCCGTGCGCAGCCAGAGGGGCAAGCAGAAGGATGGCGCTAATGGCCCGCATCGTCGATCACCAGGTCCAGGCCACTGAAGCGATGGCGCTCTTTGCCTTCGAAGAAGCGGAAGCTGACCAGCGGCGGCGCACCCGGTGCGATCTCGCGCGGGGGTGAAAGGCGCTCCGACGCGGGCGTGCCGATCTGCAACACGCGCCCCGATAACGCCACTTGGCGGACGAGAGCTTCGCTGGGGGAGCCCGCCAGGAAAAATAATAAGCCAACCGCAAGCATCAGTCCAATTCTACTTGACCCCCAGGTCCAGTGGCGTGAGCGCGCGCTCCTGGCTGCGGATCGCGCTGGTTTCTTCGGCGCTGAGACGCTCGTGCGCGGCATGCTCGGCGGCTGCTTCGGCCTTCTTGCCCAGGCGTTCGTAGACCCTGGCCAGATGGTAGTGGGGCGTGGGGCTGTTGGGGCTGATCTCGATGGCGCGCCGGAATTCGCCGGCGGCGGCCGGGAAGTCGTGGCCGCGCTCCAGCAGGATGCCGAGCTCGTAGTGCGACTCCCAGAAAACACTCTTCAGCGCGATTGATTTGCGGAATAACGCCTCGATTTGGCGGCGGTCGCCGGATGCGCCCGGTGCCAATGCCAGGGCCTTGCCGTATAGGAAATTGGCGAGATAATCATCCGGTTTCGACTTGACCCGCGCGGCATACGCTTCGGTCACCAATGGCAGCTTGTCTTCGGCCTGATCGAGCATGCGGCCCAGAAAAATGTAGGGCTGTTCAACATCGGGCGCCATCCGGATGGTACGCAGAAAGCAATCGGCAGCGTCCGAAAAACGGCGCAATCCATAGTAGGCGACGCCCTGGGCCAGCTCCAGTTGCGGGCTTTGGGCGAAGATCTTGCGCCCGTCCTGGAGGACCTGCGCGGCGGCTTCGGCATTCTGGTGGCGCAGATAGAGTTGGGCCAATGCGAAATAGTAGGACTCCTCATAGGCGTTCAGCTTGATGGCCTTGCGCATCTCAGTCGCCGCGTTTTCGGCTTGGCCATCCAGCTCATAGGCTGCGCCCAGCAGTTCGCGTACGCCGGCGTTGTCTTCCGCCGCTAGCGCCTTGCCGGCCAGTGCGATAGCGGGCTTCGCCTCGCGGGCTTGCAGATAGAGGTCGATGGCTCGCGCGAAGGCGTCGTGGTCGGCGGGAGTCTTTTCCGCGTAACGGGCTTCCATCGGGGCCGCTTTCGCCGGATCGCCCGTTTCCGAATAGAAATAAGCCAGGCCGTGCAACACCACGGGGCTATCCGGCGCGACGGATTCGGCCTTGGCGGCGGCGGAGTGGGCCAGATCGGGCAGCTTCAACTTCCAGTAGGTCTGGGCGAGCCCCATCCAGACCTGCGGGCTTGCGGGCTGCATGCGCGAGGCGTCTTCGAGACGTGCGCGGGCGACTGGCAGATTGTCGCTCCGCAGCGCTTCCAGACCGGTCCGCAGCGTTTCCTGGAACGCGGCGGGATCGGCCCAGAGAAGCAGAAGAAGGATCCACATAGGTACGGATATTCTTATTCCAGCACCGAAGCGTAGAATGGATCAAGTGCTTCGACTTCTCCTCGCCCTGGCGGTGGCGGCGTGCGCCCTTCTCGTACTCGGCGGCCCTTCGATGGAGGTCCATTTCGTGGACATCGCCAAGTCTTCCGGCCTCGATACTCCGAATACCTTCGGTGGCGTGCAGAAGAAAGACTACATCCTGGAAACCACCGGCACGGGCGTGGCGATCTTCGATTTCGACGGCGATGGGCGCAACGATATCTTCATCGTGAATGGCACGACACTCAGCGGCACGTCCCACGTCACTTCGCAGTTGTATCACAACGACGGGAACGGCCACTTCACCGAGATGGCGCGGCAGGCGGGCATCACGCAGGAAGGCTGGGGACAAGGCGTCTGCGTGGCCGACTACGATAACGACGGCCGCCCCGACATGCTGGTGACCTACTACGGCCATAACGTTCTGTATCGCAACATGGGCAACGGGAAGTTTGCCGACGTCACCGCGCAAGCCAAACTGCCGGTGACGGGCACGCGCTGGGGCACGGGCTGCGCTTTCCTGGATTACGACCGCGACGGCTATGTGGACCTCTTCATCGCCAACTACGTGGACCTGGATCTGAAGGCCACGCCGCGCGCAGGCGCCGATCCAAACTGCGTCTGGAAAGGGCTGCCGGTGATGTGCGGTCCCAGCGGCCTGCCGAAGGGCCGGAACGCGCTGTTCCACAACAATCGGGACGGCACTTTTAGGGACGTTTCCGAACAGGCCGGCATCCTGAAGCCGGGCGGGCGATACGGGTTGGGTGTGGTGGCGGCGGATTTCGACAACGATGGCTGGCCGGACATCTATGTGGCTTGCGACATGACGCCCAGCCTGCTGTATCACAATCGCGGCGACGGCACATTCGAAGAGCGCGGCGTGGAGGCGGGCGTGGCTTACAATTACGACGGCCGCCTGCAAGCGGGCATGGGCGTGGCGGTGGCCGATTACGACGGCAACGGCTTCTTGGATATCGCCAAATCGAACTTCTCCGGGGATCTGCCGTCGCTTTACGAGAACGATGGGGGATTGTTCTTCAGCGATGTCTCTCAGCAGGTGGGGTTGGGCAAGAACCAGTTGCTGGGCTGGGGGATCGCCTTCATGGATGTCGACGACGATGGCTGGAAGGATATCGTGCTGGCCAACGGGCATGTCTATCCCGAGGTGGACAAGTCGCAGGTGGGCGACCGCTATCTGCAAAAGACGCTGCTGTATCGGAACCTGGGCAACGGACGATTTCAGGACATTACCAGCGAGGCTGGGCCGGCCTTTCAACAGGCGCGGCCGGCGCGCGGCCTGGCGGTGGGGGATCTGGATGGCGACGGGCGGCAGGAGATCGTCATCGTGAACATGAACGAGACGCCCAGCCTGCTGAAGAATCTGGGCCCCCGTCAGCATTCCATCCGCGTGCGGCTGGTGGGGACCACTTCGAATCGCATGGCGATCGGGGCGCGCGCCATGATCGAGGCGGGCGGCAGGACGCAGATCGACGAGGTGTTCAGCGGCGGCAGTTATCTATCCCAGAACGAGCAGACCATGCATTTCGGACTGGGTTCGGCTACGGTGGTGGATCGCATCGAGGTGCGCTGGCCGACGGGCAAGAAGCAGGAGTGGAAGCGGGTGGCGGCGGATCGGACTGTCACCCTCACCGAGGGGCAGGCGCAGATTGCCGCGAAACCGTACTAGTTTGGAACAAGCGTCCACGTATGCGCACGCAAGGAAGATGAGTTCCCGGCGCAAGGTCTCGAATTCATCTAGCCAAAATAGGTGCGGTCACAAATGTTACGGCCGACTGGAGAAAAAACAGTATGACGAAACAGATTAACCTTGGCGGCAGCTTCACCCTTCCTGGCACCTCGATGACCTTGAACCGCATGGGCTATGGCGCGATGCAACTTGCCGGCCCGCAGGTGTGGGGACCGCCGAGGGATGTCGACGGTGCGACCGCGGTTCTGCGGGAGGCGGTGGCGGCCGGCGTGAATCATATCGACACCAGCGACTATTACGGTCCGCATGTGACGAATCAGATCATTAAGCGGGCGCTGCATCCCTATCCGGATGGCATGGTGATTGTGACCAAGGTGGGTGCTCGCCGGGGCGAAGACAGGAGTTGGACTCACGCTCTTTCGCGTCAAGAACTGGCCGATGCCGTTCACGACAATCTGCGAAATCTGGGACTCGACGCGCTGGATGTCGTCAATCTCCGGGTTGGCGGAGTGATGGCGCCATCGGAGGGATCCATCGAAGAACCGCTCACCGCGCTTGCCGAGCTCAAGCGCAAGGGGCTGATTCGCCACCTCGGCGTGAGCAACGTCACTCCCAAGCAGTTGGCGGAGGCCCAGACAATTGCGGAGATAGTGTGCGTGCAGAATCTGTACAACCTGGCGCAACGGAACGACGATGGTTTCATCAACGACCTGGCGGGGCGAGGCATAGCATACGTGCCGTTCTTCCCGCTGGGAGGGTTCACGCCGCTACAGTCGTCGGCGCTGGACGCCGCGGCGGCGTCACTACGGGCCACGCCGATGCAGGTCGCACTTGCGTGGCTGCTGCATCGCTCGCCTAACGTCGTGCTCATTCCCGGTACATCATCGGCCAAACATCTTCGCGAGAATCTCGATGCCGCGACGCTGCACCTTCCTTCGGAAACGATCGCCGATCTGGACTCAATCTCTCGCTAGCGGTTTAGCCTACTCTGGCGGATGCGATAGAGGCTATTGGCCGATCGGATATAGACCGAATCGCCCGCCAGAGCCAGTGAAGCGTAGACCGGCTCGCCCAAGGAATTGGTGGCCAGTACTTCGAAATCCGGTCCGGCCTTCACCACGTAGGTATCGCCGTCGTTGCTGGTGATCATCAGCTTGCCATCGAAGGCCACGGGAGCGCCAGTGAATTGTCCGGGTTGCGGGAAACGCTTGCCTTCGTACTTTACCTCGCCCGAGACGGCATCCAAGCAAGTCACCAGGCCGGCGCCGGTCATTACGTAAAGATAGTCGCCATAAAGGATCGGCGAAGGGATATATCCGGTGCCTTTTTCGTACTTCCAGGCGACGCGCGGCTGATCCTTGGCAGGGTCGAGGCGAATGGCCATCACGATCTTCTTGGGGAATCCGCTGGTGACGTAGACCATGCCATGGCCAAACACCGGCGTGTGCACGGAATTGCTATCGAGGCCTTCGGTGCGCCAAAGCTCCTTGCCGTTGCGCGGATCATACGCCACCACATCCTGCATGGACGGAACAATCAGCGCGGGCTGCTTGCCGGATTCCACAATCACCGGCGTAGTCCAGTTGACAGCTTCGTTGCGCTTCATCTTCCAGGCGACCTTGCCATCCGCGGTGGATACCGCGGCGAGGAAGGATGCGTCGCCCTCATCCTGATCGGCCAGAATCAGGATCTTGTCTTCGAACAGGACCGGCGAGACGCCCGTTCCCACACCCAGCGTGGCGATTCCTCCCAGTGACATCTTCCACACCAAGTTCCCGTCGAAATCGTACTTATACAAACCTTGCGATTCAAAGTAAGCGTAGAGGTACTTGCCGTCGGTGACCGGGGTGGGCGAAGCGTAGGTATTGAATTTATGGATATCGTCGAATACAGGGCCTTCGTAGGCGGTGCGCTCCCAAAGCTGTTGGCCGGCGCCCGCGTCGAAGCAAAGAACCTTGAGCGTGTGCTTGTGAGTTCCGCCGACGCTATCGGGGTGGCGGAAGGGCTGGCCCTCCACCTTATGCTTGACGGGCGCGACGCCGGGCAGCACTTCGCCTTCGATATCCGTCGTGAGGAATATGCGATTGCCCCAAACGACCGGCGAGGCGTGGCCGCGCCCGGGCACGGAAGTTTTCCAGGCGACATTGCGATCATGGCTCCAGGCGGATGGGAGATTCTTCAGCGGAGAGACGCCGTTGGAGGAAGGGCCGCGCCATCCCGGCCAATCGTCCGGACCGGCCAATGCGCCGGTGACGGCGGCGAGCGTCAGGAGCAAAAGCAGTGCGGAGCGCAAACAGAACCCTCTTGGCAAGTGTAGCAGGCGGATATGACCGGTAGTACGGGGCTTCAGCCCGTAGAAGGTGTCGAGGACGAGTCTCGACACGGCACGCACGAGTGCGTGCGCTACACCAGAGTGGTAATGGCGGCATGGCGTACCGAGCGCGCCGTAAACACGGCCAGTTCGCGGAAAATCTCTTCCGCGCCGGCTTCGCGTTGCGCTTGCGGCAGCGACAGATGCGTTTGCACGCGACGGCGTATCTCCGTGAGGCCGGCCGGATCGGCGGCTTCGTGCAGTTGCTCGAAGAGCAGGCGATGCGCGCCTTTGCGTTCCATCACCTCTAAGCCATCCAGAATCTGGCGATGACACGTGCCTTCCCAGATGGTCAGCACCATCGCTTCGCGGAACCAGCGCTCCACCGGAAACTCTGCCAGCACGCCGAGAGCGCCGTGCACCTCCATGGCCCAGCGCGCGATCTGCGGCGCAATGTCCGAAGTCCAGTATTTCGCCAGGTGGGCGACCAGGCGGAACAGGTGATAGCGGTCCGAATACGGCGATCTTTCGCGCCACACTTCGTTCAGCCGCAGGATGCTTTCCCAGCCCAGCGCGAAGGCGTCCTGCAGGGTTTCGATGCGTTCGTCGAACTGCTTGCGCATCAGGGGATGGTCGAAGACCGGTTTGCCGAAGGCGATGCGCTGGCGCGCGAAGTCGGCGGATTCAGCCAGGGCGCGTTGCGCGATGGCCACGCTGCCGAGCGCATTCGTGGCACGCGAGAGATTGAGCACTTCCAGAATCAGATGCACCCCGCGATCTTGAGACCCAAGCAGCCAGGCTTCGCTGGCGCGCAATTCGATTTCGCCCGTGGGCACGGAGCGGGTGGCCACTTTATCCTTCAAGCGGCGGATGGCGTAGTTCAGGTGGCCGTCTTCGGTGTACTTCGGCAGCAGGAACAGGGCCAGACCGCGGACATTCGCGGGCGCGCCTTCGGGCCGCGCGGCCACCACCGCCAGATCCGCGCCGGCGTTGCTGGCGAAGTATTTATCGCCGGTGAGCAGCCAGCGGTCGCCAGCCGGACGCGCCACGGTTTCGACATTGGCGCCCAGATCGGAGCCGCCCTTGATCTCGGTCATCCAGGTGGCGCCCTGCCAGACGGTGTCGTCCCGGCGCAGGAGCGGCGGAAGGAAGCGCGCTTTCAGCGCCTCGCTGCCATGCTGGTCGAGCGCCACGGCGGTAGCAAGCGATATGACATAAGGGCAGGTCAAGCCCGGATCGTAGAAGCAGGTGATGTAATCGAGCAGCGCGCTGGCCGAAAGCGACTGGTCCTCAAAGGCGCGCCACACTACGCCGGCTTTGTATCCCTGGCGCAGGCCGCGCCAGTATTCGGGGGCGAACAGGATTTCGTCCACACGCCGGCCGCCGCGGTCGAACATGCGCAGCCAGGGTGTGCCGGCGCGGTCGGTGGCGTCGGAAATGTGTTTGCCTTCGGCTTCCCACCAGGATTCGTATTGACGAAGGGCGCGCTCGTGGGGCAACGCCCCGAGCATGTGTTTCAGGAAGTTGACTGGAGACCGGAGAACTTCAAGTTCCATAACTAGACTCACTATTGCACACGAGTGGGCGAGCGGGTGAGGGGGCGACGGGCGAGCGGAGTTGCTATGCTGCTGGGTTGGTCGACAATATCAAGCTCTTGTTGCGCATCTACGGGCAGCCCTCGGCGGCCATGAGCGCGATATTGGATCAGGGCAGCCTTCTTTTCGCCAGCATGGCCGCGATTGCCGTTACCTTATTCTACAAATCCGGATTGGCGATCGGCTTCTACATGCCGCTGCTGGTGCTGGCGGTCGCCTACGTGCCGGGAGTTCTGCTGCTCAGCGGGCTGCTAGCGCGTCTGGGAGGCGGCCTGGGCAGCGTCTTCCAGCGCGACTATTCTCCGCTGCTCACCTGCACCGCGATGGCGTGGGCGGCCGCGAACCTACCCGTCGCGCTTGCCGGGTGGATGCTTCCGTTGCCGGTGTTCACGATCCTGATCGCGGCGGCGCACCTCTACTTTTTGGTGCTGATGTTTTTCGCAGTGCGCACTGTATTTGGGACCGAAAACAGGATCGCGGCAGCCGTCGTTTCACTGTCTTGGATTCCAGTGGTGGCAGCGTCGTTCCTCTGGGGGCCGCTGCGCTTTCTGCTGGGATGGCTGGCATCGCCTTTCTTCCTGTTCTACGCGTATTACTATCTGGGCGGCGAGATTGGCAACCTGGGTGCTGGCTTGCGCAGCAGCCAGAACTTTCGCAGGATGCTGAACGCGGCGGCGCTGAACCCGCACGATGGTGAAGCGCAATATCAACTGGGACTGATTTACCAGCAGCGGCGCCAGTATACGGAAGCCATTCAGCGGTTTCAGAACGCGGTGGCCATCGATCCGGGAGAGACCGACGCGCATTTCCAATTGGGGCGCATCGCGCGCGAACAAGGCCGCTTAAAGGACGCCCTGTTGCACTTCCAGACGGTGATGGATCACAACGACAAGCATAGCCAGAACGAGATACTACGGGAACTGGGCGCTGTATATCTGGCGGCGGGGCAATATGGGGATGCGCGGCAGTTTCTGGCGGAGTACATCGAGCGCCGGCCCTACGATCCCGAGGGCCTGTATTATCTGGGACAGGCGCTGGATGGATTGGGCAGGACAGAGGAGGCGCGCGAGACCTACGCGCGGGCGGCGGAAGCGGTCAGAACCGCGCCGCGCTTTCGGCGGCGATTCATCGCCAAGTGGAGCCGGCTGGCGCAGAGACAGATGCGGAAAGGATTCTCATAAGTGGCGGCAACTTCAGCGTCCAGCAGCGGTACGGGGTCGTCCCGCCCGGTCCAGGGGGACCGCCCCACCGAACTGCCCACCATGTTGCACCGGCCCATCGGAATTTTCGATTCGGGCGTGGGCGGCCTGACCGTGCTGAAGGCGCTACGCCGCAAGCTGCCGCGCCGCGACTTCGTCTATCTGGGCGATACCGCGCGGGTACCCTACGGCCGCAAGCCGGCCGCCATGGTCGCGGAATTCGCCTACGGCATTACGGAATTCCTGCGCGGGATGGGGGTCGCAGGCGTGGTAATCGCCTGCAATACCGCGTCGGCATCGGCTTTGCCGGAGTTGGCTGGGCATTTTTCGATTCCCATCTGGGGCGTGATCGATCCCGGCGTGGAAGCCGCCGCCAGACTGACGCGCACCGGACGGGTGGGTGTTATCGGCACGCAGGGAACCATCGCCAGCGGCGCGTACCAGCAGCGGCTCGAACAGCGCGGTTTGACGGTGTGGGCGCGCGCCTGCCCCATGCTGGTACACATTGTGGAGGAAGGGTTGGCGAATTCGCCGGAGTGCGATCTGCTGTTGCGCCATTACCTCGACGGGTGCGGACCGATTGACACGCTGATATTGGGATGCACACACTATCCGCTATTGCACGATGCCATCCAGCGCACGGCCGGCGATGAAGTAAGGCTAGTGGATAGCGCTGAAGCTCTGGCGCAGGCGGTCAACGGAAGCTTCAGCGGAAGCGCGGGCGCGGAGGGTTCGATAGACACGCCGGGCCGGATCGTGCACTTTGTGACGGGCGACCCGCTGGCCTTCGGCCACACCGCCAACGTGATTGGCGAGGTGCAGGGCGAAGTCGTGCCGCTACCGGTGACCGAGTTGATCCGCTTGCAGAAACGCGGGACAGCCGCTAACTTTTCCCGTTCAGCCGCGCCCGCACCGCATCCATCACGCGCGCCGGATCGGTGATGCGCACGACCGCAAAACCGGCCGAAAGGGCGCTCTGCATGCCGGGCGTTGAATCTTCCACCGCCAGCGCGCGGTCTATTCCCAAGCGTTGGCCGGCTAGCATATAAGGCTCGGGAGCCGGTTTGTGGCGCTTCACATCGTCGCCGCCGACAACGGTCCCCAGGTACTGGCGAATGCCCGCCGCTTCCAGGAACGGCTCGATTTCCGCGTGCGAACTGGAGGACACAACGCCCAGCTTATACTGTGCGGAAAGCTCACGAAGGAATTCCGCGACGCCTCCGACAAACGGCGGGTTGGCGGCCATGCACTCGCGGAATCTCTGCTTCTTTAGCGGATACCGCTCCCAAAGCTTTGCCGGATCGACCGGCGGATCCGCCAATTTGGAGAAGATCTCCACCGTGCTGCTATCCACCGCGCCCACGCAATGGGCGGCATAAACCTCCCAAGTGACCGGCACGCCTAATGGCGCCAGCACTTCCCGCCAGCAGTCGCAGTGCACTGGCTCGCTGTCAACCAGGACGCCGTCGAAATCGAAAAGGATGGCTTCAAACTCAGGCATGCGGCAGAGTTACCAGTGTAGCGAACTGGCACTGCCGGGCGTTGGCGCCTTGGGAGGACTTGCAACTATCATGAAACCCTTGGGGGGCGGCCAATCTCCGCTTGCAGCCGCTCTTTTGGGCGGCTATCGCCGGCTGAATCCGCCTGCGGGCGGGATTGCCCGCCCGCAGGGGACCACGGCGCCTCGCAAAGACGTTGTCAGCGGGAGAAACGACGGCGCCGCAAGCTGGCCAAGCCGATGAGGCCCAAGCCCAGCAAACCGAGCGTAGTGGGCTCCGGCACGGCGCTGGACGGCTGGAACGCCGCTAAGGTACCCGAGGAACCGCCATCCTGAACGGAGTCGCCACCCAGCGTGTAATTCTTCGCGTTCGTGCTGATAATTACCACATCGGACGCCTCGCCGGGAGCTACTACACCGGATTCCAGGGGTGTGTTGAAGTCGAAATTGACAGTGGTTCCGCTCTCGACATTGGTAAGTTGAGGAGCGACCGTGCCATTTTCAAACCCGGTTCCCGTCAAGCCGCCGCCGTTGGTAATGAACGCCGCATTAGTGGTGAAACCCACGAAGTCGAACGCCGACAGTTGGGCAATGGACGTTGCGGAACCAGAGCTATTGACGACCTGATAGTAGAAATCCATGGTGCCGCCGTCGTCATATACCGCGGAATAGACGAATCCGCTGGTGGTGCCGGCGGTCGACGTGTAGGTAAACGCCGAACTCGTCCATGCTTCGAGAGTTCCCGACGTGTCTCCGGTGCAGTTTACCGGGAACACCGTGTTGGTGCCGCTGGGCCCGTTGCCCAAGGCACAGGACTCAATCGTGCCTGCGAAGGCTGCCGACCCGCACAACAATGCAATCAACAGAGTGGCCGCGATAGGCGCGTACCTTCGCGATATGTCGATCATGAGTGTTTTCATTTCTTATTCTTAATCCTCCGAATTGGCGTTACTATTGCAGTGTCCAACGATTGCGCGGTTGGTGGCAAGTGCCTTTGGACGAGCAATATACGAAACGGTACAAATCCCGCATTTCCAATGGGCTAAACGATACCGAACATATCTGACCCGGCTTCGAACCAAGCGTCACAGCGATGCCCGGGAAGGCCGTTTGGTTGGATTATGTACGATTTACACTGGCGCGTGACGTTTGGCACATTTTACCGGGTAAAGTAGGTCGATCTTCGCGTGTAACCCACATATCCTGTTTGTTTTCAGTCTGCTGGCTCTGGCAGCGAATTTGCGTAAGGGTCCGTCTAATCTAAACACCAGTTCCGAAGGGGTCTCTTAACTCTGGTTAGCTATTGCTAACCATTAACAACGTAGAGTCCGGCTTACAATGCCGCTATCGTTGTGAACAGGCGTACAGAAGGCATTTGACGCACTTGTTGCCGACAATATTTCAGTTTCCACGGATGCCGTCCGGAGCTCCACTTCAGGACCGGCGGGAAGACGGCCCGCAACCGGTCCAGAGCTAAGCGTTTCAGTTTATTCAAATGGCCGCCTGCGCCTCCCTGTGCTGCCGGAGAGCGACCCGTGAGGGCCGAATTCCAAGGCCGCAAAACAACACGGCTGGCAGCCCGACGCCCGGGCTGTGTCCGCAACATATTTAACGGAGAAGAAGCATGCGCCTTGCGAACGTTCTAAGTGGGCTGAGTTTACGAGTCTTCGCATTCGCCGCCGCCGCCGCGGCCGTTTCCGCGCAGCCGTACGGCTATGTGTCCAACCAAATGGGAAACAACATATCGGTCGTCAACATGGCGACTAACGCCATCAGCACCGAGATATCCCTAAGCAGCGCGGGCCTTAGCGGCCTGGCGATCACGCCGAAGGGATCTTACGTCTATGCGGCTGAGCAGAGCCTCAACAGCGTTGCGGTCATCAGCACTTCCACTAACAGCGTGATCGCAACTATTCCGGTAGGTAGCGCTCCGGTTCAGGTAGCGATTACTCCAAACGGCAAAGCGGCCTATGTCGCCAACGAACAATCGAATAATGTTTCGGTAATCAGCACCGCCACCAACAAGGTGGTGGCCACCATACCGGTCGGCGCCAATCCCGTGGCACTGGCGATTACTCCGAACGGCGCGAACGTTTTGGTCGCCAATCTTTATTCGTCCACTATTTCCGTGATCGGCACCACCAGCAACACCGTTAAAGCAACCTGGACGACCCTCTCGGGCCCCAGTTCCATAGTCGTGAGTCCAAAGGGAGCCAATGCCTACGTGGCGGCCCAATACGCCAATTCGATAGCCGTGCATAGCGTCGCGAACGGAGACATGCTCGCGACGATCACCGGCTTTGCGGCTCCGGATTCCGTGGCGATGACCCCGAACGGCGCTTATCTGTATGTCGCGAACGGCAATTCGTCGACTGTGGCGGTGGTCCGCACAGCCACCGCGGAGATCGCCGCGACTATAGAGGTGGGGCTTCTTCCGACTTCCGTAGCCGTGTCGGCGAATGGTTTGACGGCTTACGTCACAAACGCTTTCGGATTCTCGCTTTCCGAGATCAGTACCGCCACCAACACAGTCGAATACACCCTGCCGTCGGTCGGAATCTATCCGGTCTCGATCGTGATATACAACTGACCCGTTCGCCCGGAAACGTAAACTGCGCTACGATGGCCTATCCGGAGGCCCCGCATGGTTCTGTCGGATGTAGACATCAAGCGCTACATCGAAGCTGGGAAGATCAAGATCGCGCCCGATCTGCCGCCCGATCAGTTCGGCAGTTGCTCGGTGGACTTCCGGCTGGGCAACGAGTTCAACGTCTTCGAATACAGCCGCCATCCTTATATCGATCCGCGCGACCGCACCAGCCTGCAACACATCATGCGCACCATCGAGGTGCCGCAGGATGAAATGTTCGTTCTACAGCCGCGCGATTTCGTGCTGGCCGTGACGATGGAATCGCTGGAGCTGGATGCGGATGTGCTCGGCCGGCTGGAGGGCCGTTCGAGCTTGGGGCGGATCGGCATTATCGTGCATGGCACGGCGGGGCTGTTCGATCCGGGCTGGACCGGCAAGGCGACATTGGAGCTGAGCAATCTGAGCCGTATGGCGGTGGCGCTGTATCCCGGCATGCGCATTTGCTCGTTCACGTTCGAGCAGCTCTCAACGCCGTCGGCGGTGCCTTACCGGCAAAAGCCGGGCAACAAGTATGCGGGGCAATTGCATCCGCGGGCCAGCCGGCTGGGCGCCGAGGCGGCGAAATGAGCTTCGCCAGCTACGTCCAGTTTAGCGGCCTCAGGCGATCGCAGTTGATGGCATCGGCGCCGCGCTTCAGCAGCCTGACGTACAGATCCGGATCGCCGGTCGGGAAGAGGAATTGTATATTGGCGTGTTCTCTCGTATTTTGAAATCCTGGAGGGATTCACCTTGCCAACCAAGTAAACCAAGTACAAGAGCAGGAGGTTCGTGTCGACGATCAGCCCATTTGCACGGTGTTTCCGATGAGCTGCCACAATAGTAAAAACCCCGCCAACCCTGTTAACACCGCTGGCCGCAGGTGCGTCCTATCCGCATGAGCGCCTTCTTCAGGATGCCCCATGATGCGCGCCTCGCTGTACGCATGCTCCGCCGCAGTCCTTTGTTCGCCGCGGTGGCCGTTTTGGCGCTGGGAGTGGGAATCGCCGCCAACACCGCGATCTTCAGCTTGATCGACGCCCTGCTGTTGCGCCCCATATCCGGCGTGAAAGCTCCCGGCGAACTGCTGGTCTTCGAGCGCTGGCAAGCCGGCCAGTTGCTGGGCAACATGGGCTATCCCGACTACCGGGATTACCGCGCCCAATTGAAAAGCTTCTCGGCACTAGCCGCGGAAGCCGGCGCGCGGGCCAGTTTCTCCAGCGAAGGCGCCGGCGAGCGTGTGGCCGCCGCGCTGGTTTCCGGAAGCTACTTCAGCCTTCTGGGCGCAAACCCTGCTGCGGGGCGCTTGCTTGCGCCAGCGGACGAAAGCGAGCAGGGGCCGGCCGTCGCCGTGATCGGCTACGCCTTCTGGCAGCGTGCGTTCGGCGGAGACCAGCGCGTGGTGGGAAGCACGATTCACCTGAACGGGCACGCCTTCGCCGTGATCGGCGTGGCGCCGCGCGAGTTTCGCGGCACAAGCACGCAGTTTCAACCGGATCTCTGGGCGCCCATCGCACTCCAGCCTATACTGATGCCGCGCATGTCGCCGGGAACGCTGCGGAATCGCGCCACCGGATGGTTGCGCATTATCGGTCGGCTGGCGCCCGGCGCAACCCTCGCGGCGGCCCAAGCTGAAACAACGGCGGTCGCGGCGCAGCTTGCGCGGGCGTATCCGGTTACCAATCGCACCCGTACCGTAGCCCTGGTTTCCGGCCTTGGACTCGACTCGGACGACCGCGCGGAGGTGCGCCGCCTGCTCGGATTGCTGCTCGTATGCGTCGCAATGCTGCACCTGATTGCCTGCGCGAACGTCGCGAATTTGACGTTGGCGCGGGCGGCGGCACGCCGGCGCGAGATTGCCGTGCGGGTGGCGCTGGGTGCGGGCCGCGCGCGCCTCCTGCGCATGTTTCTGACGGAGGGCGCGCTGTTGGCGGCGTGCGCGGGCTTGCTCGGAACCCTGCTGGCTCCCGTACTCGCCCAACTGGCGGTATCGGTGAACCAAAACGCCTACACCATGCGTGGCGTGGACGTGCAACTCGACCTCCGCGTGCTTGGCTTCAGTCTGCTGCTCACCCTGATCTCCGGCCTGCTCTTTGCGTTGCCGCCCGCACGGCGCGCGGCGCGTTCGGCCTT
>Ga0209333_1000085_pt1 | contig 52204 bp, 46 predicted proteins | sample BlaSpr_A8_OM2_O3_FD_187982 | JGI IMG/M metagenome (GOLD analysis project Ga0209333, IMG submission 187982) | Forest soil microbial communities from Thunder Bay, Ontario, Canada - Black Spruce, Ontario site 2_A8_OM2_O3 (SPAdes) (version 2) | ecosystem: Environmental > Terrestrial > Soil > Boreal... | reverse complement strand
CACCAGCCACCCACCGCAACGGCCCCGCCACGCCGGCCAGGGCCACGACCAGCACAAGGAAGGAGCCCCATGCGCACCGAATGGGCCTGAACCCACCAACCACAGCCACAACGGCCCGCCACGCCGGCCAGGGCCATCTAGCAGCACAGGGAGGGGACACATGCGCACGGAATGGGCATGAGCAAGAAGGTCTGCGGTTTCAGGACCTGGTCAGCGTTTCAGGGACTGAGTCCAGGCAGGCACCGACTGCGCCACTCATGGGGATGGCGGGAGCCGTGAAAGCTCGCCGCGTACGGAGCTGATAGGCCCATCCGAACCGGCTAGAACGCGAGAGCCAGACGGGCGGCATGAGCGTGCGCAGCATGCGATCGCCAGAGATCAGACGCGCCCCAGCGGCCAAGCAAGCGGGCGCGCAACTCCCACGATCGCGAAGACCTCGCGGAAGGTGGGCTCGCCTCGCGAGGCAAGACGTTGCCACATGATTACTCAGTCATCTGCCAGTGCATAACAATAAGTGACTGAAATCTTACTCAGCGCAACATCAATAGGCGTGCTGTACGGCCCGGGCGACGTTAATCTGCTGTCGCTGCCCGCACCGCAAGGCTCGTGGGCCACACGGGTTCGTGGGCCACACGGGGTTGGCACGCGGCGGCTGCCCGCCGGGGGTAACGGGCAGCTCGGCCAGTCGGCGACCGGTCGGCGCAGGATGCGAGTGCCCTCGCCGAACCGTTCGCGTTCAGCGTTGCCTCAGCATCCTCCCAGCCAACACCCCTGGCTCTTATGGCGTCAGGTCGCCACAATCGGCTAAAGGCATGGCAAAGTGCCTCGCGCACCCGAGCGCGGGAGACCGACCTGCGGATGGAGGGACTGGATGCGTCGAGGCGCCGGGCGGCGGCGAGTCGCTGTGCGTCCAGGGGGCGTCCGGACCATGCGGCGGACGGCGTGGTTCGCGGGCACCGTCCTGGCCGCGCTCGGGGCGTACGTGCTGACACCGCTCCCCCAGGCGGTGGGCGAGGTGGCCGCCAAACGAGGCATCCCGTTCAGCGGTACGGCCGCGGTCGGCGCACTGTTCAACAGGAAGGCCAACGGCAAGCTCGGGTCGCATTTCTGCACGGCAAGCGTGGTCAAGAGCCCTGGTGAGAATCTGCTGATCACCGCCGCGCACTGCATGGCCGGGCGGTCTCTTGGCCCGACGACCGGCGTCGTGTTCGCACCCGGTTATCACGATGGCAAGTTCCCGCACGGTAAATGGACCATCACCGCGACGTACGTCGACAGCGGGTGGGAGCTGCACCACAATCCAAACGACGACGTCGCATTCCTCGTCGCCGGGCGCCTGGGTACGCATATTCAGCGGCACACCGGTGCCGAGATCTTGAAGATCGACAGGCCGCCGCAGGTCGTGGACGTGATCGGCTATCCGGATGGCACTAACGAGCCAATCACCTGCACTGCCCGTGCGCGCAGCTTCGACCATGGGCACCAGATGGTCTTCGACTGTGACAACTACACCGACGGCACCAGCGGCGGTCCGTTCCTGGCTCACGTGAACCCGAAGACCGGCGACGGCTGGGTCATCGGGGTTATCGGCGGTTATCAGGAGGGCGGAGACACCCCGAACATCTCGTACTCGCCAAGGTTCTTCTCCGCGATCAAGGACCTGTACGAGACCGCGGTGGCGAGCTCAGGCTGACGATCCTGGAGCCGGAACGATACGGTCCAGGTCGGTGAGCTCCTCGGCAGACGGTAGCCAGGTTGCGGCCTCGGCATTCGCCTTGACCTGGTCGCCAGACGTCGCTCCGGCGATCACTGACGAGCAGCCCGGCTGGGCGGCCAGGCCGCCGATGGCCACGTCCAGGACGGTGAGGCTGTGCTCGTTTGCCCAGCCGATCAGGGCCTCCACCTTGTCCAGCTTTTGGTCGGTGATGTAATCGCGCCTGCCGGCCAGCCTGCTGCCCTCGGGCGGCTGCTGGCCGCGCCGGACCTTTCCGGTGAGCAGCCCGTTGGCGAGCGGGGAGTATGGCAGCACGCCAAGGCCGTAATGGACGGCGGCGGGTACGACCTCTGTCTCGCTCCCGCGTTCAAGCAATGACCACTGATTCTGCGCGGATATGAATGCCGCTGTGCCGAGTTCCCGCGCGGCGCTGGCCGCCTCGGCAATCTGCCAGCCGGAGAAGTTCGAATGCCCTATGTAGCGCACCTTGCCCTGAGTCACCAGTTCCCCCAGCGCCGAGAGGGTCTCCTCGATTGGCGTGGCCGGATCTGGCGTGTGGAGCTGATAAAGGTCGATGTAGTCGGTCCGCAGGCGGCGCAGTGACTGCTCGACCGCGCGCGTGATGTAACTGCGCCCGCCCTTTGCTCCCGCGGCCGGCCCGTAGCCCATGTCAACGCCCCGGCCACCGAACTTGGTGGCCAGCACCACCTGATCGCGACGGCCCGCCAGCACCTCCCCGAGGATCTCCTCCGAGCGCCCTCCACCGCCGTAGCTTTCGGCCGTGTCGAGCAGGGTTATCCCCGCCTCGATGGCCGCGTCCACGACTGCGCGGGTCGCGTCCGTGTCCAGTCTGCGCCCGAAGTTGTTGCAGCCCAATCCGACGACCGATACGACGAGTCCGGAGTTGCCAAGAGACCTGTAGCGCATTCCCGGTGTGCCTCCTGAGCGCGGATTGGATGACGGGCCTGAGATCCTCGATCGTACGCGATAGGCCAGCACGCGACCGCAACCGAGCGTAGAGTCACCGAGCAACGCCCGTCACAGGGATCACAGGCGGCAACGCCCACGGGCGGTCAGCCAGGATGCCAGCGGGAGCGCAGCAGCGGGGCTGCGAGATTCCCTGGAATGCCCAACTTTTTGGGGTGGCGTGAAATCGCATATGCGATATCATGTGGTAACAGTGCCAAACCGAACACTTCCATGACGCAATTGTCCCGAGAATCAATACGAAAAGGTGCAGCTAGCGAGACCCATAGCGTGCCATGTGCCGCCTCGGGACGGCAGGTGAGTAGGCCCGCAGGGCAATACCCGGAGTGGCCGGGTAGCTAGCAGGAGGGAGCGGAGTTCATGATGGAAGGGGCTGGCGGGCCCACGGTGTTGCGCATCCTGCTCGGCACACAGCTACGGCGCCTGCGTGAAGCACGCGGAATCACCGCACAGGATGCGGCCCGGGCGATCAGGGGCTCCGAGTCCAAGATCAGCCGGATCGAGCTGGGCAGGACGTCGGTTAGAGAAGTGGACATAATCGACCTGCTCACCCTTTACGGGATCACCGACCCGGCAGAACGGGAAGAGTTGCTCACCCTCGCGGGCCAGGCCAATCAGCCCGGCTGGTGGCACCAGTACCAGGACGTCCTGCCCGGCTGGTTCCAGGCATACATAGGACTGGAAGAGTCGGCCGAGTCGATACGCAGTTACGACTCGCAGTTCATCCCCGGCCTGCTGCAGACCGAGGAATACGCCGCCGCGGTGCTCGCGCTCGGCGAATTCTCGCTCGAGGAGGCGGAACGCCTCGTGTTCCTGCGCAAGGAACGGCAGCGCAGGTTCGCTTCCGGCGGGCTGCGCCTGTGGGCGATTGTCGACGAGGTAGCCCTGCTCCGGCCCATCGGCAGCTCACAGATCATGCGGGAACAGCTCGAGCACCTGTGCGATGTCTGTGACCAGCCAGGCTTCGCCCTGCAGGTAGTTCCCGACTCAGCTGGAGCCTACGCAGCCCCGGGGAGCTTCAGCATCCTGCGCTTCGCAGTTCCTGACCTGCCCGATGTGGTCTACATAGAGCAGCTGACCAGCGCCATGTACCTCGATAAGCCGGTTGACGTGGAGCGGTACGCCGCAGCCATGGACAAGCTGAGCGCGATCAGCGCCCCGCCCGAGGAAACCAAGCAAATCATCCGTGCCCGGCTCGAGGATATGGAGCGATCCCCATGAGCAGCATCCGCAATGGCATGGACGCTAGCACGCTGGCCGGCGTGACTTGGATCAAGAGCCGCCGCAGCGGCCCCACCGGGGGCAACTGTGTAGAGGTGGCTTTCCTCGACGGCGGCGAGATAGCGATGCGGAATTCCAGACACCCCAGCGGGCCCGCACTTATCTTCACGGGATCCGAGTGGGACGCCTTTCTCGGCGGTGCCAGGGACGGCGAGTTCGCCCGACCGGCACTGTCTTGAGCGGGGGCCGCCCTGATCTGGTCGCTTGCTCGCAAGCGCCGGAACAGTGCGTGAACAACAAGCCTCCCGCAGCCCCGCCGGACGGCGGGGGTGCGGGAGGCGGTGGAGCCCTCCCGTAGCTAGCTGATGGCTACGTCGAACTCGCCGTTCTTGACGCCCGTGACGAACGCCGACCACTCTTCGCGGTCGAACACGTGCGCGGCCTTGCGCACGTTCTTGGAGTCACGGACGGCGACGCTGCCGTCGGCGAGATGCGCCACCTCCACGCAGCCGTCGGAGCTGCAGGCGCGGCTACGTATCCACCGGGCCGCACTCGGATCCTGTGTCATCGGGGTTTCCTTTCGTTGATCAAACAATTTCCCTGGCGAGCTGGCTGATGAGGTCGGTGGAGTCGGCGGGTGACAAAGCCGCCGCGCGCAACAGGTCAAAGGCCTCGGCCCGGGCACGTACGTCCCGCTCCCTCTCGAGGTAGGCCTGCCCGGCGACACCTTCCGAATATACGACATCCGGGTCAAATCGCTCCGGAAATTCAATGATCGCGAACGGACCGTTGAGGCATGGATGCGGTCCGCTGCAGAACGGCAGCACCTGCAGCGTGACATTCGGCCACAGGCTGGCGTCAGCCAGGTGATTCAGCTGCCCCCGCATAAGCTCCGGCGAACCCATCGTCCGGCGGATCACTGCTTCGTCCAGGATGAGCCACAGCTCTATCGGATCGGCGCGCAGGATCACCTCCTGGCGCTGCATCCGCAGCGCGACGAGGCGTTCAATCTGCTCGGGCGTCTGCCTCCTGCGCACCGTGGTCATTACCACCCGGGCGTACGCCTCGGTCTGCAGCAGGCCGTGGACCACCAGCGACTCATAGGCGCGCAACGAGGCGGCCTCGGCCTCCAGGCCCACGTAGACGTCGAAGCCGGTGGGCAGAACGTCCTCCCACGCTGCCCACCAGCCCTTACGGTGACCGTCACGGGCCATGTCCACGAGGATCTGGCGTCCACCCGGATCGTGGACGCCGTAAAGATCGAGCATGGCCGACAGGTAGGCGGTCCTGGTAGGGGCCTTGCCCGTCTCGATCCGCGAGAGCGTGGATGTGGCAAGGCCGAGCTTCTCAGCAACCTCCTCCAGCTTTATCGAATGCGCCTCGCGCAGTCGTCTTAACTCGGTGCCAAGCCGACGTCGGCGTACCGTCGGGCCGATTGACGCGGTCATTCGGCCTCCCCTCCTAGAGGGCACGCTCGGCCGTTCCCGACTCCAGACTGACTGCGGGAACCGCCATTGCGGCTGCTGGGCTTGAGCCAATGATAGGGGACAACGGGGCCAGATGGGATCGCAATTGAGATTTCATCCACCATATTTGTTCCACGCACTTGCGTGGCATGCATTCCCATACCATGATGACTTCTAGCGTCCTGAGTCCGCGCCGCCCCGCCCCGGCACGGGCTCGATCGCCAGTTGGCATTCGTCGGCCGGCAAGGGCCGGGGAGGGGACGGATCCAGATGACAGCAGTGACCGCCAGCGACTGTGCTGAGGACCTGGCGGCGATGGCGAGCGCCGCAGTCATCGGCAACCTGACGATCCCGGCCCGCCCGGAGTTGGTCAGCGCGGCACGGTCATTCGTGACCAAGGCGCTGGGTGAGGATGATCCCGCCGCCGACGTCGCCGTTTTACTTGTGTCGGAGACCGTGACCAATGCTGTGCTGCACAGCAACTCCCGGCGCCCGGGCGGCACGGTCACGATCACCGCGGTCGACATCGATGGCGGAGTGCGGATCGAGGTCGCCGACGAGGGCTCGGAGCAGAGCGCCCCGGAGGTGAAAGGCCACGGCTGCGTGTCCGGCGGGCACGGCCTCTTCCTCGTCCAGACCCTGGCCGACCAGTGGGGGTACGTTCGCCACGACTACGGGACCACCGTGTGGTTCTGGCTCATCCGCGGCCGCGGCTACCCCGCCCTTGGCGACCTGCCCGACGGGCCCTGACGTCACGGCGTGCGGCGGCCACCGCGGGCCTGACGGCCCGCCGAACCGGTGCGCTTCTGCCTCAGCCGCATCGACAGGTGCACCGGGCTGCCCTGGAAGCCGAATTCTTCTCTGAGCCGACGCTCGATGAACCTGCGGTACCCGGCCTGCAGGAAGCCGGTGGTGAACAGGACGAAATGCGGCGGGCGGATCCCGGCCTGAGTCGCGAACAGGACCTTGGGCTGCTTGCCGCCGCGAACCGGCGGTGGAGTCGCCGCGACAAGCGCGGAGAGCCAGCCGTTGAGCCGCCCCGTCGGCACCCGCGTCTCCCAGCCGGCCAGGGCGAGCTCGAGCGCCGGGACCAGCCGGTCTACATGCCAGCCGGTCGCCGCCGAGATATTGACCCGCGGTGCCCAGCGGGCGGTGTGCAGCTGCCTGTCGATCTCGCGGTCCAGGAAGTGCCTGCGGTCCTCGTCCACCAGGTCCCACTTGTTGTAGGCGATGACCAGGGACCGGCCGGCGTCGATCACCATCGACACGATCCGCAGATCCTGCTCCGCGAGCGGCTCGCTGGCATCCACGAGTACCACGGCCACCTCGGCCCGCTCGAGCGCGCGCTCTGTCCGCATCGCGGCGAAGTAGTCAGCGCCCTGGGTCTGGTGTATCCGGCGCCGGATACCCGCGGTGTCGACGAAGCGCCAGATGTTGCCGCCGAGCTCGATGAGCTCATCGACCGGGTCCCGGGTGGTGCCGGCCTCCGCGTCGACGAGCACCCGCTCCTGCCCGGCGAGCTTGTTCAGCAAGCTCGACTTGCCGACGTTGGGGCGGCCGAGCAAGGCCACCCGCCTGGGGCCGCCGTCCGAGGCGATGGGCTCGGGCGGCGTGGCTGGCAGTGCGTCGAGGACCACGTCGAGGAGGTCGCCGCTCCCCCGGCCGTGCAGCGCGCTCACCGGAATCGGCTCGCCGAGCCCGAGCGACCAGAGCGATGCAGCCGAAGGCTCACCCGGGGCATCGTCGACCTTGTTGGCGGCCAGGACGACCGGCTTGCGGGACCGGCGCAGCACGGCGGCGACGGCCTCGTCGGCGTCGGTGATGCCGACGACGGCATCCGCGACGAACAGCACTGCGTCCGCCGCGTCTACCGCGAGCCGTGCCTGAGCGGCCACTCGCGCGGCCAGGGCCGCTGATCCCTCCACCGACGGTTCCCAGCCGCCGGTGTCCACCAGCGTGAACGCCCGGCCGCGCCAGGTTGCGTCGTAGGCGACGCGGTCCCTGGTGACGCCGGGGGTGTCGGCGACCACCGCCTGCCTGCTGCCTAGAATCCGGTTCACCAGCGTCGACTTGCCAACGTTCGGCCTGCCGACCACGGCCACGACTGGCGCGGGCGCTTCGGGCGCGGAAGCCTCAGACGGGGAGGCCTCGGGCGCAGGGCTCACGTGGTCCACGCGCCCGCCTTCCGTAGCGGTGGGGTTTGGGGGGGCTGTCCCCCGGGGGCAGCACTATCCGGTGGGGTTTGGGGGGATCGTCCCCCCGGATCAGCACTGTCCAGGGGGGTTTGGGGGGATCGTCCCCCCGGATCAGCACTGTCCGGGGCGGCCTGGGCCAGTGCGACGATCTCACGGATGACCTCGTCGAGCCCCAGGGCCGTCGTGTCGATCTCCACGGCATCGGCCGCCTTGGCCATCTGCGGAGCGTCGGACCGGTCCCTCCGTGCCTGCTCGGCCCTGGTTAGCTCGACCGTTGCGGTCGGGTCGGCGGCGAGCTCAGCAGCGCGCCTGCGGGCCCGCACCGTCTCGCTGGCGGTCAGGAACACCTTCACCGGCGCGTCGGGAGCCACGGCCGTCCCGATGTCCCTGCCCTCGGCGACGATCCCCGCCCCGGCGGCAAGGGCATCCGCGATGATTTCCTGCTGCATCGCCACGAGGTGGCGGCGGACCTCCGGTACCGAGGCGACCGCGCTGACCGCGTTCGACACCTCGCGGGTCCGGATGGGCCCCGCCACGTCGGTGCCATCCACGCGGATCGCCGGGGCCTCCGGGTCGGTGCCGACCTCGATCACCGGGCGGCGGGCGCATGCCGCCACCGCACCCGGATCCGAGATGTCGGCACCGTGGGCGAGCAGCCACCAGGTGAGCGCCCGGTAGGTCGAGCCGGTGTCCAGGTAGCGGAAGCCAAGCGCGCGTGCGGCCCCGCGTGCCGCGGTTGACTTGCCGGACCCTGCTGGACCGTCTACCGCGATCACAAGGCCGGCATGATCCGAGGGTTCCATGGCGGGATGCTTGGTCACGAAGGCGATGCTACCGGCGAACCGGCCAGCCGCCGGCCGCGAGCGCCTCGACCAGCCGCGCCGCCGCCTCCGGCCGGACCGCAAGTTCGGCCACGCCGACCGGCAGGCCGGCCGAGTGCTCGATTCCGACGTCCTCGATGTTGACCCCGGCTTCGCCCGCCGCCTGGAACAGCCTGGCCAGCTCACCGGGCTTGTCGCCGATGACCACCTGGACGACCGTATAGGCGGGCGCCGGCCCGCCTTGCTTCCCCGGGATCCTGGTGACCCCGGCGGCGCCGCGTTCCAGCGCTCGGGCCAGATCCTTGACCGACTCCTCGTCACCTTGCGCGATCTTGGCCAGCGCGCCGGATGCCGCCGCGAGATCGGCTGCAACCGCGGCGAGCACCTCGGCGGCGTGCGCGGCGTTGGAGCACAGGATCTGGGTCCACAGCCCGGTGTCCCCCGCCGCGATCCTGGTGACGTCGCGGAGTCCCTGGCCCGCCAGGCCCAGGGCCCCGTCAGGAGCCTTCTCCAGCTGTGCCGCCATGGCCGCTGACACCGCGTGCGGTGCGTGCGAGACAAGCGCCGCCCAGTGGTCGTGATCGGCGGGAGACATGAGAACCGGCTGGGCACCACAGCTTCTGGCCAGATCGGCGACCGCTTCGGCGGTCTCCGGGCCGGTCTCCGGCAGTGCGCAGATCACCCACGGCCGGCCGAGGAACAGGTCCGCCCTGGCCGCGGCCGGACCCGACCGCTCACGCCCGGACAGCGGATGGCCTCCGGCGAACGACGTCAGATCGCAGCCAAGCTCGCGGGCGCGGGCCAGCGGCAGTTCCTTGACGCTTGCGACGTCGGTGTACCAGCGAGCGAGGCCGCGCGCCTGCGCCGCCGCCAGAGCCGGTGCCACCGCCTCCGGCGGCATGGCGAGCACGGCGAGGTCGGCCGGGCCCCCTGGGGGGCCGTCGTCGGGCATCACGGCGCCCGCGCCGATGTCTGCGGCGAGCCGGGCCGCCGCAGGATCGGCGTCCGCCAGCCAGACCTCGGCACCACGGTGGCGCAGGGCCAGGGCTACCGAGGTCCCGATCATGCCGGTGCCGATGACCACGACCTTCGCCGCGGCCGGGGCCGCACCGGCGGCTGATCCGGTCACTGCGCGATGTCCAGCCGCAGCGCGGCCGCGCCACGCAGGTAGACATGCTGCATCGCCGATCGCGGCGCCTCGGTCTCCACGTGCATCATCAGCCGGACGACCCGCGGCATCGCGCTGGGGACCGCAATCTCACTGCAGCAGAGCAGCGGGACGTCCTGGAACCCCAGCTTGCGCGCGGCGAGCGCCGGAAACTCGGCGTTGAGATCGGTGGTAGCGCTGAATACGACGCTGATCACGTCGGCCGGGGTCAGCTGGTTGCGCGCCATGACTTCAGTCACCAGCTCGGACGTCCCTTCGAGGATGGCCGCGCTCTCGTTGGCGTCCACCTGAACCGCCCCCCGGATCGCCCTGACAGCCACCGGCTCCTCCTTCCCGCCCTCGCCACCCGGCCCGCCCTCGCCACCCGGCCCGCCCTCGCCGCCCGGCCCAACCGTCACGACCGTTGAGCTACCAGGTTATAGACCAACTGCCGCGTATAGGTCGCCAATCTCCCTCGGGGTGAGCCGCCGCGTGGTCCCAGGGCGAAGCGACCCGAGCGCGACCGGGCCGACGTGCGTGCGTACCAGCCGGCTGACCGGATGGCCGGTCTCGGCGAGCATCCGCCGCACGATGTGCTTGCGCCCCTCGTGCAGCGTGATCTCCACCAGCGCCCGGTTACCGGCCCGCTCCAGGACCCGGAACCTGTCGGCGGTCGCCACCCCGTCGGATAGCTCCACCCCGGTGATCAGCTGACGACCCAGATCCCTCGGCAGCGGGCCGGCCACGTCGGCAAGGTACGTCTTGAGCACGCCGTAGCGGGGATGCGCGAGCCGGTGCGCGAGCTCCCCGTCATTCATCAGCAGCATGAGGCCTTCGGTGTCGTAGTCGAGCCTGCCGACGTGGAACAGCCGTTCGGTGCGGTCCGGCAGGTAGTCGGCGATCGTGGGACGGCCACGCGCATCAGACATCGTGGTCAGCACCCCGGCGGGCTTGTTCAGCGCGACGTAGACGAGGTCCTCGCGCGCCGGGATCCGCCGCCCGTCCACCCGGATGACCTGGCGCTGCGGGTCGACGCGCGCCCCGTACCTGCGTACTACCTCACCGTCGACCTCGACCCGGCCCTCGCCGATCATCTCCTCGCAGTGCCTGCGGCTGCCGACGCCGGCCGCGGCGAGCACCTTCTGGAGCCGGACACCGCCCGGGACGTCGACCAGCGAGTCGCGGTCCTCGTCAGCCTGGTCGCGACGGTCGGAGTCGCGACCGCCGGCGTCGCGGTCCCGCTGGTCGCGGTCCCGCTGGTCACGACTCCGCTGGCTCATGACCCGGGTCAGTCTCGTCGTCCATGTTGTCCGGCAGGAACGGGGCCAGCTCCGGCAGCGCATCCAGACTCGGCAGGCCGAGCCGCTCCAGGAAATACCCGGTCGTCGCGAACAGGATCGCGCCCGTCTCCGGGTCGGTGCCTGCCTCCTCGACCAGCCCGCGCAGCACCAGCGTGCGGATCACGCCGTCGCAGTTGACGCCGCGCACGGCCGATACCCGGGCGCGGCTCACCGGCTGCCGGTAGGCGACCACGGCCAGGGTCTCGAGCGCCGCCTGGGTCAGCCGGACCTCCTGGCCGTCGCTCACGAATCGCTCGACGAGCGGGGCGCACTCCTCGCGGGTGTAGAAGCGCCAGCCGCCGGCTACCTCGCGCAGCTCGAAGCCGCGCTCCTCCGCGGCGTAGGAGCCAGCCAGGTCGCGGAGGGCCTCGGAGACCTCTGCCCGCGGCCGCTCGAGCACCTGCGCGATGACGACTTCTGAGACCGGCTCGTCTGCCACGAGCATGATCGCCTCGAGGCTGGCCCGGAGTCCGGGCCCTGTCCCGTCCGGCAGCGCCCCGTCCGGCAGCGCCCCGTCCGGCGGCGCGACCTGGTCCTGCCCGTCCCCCAGCACCGTAGGGTCGCCTTCACTCTGGCCTGGCCCGGAACCGTTGTGCATGAGTTATTCGTCGTCTTCCTGGTCGATTGCGCCGTCATCGCCGGGCTCGCCGTCCGGAGTCCAGCTCACGTACAGATCGCCGAGCGGGGCCACCTGGTCGAAGCTGACCCGGCCGTTGCGGTAGAGCTCGAGGATGGCAAGAAAGCGCGCGATGATGTCGTAGGTTCCGGCGCAATCCCGGGTGAGCTGCCGGAACGTGGCGCGTCGCAGCTGCACCAGCCGGTCGGACAGCAGGCCGACCTGCTCGCGCACGCTCGTGAGCGGCATGTGCAGGTGCTCGGTGGAGACCACCGGCGGCTGCTTGGGCGCCAGCGCGCGGGCGGCGATCGCGGCGAACTCCACCGGCCCCAGGCCGAGCAGCACCTCGGGCAGCAGGTCGACGAAGCGCGGTTCCATCGGCACCCGGCGCGGGAACCTCCGCCCGGCGGCCGCCATCTTGCTCGCCAGCACCGCCGCGACCTCCTTGTAGGCGCGGTACTGCAGCAGCCGGGCGAACAGCAGGTCCCTGGCCTCCAGCAGCGCAAGGTCCTCCTCGTCGTCGACCTCGCCGGCCGGCAGCAGCCGGGCCGCCTTGAGGTCGAGCAGGGTAGCGGCGACGACGAGGAAGTAGCTGACCTGGTCCAGGTCCCAGCCGTCGGCCTTGGCCCGGATGTAGGCGATGAACTCGTCGGTGACCTTGGACAGCGCGATCTCGGTGATATCCAGCTTGTGCTTCGAGATCAGGCCGAGGAGCAGGTCAAACGGGCCCTCGAAGACGTCGAGGTGCACCTCGAACCCGCTGGCCTGCGCTTCACCCGATTCGCTGGTCATCGTCGCAGTCATTCGGCAACCAAAACTTCCCACCCCGCTGTGTCTTATGTACCAAAGCTAGTGAAGGCGTGCCAGCTATTCCGGGGCCCCTTCGAAAAGCCGCCGGGCCACCAGGCTCCGGTCGCCCTCGGCGTCGAGGTCGGCCAGCAAGATCGCCAGCGCCTCCCGGACGATCCGGCCCCGGTCGACCGTGATGCCGAGCGCGCGCAGCGTGAGCCGGGCGCGCTCCAGATCGAGCAGTTCGCTGCCGGACAGGTAGACGGTGATCTTCTGGGCGTGACGCTCCCTGCCGCTCGCCTGACGCTGGGCTTCGACGGCCGCCCCACGGCCAGACGGGCGGAGAAGCTCGGCAACCCCAGGCAGGCTTACCCGCCGTGTGCGTGTACCGCGAGGTCGGCCTGGCGCCACCGGTCCAGTACCTCCTTCGCCAGCTCCCGGTAGGACGCAGCCCCGTTGGACGTCGGGTCGAAGCGGGTGATCGGCTCCCCGGCCACGGAAGAGTCGGGAAACCGCACGGTCCGGTTGATCACCGTGTGGTACACCTTGTCGCCGAACCCCTTCACAACCCCGGCCAGGACCTCCCTCGTGTGCAGGGTGCGGGAGTCGTACATCGTGGCCAGCAGCCCGTCGAGCACAAGCTTCGGGCTGATCCGGGTCTGCACCTTGTCGATGGTCTCCATCAGCAGGGCCACGCCGCGCAGCGCGAAGTACTCGCATTCCAGCGGCACGATCACCCCGTCCGCGCTGGCCAGCGCGTTCACCGTGAGCAGGCCGAGCGAGGGCTGGCAGTCGATCAGGACGACGTCATAGTCGGGGATGACCGGCTGCAGCACCCGGCCGAGCACGAACTCCCGGCCGACCTCGTGCACCAGCTGCACCTCGGCGCCGGACAGGTCGATGTTGCTCGGCAGCAGGTCCATGCCGTCGACGTTGGTCTTGAACAGCACGTCGCGCGCGCTGATCCCGCGCTCCATGAGCAGGTTGTAAACCGTCGCATCCAGCTCGTGCGGCTGAATGCCCAGGCCAACCGAGAGTGCGCCCTGCGGATCGAAGTCGACCAGCAGCACCCGGCGGCCCTGCTCGGCCAAGGCCGCACCGAGGTTGATCGTGGTAGTGGTCTTCCCGACCCCGCCCTTCTGGTTGCAGACCGCAACGACCCGGGCCGGGCCGTGGGTCAGCAGCGGTTCCGGGTCGGGGAATCTTGGTACCGGCCGGCCGGTAGGGCCAAGCACGCCGGGCCTGACCTCCAATGTCTGGGACGCTGCCAAAGCCTACTGCACCTCCCCGGTGGTCGCCCGGCGTAGCGCGATGCACCCGCCGGCAACCCGGACTCAACGCGAGGCTAGGGCCTGGGCATTGCGGCGGCAAGCCGACTCACCGTTCGCGTAGAAATGGTCACCCGAGAGCCCGGGGGTGCGCGCTCGCGTAGACCTCCCTGAGCTTGTCGACGGTCACCAGAGTGTAGACCTGCGTGGTGGTCACCGAGGCGTGTCCGAGCAACTCCTGCACAACCCTGACATCGGCGCCCCCGTCGAGCAGGTGAGTGGCGAACGAATGCCGCAGCGTGTGCGGTGAAACGTCGGCGATTCCCGCCCGCTCCGCCGCAGCGCGCAGCGCACCCCAGCCGCCCTGCCTGGTGAGCCGGCCGCCGCGGGCGTTCAGGAACACCGCCGGGCTGGCCGATGCCCGCCTGGTGGCTGCCGCCAGCGACGGGCGCGCCCTGACCAGGTACTGCTCCAGGGCCTGCCGGGCGTAGCTGCCGACCGGAACGATGCGCTGCTTCTGGCCCTTGCCCGACAGCCGGACCGTGGCAGGGAGGGGCGGCTCGGCGGACGGCGACGGCCGCTCGGCCAGTTCGAGGTCGTCGACGTCAAGCGCGGTCGCTTCCGAGATCCGGGCCCCGGTCGCGTACAGCAACTCGAGCAGCGCGCGGTCGCGCAACGGCCGCGGCCCGTCGCCGGCCCCGGCCGCCGCGAGCAGGCGCTCGACGTCGGCGACCGGTATCGCCCGCGGCAGCCGGCGCGGTGGTGCGGGCGGCCGGACCTGCCGCGCGGGGTCGGCTGGCGCGAGGCCCTCGGCCGCGGCGAACGCGTGCAGGCCGCGCACGGCGACGACGGCACGCCCGGCCGAGCTCGCCGCCAGCGGCTGGTGGCTCTCGTCTCCCTCACGAAGCCCGGCCAGGAAGCCGGCGACGTCCTGTGTGGTCACGTCGCCAATGCCGGTCCGGCCTGCCGCACCGAGCACGGCCGCGTAGCGTTCCAGGTCTCTTCGATAGGCCTCTAACGTCTGCCGGGCTAGCCCGCGCTCCACCGTGAGGTGATCAAGGTAGCGCTTGACCGCCTCATCAACGCCTGCCTGCCGGACGGCTTTCAGCTGAGCGCCTCGCTTGTCGGTATCCACGGCAGCCCGTGCGCCTCGGCGACGCTCTGGTACGTGACCGAGCCCTCGTGGGTGTTCAGCCCCAGCGCGAACGACGGGTCGGCCCGCAGCGCCTCCCGCCAGCCGCGGTTCGCTATCTCGACCGCGTAGGGCAGCGTGACGTTGGTCAGCGCGTACGTCGAGGTGTGCGGCACGGCGCCGGGCATGTTCGCGACGCAGTAGAACAGCGAGTTGTGCACCGGGTACGTCGGGTTGTCGTGCGTGGTGGGGTGGGAGTCCTCGAAGCACCCGCCCTGGTCGATCGAGATGTCCACGAGCACCGAGCCCGGCTTCATCCGGGACACCAGCTCGTTGGAGACCAGCTTGGGCGCCTTGGCCCCGGGAACCAGCACGGCCCCGATGACCAGGTCGGCGTCGATCACGGCTTGCTCGACCTCGTAGGCGTTGGACGCCACCGTCTGGAGATGACCCTGGTAGATGGCGTCCGCGCTGCGCAGCTTGCCGACGTTCTTGTCCAACAGCAGCACCTCGGCCTGCATGCCAAGGGCGATCGCCGCTGCGTTCATCCCCGACACGCCGGCGCCGAGCACCACGACCTTGGCCGCGTAGACGCCGGAGACGCCGCCCATCAGCACACCGCGCCCGCCGCCGTCGCGCTGCAGGGTATGAGCGCCCACCTGAGGTGCCATCCGCCCCGCGACCTCGGACATCGGGGCCAGCAGCGGCAGCGAGCCGTCTGGCAGCTGGACGGTTTCGTACGCTATCGCCGTTGTGCCCGAGCTGAGCAGCGCGTCGGTGCATTCCCGCGACGCGGCCAGGTGCAGGTAGGTGAACAGGACCTGGTCCTTGCGCATCCGGTGGTATTCCTCGGCGATCGGCTCCTTGACCTTGAGGATCAGCTCTCCGGCCTGCCACACCTCATCGGCATCCGGCAGGATCGTCGCCCCGGCGGAGACGAAGTCGTCGTCCGGGATCAGCGACCCGGCTCCGGCGTCCTTCTGGACAAAGACCTCATGGCCGCTGCGGGCTAGTTCGTGCACGCCGGCCGGCGTGATCGCCACCCGGTACTCATGGTTCTTGAGTTCCTTGGGGATGCCGACCTTCATGACAACCAGTCCTTCCTGGTCACGATGTCCAGCCCGGCCCCATTGCCGGGCAGGTCCACGGGGCGCGCATGCGGGCGCCAGTCAGTGCTCCGGGGCATCCGTCCCCCGCAGCGTGCCGAAACCGTCCCGACGCGCCGCATACGCGGCCAAGACACCCAGTGCGGTGACGCCATTATGCAGGTCACCAGCGAGAATGCCGACAACGGCTTCATCCAGCGGCAGCCAGGCGACCTCCAGGTGGGCCTCCTCGTGCTCGGGCACGTACGACCGCTCGGACTCGGGAACCAGGGCCAGGCCGCGGGCGAGGAAGATCCGGATCCGCTCCGTGCTGATGCCCGGCGACGAGTAGGAGTCGGTGAGCACCCACCACTGCGCCGCCCGGTATCCGGCCTCCTCGAGCAGCTCGCGTTCCGCGGTCGCGCGCAGGGGCTCACCAGCGACGTCGCGCAGGCCGGCCGGAATTTCCCACAGCAGCCGCCCGACCGGGTGCCGGTACTGGCGGATCATCAGGACCTGCTCATCGGTGTCCAGAGCGAGCACGGCCACCGCCCCCGGGTGCTCCAGGACGTCCCGGCCCACGACCTCGCCGTCGGGCATGCGCACCATGTCCTTGCGGAGCTGCACCATGGCGCCGCGGGCCAGCTCGGCCGACTCGGTCACCGGCCAGGGCCCGGGGGCCAGATCCCGGATATCCGGCTTCACCAGCTCGTCCGGACTGTCCAGGTCGTCCGTTGCACCGCTCACGTCCGTCACTCCTGCACCAAGGGTGCGCTCTTGTCGCGCCTGGCCATCATCTCGCAGCGCCTCAGCGCCGCAACACTGGTCACGCGCTGGCGGCGGCCCGCTGGCCGGCTGCGGTCAGCGGATCGGCACTCGGCACGGCCCGTGAACGCTCGAGCGCGGCGGCCACGAGCCCGCTGAACAGCGGGTGCGGCCGGGTTGGCCGGGACAGGAACTCCGGATGCGCCTGGGTGGCCACGAAGAACGGGTGGGTGCTGCGCGGCAGCTCGACGAACTCGACGAGCAGGCCGTCCGGCGAGAGGCCGGAGCAGACGAGCCCGGCCTCCTCCAGCGTCTCGCGGTAGGCGTTGTTGACCTCGTACCGGTGCCGGTGCCGCTCCTCCACGACCTCCGCGCCGTACAGCTCGCGGACCAGGCTGCCCTCGGCGAGCACCGCCGGATACAGGCCGAGCCGCATCGTGCCGCCCATGTCCCGGTCCCCCGCCACGACGTCTTCCTGGCCGGCCATCGTGGCGATCACCGGGTACGGCGAGTCAGGATCGAACTCCGCGCTGTTCGCACCCTCGAGGCCGGCCAGATCCCGGCCGACCTCGATCGCCATGCACTGCAGGCCGAGGCAGAGCCCGAGCAGCGGGATGCCGTTCTCCCTGGCGTACCGCACGGCCCCGATCTTGCCCTCGATGCCGCGAACGCCGAACCCGCCCGGCACCAGCACCCCATCCACGCCGTCGAGCTGGCGCTCCGCGCCCTCCGGGGTCTCGCAGTCGTCGCTAGTCACCCATTTGATGTTGACCCTGGCGTCGTTGCCGAACCCGCCGGCCCGCAGCGCCTCGGCAGGTGACAGGTAGGCGTCGGGCAGGTCCACGTACTTGCCAACCAGCGCGATCGTGACGCTGCGGGCCGGGCGGTGCACCCGGCGCAGCAGCTCGTCCCAGTCGCTCCAGTCCACGTCGCGGAACGGCAGCCCGAGCCGGCGCACGACGTAGGCATCCAGGCCCTCGGAATGCAGCACCTTGGGGATGTCGTAGATGGACAGCGCGTCGGCGGCGGAGACCACCGCCTCCTCGTCCACGTCGCACATGAGGCTGATCTTGCGCTTCAGCCCCTCGCTGATCGGCCGGTCGGAGCGGCACACGATCGCGTCGGGCTGGATGCCGATGCTGCGCAGCGCGGCCACCGAGTGCTGGGTCGGCTTGGTCTTCAGCTCGCCGGACGGCCCGATGTAGGGCAGCAGCGAGACGTGCAGGAAGAAGCAGCGGTCCCGGCCGATCTCGTGCCGGATCTGGCGGATCGCCTCGAGGAACGGCTGCGACTCGATGTCACCCACCGTGCCGCCGACCTCGGTGATCACGACATCGACGTCCGGGCCGCCCATGTCCATGATCCGCGACTTGATCTCGTTCGTGATGTGCGGAATCACCTGGACGGTGTCGCCCAGGTAGTCGCCATGCCGCTCCTTGGCGATCACGCTGGAGTAGATCTGCCCGGTGGTGACGTTCGCCGAGCCCGGCAGCCGGGTGTCAAGAAACCGCTCGTAGTGCCCTACGTCCAGGTCGGTCTCGGTGCCGTCGTCGGTGACGAACACCTCACCGTGCTGGAACGGGTTCATGGTGCCCGGGTCGACGTTGAGATAGGGATCGAGTTTCTGCATATTCACCCGGAGCCCGCGCAGCTTCAGCAGGCGGCCAAGGCTGGAGGCGGTGAGGCCCTTGCCCAGACTGGATGCTACGCCCCCGGTAACGAAGAGATGCCTGGTAGAAACGGGCCGTGAGGAATGCGATGCCGTCGCCAAGATGAGGCTCCCGTGGTCTTCGCCCAGCGGTAAATCCGCCGGTCCACGGGGTCTCAGGATATCAGCCCGGCCGCCCCGCTTCGGTCAGCAACGCCGAAGACTCCCCGCCCGCACGGCTGCTGACCTGGGATAAAGCATCCGATAGCGGTCGCAGGCGCACGGCGGGTCGGGCGCGCAGGGCCGGTCACACGGACGAGGCGGCCTGCGACTGGTCGCGCGAGCGCTGAGCCGGCACGTCGCCGGGTCTGAGCTGCGGGTGGTCGCCGGCCTCACCGAATCGCGCCAGGGCTACCGCGCTGGCGACCGCGACCACGAACCCGGCCACCGCCAGCCCGGCCAGGCCGCGGCGGGTGGTGTCACCGAGGAACACGACGCCGACGATCGCGGGCGGCACGGTCTCGGCCAGAACGACGGCCGCCGTGGCCACGGTCACGCTGCCGCCTTCCAGCGCCGAGGCGTACATCAGGAACGACACGATCCCGGCCGCCGCCAGGGTGTAGGTGGCCGGGCTGCGCACCAGCTGGGCCGGGGAGAAGCCGGGCAGGATCCGGGCCGCGACCGCGAGCACCGCGTACCCGAGCCCCGCGATGGCGCCGAGCGCGGGAGTGCGGGCCCAGCCGGACAGCCTCGCCGCGGCCATCCCGCCCAGCCCCACGCCGACCACCGCCACCATCAGGCCGATCTGGAACGCCGCGCCCACCGTTGCCGCGCCCTCGGCTCCGGCCGAGGAACCGAGCAGGCCGACACCGACGACCACCCCGCTGACCGCCAGCCACTCCCGCCAGCCGAGCCGGACCTTGATAAGCCACGCCGCGAACACCGCGGTGACCGCGAGGTTGGACGCGATCACGGCCTGCACGGCAAACAGCGGGAGCCGCTGCAGCGCCACGAGCTGGGCAAGGAAGCCGATAAAGTCGATGCCGACGCTGGCGACGAAGCGCCACTGGCCGAGCAGCCGGACGATCAGGCCAGGGTCGACCCGCCCCGAGGCCCCGCCTTCCCGGATCTCGGCACCCCGGTGGCTCGCCGAACGGATCGCCACGGCCTGCATGACCGCGGCGATTCCGTAGCAGAACGCCGACACCAGCGCGGCGGCCAGGCTCGCCCACATAGTTCCGACCCTACGCCGGCCAATCAGCAGGCACACCTGCGTAAACCGCCGGCCCAGCCCTCAGCAGGCTGGAACCTGCCTGCCCAGGGCTGGCCAGGACGCCCGCCCGGGAACGGGGCTCAGCCGCGCCCGGCCAGCCGCTCGGTCACGGCCGCGCGCATCCCTTCTGGGCTGGTGAAATGTACCGATCGCAGGCCCAGGGCCGCCGCGGCGGCCACGTTCTCGGTGCGGTCGTCGATGAAGATGACCTCCTCGGCGCTGGCCCCCAGCCTGGCCAGCGCGTCGTTGTAGCACCGCGGATCCGGCTTAGCGAGCTTTAGCTGACAGCTGAAAATTAGCTGACCGAAATGCGCGGCTATGGGGAGCGCGCGGATCGCGTCGGCCAGCTGGTCGGGCGCGTTCGACAGCAGCGCAAGCGGCCGCCCGGCGGCGGCAAGGTCCTCGATCAGCGCCACCGTGCCCGCCTGGAGCCGCAGCCAGGATGCGCAGTCCAGCCGGGCGAGCTCGGCGACCTCGGCCTCCCCGTAGCTGCGGCCCAGGCTGCGGCCGACCTGCCGCCAGTATCCCGTTACATCCAGTTCTGCGAGGTCATAAGCGTGGCGCCATTCCCAGTACACGTCGGAGAAGGCCGGAACGCCGACGCCCGCGACCCCGGCAAGCAGCGCCAGGTCCTGCTGGGTCGGCGGGTGCGAGACCACGCCGCCATAATCGAACATCACCCAGGTCACGCACGCCCTCCCCTGGTCGGCAGCGACAGCCGCCGGCCCTGGGATGGCCGGTGGCTACGACACGGCCCCCGAGACCGGCGCGTTCTGGGCCGGGCAGTCGTTGGCCTGATCCGGCCGGCTCGAGGTCGGCTGGCAGCTCGACGTGCCGCCTCCGGTGAACGCGGTCCGCCCCGGCGGGCTCACGTTCGCCGCCGTGGCGAGCGCCCGCCAGAACCCCGGTGACTTCGCCGCCCAGCGGGCGGGCCCGACCCCGGTGACGACCTCGCAACCGGTCGCCTCGATGCTAACCGCTGGCAGCTGGCGCCCGTCCGCGGTGAAGCGCAGCAGGTAGGTCGAGCCAACGGTCAGATTCGGGCAGTGGAAGACGCCACGCGGCAGCGCCGGCAGCCCGCACAGCGCCCGCGCCGCGGCCCGGGCACGGGCCGGGGTGGCAACGATGACCTGGTTAGGGAAGCCCACCTGCAGTTGCGGCACCCGCATCACGTGATTGCGCGTGATCACCAGGCCGGTGACCGTCGCGGTGTGCTGGCACAGCGCGGCCTGGGTTGCCGCCGCGCTGGGGCTTACCGAGGGTGACGGCGAAGGTGACGACGACGCCTCGGGTGAGGCGGCCGTCCCGGCGCCGGTGGACGACGCCGAGATGCTGCCGCAGCCGGCCAGCACGATCGCGGCGAGAGCGGCCGTGCACAGCCACACACGAGCCCAGCCGGCCCTACGGCCGCCGGTCCAGGCTGCCCTGCTCGCCACCGCCTTGCGGCTGGTGGCTTCTGGTCGATCCATGCCCCTTGGACGGGTCTGCCCGTGCCGCCGGTTCCACCTGGCGTTACGCGGTGTGGTGCGATTCGCCCGGCACGCACCGTTTGACCGGGAAATTTCCGCCCCGCTCACACCCGCCGCTCATACCCCGGCGGCCTGCATGCCGCGCAGTTCGTGCTTCAGTTCCTTGATCTCGTCGCGGAGCCGCGCGGCGATCTCGAACTGCAGCTCGGCCGCTGCCGTGTGCATCTGCTCGGTCAGCTCGCTGATCAGGCCGATCAGGTCCTCGCGTGCTGGGCCGCCCTCGCCGGGCTCGCCGCGCCGTTCCCCGGCCGCGGCCGCCGCTGCCGCCCGCGCGCGCGATGACAGCCCGGGCACCGGCGCCTTGCCCCGGCTCTGCTGCCGTCCGGAACCGCCGAGGAGCTGCGCGGTGTCCGCGTCCTCCCTGGCGAGCTGGTCCAGGATGTCCGCGATCCGCTTGCGCAGCGGCTGCGGGTCGATCCCGCGCTCGGTGTTGTAGGCCACCTGCTTGGCCCGGCGCCGGTCGGTCTCGTCGATCGCCCGCTGCATCGACGGGGTCACCTTGTCGGCGTACATGTGCACCTGGCCGGAGACGTTGCGGGCCGCGCGGCCGATCGTCTGGATCAGCGACGTGCCGGACCGCAGGAAACCCTCCTTGTCCGCGTCCAGGATCGCCACCAGCGATACCTCGGGCAGGTCGAGGCCCTCGCGGAGCAGGTTGATCCCCACCAGCACGTCGTACTCGCCGAGCCGCAGCTCGCGCAGCAGCTCCACCCGGCGCAGCGTGTCCACCTCGCTGTGCAGGTACCTGGCCCTGATGCCCAGCTCGAGCAGGTAGTCGGTCAGGTCCTCGGCCATCTTCTTGGTCAGCGTGGTGACCAGGACCCGCTCGAACCGCTCGGCCCGCTCCCTGATCTCGTGCACCAGGTCGTCGATCTGGCCCTTGGTCGGCTTGATGATCACCTGGGGATCGATGAGCCCGGTCGGCCTGATCACCTGCTCGACGACGTCACCCTGCACCCGCTGCAGCTCGTACGGCCCCGGGGTAGCCGACAGGTACACCCTCTGGCCGATCCGGTCGCCGAACTCTTCCCAGGTCAGCGGCCTGTTGTCGATCGCGCTCGGCAGCCGGAACCCGTGCTCAACCAGCACCCTCTTGCGGGATACATCGCCCTCGTACATGGCCCCGATCTGCGGCACCGTGTTGTGCGACTCGTCGATGACCAGCAGAAAGTCCTCGGGGAAGTAGTCGAGCAGCGTGTTCGGCGGGCTGCCCTGCTCGCGGCCGTCGATATGCCGCGAGTAGTTCTCGATCCCCGAGCAGCTGCCCACCTGGCGCAGCATCTCGACGTCGTAGGTGGTGCGCATCCGAAGCCGCTGCGCCTCGAGCAGCTTGCCGCCCCGCTCCAGCTCTTCGAGCCGCTCGGCGAGCTCGGCCTCGATGCCGGCGATCGCGCGCTCCATGCGCTCCGGCCCGGCGACGTAGTGCGTGGCCGGGAAGATGTACAGCTCATCGTCCTCGCTGATCACCTCGCCGGTCAGCGGGTGCAGCGTCATCAGCCGCTCGATCTCGTCGCCGAACATCTCGATCCGGACGGCCATTTCCTCGTAGACCGGGATCACCTCGATGGTGTCGCCGCGCACCCGGAACGTACCGCGGGTAAACGACAGGTCGTTGCGGGCGTACTGCATGCCGACGAGCTGACGCAGCAGCGCGTCCCGGTCGATCGTGCCGCCCTTGCGGAGCTTCAGCATCCGGTCCACGTACTCCTGCGGGGTGCCGAGGCCGTAGATGCAGGACACCGACGCGACCACGATCGTGTCCCGGCGGGTGAGCAGCGAGTTGGTCGCCGAGTGCCGCAGCCGCTCCACCTCGTCGTTGATCGAGGAGTCCTTCTCGATGTAGGTGTCGGTCTGCGGGACGTAGGCCTCCGGCTGGTAGTAGTCGTAGTACGAGACGAAGTACTCCACCGCGTTCCTGGGCAGCATCTCGCGCAGCTCGTTGGCGAACTGGGCGGCAAGGGTCTTGTTCGGCAGCATGACCAGGACCGGGCGCTGCAGCTTCTCCGCCAGCCAGGCAACGGTCGCGGTCTTGCCGGTCCCGGTCGCGCCGAGCAGCACGGTGTCCACGTCCCCGGACCGGATCCGCTGCTCCATCTCCGCGATGGCCTGCGGCTGGTCCCCAGCGGGCACCATGTCGGTAACCACCTCGAATGGCGCAACGCGCCGCTGCAGGTCGGTTACTGGACGCATGGTTCCGCCTTCTTCCTGAACGTGACGCCGCCCGGTTAGTCAATCCACTGTAGGCCGACCCGCCGACATTCTGGCCGGGCCGGGCGACCGCGCCGGTCAGCGTGAGCGTGGCAGCAGGTCGTCGGCGCTATTGATAATGAACCCCAGCACGTCCAGCGCAATTCCGCCGGACTCGCCGGCCAGCGCCAGCGCCGCGTTGCCGACCTTCAGGCAGACCTCGCGCCCGGCGTCCTCGGGGCTGTAAGCGGCGTGCAGGTCCCAGTGACACAGCGGCCGGGAACGCATCGCACCGGCCGCGGGCGGCCCGTTCTCCTTGAAGTACAGCCGCGGAGACCGGTAGAAGACGAGAAACGGCGTCTCGTTGCCGTCGAGCGTGTAGGTCTCCGCGGCCTCCTCGTCGATCCTCAGGGCTCCGGCGTATGGCCGGAGCATCTCGGCCACCCGATCTACCGGCAGGTCCCGCTCGCTGTACACGGACGCGATCAGCGCCAGCTTGGCCTGCGGGCTGGAGTACTGGACGGTCCCGCCCAGCCGGTCCGCGAGCCCGGTTACCAGATTGTCCCCGTCGTCCGCCACCGCCTCGTGGGAGCGTCTCTAACTGGCGCTCAGCCCGCCCGCGCCGACGTACCAGGCCACCGCCATCCCGGCCGGGAGCCCGGCCCGCCGCTCGATCTCGGGTGTCACCGTCACGGGGCCGATCAGCAGCACACCGTTTTGGAAGACCAGCCTGTCGCGCACCCGGCGCACCTGGGGGTCGTACCCCCGCGCGGTGTTGAGCAGCGCGTCCCCGGGGTCCGCGCGCAGCAGCAGCGTCGTCCTGGTGGCGAGTTTGGCGCCGAGCTTGGCCGGCCGGTTGAAGAGCCCCATCCGCGCCTCCGGGCTAGAACCCTAAGTTCGCTACTGCCACCGTTGATGTGAGCGTGGCCAGCGTCGGGGACGGTCGTTGTCAGGTACCGCCGTCGTGATCTGACGCCTTCACGGACCGTCGGCGCAGTTCGGACCACAGATCGCCCACCTGGCGGTCCAGTTCGGCCAGCGAGCCGGAGTTGTCGATGACGATGTCGGCGATCGCCAGCCGCTGCTCCCGGCTGGCCTGGGCCGCCATCCGGGCCTCGGCCTGTTCGCGGGTCATGCCACGGCGCCGCACCAGCCGGTCCATCTGGACGCGGGGCGGCACATCAACGACGACAACCAGATCGTAGGCGTCGGTGCGGCCGCTCTCCGCGATCAGCGGCACGTCGTGGACCACGATCGAGGCTGGTCCCGCCTCCCGTTCCAGCTCGGCCATGCGGGCGCCCACCCTCGGGTGGACGATCTCGTTGAGCTTGCCGCGAAGCTCCGGATCCGCGAACACGATCTCGCCCAGCCGCGGCCGGTCCAGTGTCCCGTCCGGCAGCAGTACCTCAGGGCCGAACGCCCCGACAACCTCGGCCAGCCCCTCGGTCCCCGGCTCAACGACTTCCCTGGCGATCGCGTCCGCGTCGATCACGACCGCGCCCTGCGCCGCCAGCCGAGCCGACACCTCGCTCTTGCCCGCCCCGATTCCGCCAGTAAGCCCGACCCTCAGCACACCCGCGATCCTAAGCGGCGCACTCAAATCGCGAGCAGGTTCAGCACCGACCGACGCCACAACTGGCGAGTATTAGCTGGCGTCCGGCACAAACCCGGGCGTACGCTGCCGCGGTGTCCTGGATCGCACCTGACGTCGAGCGCTCGGAGCACTACCCGCAGCGCCGCAACGAACCTGAGCAGGAGATGCTCCGTGACTGGCTCGACTGGCACCGGGCCACCCTGCTGCGCAAATGCGCGGGCCTGGATGCCAGCCAGCTGGCCACGCGATCCGTCCCGCCGTCGAACCTGTCGCTGCTCGGCCTGGTCCGGCACATGAGCGACACCGAGCGCGGGTGGATCAGGCAGGCCTACCGGGGTGAACAGGCACCCGACCTGTACTACCGCTCCGATGCTCCGGACGCGGACATCGAGGAGGCCGACCCTGCCGGAGCCGAGCAGGACTTCGAGCGCTACCGGGCCGAGTGCGAAGCCGTCGACGCCGCCCTGAACGGCGCCAGCCTAGACGACACGTACACGTACGGCGAGAAGACCTTCTCGCTGCGCTGGACCTGGCAGCACCTCGTTGAGGAGTACGCCCGCCACAACGGCCACGCCGACCTGCTCCGCCAGTCCCTAGACGGCTCCACCGGCCTCTAACCAGCCCCACGCTGCGAGGCCTCCGGACCGGATCACCCAAGCAGAGCCGACCCGTTCATACCGCAGGCGTAACCGTTACCGCGCTTGGCCCGTGACTAGGGCATCTCGGGCCAACGGCGGCCAGCCGGTGACCACGAATGCCAGCCGGAGGTATGAGCGGGTCGGCGGAGCGCTAGTTTTGCCCGCCAGACAGCTTGTCCCGCAGCGCAGCCAGCGCCGCATCGGAGGCAAGCGTGCCGGTGGCCTCTGCCTCCGGCTCGGCCTGCGGCCTGGCAGCATGCTCGCCGCCGCCACCACCACCGTCGTTGCTTCCCTCGGACTCGGACCGCCGGGCCTCAGCGACCTGCGCCTGGTGTGCCTCGTACCTCGACCGGGCCTCGGCGTACTGCTGCTCCCACTCCTCGCGCTGCTTCTCGTACCCCTCGAGCCATTCCTGCGACTCGGAGTCGAAGCCCTCGGGATAGACGTAGTTGCCTTGGTCGTCGTAGGTGGCAGGCATGCCGTACAGGGTCGGGTCGAAGTCCTCGCCGACCGCCTCGCCGATCGTGCCCTCGTTCGCCTGCTTCAGCGACAGGCTGATCCGGCGGCGGTCCAGGTCGATGTCGATGATCTTGACAAAGATCTCGTCGCCGACTTGCACGACCTGCTCGGGGATTTCCACGTGCCGGTCCGCGAGCTCGGAGATGTGCACCAGACCCTCGATGCCCTCTTCGACCCGCACAAACGAGCCGAACGGCACCAGCTTGGTGACCCGGCCCGGCACGACCTGGCCGATCTGGTGGGTCCTGGCGAACTGCTGCCAGGGGTCCTCCTGCGTGGACTTCAGCGACAGCGAGACCCGCTCCCGGTCCATGTCCACGTCGAGCACCTCGACGGTGACCTCCTGGCCCACCTCGACGACCTCACCCGGGTGGTCGATGTGCTTCCAGGACAGCTCGGACACGTGCACCAGGCCGTCAACGCCGCCCAGGTCGACGAACGCACCGAAGTTGACGATCGAGGACACCACACCCTTGCGGATCTGGCCCTTCTGCAGCGTGTTCAGGAAGTTCTGGCGGACCTCGGACTGGGTCTGCTCCAGCCAGGCGCGGCGGGACAGGACCACGTTGTTGCGGTTCTTGTCCAGCTCGATGATCTTCGCCTCGATCTCCCGGCCGACATACGGCTGGAGATCACGGACCCGCCGCATCTCCACCAGGGAGGCCGGCAGGAACCCGCGCAGGCCGATGTCAAGGATCAGGCCGCCCTTGACGACCTCGATGACGGTGCCGGTGACGACGCCGTCCTCTTCCTTGATCTTCTCGATCGTGCCCCAGGCGCGCTCGTACTGGGCGCGCTTCTTGGACAGGATCAGGCGGCCTTCCTTGTCCTCCTTCTGCAGGACCAGGGCTTCGATGTGCTCGCCGCTCTTCACCACATCATGCGGGTCGACATCGTGCTTGATCGACAGTTCGCGGGACGGGATTACGCCCTCGGTCTTGTAGCCGATGTCCAGCAGGACCTCGTCTCGGTCGACCTTGACGACGGTTCCCTCGACAATGTCGCCGTCGTTGAAGTACTTGATGGTCTCGTCGATCGCGGCGAGGAAGGCCTCCTCGGAACCGATGTCGTTGACCGCTACCTTGGGGGTCGAGGTGGCCTCGGTGCTGCTGGTGGTCATGTGTAGGTGGACTCCGGATACGGACAGGGATGTTGCGGACGTGCGCCATGCACAAGTGAATCCGCCATGGGCGGCCAGGAGATTCTGACTTGCCTGGCCAGTGAGACTGGCCGCGGCCTGCCGTAACGGCGCCCGCGGGCTGCCTGACCATGGCGGACTGCAAGAAACACAGCGCAGCGATCAGGATATGAGAGCCCGACCCCCACGGTCAATCTAGGTGTGCCATCCGGACGTCCGCGGCGGCCAATCCGGCCTGCGGTTAAAGCCACGGAAAAGCCCGCAGCTTGCCAGTTGCCCAGGCCAGGCGGCCTTTCAGTGCGCGGCGTCGGCCCAGCTGCGGCCGGTGCCCATGGACACCTCGAGCGGAACCGTAAGCTCGAAAGCGTCGCACATCTCGGTGTGCACGAGCTCCGTGAGCCGGTCAAGCTCGCCGGGCGCCGCCTCGAACAGCAGCTCGTCATGCACCTGGAGCAGCATCCGGGACCGCAGCCCCTGCTCGCGGATCTGGCTGTGCACCCGGAGCATGGCCACCTTGATGATGTCGGCGGCCGAGCCCTGGATCGGCGCGTTGAGCGCCATCCGTTCGGCCATCTCACGGCGCTGCCGATTGTCGGACACGAGGTCGGGCAGGTAGCGGCGGCGGCCGAGGATCGTCTCGGTGTAGCCCTCCATGCGGGCCTGCGCGACGATGCCTTCCAGGTAGTCCCTGATGCCGCCGAACTGCTCGAAGTAGTCGTCCATGAACGCGCTGGCCTCGTCCCGCGACACCCGCAGCTGCTGCGAGAGCCCGTAGGAGGACAGGCCGTAGGCCAGCCCGTAGTTCATCGCCTTGATCTTGCTGCGCAGCTCGACCGTGACGTCTTCGGCGGGCACCCCGAACACCCGGGACGCGGTCTCCGCGTGGAAGTCGTGGCCCGACATGAACGCGTCGGCCAGCGCCTTGTCCCCGGACAGGTGTGCCATGATCCGCAGTTCGATCTGGCTGTAGTCGGCCGTCAGCAGGGTCTCGTAGCCGCCCCCTACGATGAACGCCTGCCGGGTCCGGCGGCCCTCCTCGGTCCGGATCGGGATGTTCTGCAGGTTCGGGTCGGTCGACGAGAGCCGGCCGGTGGCGGCGATCGTCTGGTTGTACGTGGTGTGGATCCGGCCGTCCACGCCCGCCATCGGGATCAGCGAGTCCACGATGCTCTTCAGCCTGGCGACGTCGCGGTGCCGCAGCAGGTGGGCCAGGATGGGGTGCTCCGTCTGCGCGAGCAGGCTGGTGAGCGCCTCGGAGTCGGTGGTGTAGCCGGTCTTGATCCGCTTGGTCTTCGGCAGGCCGAGCTCGGTGAACAGCACTTCCTGCAGCTGCTTGGGCGAGCCGAGGTTGAACTCATGCCCGACCACGGCGTAGGCGGCCTGCTCCGCTGCCTTGACTTCCCCGCCCAGGCTTGCCGACATGCCCGCCAGGTGGTCGACGTCGGCTGCGATCCCGGCCTGCTCCATGTCGGCGAGCACGCCGACCAGCGGCAGCTCCACATCGGCGAGCAGGTCGGTGGCGCCGCGCTGCTGCAGCACCTCGTCCAGCGCGTCGGCCAGCTCGGCCGTGGCCCTGGCCCGCTGGGCCAGGGCGTTTGCCGCCTCGACGTCTCCGTCGGTGTCGGTGTCGAAGGCGAGCTGGCCCACGGTGGTGTCACCGGTGCCGGTCAGCCTGCGGTTCACGTAGCGTTCGGCCAGGTCGGCCAAGTCGAACGAGCGCTGACCGGGCAGCGCCAGGTAGGCGGCGAGCGCGGTGTCGCTGGTCAGGCCGTGAAACTCCAGGCCTCGCGCGGCGAGCGCGTTGATCGGCCCCTTGGCGTCGTGCAGCGCCTTGGGTACCTGCGGGTCGGCGAGCCAGGCCGCCAGGGCCCGCTCGTCATCCTCGGTCAGCGCGGTGGGGTCCAGGTAGGCGTTGCCGCCGTCGGGAGTGGCCAGCGCCAGGCCGGTGAGCACTCCGGTGCCGCGGGCCCAGGTTCCGCTGGCGGCCAGGCCGACCCGGCCGCCGCTGCCGTGCTCGGCCAGCCATTCCGCCACGTCCTCGGGGCCGAGCAACTCGGCCTCAACGTCGAAGCCCTCGGCCGGGCCCGTGGCGCCGACCGATTCGGTGAACCCGTTCGGGAAGGTCGCCTGCAGCCGCTCGCGCAGCACCCGGAACTGCAGCGTGTCGAACAGCTGGTGCAGCTGTTCCCGGTCCCATGGCGCCAGGGTCAGCTCCCGGGGCGCCGCGCCGACCGGCACATCCTTGGCCAGCTCGGTGAGCTGGCGGTTGCGCAGCACGTCCCCTAGGTGCTCGCGCAGCTGATCCCCGGCCCGGCCCTTGACCTCGTCGACCCGGTCGACCAGTTCCGGCAGGGAGCCGAACTCGATGACCCACTTGGACGCGGTCTTTTCGCCGACGCCCGGGATGCTGGGCAGGTTGTCGCTCGGGTCGCCGCGCAGCGCCGCGAAGTCCGGGTACTGAGCGGGGGTCAGCCCGTACTTCTCGGCGACCGCCTCCGGCGTGAACCGGGTCATGTCGCTGATCCCGCGGCGGGTCATCAGCACGGTCACGTCGTCGCTGACGAGCTGCAGGACGTCGCGGTCGCCGCTGACGATCAGCACGCCCATGTCGTCGGCCGTGGCCTCGGTGGCGAGCGTGGCGATGATGTCGTCGGCCTCGTACCCGGCCAGCGAAAGCCGCCGGATGCCCAGCGCGTCGAGCACCTCGAAGATCAGGCTGAGCTGGCTCCGGAAGTCCGCCGGGGTCTCCCGCCGGTTCGCCTTGTACTCGACGTACTGCTCGTGCCGGAACGTGGGCTCGCTGCGGTCGAACGCCACGGCGACGTGCGTCGGCTTCTCGTCGCGCAGCACGTTGATGAGCATCGCGGTGAAGCCGTAGACGGCGTTCGTCGGCTGCCCGGTGGTGGTGGCGAAGTTCTCCGCGGGTAGCGCGAAGAACGCCCGGTAGGCCAGGGAGTGGCCGTCCAGCAATAGCAGCCGGTCGTGGTGGCTCTTGCTGCCACGGTCGCTCTTACCTCGCGCGGGTGCCTCAGGCTTGGTCGCCACGCAGGCAGTTTAGTGGGCCGGTCTGACACCGGCGGGCAACCTATGCGTACCGGGCTCTCGACCAGGGCATGAACGGCCCCGGTGGCCGCCACAGGGGAAGCGGTCACCGGGGCCGGGCTTGTCAGAACATCACCAGCCAGAGCCGTTGGACGAGAACGCGAAGATCGTCGTCGAGTTGAGCGTCGCGCCGGCCTTCAGCTCGGTCGTTGGGAAGTTGGGCTGGTTGGGCGAGTTCGGGAAGTGCTGGGTCTCGAACGTGTAGCCCGCGCCCTGCCGGTAGGTGTCGCCGCTGATGCCCACCAGCGTGCCGGTGAGGAAGTTGCCGCTGTAGAACTGCACGCCCGGCTGGTCGGTCCAGACGCTCAGCTCCCGGCCGCTGGCCGGGTCCCAGGCGTGGGCGGCGAGGTTCAGGCCGTCCGGCCCGGTCGAGGCGGCGGTCTGCGGGTTCAGCACCCAGTTGTGGTCATAGCCCTGGGCGATGAGCAACTGGTTGTCGGCTGCGGGCGCGTTATCGGGGGCGCTGACATCGTCAATACGCGACCCGATCGTGTACGGCCTGGTGAAGTCGAACGGAGTGCCCTTGACCGACGGCTCGGTGCCGAGCGGGATCTGGGTGGTGTCCGTCGGCGTGTACTTGTTGGCGTTGATCTGGACGTACTGGCCGTAGGCCGAGCCCGCGGGCGAGTTCTCGCCAGCCAGGTTGAAGTAGCTGTGGTTGGTCAGGTTGACGACCGTGTTGAGGTTGCTCGAGTCGTTGACCGCCTTGTAGTGGATCCGGTACTGGTTTGCGTTGTTCAGCGTGAACGTGACGTCCACGGTGAGCTGCGCCGGGAAGCCGGTGCAGCCGTCGGGGCAGCCCGGGCTGCCGACGGCGCCGCTGGAGTCGCCATTCGGGCTGACCAGCTGGAGGGTCACTCCGGCCTGCTGGCCGGAGATCAGCCCGCCGACCTGCGACCAGACGTGGTCACCGAAGCCGACCAGGCCGCCGTGCAGGTCGTTGACGCCGTTGTTGATCGGCAGCGTGTAGGTCTCGAGCCCGCTCGGCTGCTGCAGCTGGAACGTGCCCTTTGCGATGCGGTTGCCGTAGCGGCCGATGGTCTCACCGAAGTAAGGGCCGCCGTTCGCGGTCACCGGCGGGCTGGCCTCGGTCACGTAGTCGTTGAGGGTCTTGAAGCCGAGGATGACGTCGGCGTCCTGCCCGTTGCGGCCGGGCACCTCGATCGACTGGGTGATCGCGCCGTAGCTGAGCAGGTGTATCTGCATGCCGCGGCAGTTGGTCAGCGTGTACCGGTAGGTCTGGGTGAGCTTGCCGGTGTACGGCTCGACGGTCTGCCCGAACGGCGCCTTGGAGACGGTGGGGCTGCACTGCTGGTGGGACGGCGAGGCGAATGCCTGGCCTGCGGCCAGCGCGCCGACAAGGCCGATGCCGAGGACCGCTGCCGCGCCGATCGTGACGGCCGGCCTGGTCAATCTGGGCAGTAACACGTTGCGCATGATGCCCTCCTGTCGTTGAGGTCCTTGCGGGTGGACCTCTTCCGTAGGGCATTGTTAGCGCTAACAACCAGTGATGTCACCCCCTTGGACACAGAAACGGCCTGGTTTTTATGATGAATTGTTTGGACCCTATGAACAATCCGTGGCAAGTACGGCGATAACGAATTAATCTGCCCGTATCGGCAGGGCGGCCGACACGGGCAGCAGGCCGGAAAATCCGGCAATTCGTGCAGTGGGTCCGGGGAGCGCCCGCTGACCTGCGCCTCCTAGGCTTCCTCCTGGGCGGGACCGTAATTCGCGGAGGTACCGGTGGGAGACGACCTGGTGATGAATGACCCAGCAGCAGGCGGCGAAGCGTCCTGCGGCGAGGGAACGGGCGATGAGCGGGGGATCGTGGCCGCCTACAACCTGGCGAGCGAGGGCACGCTTCCCGGCCGCATGGGCATCAAGATCGTCGAGGCCTCCCCTGAGCGGATCGTGGGCACGATGCCGGTGGCCGGTAACACGCAGCCATACGGCCTGCTGCACGGCGGCGCCTCCTGCGTGCTCGCCGAGACCCTGGGCTCGCTGGGCGCCGCGCTGCACGCGGGCCCCGGCCGCGCCACGCTCGGAATCGAGATCAGCGCCACGCATCACAGGGGGGCCGCGCACGGCCTGGTCACGGGCGTGGCCACGCTGCTGCACGGCGGCCGCACCCTGTGCACCTACGAGATCGTGCTCACCGACGAGCAGGACCGGCGGACCTGCACGGCGCGGCTGACCTGCCTGTACCGGGACGCGGTTCCCGGCGATGGCAAGCCGGCGACGTTGCATTCCTGACGCGGGGCAGCCCGCTAGTTGGCCGGCCATTCCCGGCGCCGGCACGGGCCATTCCTGACCGCAGGTGCAGCCGGGCAGGCGACGCGGCTGTGCAAGGCGGGCGCGTCGCCGTGCAGGGCGCGGCGATGTGGCTGAGCCGGGTGGGCGATGTGGCTGAGCAAGGCGGTCGCGCGGCCTTGCTGCTGGCCGCATATGCCTGCTGGGCCGCGGCTTGTGCAACTCGGCATTTGCTGCGCACACATAGCCCACCGCAGGTTAAGGGACGTTTAACCCATACCGGCCGGGGAATGTCAGGTCCTTTGCGCGACGAGGTTGGGGCTCGCTACGGTGGAGTCCAGAGCCCGGTGAAACCGAGTAGAGAACGTGCCGGCCCGGGGAAGGCTGACATGGCACCAAAGGTTCTCCCGGGCTCCCTGCTTGCCGTCTCTAGGTCGCTTGTCATCCCTAGGTCGGCAGAGCGGCACAAGCGGGCGAGAGCCGGGCCTGCAAACGGGGGTTGTGCAGCCCGGCCTCGCTCGCTTGTCTGTGTCCTGCCCGCCTGCTCAGGCCTTGGGCGCTGCTTCGCCCGCGCCGGAGTCTGCCGCGCCCGGCTCGCTTCCGGCGGCCTTGGCCGCGTCGCCGCCGTCTGCCGTCGGCCGGGCTCCCCCGCCGTCGGCGATCTGGGCATCTAACGACTTTGAAGCCGGCGGCTGCGCCGCCTCCAGCACTTCCTCGGCCACGGCCCGCATGGTCATCCGGCGGTCCATCGAGCTCTTCTGGATCCAGCGGAACGCCTCAGGCTCGCTCAGACCACGCTCGGCCTGGAGAATCCCCTTGGCGCGATCGAGCAGCTTGCGCACCTCGAGCCGGTCCTTGAGGCTCGACACCTCCGACTCGAGCGCCGAGAACTCCTGGAACCGGCTCACCGCGATCTCGATCGCCGGCACCAGGTCGGCTTTGGTGAACGGCTTGACCAGGAACGCCATCGCTCCCGCGTCCCTGGCCCGCAGCACCAGGTCACGCTGGGAGAACGCGGTAAGGATGACGACCGGTGCCAGATGATCGGCCGTGATCCGCTCGGCAGCGGAGATCCCGTCGAGACCCGGCATCTTGATGTCCATGATCACCAGGTCCGGCCTGAGGCTCTCGGTCAGCTTGACCGCAGCCTCGCCGTCCGACGCCTCACCCGCGACGACATAGCCGTCTTCCTCGAGCATCTCCTTGAGGTCGAGGCGGATCAGTGCCTCATCCTCGGCGATCACGACGCGAAACGGAGTCTGGCTCACCCGTCGAGCGTATCGTGACCCGGTAGATTGATACTCGGCCGCACCTCCCCCAGTCAGCACGGTCGCCGGAGCCTAGTTGATTTGTCCGTTATATGCCTTAAAATGCCGGAATGGTGGAATGGCAGACACTGATGTCTCAAAAGCATCTGTCCGAAAGGACGTGCGGGTTCGAATCCCGCTTCCGGCACCAGTGTTTAGCCAGTAAAAACTGTCGGCAGCACCGGCAACAATGAGTTCATGTACCCGCAAGGCACAGTTGAACTGGCCAAGCTCTTATCCGGCCTCGGAACGTTAGATCGGGAGAACGCTGCAATCTGCGGCGTGTCTATCCGGGCTATTCGTCACTGGCGTGCGGGCGATCGCCGAACTGGCCCGGATTCATATCGAACGTCAACACCAACCTGCCCTCGTTGTGGTGGCCGGAGCCTTGACGACGAGGCTTACGCCTATCTCCTGGGCCTCTACCTCGGCGATGGGCACATCACCCGTAGCCGGAGGACTCATGTCCTGTGGCTGGCCTGTTCGGACGCACGGCCCGGCCTCCTTGCGCTCGCCAAGCTGACCACGTCGCTCGTTATGCCCTCCTCCAAAGTCTTCTGCGCCTCGCAAAGAGGAGTGGCCTGCACCTATGTCAAGAGCGTGTCGAAGCACTGGCCGTGTTTGTTTCCGCAGCATGGGCCGGGGCGGAAACACCAGCGCAAGATCGAGCTCGAGCAGTGGCAGGAGGAGATCGTTAGCAGACACCCCGGGGATTTCGCTCGTGGCCTCTTTCACTCGGACGGCTGCCGGCTTATCAACCGGGTCCGGCGCCCGGTTCAGGGCGGCGATCGCTGCTACGAGTACCCGCGGTATCTGTTCGTCAACATGTCCGCCGACATACACCGGCTGTACGGGGAGGCGCTCGACCGGCTCGGGGTCGCCTGGCGGTTCTCGAAGCCGACGACGATCTCGGTGGCCCGGCGGGAGGCGGTCGCCAGGCTGGACGAGTTCGTCGGCCCGAAGTACTGACGAGCCCGGTGCGCAGGCGGGGCCGGCCCTGCGCTAGCCGCCTGAACGCGCCCAGCGAGGGGGCAGGACGGCGCGGGCTACGATGAGCCGGTGCCGCGCGCCATCGACTTCCACGTGCACCTGCCCACGCCAGACTGGCTGGACGGCAGCATGGCCGGGTACGTCGAGGCGGCCGAGGCGTACTTCCGGTCCCCGGTGCAGCGGGCCACCCTCGACGAGCTCGCGGCCCGGTACCGCGAGCTCGACGTGATGGCGGTGCTTCTCGCCTGGGACGCCGAGACCGCGACCGGGCGTCCGCGGGTGCCCAACGCCACCGTCGCCGACGCCTGCCGCGTGTACCCGGACGTGTTCACCGGGCTCGGTTCGGTGGACCCGCACAAGGGCGAAGCAGCCGTCGAAGAGGTGACGCAGATCGCCGCGGCCGGCCTGCGCGGGGTGAAGTTCCACCCGTCGCTCCAGGCCTTTGCCCCGGACGACCCGGCTTACTGGCCGGTCTTCGCGGCGTGCCAGGAACACGGCCTGATCGCCCTGTTCCACACCGGGACCAGCGGGATCGGCGCGGGGCAGCCCGGCGGTCAGGGAATCAGGCTGGATTACGCCCAGCCGATCAGGCTCGACCCGGTCGCCGCCGCGCACCCCGGCCTCACGATCGTGGCCGCGCATTTCGGCTGGCCGTGGCACATGGAACTGATCGCGATGGCGCTGCACAAGACCAACGTGTACATCGACGTCTCCGGCTGGTCGCCGCGCCGGATTCCGGCCGAGGTGGTCGGGGAGATGGGCGGGCGGCTTTCGGAGCAGTTCCTGTGGGGCAGCGACTTCCCGTTCCTGACCCCAGAGCGCTGCCTCGCCGAGTTCGACGCGCTCGGGCTTCCCGCGGACGTACAGGACCGGGTGCTCCGCGGCAACGCCGAGCGCATCCTCCGCCTCGGCTGACCGCGGACCCGCCGACGCCGACCTCGGCGGCGGTCGGCCTGACAGCGCCCTCAGCCCGCCGCAGGTTCCGGGGCGCTGCCCGCGGCAACCTCGTCCCGCCCGGCCAGTGCCACTACGTCGGGTCCCCGCTCGTTCCTGGTCAGGCACAGGTAGAGGATTGCGAAGGCCAGGATCAGTACCATCACGACCTGGTCGATCCGCAGCCCGAGCACGTGCGGCGAGTAGTTGATCTCGAGCCCCTGGGTCCAGAAGCGGCCGACCGCGTAGAGCCCTGCGTAGAGCGCGAAGGTCCGGTCCCCCGGCAGCAGGAAGCGGCGCGCAGCGAGGATCACGGCCATCCCGACCAGGGCGTCCCACAGGGACTCGTAGAGGAACGTGGGCTGGAAGGTCGCGAAGTTCACGTACCCGGCCAGGCGATGCACGGGCGAGATCTCAACGGCCCACGGCAGCGTGCTGGGACGGCCGTAGAGCTGCTGGTTGAAATAGTTGCCCCAGCGCCCTATCGCCTGCGCGAACGCAAGCGCGGGGGCGACGGCACCCGCCACGGGCGGCAGCCTGGTGCGTTCCCTGCGGCACACCAGCCACGCGCCGAGAGCTCCGCCGACTACCGCACCCGGTATGCCGAGTCCGCCGTCCCAGATCCGGAAGACGTTGACCCAGTCACGGCCGTGCCCGAAGTAGAACCCGATGTCGGTGAGCACGCTGTACAGCCGCGCGCCGAGCAGGCCGACCGGGATGGCCACGGTGGCGATGTCCAGGATCATCCCTGGCCGGCCGCCGACCGTGCGGTAGCGCCGGCTGGCGATCCAGAGCCCGACGATGATGCCCAGGACCACGCAGATCGGGTACGCCCGGAGCGGGATCGGCCCGACATGCCACAAGCTGCGCGAGGGGCTCGGCAGGAGAGCAACCGGCATGTTCCGTGACGTTACCGCCCTCGTCGCACCGTTAGCTCATTTTGCCCGGTTTTCGCGAAGGCCGCGGGTGGTCATGTTACGGGGCGGGGCCGGTCGAGCGCGGGCCGGAGGCGGGCGGTGTGGCTGGCATGGCGGTCAGGTGAGAGGGCGGGCGCTGGGCGATATGGCGACCGGGAGGAGCGTGTCGCCCGCCAGGTAACGGTCCACGGCGGCAGCGGCCGACCTGCCCTCGGCGATCGCCCAGACGATCAGGGACTGGCCGCGGCCCATGTCTCCGGCCACGAACACGCCGGGAACGGACGTCGCGTACGAGCCGTCCCGCGCCACGTTGCCCCGCTGGTCGAAGTCCACGCCGAGGTCGGTCAGCAGCCCTGCGCGCTCCGCGCCGGTGAAGCCCATGGCCAGCAGCGCCAGCTCACACGGGAGTTCGCGCTCGGTCCCCGGCACCGGGGCGAAGCCGCTGTCCGGCGGTCCCACCTCCACCAGCCGCAGCGCCCGCACCCGGCCGCTGGAGTCGCCGAGGAACTCCTGGGTGGAGACGGCGTAGACGCGGTCGCCGCCCTCCTCGTGGGCGCTGGACACCCGGTAGACCATCGGGTAGGTGGGCCACGGCTGGCTGTCCGGCCGCTCCTCCGGCGGACGGGGCATGATCTCCAGCTGCGCGACGGACGCCGCCCCCTGCCGCAGCACGGTGCCCAGGCAGTCGGCGCCGGTGTCGCCGCCGCCGATGATCACCACGTTGCGCCCCCGGGCGGATATCGCGGGCTCACGCGCGGTGCCGCCGCCGGCCAGCCGGTCCGCCACCGCGCGGTTGGCCAGCGGCAGGTAGTCCATGGCCTGGTGGATGCCGTCGAGGCCGACGCCGGGCACCGGAAGGCCGCGCGGCACGCATGAGCCGCCCGCGAGCACGACCGCGTCGAAGTCGCCGCGCAGCTGAGCCGCGGTCACGTCCACGCCGACGTTGACGCAGCAGCGGAACACGGTGCCCTCGGCCAGCATCTGCACCAGCCGCCGGTCCAGGTGCCGCTTCTCCAGCTTGAACTCGGGGATGCCGTACCGGAGCAGGCCGCCCGGCCGGTCGGCCCGCTCGTACACGGTCACCGCGTGACCGGCCCTGGTGAGCTGCTGCGCCGCGGCGAGCCCGGCGGGCCCGGAGCCGATCACCGCCACCCGCCGGCCCGCGGCGCTGGCAGCCGCCGACGGACGCTGCGGCGGCACCCAGCCCTCGGCCCAGGCCCGGTCGATGATCTCGACCTCGACCTGCTTGATCGTCACCGGGTCGGCGTTGATGCCGAGGACGCAGGCGGCCTCGCACGGTGCCGGGCAGAGCCGCCCGGTGAACTCGGGGAAGTTGTTCGTGGCGTGCAGCCGCTCGGCCGCGGCGTGCCAGTCGCTCGTCCGGACGAGGTCGTTCCACTCCGGGATCAGGTTCCCGAGCGGGCAGCCGTTGTGGCAGAACGGGATGCCGCAGTCCATGCACCGCCCGGCCTGCCGTTCCAGCTCGCCGCGGCCGAACTCGGTGTACACCTCGCGCCAGTCCTGGATCCGGATGTCAACGGGGCGCCGCGCCGGGGTCTGCCGGGACGCCTTCAGGAACCCCTTGGGGTCCGCCATGCTGATCAGCCCCCCTCAGCCGCGCGATGCGGCCATGACGGCCTCGTTCACGTCGAGCCCGTCGCGCTCGGCGCGCCGAGCAGCGGCCAGGACCCGCTTGTAGTCCTTTGGCATCACCTTCCGGAACCGGCCGAGCGCCGCCGCCCAGTCGGCCAGCAGCCCCGCCGCCACCGCGGAGCCGGTCTCGGCGCGATGCCGCTCCACCAGGTCCTGCAGGAACGCCGCATCCTCCTCGTCGAGCGGGTCCAGGTCGGCCATCTCGGCGTTGACGCATCCCGGGTCGAGGTCGAGCAGGTAGGCGATTCCGCCGGACATGCCGGCCGCGAAGTTCCGGCCGACCGGGCCGAGCACGGCCACCCGGCCGCCGGTCATGTACTCGCAGCCGTGATCGCCGGTGCCCTCGGCGACCGCGGTCGCGCCGGAGTTCCGCACGCAGAACCGCTCGCCGACCACGCCCCGCAGGAAGATCTCGCCACTGGTCGCCCCGTAGCCGATCACGTTGCCGGCGATCACCTGCTGTTCCGCGGTGAAGGCCGCGCCGGGGTCCGGTGCTGCGATGATCCGCCCGCCGGACAGGCCCTTGCCGAGGTAGTCGTTCGCGTCTCCGGCCAGCCGGAGGGTCACACCATGGGGCAGGAACGCGCCGAACGACTGGCCGGCCGAGCCGCGGAAGGTGATGTCGATCGTGTTGTCGGGCAGGCCCTGTCCGCCCCACCTCCTGGTCACCTCGTAGCCGAGCATGGTGCCGACGGTCCGGTTGACGTTGCGGACCGGCAGCTCGAGGGTCACCGGCGCGCCGTCGGCGAGCGCCCCCTCGGCGAGCTGGATCAGCGTGTTGTCGAGCGCCAGGTCGAGGCCGTGATCCTGGCCGGTGACTGCGCGCCGGGCAGCCGCTGGCCCGAGATCGGGCACGTGCAGCACCGGGGTGAGATCCAGGCCCGCCGCCTTCCAGTGCTCGACCGCCGCCGCGGTGTCGAGGAGCTCGGCGTGGCCGACGGCCTCGGCCAGGGTGCGGAAACCCAGCGAAGCCAGGTACCCGCGCACCTCCTGCGCAAGGAACTCAAAGAACGTCACCACGAACTCGGGCCGGCCGGTGAACCGCTTGCGCAGCTCGGGGTTCTGGGTGGCCACACCGACCGGGCAGGTGTCCAGGTGGCAGACGCGCATCAGCACGCAGCCCGCCACGACCAGCGGCGCGGTGGCGAACCCGAACTCCTCGGCGCCGAGCAGCGCCGCGATGATCACGTCGCGCCCGGTCTTGAGCTGCCCGTCGACCTGAACCACTATCCGGTCCCGCAGGCCGTTGCGCAGCAGCGTCTGCTGGGTCTCGGCCAGCCCGAGCTCCCACGGGGCGCCGGCGTGCTTGATGCTGGTCAGCGGCGCGGCGCCGGTGCCGCCGTCGTGCCCGGAGATCAGCACGACGTCGGCGTGCGCCTTGGACACGCCCGCGGCGACGGTGCCGACCCCGACCTCGGCCACCAGCTTCACGTGCACCCGCGCCGCCGGGTTGGCGTTCTTCAGGTCGTGGATGAGCTGGGCGAGATCCTCGATCGAGTAGATGTCGTGATGCGGCGGCGGCGAGATCAGGCCGACGCCGGGCGTCGAGTACCTGGTCCGGGCGATCCACGGGTACACCTTGTGCCCGGGCAGCTGGCCACCCTCCCCGGGCTTGGCTCCCTGGGCAATCTTGATCTGCAGGTCGCTGGCGTTGACCAGGTACTCGCTGGTCACTCCGAACCGGCCGCTGGCCACCTGCTTGACGGCCGACCGGCGCAGGTCGCCGTTCGGGTCGGGGGTGAAGCGGTCCGGGTCCTCCCCGCCCTCTCCGGTGTTGGACCGGCCGCCCAGGCGGTTCATCGCGATCGCCAGGGTCTGGTGCGCCTCGGCCGAGATCGAGCCGTAGGACATCGCCCCGGTGGAGAAGCGGCGCACGATGCTGGACACCGGCTCCACCTCGTCGATGGGCACCGCCGGCCGGACTGTGCTGGCCCGGGGGGGCACAGTGCTTTCCCGGGAGACCCCCCCGGAGCCCCCTGGCCCGAAGCCCCCCACAGCGGCGTCCGGGTCGTCCACGCCGCGGATCCGCATCAGGCCGCGCAGCGTCATCAGCCGCGCCGCCTGGTCGTCGACCAGCCTCGTGTACTCGGCGAAGATCTCCTGCCGCCGGCTCCGCGTCGCGTGCTGCAGCTTGAACACGGTCTCGGGGCTGAACAGGTGCGGCTCGCCCTCGCGCCGCCACTGGTACTCGCCCCCGGTCTCCAGCCGCCGGTGCGCTGGCCCGGCGCCGCGCGCCGGGAAGGCCCGGCCGTGCCGGGCCGCCACCTCGGCCGCGAGCTGGTCGAAGCCGACGCCGCCGAGGCGCGACGGCGTTCCGGCGAAGCAGGCGCCGATGACCTCGCCGCCGATCCCGATCGCCTCGAAGATCTGGGCTCCGGTGTACGACGCGACCGTGGACACGCCCATCTTCGACATGATCTTCAGCAGCCCCTTGCCGAGCGCCTTGATCACGTTCGCGGCGGCCTTCGGCGCGGTGATCCCGTCGAGCGCACCGCCGCGGACCATGTCCTCGACCGACTCGATCGCCAGGTACGGGCAGACGCTGGAAGCCCCGTAGCCGATCAGCAGGGCGATGTGGTGGCACTCGCGCGCGTCCCCGGACTCCACGATCAGGCCGACCCTGGTCCGGCTGCGCTCCATGATCAGGTGATGGTGCACCGCGCCGGTGAGCAGCAGCGACGGGATCGGCGCCAGGTGCTCGTCCGGCGCTAGGCCCCCGGGACCGCGGTCGGACAGCACGATCAGCCGCGCCCCACGGCTGATCGCGGCCGACACCTCGGCCTGGATCTCGGCAAGGCGCCGGCGCAGGGCCGCGCCGCCACCCGCGACCTGGTAGCGGCCGTCGACGACGTACGGCGCGAAGCCGGGCAGGTCACCGTCGTCGTTGATGTGGATGATCTTGGCCAGGTCGGTGGCGCTGATCACCGGGTACGGCAGCACGATCTGCCGGCAGGATGCCGGCCCGGGCTGAAAGAGGTCGTGCTCGGGGCCGGTCGACGTCGCCAGCGACGTGACCAGCTCCTCCCGGATGGCGTCCAGTGGTGGGTTGGTGACCTGCGCGAACAGCTGCGTGAAGTAGTCGAAGATCAGGCGCGGCCGGTCGGAGAGCACGGCCAACGGCGTGTCGCTGCCCATGGAGCCGAGCGGCTCGCCGCCGGTACGCGCCATGGGTGCCACGATGACCCGGAGCTCCTCCTCGGTGTACCCGAACAGCTGCTGCCTGGTCGCCAGCGGCAGGCCGCGACGGCTCAAGTCCAGGTGCCGGTCGGGCGCGGGGCCCCCCGTGCGCCCGACCCGGTCCGGCACGTCCTCGAGGTGCAGCAGCCCGGCGTGCAGCCACTCCTGGTACGGATGCTCGGCCGCCAGCTGGAACTTGACCTCCTCGTCCTCGATGATCCGGCCCGCCGACGTGTCGGCGAGGAAGATCCGGCCCGGCTGCAGCCTGCCCTTGCGCACCACTGTGGCCGGATCGAGGTCCAGCACGCCGACCTCGCTCGCCAGCACGACCAGGCCGTCGCTGGTCACCCAGTACCGGCCCGGCCGCAGGCCATTGCGGTCCAGCACCGCCCCGATCATGGTGCCGTCGGTGAACGCGATCAGCGCCGGCCCGTCCCACGGCTCCATCAGGGTCGAGTGGAACTGGTAGAAGGCCCGCAGCGCCGGGTCCATCTGCTCGTGGTTCTCCCACGGCTCCGGGATCATCATCAGCACCGCGTGCGGCAGCGACCGCCCGCCCATGTGCAGCAGTTCCAGGCAGGCGTCGAAGCTCGCCGAGTCGCTCGCGGACTCGTCCAGGACCGGCAGCAGCCGCTCCAGGCCACGCCCCTCGGCGTCGCGTTCAATCAACTCGGTGTGCAGCAGCGCCTCGCGGGCCCGCATCCAGTTGCGGTTGCCCCTGATCGTGTTGATCTCGCCGTTGTGCGCGATGAACCGGAACGGATGGGCCAGCGGCCAGGACGGGAACGTGTTCGTCGAGAACCGGGAGTGCACCAGCGCCAGCGCCGAGGCGTACCGGGGATCGGCCAGGTCCGGGTAGAACTGCCCGAGCTGGAGCGGGGTGAGCATCCCCTTGTAGACGATCGTGGACGCGGACAGGCTCACGAAGTAGGCCCCGGCCTCGTGTTCCGCGCGCTTGCGCAGGCAGAACGCACGCCGGTCGAGCGCGAGCCCGCTCTCGGCGCTGGCCGAGGTGACGAACAGCTGCGCCAGGTGCGGCAGCACGGCCCGGGCGCCCGAGCCGCAGTGCTCGGCGAGGTGCGGAACGTCCCGCCAGCCCAGGACCGTCAGGCCCTCCAGCGCCGCGAGGCGCTCCACCGCGGCCATCGCCGCCGCCCGGTCGTCAGCGCCGGCCGGCAGGAACACCATCCCGGCCGCGTAGTGCCCGGCCTCGGGCAGGGCGAATCCGCATTCCGCGCGGAACATCTCGTCGGGTATCTGGGTCAGGATCCCGGCTCCGTCGCCGGTATCCGGGTCGCTGCCCTTGGCGCCCCGGTGATCCAGGTTCCGCAGGACGGTCAGTGCCTGCGCCACGATCTCGTGGCTGCGGCGGCCTGGGAGGTCAGCGACGAAGCCGACGCCGCAGGCGTCGTGCTCAAAACTGCTGTCGTAGAGTCCCTGGCTTCCAGAAGGTCCAGCTAGGGCCATCAATGCTCCTGTCGTCTCGATCAGCTGCTGCGGGTCGGGACGACATTGGCCCTGGTGGGACGGGACGACTTTGGCCCTTGGGGTGGGCGTGGCGGCAGCGCTGGCTGCTCACGGCCCACTCACATTGTAACGAGCATGTTGCCTGGAATGCGATAACCCAGGTCACGGGCTTGAACGTAACGCCACGGCGGCCTCGCGCACGCCAGCGGCCAGGCTGGCGGCGAGGTCACGCACGGCGTCGATGCCGGCGCGCTCGTCCGGGGCGTCGAGCAGCCGGCTCACGAACGCGGAGCCCACGATGACGCCGTCGGCGAACCCGGCCACCTCGGCGGCCTGGCGCCGGTCGCGGACGCCGAGCCCGACCGCCACGGGCAGGCTCGTGCACTCCCTGGTCCGGCGTACCAGCCCGGCGGCCTGGCTGCCCACGGCCTCCCGGGCTCCGGTGGTTCCCATCAGCGAGGCCGCGTACACGAACCCGCCGCAGACCGACGTGATCAGCTTGATCCGGTCGCCGGATGAGCTCGGCGCGACGAGGAAGACCGGGTCGAGGCCATGGTCCGCGGCCGCGTCCAGCCACGGCCCGGCCTCCTCTGGGGTGAGGTCGGGAGTGATCAGCCCGCTGCCCCCGGCGGCGGCCAGGTCGGCGGCGAACGCGGCCACGCCGTGGTGGTCGACCGGGTTCCAGTACGTCATCACCAGCGTCGGCACACCCGCGCCCGCTACCGCCTCGACCGTGCTCAGCACGTCGGCGACGCGGGTGCCGCCGGCCAGCGCCCGGCGGGTCGCCTCCTGGATCACCGGGCCGTCCATCAGCGGGTCGGAGTACGGCAGGCCGATCTCTACGATGTCGGCTCCGGCCTCGGCCATGGCGATCGCCGCGTCGATGGCGCCCGGGACCGAGGGGAAGCCGGCCGGCAGGTAGCCGACGAGCGCGGCCCGGTGCTCCGCCGCGGCCTTCTCGAACGCGCCAGTGACCGCGCTCATTGGCTCACGTGGCCGAAGTAGCGGGCCGCGATGTCCACGTCCTTGTCGCCGCGGCCGGACAGGTTCACCAGGAGCACCGCGTCCCTGCCCAGCTCCGGCCCGATCTGCAGCGCACCGGCGAGCGCGTGCGCGGACTCGATGGCCGGGATGATGCCCTCGGTCCGGCAGAGTACGGAGAACCCGTCCATCGCCTCGGCGTCGGTGACCGCGCGGTAGCTGGCCCGGCCGGTGTCGTGCAGCCAGGAGTGCTCGGGCCCGACCCCCGGGTAGTCCAGGCCGGCGGAGATGGAGTGCGTTTCCAGCGTCTGCCCGTCGTCGTCCTGAAGCAGGTAGGTCCGCATGCCGTGGATCACCCCGGCGGAGCCGCCCGCCAGCGTCGCGGCGTGGCGGCCGCTGGCCAGCCCCTCTCCCCCGGCCTCGCAGCCGATCAGCCGCACGCCATCGTCCGGGATGAACGCGTGGAACACGCCGATTGCGTTGGACCCGCCGCCGACACAGGCGATGACGGCGTCCGGGAGCCGGCCCGCGGCGGCGAGCACCTGCTCGCGGGCCTCGACGCCGATCACCCGCTGGAAGTCGCGGACCATCACCGGGAACGGATGCGGGCCCATGACCGACCCGATGCAGTAGTGGGTGGTCTCGACGGTGGTCACCCAGTCACGGAACGCCTCGTTGATCGCGTCCTTCAGGGTCCGGCTGCCGGTCGCCACCGCGGTCACCTCGGCGCCGAGCATGCGCATCCGGGCCACGTTCAGCGCCTGCCGCCGGGTGTCCTCCTCGCCCATGTACACGGTGCAGTCCAGGCCGAGCAGCGCGGAAGCGGTGGCGGTCGCCACGCCGTGCTGGCCCGCCCCGGTCTCCGCGATCATTCGCGTCTTGCCCATGCGCCGGGTGAGCAGCGCCTGGCCGAGGACGTTGTTGATCTTGTGGGAGCCGGTGTGCGCGAGGTCCTCCCGTTTCAGGAACACCCGGCAGCCGCCCGCCTCGGCGGCGAACCGCGGCACCTCGGTGAGCAGCGTGGGCCGGCCCGCATAGTCCCGCAGCAGCGCGGCGAGATCGGCCTGGAACGCCGGATCGGCCTTGGCGGACAGATAGGCGGCGGTCAGTTCCTCCAGCGCCGACATCAGCGCCTCGGGCGCGAGCCTGCCGCCGTACCGCCCGAAGTGCCCGGTCCCATCGGGCATCGTGGCTCCGGCAGCGGTGAGCGCCGTCAACCCCTGTCTCCGCGCAGCGCGGGGTGCGAGCCCGCCGTCACCAGGTCGGCGACCGCGGAGCGCGGGTCCTTGCCGGTCACCAGGCTCTCCCCGACCAGCACGGCGTCCGCGCCCGCCGCCGCGTACGCCAGCAGGTCGTGCGGGCCGCGGATCCCCGACTCGGCGATCTTGACGATGCCTTCGGGTACCCGCGGGGCGAGCCGCCCGAACACGCTGCGATCGACCTCGAGCGTGGACAGGTTGCGCGCGTTGACGCCGAGGACCCTCGCTCCCGCGTCCAGCGCACGGTCCAGTTCGTCCTCGGTGTGCACCTCGACCAGCGGAACGAGGTCGATAGACAGCGCACGCTCGACGAGCGAAACGAGCGCGTTCTGCTCCAGCGCCGCAACGATCAGCAGCACCATGTCCGCCCCGTACGCTCGCGCCTCCCAGAGCTGGTACGAGCTGACGATGAAGTCCTTGCGCAGCACCGGCACCTGCACGGCTTCGCGCACCGCAGCGAGGTCCTCCAGGCTGCCGCCGAACCGCCGCGGCTCGGTGAGGACGCTGATCACGCGGGCGCCACCGGCCTCGTAGTCCATGGCCAGCGACGCGGGATCGGCGATCGCGGCGAGCGCGCCCTTGGACGGGCTGGCACGCTTGACTTCGGCGATGACGGCGACGTCCCCGCCCTTGAACGCGGCGACGACGTTGCGTGCCGCGGGCGCCTTGCCCGCGGCCTCCTTCAGGCTGTCCAGCGGGACGGCTCGCTGCCGTGCCGTGAGGTCGGCACGTACTCCCTCGAGGATCTCGTCCAGCACGCTCACGCGGTTCTGCTGCCCCCTCGGGTGGGATGCCTTGCGCCCACGATCGTAGCGAGAGTACTTAAGCGGTGCCGCATGGACCCTGCCTCAGCGGGCCGGCGTCAGCCGGCCGCAGGGCCGCGAAGCGCGTCGGCACCGGCCTCGACGGGGCCCTCTGCCTGCGCCGCGGCCCCGCTGAACGCACGGGCCACCGCGGGATGCAGCAGCACCCCCAGCGCGATCATCCCGAACAGGGTGCCGCCGACGTAACGGGACGTGATGAACCTGATGAGCCCGAACATCACGAACGCGGTCTCGAAGCCGATCGCGACCATCCAGGCCACCGGCGTGCCGGAACGGGACATCGCGGCGAGCCCGAGCAGCGCGACCACCAGCATCAGCGTGATGATGATCGACGGGACCTGCTTGCGGCTGTAGGCAAGACCGATCGCCGCCGCCACCGCGGCCTGGGCCGTGATCAGGCGGGTCACCAGCTTCACCAGCGATTGCCGGCCGGCCCGCGGGGCGGCGCTCCTGGCGGCCACATCGCGCCGACGGCCCGGGCGAACTTGAGACCCTACGCTCACCGATCACCTCCGCGACCCTGCCAGCATTATCACCCTGGAGCCTAGCTTGTGCCACTAAGCACCAGGTCAGGGGGCCTTTGGGTGTCTTTCGGCGCCTGTCCGGTTCTGGAAGGCCGGATCGCCGGGTGGCCGGGACTGCCCGGTTCTGGAAGGCCGGATCGCGGGGTGGCCGGGACTGCCCGGTTTCGGAAGGCCGGATCGCCGGGTGGCCGGGACTGGCCGCCGGCGCCTGGCCGAGGCCGGCCTCCAGCTACGCGGAGCCGGTGGGATCCTCGCCCCGGCTGAGCGACTCCCAGATCGCCGCGCTGTCGGGGCGGCGGTTCCCGCGATCGCCCGCCGGGACTGCCGGTCCCGGCGCGGACGCCTTGGACGCCGATGCGGGCACGGACGCCGCGGATGCCGATGCGGACACGGACGCCGCGGACGCCGATGCGGGCGCGTCGTACCGGCTCGACATGACCGGCAGCTCGAGCGCTCGCCACGTCACGAGCACGCCAGCGGCGATGATCGCGAGCGCGCCGGCGAAGGCCACCCCGCGCCAGGGGAAGGCCGCGAACACCACGTGGGACGGGAAGCCGGACACCCCCGTGCCTGCCGCCTGGCCCTGGCCGCCGCCGGTCGTGCTGCCGATGTCCGACCCGGTCACGCCGGAGCCGACCGGGGCACCGGTGCTGGCCGCCGCGGCCGCCCGTACGGCTGCCGCCGAGATACCGGCGCTGACCGCCACGGCGATACCGACGCCAAACCCGGCAAGCACCACGCCGGCGATGCGGCGCAGGGTCCGCCGGGTCGCCAGGACGGCGGCGAGGCCGGCCAGGGCCGCGAGCGCCAGCGCGCCGGTCACGGGCACGAGCGTCTGGCCGGTCACGGCCGCGACGTTGTCAGGCAGCGGCCTCGGCTCGGTGGTCTCCACGTGCGCCCAGCCCTGCCGAGCAGCGAGCAGCACCAGGCCGGCCCCGGCGGCACCGAGCAACAGCAAGAACGCCAGTTCCCGCCGGCCGGCCCGGCGAACCTGGGCTACGGAGTCCCCGTCGCTCGTCGTCATCCCCCTTCACTGGCGGCGCCGCGTCCTTTGGCTGCGGCACGCTGACCTCGTCGCCAGCATAGGCCGGACCGGCTGGCGGGCTGCAGCCCGCCGGGGCGCGGCACCGACGATTCCGCTGCCCGCCCCCCCATTCCCGTGCCCGCCCTCCCCATTCCCGTGCCCGCCCTCCCGATTCCCTGCCCGCCCTCGCCGTTCCCGGCCCGCCCTCCCCATTCCCTGCCCGCGCCCGGTGGCCTACGATCACACGATGACGTACGCCAGGGATGAGCGCGTTGCCCTATGCGCGTTGCTCGACCAGATCGGCCCCCGGGAGCCGACCCTGTGCGAGGGATGGGCCACCCTGGATCTCGCCGCGCACCTGGTGCTCAGGGAACACAGGCCCGATGCCGGGGCGGGCATGCTCGGGGGGCCGCTCGCCGCGTACACCCGTACCGTCCAGCACAAGCTGACCGAGCGGAACTCCTATCCGCGGCTGGTGCAGATGATAAGGAGCGGTCCGCCGCGGCTGTCGCTGTTCGGGCTCCCCGGCATGGACGAGCGCGTCAACGCCGTCGAGTTCTTCGTGCACCACGAGGACGTGCGCAGGGCCCAGCCGGGCTGGGAGCCGCGAAAGCTCGACCAGGGCCTGTCCGAGGTGCTCTGGCACCGGCTGGGCATGGCCAAGTTCATCCTGCGCAAGGCGCCGGTCGGCGTGGAGCTGGTCAGGGACGACGAGCCCGGGCCGACCGAGTCGGGTGTTCCCAGGATCCGGATCACCGCCAAGGCGCGCACCCCGGTCGTGACCATCACCGGGCCTCCGGCCGAGCTGACGATGTGGGCGCTTGGCCGTACCGCGGCGGCACGGGTCCGGCTTGACGGCAGCGAGGCGGCCATCGGCGCGATCAAGACGGCCAACTGGCAGATCTGAGCGGGCGGGCGAGTTTACCTGCCGCTTACGCCGTTTCCAATCACGGAATCGTTACGGATTCCCTTACTGGCGGTGAATCTCGCCTGAACGCAAGGCAGCTAAATATCCGTACAGAAATTCCCTCTCCGGCCGCCTACCGTTCATTTATAAGATGATGACTAAAAACCTTTCAGATACCTTTTATTCACCTTTTCCCGCGACGATGCTCGCGTCCCTGACCCAACGGGGTCATGCAGGCCAGAGGGGGAAAGGTGCTAACGAAAAAGACAGGCGTTGCCGTTGCGGCTGCGCTCGGCTGCGTCATGCTGGCCGCCGGATGCGGCAGCAGTTCATCAGGCAGCAGCTCCAGCAAGTCAGCGAACTGGGCGACGGTTACTTCTGTCGCCGCCGGTGGCGGCATGTCCGCCCTCGTCAAGGCTGCGGAGAAAGAGGGACACCTCAACGTCATCACGCTGCCGAGCAACTGGGCCAATTACGGCGCAATCATGAAGGACTTCAGCGCGAAGTACCACATCAAGATCACCGACGCTAACCCCGAGGGTTCCAGCGGGCAGGAGATCACCGCCGTGCAGCAGCTCAAGGGCCAGAGCCGCGCACCCGACGTGGTCGACGTCGGCACGCCGTTCGCCGTCGAGGGCGCCAACGACCACCTGTGGGCCCCGTACAAGGTCGCGACCTGGAGCAACATCCCGTCCAACGCGAAGGACACCAACGGCGACTGGTACGCGGACTACGGCGGCTACGTGGCCATCGGCTACAACCCGGCCAAGGTGAAGGTCGCGCCGACCTCGTTCGCCAGCCTGGACAATCCCGCCTACAAGAACATGATCGGCCTCAACAACAGCCCGACAACGGCTGGCGCGGCGTTCGCCGCCGTCTACGCCGCGGCGCTGGCCAACGGCGGCTCGTTCGGCAACATCGAGCCGGGCATCAAGTACTTTGCGCACCTGAAGCAGATCGGCAACTTCGTGCCGACCGCGATCGGCGGGCCGACCACGGTGCAGAACGGCACCACACCGATCCTGATCTGGTGGGACTACCTGCTGGCCTCCGAGGTCAAGCCGGTCGTTCCGGGCTTCAAGATCATCATTCCGTCGGATTCGTCCTACGCCTCCTACTACGACCAGGCGATCAGCGCGACCGCGCCGGACCCGGCTGCCGCCCGGCTGTGGGAGGAGTACCTCTACTCGACCACGGGCCAGAACCTGTGGCTGCAGGGCTTCGCGCGCCCGATCGAGCTGCCCACGCTGGTCTCCGCCGGCACCGTGGACAAGACCGCGTACGCGGAACTGCCCCCGGCCCCGACTGGTGCACTGACGTTCCCGACCGACGCCCAGCAGGCCTCAGCCGAGAACGTGGTCAGCCAGAACTGGGCGACGCAAGTCGGCAGCTGATGGCAGAAAGCACGACCCAGGCCGGGGTCCCGGAGGCGGTCGCCTCCGGGACCCGGCCCGGCCGGGTCGCTACGTCGCTGCGCGGCACGCTCAGGTGGCTGGGAGTTCTGCCGTTCGGCGTTTACATCGCCCTGGGCCTGATCGCGCCCACCATCGCGATCGCGATCGTCTCATTCAAGAGCTCGAGCGGCGGGTTTGTGAAGTCCAGCGGCGGCTTCACGTGGAGCAATGTCGACACCGCGCTGCACGGCACGTACCTGCTCGGCCTGAAGACCTCGATCCTGCTGTCGATCGCCACGGCGATCGTGCCGGGGATCTTCGGGCTGCTGATCGCGTACGCGATCTTCACGGCCAAGCGCGGCAACCTGCTCCGGCAGGTCGTGATCACGGCTTCGGGCGTGTTCGCCAACTTCGGCGGCGTGCCGCTGGCCTTCCTGTTCATCGCCACGCTCAGCACAACCGGCATCGTCACCGGGTGGATCAAGGACATCTCCGGCGTCGACATCTGGAATCACGGCTTCACGCTGTACAACGCGTACGGCGTGTTCTTTGTGTACATGTACTTCCAGATCCCGCTGATGGTCCTGGTCATCCTGCCCGCCTTCGAGGGTCTCAAGCCGACCTGGCGCGAGGCGGCGCAGAACATGGGCGCGGGCACCTGGCAGTACTGGCGGTACGTGGGCGGACCGGTGCTGCTGCCGTCGTTCCTCGGCTGCCTGCTGCTGCTGTTCGGCAGCGCCTTCTCCGCTTATGCAACCGCAGAGGCGCTGTCCGGCGGCACGATCGCGCTCACCCCGATCCAGATCGGGGCGTTGCTGAACGGCAACGTCCTGGCAGGCGAGGAGAACCTCGGCTACGCGCTCGGCCTGATCATGGTGGTGATCATCGTGATCGTCATGATCATCTATGCGATTCTGCAGCGGAGGGCCGCTCGATGGCTGCGGTAGCGAAGGGGGCACGATGGCTGCGGTAGCGAGGGCGGCACGATGGCTGCGGTAGCGAGCATTGAGGCCGGGGCGCAGACACCCGCGCCGCACGCCGGGCCGGCCCGCAGGCGCCGCTACCCGGTGTGGCGCTGGGTGATCTTGCTGCTCGCCGGCGCTTACTTCCTGATCCCGCTCTACGCGGCCCTGCGGTTCGCCGGGCTGAAGGCGTTCCCCGACATCTTCAAGCAGTCGGGGTTCTTCTCCGCGATCGGGCTCTCGCTGCGGCTCGCGGTGATCACCACGGCCATCACGCTGGTGCTGATGGTGCCCACTACCGTCTACGTGCACCTCCGGCTGCCGCAGGTACGCCGCATGATGGAGGCGATCACGATCCTGCCGATCGTGATCCCCCCGATCGTGCTGATCATCGGCGTGCTGAAGGTGGCGCCGGGGTTCCTGCTCGGCACGCCGTACCTGCTTGCGCTCGTCTACGTCATCCTCGCGATGCCGTTCGCGTACCGGTCGCTCGATGCGGGCCTGCGCGCGTTCGACCTGAAGACGATGGTCGAAGCGTCGAACTCGCTGGGCGCGGGCTTGCCGAGCACGCTCTGGCGGGTGGTGCTGCCGAACATCAGGACCGCGATCCTGTCCGCCACCGTGCTGACCGTCGCGCTGGTGCTCGGCGAGTTCACCATGGCCAGCCTGGCCCTCTACGTGACGTTCCCGGTGTGGATCGTCCAGTTCGAGCAGAACAGCGGGCCGGTGTCGGTCGCGGCGTCGCTGCTCGCGCTGTTCGTGACCTGGATCCTGCTGATGGTCATCGTGATCGTCGGCGGCCGGGGGGCACGCAAGCGCGGCGGATCCCAGGTGGCGCTGTTCAGCGTCGCCCAGCAGGACTTCAGTCAGACCATGGGGGAACCGGAATGACCATGAACACTGCGGCAGGCCAGCCGGCGGAGGGTGGCGCCGTCAGCTCGGCGCCCCACCCCCCACCCACCTCCCCGGCCCTCTCCACGCCCTCTTCACCGGCGGGCGCACCGGTGGCCCTGACGGACCTCAGCCGCCACTTCGGCGCCGTGCGCGCCCTGGCCGGCCTGTCGCTGGAGATCGCACCGGGAGAGCTGGTGGCGCTGCTGGGCCCGTCCGGCTGCGGCAAGACCACCGCGCTGCGCATCCTGGCCGGTTTCGAGGCAGCCGATTCCGGTTCGGTCACCGTCGACGGCAAGGACGTCTCCCGGATCCCGGCGGCTAAGCGGGACATGGGCATGGTGTTCCAGAGCTACAGCCTGTTCCCGAACATGACCGCGCTCGACAACGTGGGCTTCGGACTGCGGATGCGCAAGCAGCGCGGCTCGCAGCGCAGCCGGCGCGCCGCCGAACTGCTGGACATGGTGGGCCTCACCGACCAGGCCAGGAAGTACCCGCACCAGATGTCCGGCGGCCAGCAGCAGCGCGTGGCCCTGGCCCGTGCCCTGGCCATCGAGCCGCGGGTGC
>Ga0209333_1000084_pt1 | contig 52297 bp, 42 predicted proteins | sample BlaSpr_A8_OM2_O3_FD_187982 | JGI IMG/M metagenome (GOLD analysis project Ga0209333, IMG submission 187982) | Forest soil microbial communities from Thunder Bay, Ontario, Canada - Black Spruce, Ontario site 2_A8_OM2_O3 (SPAdes) (version 2) | ecosystem: Environmental > Terrestrial > Soil > Boreal... | reverse complement strand
CGGCCTGGACGCCACCCGCGCCGCCGCCGTCCTGGGCAAACGACCCGGCGCCGTCCGCACCGCCGCCCACCGCGGCCTGCGCACCCTCGCCCGCCACCTGGGCCAGCCGTGACCGCACCACCCTGCGACCGAAAGGGAGGACCGAGCATCATGAAAAAGGGGCTGTTGTCCCAGACGCGCAAGGCCCGCAGCGGCCACGCGGCCAGATCGGTTTTCTGCCGCTGCCGCTCGGCCGGAGCAGCCGAGCCGACGGACGGCCAGGATGCGAGCAACGTCGTCTGGGTCTACGCCGTCACCACCGAGGTCGAAACCGATCAGCTGTCCGGCGTGACCGGCGTCGCCGGGGAGCCGGTCCGGGCGGTGACCGAAGCGGGCCTGTCCGCGGTGGTCGGCACGGTCGGCGACACCGGCCACGGCGATAGGCCGCTCACGAGGCTTCTCGTCGGCCTGACCGCGATCGAGACCGCCGGGCGCGCGCACCACCAGGTGATAGCGAGCCTGGCTGAGGACAACCCCGTCCTGCCGGTCCGCCTGGCCACGGTTTACCCGGACGATGGAACGATCCGCAGGCAGCTCGCCGAGCGCCGCGCTGAGCTCGCGGTGATGGTGGAATCGTTTCGCGGCACGCAGGAGTGGGGGGTGAAGGTGTATGTAGATCCGTACGGCCAGCCCGCCGGGCCGCGCGCACCGGACGTCCTGCCTTCCCTGGAGCCACTCTGGCTTCAGGCGGAAGCGTGCGCCGAGGAGATCGGCCAGGCGCTCAGCGACATCGCCGTGGCGACCCGGCGCCGGCCCTCGCCGGACCCGCGGTTCGGAGCCGACTCGGGATGGCTGGTGCTGAACGGCGCATACCTGCTCGAGACCGAGCGCGCCGACGAGTTCGCCGAGATCGTGGCGTCGGTCATCGACGACCACGCCGCGCTCCGCGCCGACGTGACCGGCCCGTGGCCGCCGTATTCGTTCGCAGCGGGAGACGGGCTGTGACCGCATCGGCCACGACGGCCGGATCTGGCGGCGGCTGCCCACGGAGGCGGGACCGTTCCACGGAGCGATGGCAGGGAACGGCCCCGCGCAGCCTTGATTGCACCGCATTGCCGCCCAAAGGCGGTAACGGATCGCTAGCGTCCAGCTAGCGGCGCGTTAACTCCTCGTGTCGCGCGGGCGCCTTGCTAGGTGCGCGGCAGACCAAAGCCCCAGTTCAGGAGCTTGGTTGCGGCGACGGCACCGGTCTCCGGGCTGGTGGCCGGGCTGCCGAGGACGACGCCGATCAGGTTCAGCCCGTGACGCGACGCCGAGAAGAGCAGGCAATGCAGGGCGACGTTGGTGAACCCGGTCTTGATCCCGGTGGCGCCCGGATAGGTGCCGATCAGATCGTTGTCATTGTTCCACCAGTAGGCGTGGTGCCCGGGACCCTTGTGCAGCTGGTAAAACGGCTGCGCCACGATCGACCGGAACACGGCCGACTTCATCGCGGCAATGCCCAGCGTGAGCAGGTCGGCCGGGGTGGAGAAGGTCGAGAACTCGGTGGGGTACGGCAGCCCGTCCGGGCTGGTGAAGTGCGTGTGCAGCATGCCCAGCTGCTTGGCCGTCTCGTTCATCTTGGCCAGGAACGCCGACATGCCGGGGCCGTACGCCATGGCCAGTGTGTAGGCGGCGTCGCAGCCCGACGGAAGCAGCATCGCCTCGAGCAGTTCCTGCGCCGTTACCACGTCACCGGGAATCAGGCCCGCGCTCTCCCCGCCGTACTTTGACACGTACGCGATCACGGACTTCGGCACCCGGATCTTCCGGTTCAGGTCCCCGGCGCGGATGACCACAAGCGCGGTCATCACCTTGGTGATGCTGCCCATGGGCAGTTCGGTGTTCAGGCCACGGCTCCACAGCACCGAGCTGGTGTTGGCATCGGCGAGCACGGCGCCCTTGGCCTGCACCCCGGCTGGCGCACCGACGATCCGGACGGGTGGCTTCACCGACGGGGTTGCGGACGGCAACGGCCGGGCGCTTCGGGCCGCTGAGCGGGCGACCTCTGCGCCGACATTGCCGACGGTCGCCGGTGACCGCGTCGCGGAATCAGCGGCCGACCACGCGATGACCGTTGCTGCGACGACCCCGGCTGCGATGGCGATGGCCGTCACGCGAACGGGGATGCGCATTCCGCTTCATTCCTTATCGTCGGTAAGTACTTTGCATGACACTATCGCCGCCCATGTCGGCTGCGCGACCGCCTGCGAAGGCCCAGGCAAAGCAAATTTCTGCAGCGGGCGGCGCGCATACTAATCCCATGCCTGTGACCCTGCACCACGTCGTCGTGGACGCTCACGACCTGCCGAAGCTTGCTCAATTCTGGACGCAGGCGCTCGGCTGGGAGGTCCTTTCCGAGCACGAGCGCGAGATCGTCATCGGGCCGGATGTAAGCGCGCAGGTCGGCATCTGTTTCATGCCGGTGACCGATGCGAAGACGGTCAAGAACCGCGTCCACCTGGACCTGACCACGAGCGCCGCGGACCGGGACACCGAAATCGAGCGCCTGCTCGCGCTCGGTGCCCGCCGGGTGGACATCGGGCAGACCGGCAAAGAATCGTGGACGGTCCTCGCCGATCCCGAGGGAAACGAGTTCTGCGTGATCCGGCCGAAGACCACGCTGATTGACTGATTAGGCCCGTCCCCCAAGGGTTTCCCGTCCCCTGAGAGATATTCGTCTCTGTCCTGGTGTGATGGGTATGGCCTAGCCTGCCAGGTGATGCAGAGTTAGGTCCCCACATCCCTCTGCGGCCCCGAGGTCAGCCCCCCGGCCTCGGTGCACCATGGCGCTCTCGGAGACAGGAACAGCAAGGCCGAGTAGCGACCGAACCGGGCAGCGACGGGCCGCCTGCGCTGGCAGGTGTGCCCGTCGCTGCCCCGTTCAGCCCTGGTTGGAGAACACCATGGCCTGGTCTTTGATGCCGCGGAGCCGCAGTGCCCGGTAGTCGCGCAGGTAGCTCTGATGCACCTGCCATGGGAACCGGGAACCCTGCCTGGGGAACCGATGGGCCGACCGCTGCACATATCCCGAGGTGAGGCCCAGCAGCGGCCGGCCGCTGACCGAACCGTCCCTGTTGACCGGGGTGCACTGGCGCATGCCCGTCGCCTGCATGTGGTTGAGCAGGCGGCACACGTAGTTACAGGTCAGGTCGCATTTGAGGGTCCAGGACGCGTTCGTGTACCCAACGGCTACGGCGAGGTTCGGCACGCCCTCGAGCATCATGCCCTTGTAGACCAGCTTGCTGGCGATGTCCACGGCCTCCCCGTCGACGCAGAGCTCGATCCCGCCGATGAACAGCAACTCGAGGCCGGTAGCGGTGACGATGATGTCGGCCTCGAGCTCGTCGCCGGACTTCAGCAGCAGGCCCCGTTCGGTGAACGTGTCGATGTGGTCGGTGACCACGGAGACGCTGCCGTTGCTGATCGCCTTGAACAGGTCGCCGTCGGGCGCGATGCAGAACCGCTGGTCCCACGGGTTATACCGGGGGGTGAAGTGGGTGTCGATGTCGTATCTGGCCGGCAGCTGGCGGGAGATCTGACGGCGCACCATCCGCTTGACCAGTTCCGGCCGGTGCTGGCTGAGCTGGAAGAACCCCTGGGTGGTCAGCGCCTTGAACCACCGCATGGCCGGGCCGGCCTGCCGTGGCGGCAGTATCCGGCCGACCGCCTCGGCTATCGGGTCCCTGGCCGGAAGCGGCGCGATGTAGGTGGGCGACCGCTGCACCATGGTCACGTGCCGGGCGGTCTCGGCCAGCGCGGGCGCCAGCGTCACGGCCGTTGCCCCGCTGCCGATCACGATCACGCGCTGGCCGGCGTAGCCGAGATCAGATGGCCACGACTGCGGGTGCACAATCATGCCGCCGAACCGGTCTAGGCCGGCGAAGTCCGGCAGGTAGCCCCGGTCGTAGCGGTAGTAGCCGGTACAGCTGAAGACGAAGCCGCAGGTGATCTCCACCGTCTCGCCGGTGTCGGTGCGGCGCGCGACGATGTGCCAGCGTGCCTCGCCGGTTGACCACGACGCCCGGACGACCTGGTGGCCGAGCCGGATACGGCCGTCTACTCCGGTCTCGGCCGCCGTGTCGGTGATGTACGTCAGGATCGCGTCACCGCCCGCGATGACCTGAGGACTCTGCCATGGCCGGAACGAATAGCCGAGGGTGAACATGTCGGAGTCGGACCGGACTCCGGGGTAGCGGAACAGATCCCAGGTACCGCCGATAGCGTCGCGCGCCTCGAAGATGGCGTACGAGACGCGGGGGCACCGGGCCTGCAGGTAGCGGGCGGCGCCGATGCCGGACAGGCCGGCGCCGACGATGAGGACGTCGAGGTGCTCAGGGCTGCTGTTCATCGGTCGTCTCCGCGATTGTTCCCAGCGCACTGTAAACGAACAAGAGGGCCGCGATCGAGGCCGCGATCATCCGCTGGACTCCCGCATCACCCTGCGCGGGTGATGTGCCAGCGGTGCCGCCGCGGTGCAATGGCGTTTGGAGGTGCCCGCCATGACCGGATCGGCACTCGCTCCCGTTGTCATCCCCATCGTCGCGTTCGTGTTCCTCTTCCTGTGGATCGCGCTGGTCTTCCACGCCGGGGCCCATCCCTCCGTTCACCGCCACGCGGACCAGGCCGGGCACGAAGACGGCGAAGCAACCTCGCACCAGGACGGCGCGCAGCAACGCCCGGGAGCAGACCGGCGAGCCGCTTAGCTGGCCACCGTTCGCGCTTCCTTGTCGGCCGGCCAGGGCTGTACCGTTCTACGGTGGATGAGAGCACGCCCGGCGGTTCCTGTCAGGTGCAGATGCGTGTTGACTTGACGGTCGGACGCCGGGGTGTGCGGTGGCCGTATGGCAGGTTTGTCGTTGGAGATCACGAACTCACTGTCCGCGCGTCGCTGACCGGGTGGTGGATACGTGAGCGGTCAGTGAGCAAAGACGCCGTCGGCGAGATATCCGTGTCCAGCATGATCGTGGTGCACCTCCCCGATCTGCACTGGCGGCGCGTAGAGGTTGTGCGGTTTGGCCCGGGCAGCGCGTTTGCTGACGTGCGGCTCAGGGTGCCCCGGGCGCAGGCGGGTAGCAGATGAGCTGCGCGGTCGCGGATATTCGGTAACCGACCCCGATCTGTGACCGGCCGGACGCCTGGCGCCAGAAGCGCCACCCCGCAGCCAGGCACAGCCGACGAAGATCCATTATCCGGTCATTGTTCGGGTACTCGGCGAAGTCGTTCGGTAACTCATCAGGATTCCCCTAACACACACGTCACAGACGTAAACGCGGTACCGCCATCAGGCGTCCTATCCCTGAGAGAACGCGGGTATCTGGGGGCTAACGCCCGATGGCCGCGGTTGCGCTCATCGCTTCCATCGGTGTGACTTCAGGAGGAATCCCGCATGAGACTGAACCGTGCGGCCGCGGACGGCGCGCAGACGGCGGGGGTCGCTCGCCGTCGCCTCGGCGCTGGCGCCATCCGCGTGCTGTCCGTAACCGCCGTAGCCGCAGCGACGTGCAGCCTGTGGGCGGGCGCCGCATCCGCATCGACCGCGCACACGACCAAGCACGCGACGAAGACCAGCGTGTCTGTCAGCCCCAAGACCGCGTTCGTCGATGAGGTCGTGAAGCTGTCGGCCAAGGTGTCCGGTGGCAAGACGCCGGCCGGAAAGTTCACGTTCAAGATCAACGGTCACAAGATCTGCTCCGTGCGGCTCTCCCGTGGCAAGGCGTCCTGCCGCGTGATCTCGACAGGCCCTGGCACGTTCAATGTGCGCGGTTTCTACGCCGGCAACCCCACTCACAAGGCCTCGTCGTCGGGCGTGGCCAAGCTGAAGGAAATCCGCGCGAACACCACCACGAAGATCACCAACGCCAATGACGGCACCGTTGACGTCGGTAAGCCCTTCACCTTCCACGTGACCGTGACCTCACAGGCCGGCGCGCCGGCCGCGAACGGGAGCGTGAAGGTCGCGCCGACCGCTCCGGCGGGACTGCCGGCCGCGTTCTCCTGCACTGCCAAGGTGACCAACGGCAAGGGGTCGTGCACCATCACCCCGCCCGAGTACGGGATCGATGACTTCGCCGCCACCTTCGCGCGCACCCGGGCGGACAAGGCCTCGTCCTACGCGGGCCCGTACGCTCTTGCCGTCATGAACACCACCACCACCACGGTCGTCGTGAACTCGGCCACCACGGGCGCCATTTCAGTGACCGCGGACGTGGACGCCATGGGCGCGAACATTGACGAGAACAATGGCGGCATCGGCTCGGTGACGTTCTACGTCGGCACGAACGCAGGCAACCTGGCCGCGATTCCTGAGTGCGCGGGCATGCTGCTGACCGGTTTCACGGCCCCCAACAACACGGTCACCTGCACGGGCAGCGCGACTCTGAACGCGCTGAAGAAGGGCGACTCGTACCTCGTGGCCGCCGTGTTCTCCGGTGACCCGGTCAACGAGCCGTCGACCTCGGCCAACGTTGGCCTCGACCCGAGCTGACAAGAGCCAGCGCCGGTTAGGGAGAACGAGCGCCGGGCCATCCCTAGGGGGAGGGGGATGGCCCGGCGCTCGGTTATCTGCTTATGGCCGGCGCGGCCATTTCGGCCGGGGCAGCCTCGCTGCTGCCGTCCCGCAAGCCGAGGCAGGCGGGCGGCAGCGGAAACCAGCGCAGGGCCTCGATGCCGGGGGTGAGCCCGGTCGGCCCGTCCGGCACCTCGGCGGCCCGGCTCGCGAACAGCGCGCGGGCATCCTGCAGGTAGCCAGGGAAGACGTCTTCCTCCGCCCGCGCCCGGTACGTCGGGTAGGCGAGTTCGCCGTCCGGGCCGTAACAAAGCTCGGACAGCCGGAGCGGCGGCTTCGTGATGCCGGCGGGGCTGATGCCAGTCGCGTGGCGCCAGAGTCCGGTGCGCGGGTTGAACCGGTAGTCGGGCAGCAGCCGGTGGCCATCCGCAGCCACCATGTCGACCGCGTCCATGATGAAGTCGGCAGCCGCAGCAGAGATGAAGTAATTGAAGTTGAGCCGGACCCAGCCGGGCTTCACTCCGTCGCGGCCGTTACTGATCTCCTTACGCAGCGCACGCGAGTGGGCCCGGTCAATGCCGAGCAGCCGGTGCCCGTACGGTCCCGCGCAGGAACAGCCGCCGCGCGCCTGGATGCCGAACAGGTCGTTCAGCAGCGCTACCACGAAATTGTGGTGCAGGTAGCGCCCATCGCCATGGCGGATAAGCAGTGACACGATCGCGAGCCGCCGGGCTTGCTGGCTGCCGAGGATCTGGACCTGCGGGTTGCTGCCCCAGCGGCGCAGGGCGCGGCGCCACATGCACTCCTCCCTGGTCTGGATCAGGTCCGTCCCGATGGCTTGCTTGAGGCCGAGCACAAGCCCGGCCCGGATCGATTCGACGATGGCCGGGGTCCCGCCCTCCTCGCGCGCGACCGGGTCATCCAGGTAGCTGTGCTCTACCGCGTCGACGAACTCCACCGTGCCGCCTCCCGGCGTGGTGGGCACGGCGTTGCGCACCAGGTCGCGGCGGACGACGAGGACGCCGGGCGTCTGCGGGCCGCCGGGGAACTTGTGCGGCGACAGGAACATGGCGTCCTTGTGGTCGTCCTCGCCCGGCGCCGACGCGGCAACCCGGATCGGCAGGTAGGGACCGGCCGCAGCGTAGTCCCAGAACGACAGCGCGCCGTGCTCGTGCAGCAGGCTGGCGACAGCGCGGGTGTCGGTGAGGATGCCGGTGACGTTGGAGGCGGCGGAGAAGCTGCCGATGCGCAGCGGCCTGCTGGCAAAGTGGATGAGCTGCCGACGCAACTCGGCCATGTCGATGTGGCCGTCGCGGTCTTCGCCGATGGCCACGACGTCGGCGATCGACTCGCGCCAGGGCAGTTCGTTGGAATGATGCTCGTACGGGCCGACGAACACCACGGGCCGCCTGCACTCGGGGATCAGCTCAGAGAGCCCGTACCGGGCATCCAGGCCGGCCGGGATGCGCAGTTCCAGGATGCCGATCAGCTTGCTGATCGCGGCGGTCGACCCGGAGCCGCAGAAGATCACCAGGTCGTCCGCTGTGCCGCCGACCGCGTCGCGGATCATCAGCCGTGCGTCCTCGCGCAGCCTGGTCGTCCGCAGCCCGGTCCCCGAGCTCTCTGTGTGGGTGTTCGCGTACCACGGCAGCACGGCCTCGCGGATAAAGTCCTCGATGAAGTCGAGCGACCTCCCGGATGCCGTGTAGTCGGCGTAGGTTAACCGCCGCGGCCCGAACGGGCCCTCCATGAGCTCGCCTTCGCCCAGGATTCCCCGCCTGACCCGGTCAAGCAGCGGTGACGTCGGCAGGTCGGTGTCGGCCGCCGATGCGCTCATATGGCAGTACCCCGTCCCGGCGAGCAGGCGCGGCGAAGCCCGCCGCGAAAACCCCCCGCCAACCTCTGAGCATACTCGGAGTAATCAAGTACTTACACTCTGCTACTAAGTGCCAGTCAGGCTTGCGGTGGGCGGCACGCTGCCGGTACTATACTCAGTATGATTCCGAGTTGCATACCATCATGAGCGTGCGGCACGCCCTGCTCGCACTGCTGAGCGAGGGCCCCAAGTATGGCCTCCAGCTCCGTCAGGAGTTCGAAGAGCGGACCGGCGAGGTCTGGCCGCTCAATGTCGGCCAGGTATACACCACGCTGCAACGGCTCGAGCGGGACGGGCTCGTCGAGTCCGACGACGCCGAGGACGGGCCGCAGAAGGGCTTCCAGATCACCGCGGACGGCCAGGGCGAGCTCGATTCCTGGCTGCGCACCCCGCCGGACCTGAGCCTGCCGCCGCGCGACGAGCTGGTCATCAAGATCCTTGTCGCCTGGCGCGTGCCCGGCGCCGACGTGCACGAGGTGATTCAGGTGCACCGCAGGTACCTCGTCGAGCTGATGCAGCAGTGGACCCGGCTCAAGGAGGACGAGGCCCAGTTCGACCTCAGCTTCGCGCTCGCTGTGGACGCGGAGCTGTTCCGCCTGGACTCGGTCGTCCGCTGGCTGGACACCGCCGACGGCCGGTTCCGGCGGGCCCGCAGCGAGCCAGCAACGCCGGCTGCCCCGGCCATGCCGAGGCTGCGCCGCAGAGTAGGAGTACGGCGATGAGTTTCCTGGAGCTACGCCACGTGGCCAAGATCTATGGCGAGGGCCCGACCCAGGTGCAGGCCCTGCAAGACGTCAGCATGTCGGTCGAGGCCGGCGAGCTGGTGGCGGTCATGGGCCCGAGCGGATCGGGCAAGAGCTCGCTGCTGACGATCGCAGGCAGCCTCGAGGAGCCGACCAGCGGGCACGTGCTCGTCGGCGGGGCGACGCTGTCGAAGCTGTCCAGGGCCGAGAAGGCCAGACTGCGGCGCCGCACAATCGGCTACGTGTTCCAGGATTTCAACCTGCTGCCCGGGCTCACCGCGGTGGAGAACGTCTCGCTGCCGCTGGAGCTCGACGGGCTCACCGCGAGAAAGGCCCGCGCCGTGGGCATCCAGGCTCTCGACGAGCTCGAGCTGACCGAGCAGGCGGAGCGCTTCCCCGACGAGCTCTCCGGCGGCGAGCGGCAGCGGGTCGCGATCGCACGCGCGATAGTTGGCAACCGCAAGCTTGTCCTCGCCGACGAGCCGTCCGGCGCGCTCGACTCGGTGACCGGGGAGACGGTGATGCGGATGCTGGTTGCCGCGTGCCACCGCGGCGCGGCCACGGTGGTCGTCACCCACGACGCGCAGCTCGCCTCGTGGGCGGACCGGGTGGTGTTCATCAGAGATGGCCGCATCGTCGACCAGACCATGCCGCCGGCGAGCCCCGAGTCGCTGCTGCAGTCGGGACCGAACCAATGACGGCCGTACTGGACCGGCCGACCGAAACCGGCGGCGGCGTGCCAGCGCGGCGCGCGGTGCTGCGCTGGGCGCTGCGCCTGTTCCGGCGCGAATGGCGCCAGCAGCTCCTGGTGCTGACGCTGATCACGGTCGCGGTCGCCGCGACGATCTTCGGCGCCGCGGTGGGCACGAACCTCCCGCTGCCGGCCAACGCCGGGTTCGGGTCCGCCAACGCGCTGGTCAACCTGCCGGGAAACGACCCGCATCTCGCCAGCGAGATCGCGGCGCTCAAGGCGCACTTCGGCGCCGTCGACGTGATCGAGAACCAGGTCTTCGCGACCGGCCTGGTCACCGGCGCGCAGCTGCGGGCGCAGAACCCGGACGGAGCCTTCGCCAGTCCCATGCTCTCCCTGGTGCGAGGCCACTACCCGCACGGGCCCGGTGAGGTCGACCTGACCAGCGGGCTGGCGTCAGCGTTCCGGGCGGGAATCGGGAGCACCTGGCACATCGACGGCCGGGCGCTGCGCGTGACCGGGATCGTGGAGAACCCGCAGAACCTGCTCGACACATTCGCGCTGGTCGCACCCGGGCAGGTCAGCAAGCCGACCCAGGTGACCGTGCTCTTCGACGCCACGCCGCTGAGCTTCGCCACGTTCAACTTCGCGCCGGGCACGACGCCGCTGCGGCCGCAGCCGCCCAGCGGGCTGACCCCCGCGGTGATTGCGCTCGCGTTTGCCGTGGTGGGACTGTTCTTCATCGGGCTGGTCGCGGTGGCGGGCTTCACGGTGCTGGCCCAGCGCCGGCTCCGCTCGCTCGGCATCCTGTCCTCGCTCGGCGCGACCGACAAGGACGTCCGCCTGGTCATGGTCGCGAACGGCGCCGTGGTCGGCGTTGTCGGCGCCGTGCTCGGCGGCGCGATCGGCATAGCCGCCTGGATCCCCTACGCCCCGTACTTCGGGACCAGCGCCGACCACTACGTCCCCTGGACCAGCCTGCCGTGGTGGCTGGTCGGCGTGGCCATGGCCCTGGCGGTGGTGACCGCGATCCTCGCCTCCCGGCAGCCTGCCCGCGCCGTGGCCGACGTGCCGGTGGTGGCCGCTTTGTCCGGCCGGCCGGTGGAGCCGAAGCAGAGCCGCCGGTCGCCGCGCCCTGGCCTCGCCGTGCTCGCCGTCGGCACCGTGCTGCTCGTGTTCTCCGGCGGGACGAACGGGGGCAGCGGCTCGAGCACGTTCGACACGCTGGCCGGCGTGCTGGCGACGATCGCCGGTCTTGTGCTGCTCGCCCCCGTGATCATCGGGCAGGTGGCACGCGTCGCCCGGCACGTGCCGGTCGCTGGCCGCATCGCAATGCGTGATCTGGCCCGGTACCGGGCGCGTTCCGGGGCGGCGCTCGCCGCGGCGACCCTCGCCGTGTTCATCGCGATGCTGATTACGCTGCTGTCGACCAACCGGTTCACCGAGCCCATCGACTACGTGGGCCCGAACCTCCCGACCAACCAGCTCGTCGTCTACACCCCGGGCAACGACCCGGGGAGTACCAGCGGCGACACACTGCCCAGCTCGCGGCAGCGCCAGGCCGGGCAGGCCACGGCGGCCAGGATCGCCGCGGCGCTCGGCACCCGCAACGTGCTCCCGCTCACCGCCGCCGTGGCGCCGACAGACACCGGCCTGCAGCAGGTCGGGCCGGGCGGCGGGCAGGGCACGATAGACATCTACGTCGCCACGCCAGCGCTGCTGCGGCACTACGGGATCAAGGCGGATGCGATTAGCCCCGGCACGGTGCTGCTGACGTCGCGGCCCGGCCTGCAGGGCTCGCCCAACCTGGTGTTGCAGTACGGCAACTTCACCGCGGCGAACCCGGTGCCCAAGTACATCGCGACGCCATCGATCCAGACGCTCACCAGCCTGCCCGCCGACGTGTCCGATCCCAACCTGCTGATCACGGCCTCGGTCGCGGCCCGGCTCGGGCTGCGGCAGGCGACGGTGGCCTGGCTGATCCAGGCACCCCGGTCGCTCACTCCGGTGCAGATCAGCAGCGCCCGGCGGGTCGCCGCGGCGGCGGGCCTGACGATCGAGACCAAGAACGGGACGCCATCGCTCGATGAGGTCCGCAACGACGCGACCGGAGCCGGCATCCTGGTCGCGCTCGGCGTGCTCGCGATGACGATCGGGCTGATCCGCAGCGAGACCTCGGGCGACATCCGGACGCTGACTGCCACGGGGGCCAGCGCCCGGACCCGCCGGGGCATCACCGCGGCCACGGCGGGCGCGCTCGGCCTGCTGGCCGCGCTGGTCGGCACCGTCGCCGCCTACCTGGCCGTCGTCGCATCATCCTGGAGTGAGCTGCTGGCCGGCCACATGTCCCTGCTGCCCTGGCTTGACCTGGCCGCGGTCCTGATCGGCCTGCCGGTGGTTTCGGCCGCGGGGGGCTGGCTGCTCGCCGGGCGCGAGCCGCGGGCGATCGCCCACCAGCCGCTGGAATGACGGGGCCGTCGCGGGTAAGACGAGGGCTCAGGGACTCCCGCCCGGTTTGTGGGCCTCGATGAGGAACCGGGTCGCGTAGGCGATGAACGGGCCCTCGCTCTGGATGTGGTCGTGCAGCGCGCGCAACTGCTCGCGGTATTCGGCCACGGTGAAGCCGGGCACCATCCAGATGACCTTGCGCAGGAAGTAGATCACCGCGCCGATGTCGAAGAACTCCGTGCGCAGCGACTCCAGCCGCAGGCCGGTGATCTCAAGCCCGGCGGCCTCGGCCTCCGCCGTGGCGCCGCCGGGGTCGCGATTGTCGCGGACCTCGGGCGGCTGCGGGCCGAGGAACCACTCGACGAGCTCGAACACGCTGTGCGGGCCGACCTCCTGCGAGAAATACGTTCCGCCGGGCTGCAGCACCCGGGCGATCTCTTCCCACCAGGCGGTCACCGGATGGCGGCTCACGACCAGGTCGAACGCCTCGTCGGCAAACGGCAGTGGCGGCTCGTCCTGGTCAGCGACGACCGCAACGCCGAGCGGATGCAGCAGCCTGGTCGCGCGCTCGATATTCGGCGGCCACGACTCCGTCGCCACCGTAAGCTTCGGCAGTTCCGGAATCCCGGCAAGCACTTCGCCGCCGCCGGTCTGAATATCGAGCGCTGCGAAGGCGTGCGCCATCCGCTCACCCATTAAGCGCTGGTAACCCCATGACGGGCGCTGCTCGGTGGCCCGGCCGTCCAGCCAGGAGAAGTCCCATCCGGCAACATCAGCGGACTCGGCCTCGGCCACGAGATCCTCGAACGAACGCGCCACACCCCGATCTTCACACGGCATGTGGCGCGGTCGCACCCGGATAAACGCCCGGCCAACCCGCGAGCCGGGCCGGTCCGCTGGCCCTTGGCTAGTGGGCTTCCTCGTACTGGCGCATGATGTCGGCGCTGATCCGGCCGCGCTCGGGAACCTTGATGCCGACCGACTTTGCCCAGGCGCGAACGGCGCCGCGATCAACCGATGCACCCGAGCGATCGGCGGCACGCCGGCGACCGCCACGGGGAACGCGCCGGCCGGCCTCGATGAACGGCGCAAGCGCCTTTTCAAGCTTGGCCCGGTTTTTCTGGCCTAGGTCGATTTCGTAGACCACCCCGCCGAAGCCGAAGGAGACGGTTTCGGCATCGTCGGAGCCGTCAAGATCGTCCGTCATAATCACAGATACGCTTCTCGCCATGACAGAGATAGTCGCGGCGTAATGAGCGGCTGTCAAACCGACACACCGCCAAAAGGGCACTGTGGCACGAAACTCGCGAGTCAGGAATCTCAATCTTCTTGTGCCGCGGAACTAGCGGTCAGTAGGGCTGGATGGACTCCTCGTGCTGCAGCTCAGTGACGTACTGCATGCCGCGTGACCTGATCAGCTCGCTCCTGATGACGGTGGAAAGCTCGGCAAGGAAGTCCTCACGCTCCTGGTTCACGAGAATGTAGTCGTAGACCCAGGCCCAGGTCTGCTGCAGGCTTCTGATGCGAAGCCGATTATCCGTGTCGGGTGTCTGGCCCCGTTCGGCGAGCCGCGATCGCAGTTCCGTCTCTGTCCTGGTAGTGATGAAGATGCCGATGACGCGGCGGGCGGACATCGCCCGGACTTTGACGAACCCGGTCGGCTCGAGCTCCGCGGCCAGGGGAGTTGGATCCTGGCTGTCCAGCAGCTCGCGCGGCGAGCCATAATAGCTGTCCGAATATGTGCGTGTGTATTCTATAAGCTGCCCTTCCTCGCGGAGCTTGGTGAAAGTCTCGTCGGTGACGAAGTTGTATTCGATCCCGTCTCTTTCGGTGGGGCGGGCCGCCCGGGTCGTATACGTGGGCACGCGGCGCACAAGACCGGAGAGAACCATCCAGTCGAGCGCGGTGCCTTTGCCGGCGCCGCTCGGGCCAGATATTATGAATAGCGGTGGCCTAGCATTCAATTCTGGTCCTCACTTCACCCCTTGTGGCGTCAGGCCCAGTTCTGTGCCTGGGGACAGGTAAACCAGTACCGGGCTCGTGGCGGCGCGGCCCATGATTGCGCCGCACGTCAAAGACGCTTCGCCGGAGCCGGTGCGCCGCAGTCGCCGCCCCGGCGCTACATTTGAGCCGCAGCCATGAACTTACCCTGTTCGCTGCCGCAATGAGGTACTGACCTGCGCCGGAAGGCGAGCTGGGGTGGTCACGTGAGCGAAGGACGCGGCTGACGTGCTTGACGAGATCGTGCCGCCGCAGGTCGTTGCCGTGGAAGCATTCGACGACCCCGCTGATGTTCAGCTGTACCCAGAAGAGCAGGCGGTGCTGCAGAAGGCCGTGGCCAGCCGCAGGATCGAATTCGGGACCGCACGGTGGTGCGCCCGCCAGGCCCTCGCCAAGCTAGGCCTGCCCCCGGCTCCCATCTTGCCCGGCCTGCGCGGCGCGCCGGGCTGGCCCGCCGGGGTAGCTGGCAGCATGACCCACTGCGCCGGTTACCGTGCGGCCGCCCTCGCGCACAGCCGGGAGGTCGCCACGATCGGCATCGACGCCGAGCCGCATACCCCGCTGCCAGACGGCGTCGGCGAGGTGGTCGCCAGCGATGCAGAACAGCGCGCCCTGGCCGAGCTTGCTGACGCGGCGCCCGAGGTTTCCTGGGACAAGCTGCTGTTCAGCGCGAAAGAGGCCACCTACAAGGCATGGTTCCCGCTGACCCAGCGCTGGCTGGGCTTCGACGACGCCGTGATCAGCATCAACCCTGCCGACGGGACCTTCACCGCACAACTGCTCGTGCCCGGGCCGGTGCTGGGCGGCCATCAGCTCACCGAGTTCAGCGGGCGCTGGCTGGCCAGGGACGGGCTCGTCATCACCTCCATCGCCGTCCCGGCCGAGCCGGCCTAGGCGATCGGCGCGATCAGAACGACGGCACCGGGCCGGCCGGCCCGGTGACCGGCAGGACGAGCAGGCACGGCACCTTGACCGGCTGCGCTGGGTCGAGAGCATTGAGCATGTCGGCCATGGCGACCGGGTCGCTGGCGATCTCCAGGCGGTCGCTGCCGTCCAGCGGGCACTGATTCTGCAGGGTGATGTTGGTGACGTTGGGCCCGGCAGGCAGGAACGCGTTGGTGTACGGCGTGACGACCTCGTCATCCCTGGTCTCGATGACCGTGTACGACACGCTGGACACCGTTGGTTCGGCGTTGAGCGTCGCAAGGAAGGACGAGCCCACCTCCTGCTGCACGCACGCCTCGCAGGTCGTGCTCAGCACGCTGTTGACGGGGACGAGCAGGCCGAGCGTCTCGCCCAGCGCGGTGAGCCCATCGAGCGTGGTGCCGTAGTTGGACGGCGCCAGCGCGACAAGCTTGTCGACCTTGGACGCTCCGCCGAGGAAGTTGATGTAATAACGCGGCATCATGCCGCCCTGGGAGTGGCCCACGAGGTCCACCTTCGACGCTCCGGTCGCGGCCAGCACCTCGTTCACGAACGAAGCCAGCTGTCCGGCGGATGTCGCAATGTCCCCGGTTCCCTGGAAGTCGTCGGTGGGCGATGCACCGCCGTAGTTGAACGCGAAGACGCAGTACCCATGGTTGGCGAGGATCGGCGATGCCGCCTGCCAGTTGTCATCCATGTTCGCCAGCGTCCCGTGCACCGGCACCACCGGGTAAGGATGGGCGGCGGCCGGCTTGCATGACCAGCTGTTAGATCCTGGAGGCGGAACCATGGACGCGTTGAAAGTCGCCAGGGCCGCGGCGCCAAAGTCGTAATTAACGTCCAGGGCGCTCTGCGCAGAGGCACCGCTGGCAGAGAAGACGCTCACCAGCACCGCTACGCCAGTGATGCAAAGCGCCGCGGTTAATCTGCGGGCACGCAGGTAAGCCTGCATTACTATCCTCCCGGTCCGTCGGAGAACCGGATTCTCAAGCGGGAGGACATGGCCGGTCGGCCGAGCTGCGCCGACAGAGTTTCCCGGTTCGGGAAACTCAAATTAACATCGCGAATTCGCAGGTTCTGCTCACCGGCGCCAGCGTCTTGGCCAGAGCCTTTGCCATTTCAGCACAACCCTGGTGACGCGCAACGGCCCGTGTCCGGGCCCACGGCAACCGTCGGCCCGCGCACGGCAAACGGGCGGCTAGCGCCAGAGCGACCGGCAGGGAATCTTGTCGCGGTCGCAGCGATCCGCGTACTTCTCCGCGATCTCGCTGACTTCCTTGAGCAGGCCTTCCTCCAGCGTGATCGGGTCGAGGCCCATCTCGAGGAACTGCCGGTTCTCCACAAACAGATCGTTTTCTGCGGCCTCGTTGCGCGGGTTGTCGACGTAATCGATCTTGGCGCCGGTGATGCCGGAGACCATCTCGGCGAGGTCCCGGAGCCGGTGCGTCTCGGTCATCTGGTTGAGGATCTTGACCCGGTCGCCGTGCGCGGGCGGGTTGGTGATCGCCAGCTCGATGCACCGCACGGTGTTGCTGATGTGGATGAAGGCGCGGGTCTGCCCGCCGGTGCCGTGCACGGTCAGCGGGTAGCCGATCGCGGCCTGCATCAGGAACCGGTTGAGTACGGTCCCATAGTCACCGTCGTAGTCGAACCGGTTGATCAGCCTCTCGTCAAGGCTGGTCTGGTCGGTCTGGGTCCCCCATACGATGCCCTGGTGCAGGTCGGTGACCCGGACCTGGTCGTTCTTGTTGTAGTAGAAGAACAGCAGCTGGTCCTGCGTCTTCGTCATGTGGTAGATGCTGCCCGGGTTGGCCGGGTAGAGGATCTCTTGCTCGACCCGCCTGCCATCGTCGGTCTGCACCTCGACCTTCAGGTATCCCTCCGGGATACGCATGCCGGCCGTGCCGTAGCCGTACACGCCCATCGTGCCGAGGTGGACGACGTGGATGTCGAGGCCCGACTCGACGACCGCGGCGAGCACGTTGTTGGTCGCGTTGATGTTGTTGTTGACCGTGTAGCGCTTGTGCGACGAGCTCTTCATCGAGTAAGGCGCGGCCCGCTGCTCGGCGAAGTGCACCAGCGCATCCGGCTGGTACTCCTGGATCAGCGAGAGCAACCGGTCGTAGTTGTCGGCTACGTCGAAGCGGTGCCAGCCGAGTTCCTTGCCGCTGACCTCCTTCCACGCCCGCCGGCGGACGCTCATCGGGGAGATCGGCGTCAGCGAGCCCACCTCGAGCTCGTTGTCGATGTTGCGGCGCGAGAGGTTGTCCACGATGACGACGTCGTGGCCCTTGTCTGACAGGTAGAGCGAGGTCGGCCATCCGCAGAAACCGTCGCCACCGAGCACAAGAATTCGCACTTACTGCCTCCTTTATCCCAACACTGTAAAGGGTTGGCCACGCACGAGTCTCGCCTTGGACAGGAACCCGCCCCGTGACGGACATGAGCCGGACCAGTACGAACACCCCGAGGGCGCATCCCCCTACACGGTCATGACCTGACCGGGCCGACACCGGCAGACGCCCTGCCGCCGCCGGTCCTCGGCCGTGCCCGCACCCCCGACCATGCGGCGGGGCGGGGAACGGACGGCCAGGCAGCGAGATTACCGCCATCCAGAGGATGCTCCGCCAGTACCGGCACTTCATGGCCGGTGGCAGGGCCTCTGACCAGCGGCGAACCTGATCAGCACCAGCATCGCTGCCGCGGAGGCCGGTACAGTGTGGACTCGTGAAGACGCCCGCCTTCCGGAGGGCAAGCCTGTTAGCGGCGGCCGTCGTGGCGTGTGCCCTGGCCGGCTGCGCCGGCCAGCCCGCATCCACCCCCTCGGCTCCATCGCCGGCGTCCTCGCCAAACCCGGGCGGGGCGTCGGGCCGCCAGGGAACGTGGATGCTGACGAGATCGGCGCTGTCCCAGATGCTGTCCGAGCCCTCCGTCGCCGCCAAGCTGGAACGAACCCGCATCGACGAGCTGCTCCAGCCCGGGCAGCAGCCGCTCAGCGGAGTGGACGCCACGCCGGTGGTCAGCTTCTCCTCCGTGGCCGCGCTCCGCAGCGCGCTGGCCGGAAACGGGCTGCCAGGCGGGACCCAAGCCATCCTCTACGATCCCGAGGTCTGGGCGTACACGCCAGCCGCCGAGCAGCGTGACCCGGTACTGGCCGCCGGCCAGGCCGCCAGGATGGCGCGGTCCCGCGGCCTGCAGATCATCGTCGCGCCGGCGATGAACCTCACCACGGTCCTGGATCCGGGGAGCTCAGCACCTCGCTGGCAGACCTTCCTCGATCTGCGCATCATCGGGTCCATGGCCAGGGTCGCCGGCACCGTGGAGTTGCAGGCGCAAAGCCTGGAGCGAGATCCGGCCGCCTACGCGGCGTTCGTGCGCGAGGCAGCGGCGCAGGCCAGGGCCGCCAACCCGAAGGTGACCGTGCTCGCGGGCCTGTCCACGAACCCGCCCGGCACCGCCGTCGACAGCCAGCAGCTCACGGCCGTGGTCCAGGCAAGCCGCAGCCATGTCGACGGCTACTGGCTGAACATTCCCGGAAGCGGCCCCCGCTGCCCGACGTGCAACGCGGGACAGCCGGAACTCGGTGCCGCGGTCTTGAGCAGCAGCCTCTGACCTGCGCTTCCGCGTACTCGATGGGTCGTACCAACCTATCCCTACCATGCTGATGGCAGGGTCTAATGGGCGCTAGAGAATCATTCCCATGATTCCGGCCATCAGAATTTTTGGCCTTATCCCGTTGTCTTTCGCCCAAGATGATGCGACCATAAGTACCACCCAAAGGTTGGGATGGCAGGGTCCATAGGGCTCAGTCTAGCTGTCGGAAAGGAGCCCACCGCAACCAACCCAGACCCCGCAAGGCAAGGAGGATCGGTCATGCTGGCCATCGGAACACTCGCGCTCATTACCGTCGTCGGGTTCGGACTGGTCCTCGTCGCCACCTTCGTGGTCGCCATCGGGGTCCGGCAGGAAGAGCGTTACTGGACTCTCAAGCACGGCAGGGCGCCCAGCCTGTTCGCCTGGCTGGCCCGGGTCATACTCGGCCACTACGTGCGCAAGCACGACGATCCAGCTTCTGGCACCCGCCCGGACGACGCCCTCCCCTGGTACGAGCGAAGCGGGGGCCCGGGAAGGCAGTGACGAGAACCGAAAGCGGCCGCGGCCGTGCCATGACCGGGGCGTGGCACGGCCGCGGCACTAGTTCACCGCAAATTTCTCTTATTTCGTCATTGAGTCGCCTATGAGGGCGGCTGCGTCAGGCCACACTATTGAGCACGGGGCTCGGGGGCCGCGACGTGCGGTTCGCCATCACATGCGCATCGGGGGCGCTATGTCGTCATTGCAGGCAGCCAGAACTCAGCACGGAAGGCTGCGGGTTGACCGCATCGCGCTGACCAAGCGCACAGCGTTGTCGCTGCCTGAAAATCTCCCGCTCGACAGCTGGAAGCAGATCGGTGAGCAGATCCACATAATCTCCGACGCCTCCGCATGGTGGATCGGGGACTGGCTGCGCTTCGGCCGGGACAAGTACCCGGACCGGTATAAGCGCGCGCTCGGGGAAACCTCACTCGAGTACCAGACGCTTCGCAATTACGCGTGGGTTGCCGGACGTTTCGATGCGTCCCGCCGGCGGGATGGGCTGAGCTTCCAGCATCATCTCGAGGTCGCCGCGCTGCCCGAGGATCAGCAGGATCTCTGGCTTGAGCGCGCCGAGCGATCCGGATGGTCGAGAAATGACCTCAGGGCCCAGCTTCGCTGCTATCGGGACGACGGCGCGGCCATGCGGCCGCTGGCGATGTCCGCCGTGCAGCTTCGCGTATCCGCTGAGCGCAGGCAGCTGTGGCGGGATGCCGCCGCAAGAGCCGAGCTCGAGTTGCCGGAATGGATCTCGCTGGCACTGGATCTCGCGGCGAAGACTGAGCTTGGCGGCTAGCGCGGCAGCGGCGGGACCGTACGGCCGTGCCCGGTGGCTGCCTCAACCGCGTGCGCGGCGCCGAGCAGGGCCCAGTCCGCCCGCCTGCGGCCGACCAGCTGCAGCCCAACCGGCAGGCCATCCGGGGTGAACCCGGCCGGGACGGAGATCGCCGGGAGCCCAGTGACCGAGATCTGATAGGCAGACGCCATCCAGTCCAGGTACGTGTGCTGCGGGTGGCCGTCGATGTCGTGAACCCAGTCGAGGGTCACGCCGAACGGCACGACCTGAGTGACCGGGCAGGCGAGCAGCTCGTAGCGGGCGAAGAAAGCGCTGACCCGCTCGGCCAGGGCGGCCTGCCACAGGGTCGCGCGGCCGAGATCGGCGACGCTCAGCTCGAGGCCGCGCTCGATGTTCCAGGTCACGTTCGGCCCGATCTGGCCGGGATGCTGGCGGAGCAGCGGGCCCAGGTTGGTCGCAAACCGGAAGGCCCGCCAGGTCCGGAAGACAAAGTCGGCGCCGGACAGGTCCGGGGCCGCGTCGATCACCTCGCAGCCCAGGTCGGTGAGCACCTGCCGGGCAGGCGCGAGCGTCTCCAGCACCGCGGGCTCCACCGGCAGGCCGAGGTCGGCGCTCCACGCGACCCTGACCCCCCGCAGGTCGCGTTCCAGCAGGCCCGCGATCTGATCAGGCTCGGCCTCCGGCGGCGCGGCGTCGAGGGCCAGCGGCACCCGGGGGTCCGGGCCGGACAGGACCATCAGCAGCAGCGCGACGTCGGCGACCGTGCGCGCCATCGGCCCGGCGACGCCGAGCACGTCGGCCACGTCAGAGAACGGCCAGTCGGGGACGCGGCCGGGCGACGGGCGCAGCCCGACCACGTTGCAGAAGCTGGCCGGGTTGCGCAGCGAGCCGCCGAGGTCGCCGCCGTCGGCCAGGCAGATCATCCGCGCCGCCAGGGCGGCCGCCGCGCCGCCGCTGCTGCCGCCCGCGCTCCTGCTCAGGTCAAACGGGTTGCGGGTGGCGCCGAACACCGGATTGACGGTGTGCGAGCCCGCGCCGAACTCCGGCACGTTGGTCTTGCCCAGGCTGATCGCACCCGCCGCGGACATCCGCTGGACGACCAGCGCGTCCCGGCTTGGCACGTTGTCGGCGAACAGCGGGGAGCCGTAGGTGGTGCGCACGCCAGCGGTGTCGAAGAGGTCCTTGTGCGCCACCGGCAGGCCGTGGAGCAGCCCGGTGCTTTCTCCCCTGGCCAGCAACGCGTCCGCGGCGGCGGCCTTGGCCAGCGCTGCGTCGAAGCACCGGGTGACCACGGCGTTGATGGCCCCGTCCAGGGCCTCGATCCGTGCGATGTGCGCGGCGATGACCTCACGCGCCGACACCTCCCGGCAGCGCAGCATTCCGGCCAGCGTGACCGCGTCTTTGGCACAGAGATCCTCCACCAGGCGCTCCCATCGAGATCGGGGACTTTTGCGCAACGCCTGGGCGGAATGTACCGTGCCGGAGCACGCTCCAGGCGGCGGGAAGTTACTGGCGCAGCACTCGCAGATGCGCCTCGCTGAGCTCGGGCCCGGGCCGTACTCCAAGCTGCTCGTCTAGCCGGCGGCGCAGGTCCTCGTGCAGCCTTAGCGCAGTCGCCTTCCGGCCGGTCGACGCGAGCGCGATCATCAGCTGGGCGTGCACGCGCTCGTTCAGCGGCTCGGCCCTGGCCAGCGCCTCGAGCCGGGGCAACACTCGTTCGTGCCAGTCCGCGACGGACGCCACCTCGGCGTACTCGATGACCACGGCTGCGTGCCGCCTGGTCAGGTCGGCCACGGCGAGATGACCCCGCAGCAGACCGACGTCTGCAGCGGGATCCCCGCGCCACAGCCTGAGCGCGCTCTCGTAGAGGCCGCAGGCGGCTGTGGTGTCCCCCGCCAGACCGACGGCGCGGGCACGCTCGACGAGCTGCCAGAACGCGAGCAGGTCCAGCTCGCCAGCGGCGCACTGAAGCCGGTAGGCGGTGCCGACGGCTGCCAGCAGCCCGTCGCCGCCTCGTGGCGACCAGCCGGTGCCGAGCACGCGGCGAAGCCTGCTCGCGTACGCCTGAACAAGGCTCACCGCTGTGGCCGGAGGATCTTCGCCCCAGAGCGCGTCGATGACGGTCTCACGCTGCACGATCTCGCCAGGGCTGACGGCCAGCAGCCCGAGCACGGCGCGCTGCCTCGGCGGGCCGAGATCGACCCGCCGGCCGTCGCGCCACGCCTCCAGCGGACCGAGAACCCGTAACCACAGGCCGCCGTGGCGCCCGGCCGGCCCCATTGCCCGGTGGCCAGCCGGCCCGGCGCCGACCTGCCCCATGGCCTGGGCGCTCTGCGTCCGTGCGATGTCCAGGCCAAGGGCGCGGGCCAGCCGGCCCAGCGAGCGCGAGCGCGGGCTCCGGCCCTGCTCAACGTCGCGCACGGTCCCCAGCGGCACCCCGGCCAGATCGGCGAGCTCCCGCTGAGTCAGCCCGGCCGCCCGGCGGCTGTCCGCGATCAGCACGCCTAAGTCCGTCCCGACCGGCCGGGTCAGGCCATCACCTGGCCACGACCGCCTTACCCCATTGCGATCTTGCGGCATCCCCGCTCGCCCCCGCTTGGTTCGCAATGACCAGTATGACGCAAACGCACCTGATTCCGTCGTTACGTTCCCGTACCGGTACTGACCCGGCCCCTGCCTACAAGGCCCCGAGCAGCGCATACGTCGCGCGGATCGTCGCAGCGCCCGGCATTACGCCGCCAGCAAGACACCAGCAGCCCTCGGCACGCTATGAGCAGCAAAAGGAAGGTGACAACCATGCACATTGCGCGATTCACGCGGCCCCTCGCGGTGGCGGGAATTTCCGCCATCGCGATCCTCACCGCCGCCACCGGCGCCACGCCCGCCGCCGGCGCGTCGACCACCCTCTACACCGCTCCACCGGTGATAGGAACCAGTCCTGGCAGCTGTCTCACCACGTACTGCTTCGTTGACGACGGCAACTGGGCCGGCTATCAGAACACGACCATCTCGACGACCTCGGTCACCTTCGTGCACGTCCAGGCGAGCTTCTCGGTTCCGTCGGTCAACTGCACCAAGACCGCCACCGGCTATGCCAGCCAGGCCGCCGCGCTCGGCGGCAAGAACAACACCTCCGGCCTGGAGGCGGCCGGCGTCACCTCTCAATGCGTGAGCGGGACCGCATCCTACGAAGCCTGGTGGGAGACCTACCCGGACCCGCAGACCGCCGAGTTCAGCGTGAACCCTGGTGATGCCATCGCCGCCGCGGTGACCTACGACAACACGGCGGGCACGCATGACGGGCAGTACGAGCTGACCATCACCGACCAGACCAGCGGCCAGAGCTTCAGCGTGTGGGAGTCGTGCGCTGCCACGACGTGCCTGAACACCGCCGCCGAGGTGGGCTCGGCCGCGCCGTCGAACGCGAGCAGCGGCACGAACAGCAGCATCCTGGAGCTGGCCGACTACGGTGCGGCAAACTTTGTGGGTGCCAGCGTCACCGAGTCGAGCGGCACGGTCGTGGGCCTCACATCCAGCACCTTGACCCTTGCCAACCAGCTCAGCCAGGTAAGCGCGACGACCAACGACTTCCTGGCCAGCCCGGGCACGATTTATGGCGGCGAGGCCTTCAGCGACACGTGGCAGAACGCCAGCTGACCAACGAGACAGCGCCGTTCATCTGCGCTCGCCTCTGACGTCAGCCACCGGTGTCGCTGGCCCGCGGCAGCAGTGTGACACCCTTGGTCACGTACGTCGCCGGCAAGACAGACCCGGGCACGGAGGAGAGCCATGACAGCGCGCACCAGTCCGCCGTTCCGCGCCGATCATGTGGGCAGCCTGCTGCGGCCACCGCGGCTGCTGCAGGCCAGGGACGATTACGCGGCGGGCCGCATCAGCGCCGAAGAGCTGCACGCCGTGGAGGACCAGGCGATCCGCGACGTGGCGGCGATGCAGGAGGAAGTCGGCCTGCAGTCGGTGACCGACGGCGAGTTCCGCCGGGCTTCCTGGCACATGGACTTCATCTACCAGATCGGCGGCGTCAGCAAGGCCCCGGGCAACATGGCGGTGCGGTTCCGCAACGCCTCGGGCACCATCGAGTTCACCCCGGCCGCGCTGCACATCGACAGCAAGATCCGGCTGGAGAAAACGATCTTCGCCGAGGACTTCACGTACCTCCAGTCGGTGGCGTCGAGCTCGCAGACGCCGAAGCTGACCATCCCCTCGCCGAACATGGTGCACTACCGCGGCGGGCCCGCGGTGCTCGATCCCGACGTCTATGCCGACATGGAGGAGTTCTGGAACGACCTGGCCGCCGCCTACGCGCAAGAGGTGCGGCGGCTCGGCGACCTCGGCTGCACCTACCTGCAGTTCGACGACACCAGCCTGGCCTACCTGAACGACCCCGCGCAGCGGGCCGAGATCGCTGAGCGCGGCGAGGACGCCGAGCACCTGCACCTGCGGTACATCAGGCAGATCAACACCGCGCTCGCGGCCAAGCCAGCGGGCATGGCGGTGACCACCCACATGTGCCGCGGGAACTTCCGGTCGTCCTGGGTGGCCGAGGGCGGATACGACTTCGTCGCCGAGGCGCTGTTCAGCGAGCTCGCCGTGGACGGCTTCTTCCTCGAGTACGACGACGAGCGCTCCGGCGGGTTCGAGCCGCTGCGGTTCGTGCCCAAGGGAAAGATGGTCGTGCTCGGCCTGGTGACCACGAAGCGGGGCGAGCTGGAGTCCCAGGACGCGCTCAAGCGCCGGATCGACGAGGCCGCCCGGTACGTGCCGCTCGACCAGCTGTGCCTGTCCCCGCAGTGCGGCTTCTCCTCCACGGTCGAGGGCAACGTGGTCAGCTACGACCAGGAAGTGGCCAAGCTCCGCCTGGTCGTGGAGACCGCGCAGGATGTCTGGGGCTAACCTCCAAAGCGGCGCGCTCGCCCGTTTCCCCACTTGACGGGCGTGACCGCGATGTCCTAGACAGCAGCGGGAACGACGACAAAGGAGCCGCCGATGCCTGCGACCGAGCCCGTCCTCGCCGACGCCGCGCCCGAGGCAGACCAGATAGCCGACGAAATAGTGGTCGGGCCCGCCGGGGTCACCGCCGACGACGTGCTGGCGGTCGCCAGACGCGACGCGCGGGTCCGGCTCGCGCCCGCGGCACTGGACGCGATGGCCGCCTCGCGCAGCGTCGTCGACGACCTCGCCGCGGCACCGACGCCCGCCTACGGCATCTCCACCGGCTTCGGGGCGCTCGCCACCCGGCATATCAGCCCGGACCTGCGTGCGAAGCTGCAGCTCAGCCTCATCCGCTCGCACGCCGCCGGCGCGGGCCAGCCGGTCGAGCGCGAGGTCGTCCGGGCGCTGATGTTCCTGCGGCTGAAGACGCTCGCGTCCGGCCGGACCGGCATCCGGCCGGTGGTGGCGGAGACGCTGGCGGCCGTACTGAACGCGGGCATCAACCCGGTGGTGCCCGAGCACGGGTCGCTGGGCTGCAGCGGGGACCTTGCCCCGCTCGCGCACTGCGCGCTCGTGCTGACCGGCGAGGGCGAGGCGGACACCCGCTTTGGCGAGAGGGTGCCCGGAGGGGTCGCCCTCGACCGCGCCGGGATCACCCCGGTCCGCCTGGAGGCGAAGGAGGGGCTCGCGCTCATCAACGGCACCGACGGCATGCTCGGCATGCTGATCATGGCCTGTGCCGACCTCACCGCGCTCTGCACCGCGGCCGACGTCATCGCCGCGATGAGCGTCGAGGCACTACTCGGCACCGACCAGGTGTTCCTGCCTGAGCTGCACCTGCCGCTGCGGCCGCATCCCGGTCAGGCGGCGAGCGCGGACAACATGCTGCGGGTGCTGGCGTCCTCGCAGATCGTGGCCTCGCACCGGGACGGCGACACCCGGGTGCAGGACGCATACTCGCTGCGCTGCGCTCCGCAGGTCACCGGCGCGGTGCGGGACACGATCGCGCACGCCGAGACCGTCGCGGCGCGGGAACTCGCCGCCGCGATCGACAACCCCGTCGTGCTGCCCGACGGGCGGGTGACCTCGAACGGGAACTTCCACGGCGCGCCCGTCGCATACGTGCTCGACTTCCTCGCGATCGTGGCCGCCGACCTGGGCTCGATCGCGGAACGGCGCACCGACCGGCTGCTCGACCCGGCGCGCTCGGGCGGCCTGCCGCCGTTCCTCGCGGACGACCCTGGCGTGGACTCCGGCCTCATGATCGCGCAGTACACCCAGGCCGCGATGGTCGCCGAGAACAAGCGGCTGGCGGCCCCGGCCAGCGTCGACTCGATCCCGAGTTCGGCGATGCAGGAGGATCACGTGTCCATGGGCTGGGGAGCCGCGCGCAAGCTGCGGTCCGCGCTGGCGAACCTGCGCCGCATCCTTGCCATCGAGCTGGTCGCCGCGGCGCGCGGCATCGACCTGCGTGCCCCGCTGCAGCCCGCACCGGCCACCGCGGCAGCCGTCGCCGAGTTGCGCACGACCGTGCCGGGCCCGGGCCCGGACCGTTTCCTGGCGCCGGAACTCGCCGCGGCCGAGGACCTGCTGCGCGGCGGGCGGCTCGCCGCCGCGGTGTCCGCCGTCACCGGCGACCTGCGGTTACGGCCGGGATACCTACCGGTCGGCGGCGGCACGAGGATCCGCGACGTCGCGGTCAGCCACTTCCGTCGATCAGGGCCCGCGCCGCCGTAACCAGGTCGGCGTTGCCCCTGGCCGGCGAGCCGTCGGGCAGCACGAGGGTGTCCTCGAGGCCAATGCGGGCCTGCAGCCCCTCGAGGATCGCGACGTCGAACACCGGCCACGCCGACGTGCCCTCGCCGTGCAGCAGCACCGGGATGCCCTCGTCATCGCGGCCGAGAGAGGCCACCAGGCGCCGGGCCGCGGCGACGGCCTCGTCCGGCGGCAGGTCCTCGGTGATCTCGAGCAGCAGCCTGACGCACCTCCCCCGGTGTGGCCAGCCCCGCCATGCCGACACCGCCGCGGGCTGCCACAGGCCGGGCTCCACGCCCACGCCGATGCCGAGCAGCGTCTCGGCGAGTTCCGGCGACCCCGGCTCGTGCCAGTTCACCGACGCGAAGTCGGGCCGCACGGTCCAGCCGCGCACGAGTTCGATCCGTTCCGCGGGTCCCGGCGCGGCCGGGGCCGCGGTGGTGAGCCCCACCGGCACGCCGGGCACGGCGGCCCGCACAGCCTCGAGCACCGCCGCCACCGCGTCCGGCTCGAGCGTGTCGCGCCCGGCCGGATCCTTGGGGTGGATGTGCAGCGCGTCGGCGCCCGCGGCCACGGCCGCCGCGGCGTCGGCCGCGATCGCGGCTGGCGTCACCGGCAGCGCCGGGTGCTCCGACGGCTCCCGCGGTCCGTTGAGGCACGCTTTCAGAAATCCGCCCACTGTCATTCGCCCCGCCCTTCCCGCCCGCCCTGCCCGCCCCGCCACGCTGCGGCACGACCGAACGCCTCGGCCACGGCCCGGCGCAGCAGCACGCCGGCCGCGTGCTTGCGGTAGTCCGCCGGGGCGTGCAGATCGCCGGGTGGATCAAGGATGTCAAGCGCGGCCTCCGCGGCCCGGACCAGGGTGGCCGGGTCCGCCCGGGTTCCGAGGAGGACCCGTTCCGGCCCATGGCAGCGGAACGGGATATCGGCGACTCCGGTCAGGCAGATACGGCAATCGGTGATCGCGCCGTCTGACAGCGTCACCTGGGCGGCGGCCCCGGCGATCGCGAAGTCCCCGCGCCTGCGGCTGACCTCGCGGAACGCAGCCCCAGTGCCTGGCGGGGCGGCCGGAAAGCGAACCGAGAGGAGCAGCTCGTCGGGTTCCAGCGCGGTGGTCAGGAAGGTGCGGAAGAAGTCGCTGGCCGCGATCTCCCGGCGGCCGCGAACGCTCACGGCCTCGAACGTGGCGTCCAGCGCGGCCGCGACTGCCGGCAACTCGGCCGCCGGGTCGGCGTGCGCCAGGCTGCCGCCGACCGTGCCGCGGGCGCGGATCGGGGGATGCGCGACGTTCGGGAGCGCCGCGGCCAGCAGTGGGCAGCGCGCCGCGACCGCGGCCGAGGCCTCCGCCGCGGACTGCCGGACCATGGCCCCGACCACGAGCTCGCCGGGACCCGGGCGCAGCTCGCCGAGCCCGGCCACGCGCCCGATGTCGATGACGTGATCCGGCCGGGCCAGCCGGAAGTTGAGCAGCGGCACCAGGCTCTGCCCCCCGGCGAGCACCTTGGAGTCGTCGCCGTGGGCGGCCAGCAGCGCCACCGCCTCGTCCACGGTGGCGGGCTGGTGCAGGCTGAAATCGACCGGCTTCACCGCGGCTCCGCAGTTACTTCCGCAGCAGGCGGGCCGCGTTGCCGCCGATGATCCCGGCCCGCTCGCCGTCGCCCAGCGCGGCGCGCTCGACCACCTCCCGCGGTGCCAGGTCGCCGATCGGGAACGGGTAGTCGGAGCCGAGCAGCACCCGGTCCGGGCCGGCCTTGGCCACCAGGAACTCCAGCACCGCCGGGTCGAACACCACGCTGTCGAAGTACAGCTCGGCGAACGACTCGAGCGGATCGGCCGTGCCGGCGGGATTGATCACGTGGTTGCGGACCAGCCGGCCGAGGACGTACGGCAGGGCCCCGCCACCGTGCGCGGCGACGATCCGGGCCCCGGGGTAGCGGGCCGGGATGCCCGCGTACAGCAGCCTGGCCAGCGTCACTGTGCTGTCCTCGACCCGGGCCAGCCCGTTGACCAGGCCGAAGTCCGCGTAGCGGGCGGCACCGGCGAACCCCGGGTGCAGGTACACGACGGCCCCGGCCGCGGCGGCCGCCTCCCAGAACGGGGTGAGGGCCGGGTCGTCGAGCTCGCGCCCGCCCGCCCGGGTGGCGATCATGACGCCGGGCAGTTCGGTCATGTCGGCGACGGCGGCCGCGGCGCGGTCGGGGTCCTGCAGCGGCACCGTACCGAGCGGTATCAGCCGGGGATCGGCCGCGGCGAGCCCTGTGAGGCCCTCGGTGAGCGCGACCGCCCAGTCCGCGCCCTCGTCCGGTGGCAGCTCGTAGCCGAAGATGTCCAGCCAGCCGCCCACCACCTGGCGGTCGATGCGCTGCCCGGTCAGCCAGGCGTCCCGCTGCCCGGCGTCGGTGAGCCCGGCCGCGATCGGCCGGGTCGGCGGGCCACCGCAGAAGGACAGGGCGTGACCGGGGCCGAGCCGCTCGACCGCGACGTGCGGGAACCGGACCCGGCCGGCCGCCAGGTCCCCGATCAGCCCGGCGGGGACCGCGTGGGCGTGCACGTCAACCGCGCCCGGCGTCACGGTGATCCGCCGAGGGCGAGCCACACGTCGGCGGGCCTGATCGGCAGCGACAGGATCGGGCCGGCGCCGCGGGCGGCCAGTGCGTCGTTGACCGCGCTGGCGACCGCGGCCGGCGCGCCCATGTACCCGGCCTCCCCCGCCCCCTTCTGGCCGAGCGTGGTGAACGGCGACGGGGTGCAGTGCTCGGCCTCGGTGATCTGCGGCACCTCGTGGATGCTGGGCAGCAGGTAGTCCATGAACGACTGGGTCAGCGGCTGGCCGTCCTCGGAGAACGCGAACTGCTCGTACAGGGCCACGCCGATGCCGTGCGCGGTTCCGCCGAACAGCATGCCCCGCACGCTCGGCGGGTTGATCACGGTGCCGCAGTCGTGCACGAGGAAGTAGCGGTCGAGGTCCACCTCGCCGGTCTCCGGGTCGATGGCGGCGAGCACGAGGTGCGCCTCGAACGAGTAGCACGGGTAGATCTGCACGACGGCGTCCGGCCCGGCCAGGTTCCCGGACCGCGGCGTGTGCGCGACGTGCACCACCTCGAGCCCCGGCTGCTCGCCCGGCGGCATCAGGTGCTGCTTGCGCAGCGCGATATCGGCCAGCTCGGCCCACCCCAAAGACTTGCCGGAACGGGTAGCCACGGCTCCGTCGAGGTAGCTGACCTGATCAGCGTCGACGCCCAGGTTGTGCGCGCCGATACGGCACAGCTTGAGTTTCAGCTCGGCCGCCGCGCCCCGTACGGCCTCGCCGAGCACGATGCTCATCCGGCTGCCGACCGGGCTCTGCGACGGCATGCCGGTCAGCGAGTCCGCCCGCACCACCATGATCGAATCCGGGTCGCGGCCGAGCTCCTCGCCGACCAGGGTGGCCACCATGGTCTCGTGGCCCTGCCCGGCCGACGCGATCGAGACGATCGCGGTGACCGCGCCGTCCGCGTCGACCCGCAGCCGGCAGCCCTCGGGGAACGTGGTCTTGTCGTTGGCGGGGTTCATGACGTTCTCGAAGATCGCGTTGCCGCCGCTCGGTTCCAGGCAGGTGGCCACGCCGATCCCGGCCAGTTTCCCTGCTTCGCGCAGCTCGTCCCGGCGGTGTTCCAGCTCGGCAAGCCCCGGCTGGGCCGGTGCCCCGGCGATGCCGGTGAGCTTGTCCAGCACGGCCGGGTAGTCGCCCGAGTCGTACTCGGTGCCACTCGGGATCCGGTAGGGGAACTCGTCCGGCCGGATGAAGTTGCGCCGCCGGATCGCCAGCCGGTCCATGCCCAGGGTGCGCGCCGCCGCGTCCACCGCGGATTCGATCGCGTAGTTGGTCGGCGCCTGGCCGAAGCCCCGCACCGCGACCTGGCCGGTTTTGTTCGTGGCGACCGCGGTCGCGGTGTAGGCGGCCGAGCCGATCCGGTAGGGACCCACGATCGCGCCGATGGGCTTGGCGAGCTGCAGCGGCGAGCGCCCGGGAAAGGCTCCCTCATCGTCGATGACCGCGATCTTTATGCTGGTGAAGTCCCCGTCGGCGGTGCAGGCGAGCTCGACGTCGAAGATCCGGTCCGGGCCGTGGAAGTCGCCGCCGTGCATGTTCTCGGCCCGGTCCTCGATGAGCTTGACCGGCGCGTGCAGCAGCGCGGACAGGTGCCCGGCCAGCACGGCGTGCTTGATCCCCCGCTTGACCCCGTAGCTCCCGCCCACGTCGACGTCGAAATGGACCCGCACCTGGTTGCCGGGCAGCCGCAGGGCCCGCGCGAGCTGTTCGGGGAACTGCGGCATCTGCACCGAGGCCCACACATCCAGCAGGCGGGCGTCGTCGTCCCAGCTGGCCACCACGCCGAAGGTCTCCAGCGGGACCGTGGAGCTGCGGTTCCAGCGGACCCGGACCCGGCTGACCGAATCAGCCCTGGCGAAGTCCCCGGCCACGTCGCCCCAGCTGAACTCGCGGTGGGCGAGGACGTTGCTGCCGAGCGCGGTGTGCACCAGCGGGGCACCGTCTCCGAGCGCCGTCTCTGGGTCGAGGACGGCGTCGAGCGGCTCGTAGTCGACGTTGACCAGCTCGGCAGCGTCCTCGGCCACGGCCCGGGACGGGGCCACCACGGCCGCGACCCACTCCCCCGCGTAGCGGGCCTCCTCAACGGCAAGCGGGCGCCACTGTACGGCGGGCAGGCTCAGATACTGGCGCAGCGGCTCGGTGACCTTCGCGAGCTCGGCGCCGGTCAGCACGCAGGCAACGCCGTCGACCTCCAGCGCCTCGGCCGGGTCGATGGAGACGATCCGGGCGTGCGCGTGCGGGCTGGTGACCAGGCCGACGTGCAGGGTGCCGGGCGGCGTGATGTCCGCGACATACCGGCCCCGCCCGGTCACGAACCGGCGGTCCTCGCGGATCCGGGTGGGCCGGGAAGCCCAGCGCGGGCGGGCGTCACTGGCCGGCATCTGGGGGTCCCGCCAAGGAGCAGTACTGCAGCGCGGCCAGCTCCACGGCCTCGCGGATCTGCACGTACCCGGTGCACCGGCAGATGTTCCCGCCCAGGGCGTCGTCGATGTCATCGCGGGTCGGCGCGGGGTTCGCCGCGAGCAGGGCGTGTACGGCGAGCACCATGCCCGGCGTGCAGTAGCCGCACTGTAAGGCGTGGGCCTGGCAGAAGGCTTCCTGGACTGGGCTGAGCCCGCCGGGTTGGCCCACTCCTTCGATAGTGGTGACATTGTGTCCGTCGGCCTGCGCGGCGAGGATGATGCAGGATCGCACCGGCTCCCCGTCCAGCAGGACGGTGCAGCAGCCGCAGACCCCGTGCTCGCAGCCGAGGTGGGTCCCGGTCAGGTTCAGGTCATCGCGGAGCAGGTCGGCGAGGCTGGTCCGGCCAGCCGTCTCGCACACGCGGAGCCGGCCATTGACGACGACCTCGATCCGGTGCCTGGTTCCCACTGACCGAAGGTACCTCTGCGGGCGTCCGCGACCAATAGGGCATCTTGCTTGTTCCGGGCAAACCCTCAGGTCATCTTGCCCTGATTTGAAGCTGGTTTAGCGGGCATGGCCAGCGGAGATATCGTGAAGATTATTGGATCTTTCCAGATCCTTTCAGGCATGAAACGTCTTAAAATATACGGATTGCGGTACCGCAGGGGGGGTTGCGATGGTCACGGCCAGGCCGCGACCGGAGGAACCGCGGGAGAGCGACCCGCGTAGCCTCGAGCTCACCTGCATGTCCAACCTGCTGTCTACGAGCCAGGAGCGGGTGTACTTCAAGGACAGGCTGAGCCGGTTTTTGCTGGTCAGCGAGGGCTGGATCGCCGCGTATACCCCGGGCCGCAGCGCAGACGAACTGGTCGGGAAGTCGGACTTCGACGTCTTCAGCGAGCAGCATGCCTCGGCCGCCTTCGAGGACGAGCAGGAAATCATCCGCACCGGTGAGCCGCTCGTCGGCAAGGTGGAGCTGGAGACCTACAGCCACAGCCCGGATGCGTGGGTTTCGTCGACAAAGATGGCACTTCGTGATGACTCCGGCGAAATCATCGGGACGTTCGGGATCTCGCGTGACGTCACGGCCCAGGTCCGGGCCGAGCAGGCCCTGCTCGACCAGGCTCAGCAGCTGAGCGCGCAGAACGAGCGGCTGCGCGAGCTTGACGGGATGAAAGACGAATTCATCGGCCTGGTCTCGCACGAGCTCCGGACGCCGCTGACGTCGATTATCGGGTACGTGAGGCTGCTCAGGGACGAGCGCACCAGCGAGGTCAACGCCGACCAGTACGCGGAGGTCATCCAGCGGAACTCGCAGCGCCTGCTGCGCCTGGTCGAGGATCTGCTGTTTCTGTCCCAGACGCATTCGGGAACCATGCACGTCGACCTCCGCAGCGCGGATCTCGCCGAGATCGCCGAGAGCGCGGTCGAGGAGATGCGCCCGGAAGCCGAGCGGAAGCACATTGCCCTGGTGTTCTCGGCGGCCTGCACACTCCGCCTGCCCGTCGACGCGGCGCGCATGGCCCAGCTGCTCGGCAACCTGATCTCGAACGCCGTGAAGTTCACTCCGGACGGCGGGAAGGTTGAGGTCAAGGTCGGGACCGATGGAGAGAAGGCCGTGCTCGAGGTCGCGGACACCGGCGTCGGCATCCCGGCCGCCGACCGGGACCGGATCTTCGACCGGTTCTTCCGGTCGGCGATTGCGACCCAGCAGGTGATTCCCGGCACCGGTCTCGGCCTGACGATCGCCAAGAACATCGTCGCGGCGCACCACGGCACGATCACGGTCGACAGCGACGAGGGCCGCGGAAGCACGTTCCGGATCTTGCTTCCGCTCCGGCAGGTACCCACCGCCGCCGGCCAGGAGCTCGCCGCCGGCCGGGCACACAGAGGGTGACCGGCGCCGGCTACGAGGTGGACCGGAGGCGGCGGGAGACCTCCCAGAAACCTACGAGCGCGACGATGCCAGCGACGCCGATAAGCAGCGTCTGCCAGAGATGGCTGCTCGGCAGTGCCAGCGCGTAGAAGCGGCGCACCGCGGTCACCGGGAACAGCGCGACGAACCCGGCCACCATGACGCCGACCAGCACGAGCCTGCGCCAGGTCAGCGGCATTGCCAGCAGCACCAGCACGCCCAGGCTGAGCATGAGCGCGACCAGGGTCGCCGCGGTGCGCTGCTGCACCAGGGGCAGGGCGTCGGTCCGGGCGAGGGCGTACGCCGCGAACGTCGCCGCCGCGACCAGGCAGCCAGCCGGAATCGCGAAACGCAGCACCCGGCCGACGAAGCCGGGCAGGTAGCGGCGGCGGTTGGGCGCGAGCGCCAGGAAGAACGACGGGATGCCGATCGCGAGGCTGTCGATGATCGTGAGGTGCCGTGGCAGGAACGGGTACGGCAGCAGAGCCACGCCGACGGCGACCGCGAGCAGGGTGGCCCACACGGTCTTGGTGACGAAGAGGTTGGCCACGCGCTCGATGTTGGCCGTCACCCGCCTGCCCTCGGCGACGACGCCCGGCAGCGCGGCGAACCGGCCATCGAGCAGCACCAGCTCCGCGACCGCCTTGGTCGCCGCCGCGCCGCTGCCCATCGCGATGCCGAGATCGGCCAGCTTGAGCGCAAGCACGTCGTTGACTCCGTCGCCGGTCATCGCCACGGTGTGCCCGCGCGCCTGCAGGGCCGTGACCATCTCCTGTTTCTGGTGCGGGGTGACCCGGCCGAAGACCGAGTGCTCCTCCAGCAGCCGGCCGAGCTCGCCGGGGTCATCCGGCAGCTGCCGGGCGTCGACCGGGTCACCGGCATCGGGCAGGCCGGCCGCCTTCGCGACCGCGCTGACCGTGAGCGGGCTGTCCCCGGAGATCACCTTCATCGCCACGCCCTGCGAGGCGAAGTACCTGATCGCGTCGCTGGCGTCCGGCCGCAGCCGCTCGGCCAGCAGGATGAACGCCACCGGCCGCAGGTCCGCCGGCAGCGACTCGCCGTCCAGCGGCCGCCCGGTGCGGGCGAGCGCGAGCACCCGCCGGCCGCCAGCGGCCAGGTCCGCGGCCTGGGACAGCAGCGCCCGCTGGCTGGCGGGCAGCATCATCTCTGGCGCACCAAGCACCCAGGTGCCGTGCCCGGCGAAGCTCGCGGCGCTCCACTTGCGCGCCGCGGAGAACGGCACGGCGGCCTGTCGCGCCCACCCGTCCGCGGGTGGATATGCCTGCCCGATCGCGGCGAGCGTCGCGTTCCGGTTCTCGTCGTTTGCGAGCGCCCCGAGCGCGGCCTCGGCCGGAGCCTGGCCGTCGAGCGAGATCAGGCTGTCGAACGCGATCGTGCCGTCGGTGAGGGTGCCGGTCTTGTCCAGGCACACCACATCCACCCTGGCCAGCCCCTCGACCGCGGGAAGCTGCTGCACCAGGACCCGGCGCCGGGCGAGCGTGACCGCGGCGACGCCAAAGGCGACGCTGGTCAGCAGCACCAGGCCCTGCGGAACCATGCCGACCAGCGCGGCGACCGTTCCGGTCAGCGCCTGCTTCGTGGTCTGCCCGGCGTGCAGCTGGCTGATCATCGTCAGCACCGCCACCGGCACGATCGCCCAGGTGACGTACCGCAAGATGCGGTTGATGCCGTCGATGAGCTCCGAGCGCACCACCGTGAAACGCCGCGCCTCCGCGGCGAGCTTGCGGGCGTACGCCTCGTCGCCCACCGCCATGGCCTGGTAGCCGCCCGACCCGGCCGCCACGAAGCTGCCGGACAGCAGGCGGTCGCCGGCCTGCTTGGCCACCGGCTCCTGCTCACCGGTCAGCAGCGACTCATCGGCCTGCAGGCTTTCGCTCTCGCGCACCAAGCCGTCGGCCACGAGCTGGTCACCGGCCCGAAGGTCGATGAGGTCACCGACCACGAGGCTGGCGATGTCGATGTCCTGCGTCGCGCCATCCCTGATCACGCGGACCCGCGGCGCGCTGAGCACCGCGAGCCGGTCCAGCGTCCGCTTGGCGCGCAGTTCCTGGGCGATGCCGATGACCGCGTTGCTGACCAGCACGATGCCGAACAGGGCATCCTGCGGGTCGCCCAGGGCAAGGATCACGGCCAGCAGGACGCCAAGGATCAGGTTGAACCTGGTGAAGATGTTCGCGCGGAGGATCTCGGCCACCGAGCGGCTGGTGCGGTCCGGGCCCGAGCTGCCGAGCCCGCGCGAGCGCCGTTCGGCAACCTCGGCGCTGGACAGGCCCGCGGGCGGCGTCTGCGTCGCGGGCGCAGCCAGCACCGGCGGTCCCGCAGCACCCCCATCTGCCATGCCTTGCGGCGTACCCGAGCCAGAACGTCCGGAAGCCTCTGCCCGCTAAGCTCACCGATCATGCGCCTGCTCGTGCTGGGCGGCACTGCCTTCGTGGGCCGGGCCATCGTCGAAGATGCGGTGCGAACCGGTGCCGAGGTGACCCTGTTCGGCCGGGGCAAGACCGGCACGGGCCTGTTCCCCGGGCTCGGCCGGCTGACGGGCGACCGCGACTCCGGCGACTACGCGGCGCTGCGCGACGGCAGCTGGGACGCGGTCGTGGATGTCAGCGGCTACGTTCCCCGGCACGTCGGCCAGGCGATGGACGCGCTCGGCGACCGGGTCGGACGGTACCTGTTCATCTCCAGCCACGCGGTGTACCGGCGCGAGGGGGTGGAGCCGGGTTCGGCCGAGGAGGCTCCGCGCCGCCCGCCCCGGCGGGACACCGAGATCCTCGACGAGGAAACCTACGGCCCGCTGAAAGTCGCCTGCGAGGACGACGTGGCCGCCAGGTACGGCTCCCGGGCGACGATCGTGCGGCCGGGGAAGGTAGCCGGGCCGCACGACTGGCAGCCCGGGCTCACGTACTGGGCCCGGCGGGCAGCTAGCGGCGGCCGGGTCGCCGTGCCCGGCGACCCCGAGCAGCCGGTGCAGGTCATCGACGTCCGCGACCTGGCCCGCTTGGTGGTGCGGCTGGTCGCCGACGATCGCCCCGGCGCGTTCCAGGCGGTCGGCCCGGCCGAGCCGGTCACGCTGGGCGGGCTCATCGAGACCTGCGCCCGGGCGGCGGGTACGCATGTCGAGATCGTGCACGTGATGCCCGCCGGCCAGGCCCCGCCCATGTTCCCGCTGATCCGGACCAACTGGGCGTCACAGCAGCGCAGCGCCGCCAAGGCCCGGGCCGCGGGCATGCCAGCGACGCCGCTGGAGGTGACCGCGGCCGACACCCTCGCGTGGGACCGCGAGCGCGGCGAGCCGCCCCTTGCCAGGGGGTACACGCCCGAAGAGGAAGCGGCCGTGCTCGCGCAGCACGACCGCCGGCGCCGGAGCGGCTGACTTCTGCCGGCACATCCCGGAGCGCATTCTCGAGATTCCGAGCGGGCGGTTCCATGGAAGGCGGCGAGCCGGAAAAGCGTTATGTAGCTGAGGGACTGTGCCGTCATCATGATGTGCGTGTCCCGTGCGCTGCCATGGAGACTTCTGTTTTGACCTCACCGCTTGCCGAGCTGCAATCACGCCTGCCCGGGCTCAAGATCTCATATCCGGCCGCTCTGCCGATCAGCCAGCGGAAGGACGAGATCGCCGCGGCGATCCGGGACAACCAGGTGATCATCGTGGCCGGCGAGACCGGATCCGGGAAGACCACCCAGCTTCCCAAGATCTGCCTAGAGATCGGCCGCGGCGTCGCCGGCCAGATCGGCCACACCCAGCCTCGCCGGATCGCGGCCCGCACGGTGGCCGAGCGGATCGCCGAGGAACTCGGCACCGAGGTTGGCACGGTGGTCGGCTACAAGGTGCGGTTCACCGACAAGTCCAGCGACAGCACGCTCATCAAGGTGATGACCGACGGGATCCTGCTGGCCGAGATGCAGCGGGACCGGCGGCTGCAACGGTACGACACGCTGATCATCGACGAGGCGCACGAGCGCAGCCTGAACATCGACTTCATCCTCGGCTACCTGAAGCGGCTGCTGCGCACCCGGCCCGACCTCAAGGTGATCATCACCTCGGCCACGATCGACACGGAGCGGTTTTCTAAGCACTTCTGGGATGCGCCGGTGATCGAGGTGTCGGGGCGCACCTACCCGGTCGAGGTGCGGTACCGGCCGCTCGCCGACCCGGACCGGCCCCGGGACGAGCCGAAAGACCAGTCGCAGGGCATCGTCGACGCAATCCGCGAACTCCGGGCCGAGGGCCCCGGCGACGTCCTGGTGTTCCTCAGCGGCGAGCGGGAGATCAGGGACGCCGCCGACGCGCTCGCCGACCAGCCGGGCCTGACCGACCTCGAGGTGCTGCCGCTCTACGCGCGGCTGTCAGCCGCCGAGCAGCACCGGGTGTTCCAGCCGCATCGCCGGACGCGTGTGGTGCTGGCCACCAACGTCGCCGAGACCTCGCTCACCGTGCCCGGCATCAGGTACGTGGTCGACCCGGGCACCGCACGGATCTCCCGTTACAGCCAGCGGACCAAGGTCCAGCGGCTGCCGATCGAGCGGATCTCCCGCGCCTCGGCGGACCAGCGCAAGGGCCGATGCGGCCGGACGTCCGACGGCATCTGCATCCGCCTGTACAGCGAGGAGGACTTCGAGTCGCGGCCGGAGTTCACCGAGCCCGAGATCCTGCGCACCAACCTGGCCTCGGTGATCCTGCAGGCGGCAGCGCTCAACCTCGGCGACATCGCCGACTTCCCGTTCGTCGACCCGCCGGACTCCCGCAACATCGCCGACGGCGTGCGGCTGCTGGAAGAACTGGGCGCGGTGGCGCCGCGCCGCGCCGACCGCCACGGGACCCAGCTCACCGGCGTGGGCCGCAAGCTGGCCTGGCTGCCTACCGACCCACGACTCGGCCGGATGATCCTGGAGGCCAGCCACAATGGGTGCGTCCGCGAGGTGCTGATCATCACGGCCGCGCTGTCCATCCAGGACCCCCGGGAACGGCCAGCCGACGCCCGCGAGGCCGCCGACGCCATGCACAAGCGCTTCGCCGAGCCGGGTTCCGACTTCCTCGCCCTGCTCAACCTGTGGGCCTACGTGAGCGACCAGCAGCGTGAGCTGTCCGGCTCGGCGTTCCGCCGGATGTGCCGCCGTGAATACCTGCACTACCTGCGGATCCGCGAGTGGCAGGACGTGCAGGGGCAACTGCGCCAGGCTGCCAAGGAGGTGGGCATCACCGCCGGTCCCGACCATGGCACCGAGCACGGAGCCGGACGCGGGCAGGACTCCTCCAACCGGGTGCACATGTCGCTGCTGGCGGGGCTGCTGTCGCACATCGGGATGAAGGACGAACGCGGCTCCGGGGAGAAGCGGCGCGGGCCCGCCGAGTTCGCCGGGGCGCGGGGTGCCAGGTTCGCGATCTTCCCTGACTCCGTGCTGGCCAGGAAACCGCCGCAGTGGGTGGTCGCGGCCGAGCTGATCGAAACGTCCCGGCTGTGGGCGCGGACCGCGGCACGCATTGAGCCCGAATGGGCCGAGCCGCTGGCCCCGCACCTGGTCAGGCGCAGCTACAGCGAGCCGCACTGGGATGCCAAACGGGGCGCGGCGATGGCGCTGGAGAAGGTGACCCTGTACGGCCTGCCGATTGTCGCGGACCGGAAGGTGAACTACGCCAAAGCGGACCCGGCGGCCGCCCGCGAGATGTTCATCACCGGCGCGCTCGTCGAGGGCGACTGGCGAACCCACCACAAGTTCTTCGAGCGTAACCAGCGGCTGCTGGAAGAGGCGGCCGACCTGGAGGACCGGGCCAGACGGCGCGGCATCGTCGCCGACGACGCGGCGCTTTTCGACTTCTACGACCGGCGGATACCCAAGGACGTAACGTCCGCCAGGCACTTCGACGCGTGGTGGAAGAAGGAACGTGCGCAGACCCCAGACCTGCTGACGCTCACGCCAGCCGACCTGACCGGCCCGGCGGCCGATGAGGTGACGGAGGCCGACTACCCCGCCCGGTGGGGCGAGCTCCCGCTGTCGTACGCGTTCGAGCCCGGTACACCGGATGACGGCGTGACCGCGGACATCCCGCTGTCCCAGCTCGGCCGCGTGAACGGCGACGAACTGGGCTGGCAGGTTCCGGGCCGGCGCGAGGAGCTGGTGACCGAGCTGATCCGGTCGATGCCGAAGGACCTGCGGCGGCTGTTCGTGCCCGCGCCGGACACCGCGAGGGCCGTGGCCCCCCGGCTGGGCGAGCCACACGGGGACCTGCTGGACGCGCTGGCCCGGGAGCTGACTCGCTTCGGCGGAGTCCCGGTGACCCGGGCCGTGTTCGATGAGTCGCGGCTGCCCGCTCACCTGAGGATGACGTTCCGGGTGATGGACGGTGATCGCGAGCTGGCCAGAGGCAAGGACCTCGACGCGCTGCGCGAGCAGCTGCGGCCCCGGCTGCAGGCGAAGCTCACCGCCGCTGCGGGAGACCTCACCCGCACCGGCCTGAAGGACTGGACGATCGGCACCCTGCCCCGCGTGTTCACCCGCGACAGGGTCACGGCCTACCCGGCACTCGTGGACACCGGCGGCGCGGCGGACGTGCGCCTGTTCCCGACCGAGGCCGAAGCCAGCGCCGCGATGGCCGGCGGCACCCGCCGGCTGCTCCTGCTGCAGGTGCCCTCGGGCTTGCGCTCCATCGCCGACCGGCTGCCGACACAGCGGAAGCTGGCCATGAGCGTCAGCCCGTACCCGAGCATCGGCGCGCTGCTCGACGACTGCGTGGCGGCAGCGGCCGACCAGGTGATCGCGGATGCGGGCGGGCCGCCCTGGGACGCCGACGGGTTCGCGCGCCTGGTCGCCGAGGCCCGTTCGGCCCTGCCGCTGGCGACGGGGCGTTGCGTAGATGCCGCAGGCGCGACTCTCGAGGCTGCGCACGACGCCGAGCGGCGGCTGCGGGCCACCCCCAGCCCGCCGCTGGCCGCGGCGTTCGACGACGCGCGCGCTGAGTTCGCCGGGCTGATCTACTCCGGGTTCGTCAGCCAGACCGGGCTGCGGCGGCTGCCCGACCTGGCCCGCTACCTGCGCGCGATCAGCCGCAGGCTGGACACGGTGGCCGAGGACCCCGCCCGCGACGCCGGCCGGATGGCGACCATGCAGCGGGTCACCGACGCGTTCCGGCAAACCGTCGGGGAGCTCCCGGCCTGGCGGCGGTCCGGCGCCGACGTCCAGGCGGTGCGCTGGATGATCGAGGAACTACGGGTCAGCCTGTTCGCGCAGGTGCTGGGCACGTCCGGCCCGGTGTCGGAGAAGCGGATCGTCACCGCGCTGGCCGGCCTCTCCGCGCCCCGCTAGCGCCCGGTCCAGCAGCTGATCTCCATGCCATCTTCGACCGGGAACGCGACGGTGACGTACCCATTGGCCGGATCGCGGATGTAGGCCAGGTAGTCGGCCATGGCGGGGCCGTTGGTGTCATCGGCGGCCACCAGCGCGCCGGGCGCGAGCTTCGGCTCCAGCAGCCGAAGGACCGGGAGGCACAGGTTCTTCCACCCGTCCAGCAGCACCACCCCGACCGGGGCCGGCACGTCGGCGAGCGTCTCCAGCGCGTCGCCCTCCAGGATCGTCATCGCCGCCTCGACGCCAGCCTCCCGCAGGTTCGCCCCGGCGGCTTCGACCTTCTTGCTGCTCAGTTCCGTGGTTAGGACGTGGCCGGTGCCGTTGTCGGTCACCGCGGCGGCGAGATAAATAGTGGAGATCCCGAACGAGGTGCCGAACTCCACCACGGTCTCCGGCCGGCTGGCCCGGATGACCGCGTAGAGCAGCTTGCCGGCCTCGGCAGAGATGGGGATGTAGGCGTCCTGGAGCGCGTCGGACAGTTCGGCAGCCGACGCGTCCGCCCACGACGCCAGCCCGGGCGGCGGCGCGGGCATCTGGTCGTCCTCCTGAGCGGCGGTCGCGGCGAACAGCCGGTCGAGCACGGCCTCGAGCGGCGCGGATGCAAGAGTGTTCGTCATGCCATAAACTCTAGACGCAACGTTGCGTCTAGGCAAGAGCTAGAGGCCAGTATTCTGCCGCCATGGACACCGCGACGCGCCACCACGGCAACAGGCACGGCCGGAGCGAGGCGGCCCGGGTAGCCGTGCTCGAGGCAGCGGACGACCTGCTGGTCGAGCGCGGCTTCGCGGGGGTGACGATCGAGGGCATCGCGGCCAGGGCCGGGGTCGCCAAACAGACTATCTATCGCTGGTGGACTTCGAAGACCGCCATCCTGTTCGATGCGCTGCTCACTGACGCGGCTGAGCATTTCACCCCGCCCGACCACGGAGACCTCCGCAGCGACCTTCGTGACCATCTCCGCCAGATCGCCACGTTCCTGACCGCTACCGACGCGGGCGTCGTCTGCCGCGCGCTCGCGGGGCAGGCGCAGCACGACCCGGAGGTCGCGGCCCGGTTCCAGTCCGAGTTCGTCGCGCCGCAGCGCGAGCGCGACCGGGAGCCGTTCCTGCGCGCGCGACGCCGCGGCGAACTGAGCCAGGGCGAGGACATCGACCTCGCGACCGATGAGCTTGTCGGACCCATCTATTACCGGGTGCTGGTCACCGGGCAAGCCGTCCCGTCCCAGTTCACCGACGCCCTCGTGGACCGCTATCTGGTACAGGCCCGGGGCGCCCTGTCGTAGCGGCCAGCGGGCAGCGGCCCGGGCCTTGCCCGCCGTGTGCCCGCGGGTTAGCGTTTGCCCAGGTACGGAACGGCCCAAAGGGGGCGCGGCTGTGCGAACGTGGGGGCCTTCCGGCGCAGGCGCGGCGCTGCGCCGCGCGCAGGCCGTCTCTCGCCTGGCCCGGCGGACCGGATGCGGTGTGGATGAAGCCGCAGAATTGCTCGACGGGCAGCTGACCCGGCGGGCGTTTCTCGGCGTTGCCGGTGCCGGCGTCCTGGCCGGAACGGCCGCGGCGCCCCGTCTGGCGGGATCCGCCAGCAGCGACCCGGCCAAGCCGCGCGTTGTCATTGTCGGCTCGGGTATCGCCGGGCTGGGCTGCGCTTACCGGCTCTGGGCCAGGCACGGCATCAGACCGGAGGTCTTTGAGTACAACACGGTGCCGGGCGGCCGGATCAGGACACTGCGCGGGCATTTTGAAGACGGCCAGATCGTCGAGAAGCATGCCGAGTTCATCAACCCTGAGCACACGGCCACGCTGGCGCTGGCGAGAAGCTTTGGCCTGACGCTCGACAACACTGACAAGTACCCGCCGGGGACGCATCCTGGCCGGGAAACGATGCGCTTTCACGGGAAACGGTGGCCGCAGTCCGCGCTCGATCGCGACTGGCACGAGTGGGGGTGGAAGCTCTTTCATCATGCGGCCTTTGTGACCGCACCCTGGCCGCAGGAGTTCAACAACAACAACGCGGGTGGCCGCCGGTTTGACCACATGTCGGTGACGGAGTGGATAGACGCCTACATCCCCGGGGGCGTGAAATCTGACTTCGGATCCGTGTGCATAGCCGCGGTGCTTGACGAGTACGGTGGCCCGGCGGACGAAATGTCAGCGCTTAATCTGGTCTATCTCCTGGGCCAGGACTCGAGCACCGCCAGCGGTGCCCAGCCTCATCCCGAACCGGAACTGGGCGGCGCGGACGAGAAGTGGCACATTCACGGCGGCAATGACCAGTTGATCACGGGCCTGCTGGAGCGTCTGCCGCGCGGAGTTCTCCACCTCGGAGAACGGCTTGTGGCCATCCGCCCGCGCGCAGGCGGCGGGTACCGCTGCAGCTTCCAGCGCGCGGGCACGACCCGGGACGTGACAGCCGATCATGTCGTGCTGGCCATTCCCTTCACACTGCTCCGGTCGGTGGACTTGAGCCGGGTCCCCATCGGGCCGCGGCACGTGAAGGCCATCAACACTGAGCCGCTGGGAAGCAACTCAAAATTCTTCCTGCAGTTCTCCTCGCGCGTGTGGAACGCGGAAGGCGTGACCGGGAATTGCTACGACGACGGCGTCGTCCAAGGCGGGTGGGATGCAACGAACTACCAGCCGGGGAAAGCGGGCATCCTCGTCGCGCTCCCGGGCGGCGTGAGCGGGCTGGAGTGGGGACGGCGTTATGACCTGAGCACCCATGACGGCAGACCTCCCGACAAAATGGTCAAGGCTTTCCTCGGCGGCTTTGACATGCTGTTCCCGCACGTCTCCCGGGCCTTCAATGGCCGCTCATACTTCGTCTGGTCGCCGGGTGACCCGCACATCCTCGGCGCCTACTCGTACCTCGCCGTCGGCCAGTACACGGCGTTCAACGGCATCCAGGGCAGACGAGAGGGCAACCTGCACTTCGCCGGCGAGCAGACATCGCCGAACTACCAGGGCTACATCGAGGGAGCACTGCGCAGCGGATACCGCTGCGCAGCCGAAGTAACTAAAGGTTAGACCACGCGCAGATCGTGAGATAGCACCGTGTAGCACTCGGTGCTACACTAGCACTATGAGTTCGCAGCAAGAGATCACTCAGCGTGACCTGCGTAACAGGTCACGGGAGATCATGGACGCTGTCGAGCGCGGGGAGTCATTCACTGTCACCAGAGACGGTCACCGGATCGGGGAGCTGATCCCGCTGCGGCAGCCGCGCCGGTTCGTCACCCGGCAGGAGTTCGCCGCGATGTCGCGCAACAGCCCGGCCGTTGACCTCGAGGCGTTCCGTGCCGATCAGGAGGCAACCGCTGACCAGGACAACCGCGGCGCGTATGAGCGGTGACCGCGCGGCCCGGGGGATGCTGGACACGAACATCCTGATCCTGCGCCGCTGGATCGACCCCGCCGATCTGCCGGAAGAGATGGCGATCAGCGCGATCACCCTTGCCGAGCTGTCCGCCGGGCCACATGAGGTCCCCGGCAATGACGAGCAAGACGCCTACGCCGAGCGCGCCCGCCGTCTGGAGATCCTGCAGCGAGCCGAGAGCGAGTTTGACGCGGTCCCGTTCGACGCCGAGGCCGCCCGCGTCTACGGCCGGGTTGCGGCCGCGGTCATCGCCTCTGGACGTAAGCCCCGGAGGCGGATAGCCGACCTGATGATCGCCGCCACCGCCATAGCCCAGGGCCTGCCGCTATACACCACTAACCCCGACGACTTCGTCGGCCTGGAGACCCTCACCACGATCATCGCGGTTCCTCGGCCAGCGGCGGCGAATTAGTCCCTGATCCCCCAGCCGGTAGCGGCGGCCCAGGCCTCCGCCTGGTCGAGAATGGCGAGGATCACGTCGGACTTGGCCTCGGTGTAGGCGGCACGATCATTGCCCCAGACCCTGGCCGCCTCGCGTTTGGCCGCCGCATAGGCTTCCCGTGCGTCGGGGCTGAACCGCAGGTAGTCGCGGAACAGCAGGTGCACCCGTTCCCACGAGCTTCGCTGCTGGCAGACGTGCAGGTGCACATCCCTGGGCTGTCCGGGCGGCGGCTGGAAATACCGGTGCTCGTCGTCGCGGAGCCGGAACTGGAGTCCCGCCGCCTCGCACGGCGGCACGTAGCGGTCCTCGTCGCTCAGGTCCGCGACGCTGACCTGGATGTCCACGACAGGCTTGGCCGCCAGGCCCGGTACCGAGGTCGAGCCGACGTGCTCGATCCGGAGGGCGACCGGGCCGAGCAACTCTGCCAGGCGCCCGCGCCAGGCCCCGAACCTCTCCGGCCAGCCTTGGTCGTAGGCAACGACCTCGACCGGCTGACGCTCTCGCGGCTTCGATCGCTAGTTGTACTCGAACCCGGGCCACATCAACGGCGTCGCGCGGCCGGCCAGTTCTCTGCGCTCGGCCAGCGGCAACTCGTGCGGCTTGAGACCTCTAGGCTCGGCCACCAGGGCGTACAGCTGGATCAGCGTGACCCTCGGCCCCTCGCGCTGCCGGATCTCCTGCCAGAGCGCGAACGGATCGCCGCTGGCCGCCTCGTGGCGATCGTCCGGGTGCACTCGCTCCGGGCCGGCGCAGTCGTCTGCTGGCACAGGCGCCATTCTCCTCTGGTGTCCGAGGGGGAATGCGCCCAAACCGATGCGTGCCTGCTCGTAAGTTCCCAGTTGGGGACAGGCGATGGCGGTGTAGTTGCCGTTTCCAGGGCGTCGTCAAGTCTTGCGGGTTGTGCGGTGGTCCCAGCTGGCCCGTCTGGGACCGTTCCGCTGTGGGAAGCTTACGTCGATGTGCGGGGCGGCCTCTTTGACATCTGAGGCGAACCCCCACAGCCGGTCGGAAGCATCGACCAGAAGACGCCGCCGCGCGGTGGACTCGATGACGCCAACCCCGTCCCATCGGCGGCGCATACGCTGCAGATCCGTGAGCGAGATCTCGCCGTTGCGGAACATCGACCGCCAGCGCAGCGAATCCGCGGTGAGGTCGAGCCGCCAGGCCAGGGAGGCCTGCCTGATTCCGTCGTAGAGGGCACAGCACATGCCCAGCACGTCGAAGGCCTCGGTTCCGAGAAGTGCTGCCGACCGTAACCCCTCGGCGGGAAGCAAAGCGAAGAGCCCGAACACCAGGAACACAACCGCACGCGGTATCAGGGATCTGCGCTTCGGGCCTTCGCGTCCCTGATAGGTAGCTCTCACCGGCTGGTCAGAGGGTGGCTCCATCCACCGCACCTCCTCGGCTACGCGCCGGTAGCCGAGGGCAATCTTAGCCTCCGGGCCAGACGGCGGAACCCAAGCGGTCTGAACGACGGGGCATCGATGCATGCTGGCGACGTGGCCAGGGCCGTACCTGCGCCGCTGCTAGCAGCTCGTTGCCACCAAGCGCGGGCTTTCTTCGGCGCAGCAGCGATCGGGGGCCAGCTCGGCTTACCGCCAGGGGAATCTATCCAAATAGTGATAATAGTATCTCTTTCCTAAAATATCGGATTGATCATGGGCCATCGCGATTAACATCAGCGGGCATAGGGGCACCGGGGGCGGTTGCCGATGGGCACCGGGGGCGGCTGCCGACAGTAAACGCGCACGTGGGGGCGCCATGTCATCGCTGCAGGCAAACATCATTACTCGACCACCCGCCGAGATCTATGGCCGTCCCACTGGATACGGGTTCGCCGGTCTCGGGGTGAACACGGCCATCGGAAACTTCACTCTGACGTCCACCGACCTGTTATTCCCCAGCGGGCTGCTCGGCTTATGTGACTGGGCGCGGACCTACAACTCGCTGAGCGAGACTGAGGGCGCGCTAGGGAATGGCTGGACAACGGCGTTCAGCGCCCGGCTGGTGCCGTCGGCCGCACAAGGGCTGCTGCACCACACGGCCGGCCCGGTCACGTTCTACGATGACGACGGCCGGGTGCTGACCTTCACCCCGGGCGCGGACGAGACCTTCGTCACGCCGCCGGACCTAGACGGAAGCCTGGCCCGTAATCCCGACGGCAGCTTCACGCTTGCCTTCAGCAACGGGCAGCAGTGGGACTTCGACTCCACAGGCCGGCTGACCAGCCGGGCGGCGGAGGGGCAGCAGGTTGCGCTGACCTACGACTCGGCCGGCCGGCTCACGCAGGCAACCCATTCGTCAGGTCGCCAACTCGCATTGACATACGATTCGGCAGGGCGGCTGGCCAGCGTGACGGCGAACGACGGACGTACCGTGTCCTACGGCTACACAGCCGACGGCGCCCTGCAGGCGGTCACCAGCCCGGCAGGGGGCCAGGCCACGTTCGAGACCACGGGCGGGCGGCTGTCGCGCGTCATCGACGCAGACGGCTGCCAGGTGGTGGCAAACACCTTTGACAGCAGCGGGCGGGTGGCCACGCAGGCGCTGCCAGGCGGCGGCACGGCGGACTTCGCCTACGACGGTGCCAATGGCGTGACCACGGTTACCTACGGTCCCGACGGGGGGACGGTGACCGTGCAGGCGGACTCGGCCGGGCGGATGACAAAGGTGACCGACTCGGCTGGCAACGCCGCCACGTTCGGCTACGACGCGAACGGCCGACTGGCGTCGGCGACCACGCCAAGCGGAACCCAGATCTCCCAGACGCACGACACGGCCGGCAATCTTCTGTCCAGCACACTCGCGGGCGACACCTGGAGCTGGACCTTCGACGATGCCAACCGGGTCACGACGGCGACCGGCCCGGCGGGGGACGTGACGAGCTACAGCTACGCCGACGACAGCCACCTGCCCGCGCAGATCGTCGGCCCTGACGGCGGGGTCACCAGCTTCGTGGCCGTCAACGGGCTGATCACGCAGCAGACCGATCCGGACGGCAACTCCTTCATCTTCGGCTACGACACCGCGGGAAACCTCGTGTCCATAACGGACCCGCTCGGGGAAGTAATACTCAACGAGTACGACCAGGCAGGCAATCTCATCCAGACGACCCTGCCCAGCGGCGCGACGACCAGCTTCGCGTACGGCGCGGACGGTCTGCTCACCAGCCAGACCGATCCCACCGGAGCGACCACCAGCTTCCGGTGCTCGGCAGCCGGGCGGCTGCTGGCAAGTACGGACCCCACCGGGGCGCAGACCAGCTACGGCTACAACGCGGCCGGGATACTCACCAGCGTCACCGACCCGCTCGGAAACACCACCGCCTACTCGTCCGATCCCTTCGGGAATCCGGCGACGGTCACTAGCCCGGACGGCGAGGTCACCCACTACGCCTACAACGCCCTCGGGCAGCTAACCTCCGTCACCACTCCCGCGGGGATCGTCACCAGCTTCACCTACGATCCCGACGGGAACTCGATCACCCGCCAAGGACCTGCGGGTACCACCAGCGGAAGCTACGACGGGCGCGGAAATCTGCTCTCCGCGACCGATGCCGCCGGCGGCACCATGCGGTATGCCTACGACGCCGCCGCACGCCTGACATCTGCGATTGGGCCGGACGGCGGGAAATGGGGCTACGGCTACGACGCGGCCGGGAACCTGGTGACAACCACAGATCCGGTCGGCGGCGTGACCAGGCGGCTTTATACGCCTGCCGGCCGGCTGGCCGCGGTCATCGACCCGCTCGGCCGCCGGACGAGCTATGCCTATGACGCCCGGGGCCAGCTGACGACGATCACGGACCCGGAGGGCGGTATTACTGCGTATGACGACGACGCAGACGGCTACCGGATCTCCGCCACGACACCGGCGGGTCTGACGACCAGTTACCGTTACGATCCGGCCGGCCGGGTGATCGCCAGCACTGACCCGCGTGGCTGGATCACCCGCCGTGTCTACAACGCGCGCGGTCAGCAGACCCTGCTGATCGCGCCCGGCGGCTCAATCACCGGCTACCGCTACGACGCCGACGGCCACCTCACCGAGATCACCGACCCCAAGGGCGGTACCACCGAGTTCGTCTACGACAGCGCCGGCCGCCTGTCCCAGGTCACCGACGCGAAGGGCGCCACCACCCGGTACGGATACGACGCCGAAGGGCGGCTGACATCGATCACCGATCCGCTGGGCCGCACCACTCAGCGCGCCTACGACACCGCTGGGAACCTGGTCACCGTCACCGACCCGTCCGGCCACGCCGTGCACATGGAATACGACAAGGACGGCAGGCTCATCCAGAAGACCGCTGAGAACGCCATCGACGTCACCTTCAGCTACGACGCCGCCGGACGGCGAATCAGCATGACCGACGCCACTGGGACCACCCACTACGCTTACGACGCCGCGGGCCGTCTGGTCACCGTGACCAGCCCGGATGGCACCGCGATTACGGCCGGGTACGACGCTGCGGGGCAGCGGACCTCACTGACCTACCCAGACGGGCTGCAGGTCACCTTCGGCTACGACCTCAACGGGCGGTTGATCGCGCTGGCGGATTCGCGGGCCGGCGACGCCGCCTATGCGCTCGATCCAGATGGCCGGCTGCTCACCGAGCAGTTCCCCGGCCGCTACGCGCGCCGTTATCACTACGAAGGCGGGCTGCTGCGCCACTTCTCGGTGATCCGCGACGGCCGCCCGGTCAGCCGGACGTCTTTCACCCACGATCCCGACGGCCGCATCGCGAGCCAATGCGACAACCGCCGCCGCGTCGACTACGAATACGATCCGTCCAGTCAGCTCGTGCGCGTGGCGGAGCACGACGAGACCACCGCTCGGCGCGCTGATCCAGGGCCCGGGCCGCATCGAGGTCAGCACCGGGCCGACGGCGAGGCTCCGCAGGCGGAGCTGCGGCTGGCCTACGACGCGGCCGGGAATCGCACGGGCCTGCACCAGCACGGCCGTCAGACTGGTTACCGCTACGACGACGCCGACCAGCTCATCGACCTGGCCACTGACGGGCGCCACACCGAGTTCCGGTACGACTCCGCGGGCCGGCTGACCGAGGAGCATGAAGGCGACCGGCACCGCGTCATCGGCTACGACGGGTTCGGCCAGCCGGTCACCGTGATCCGGTCCGAGCCCGGACGAACCGAGCGCGCGCAGGCGACCTTCGACGGTGACGGGCAGCTGGCCGCCCTCGTTCTGACGGCCAGCCACGACCGCGACGACGTGGAGCACACAGCCACGGTCCGCTACCTGTGGGGGTCCGTCGGGCAGATCCCGCAGATCCTGGCCCAGCGCGTCGATACCGAGAGCCATGACGCCAGGCGGCACAGTGCCGAGTTCAGCTACGGCTACGGCCGGGCCTTTGCTAGCGGTGAACACGGCGCCGCGACCTTCCACCAGGACGCGTTCGGCTCGGCCGTACGGACCGAGGACACCAGTCCCTGGGCGCAGGCGAGCAGGTACGACGCATTCGGCCTGCCCCGGGATGCTGACGTCAGTACGGACGATGGCGAGAATCGCCGCGTGCCGGAGCTGCCCAAGTTCGGATATCGCGGCGAGCAAGCCCTCGGGCCGGTCATCAATCTCCGGGCTCGCGCTTACGACGCACGTGTGGGCCGCTTTACGACCCGTGACCCCGTCATCGCGCCGATGATGGCCGGTCCCGCCGTGAATCCTTATGCCTATGCGGCCAACGATCCGCTGAACGTCACCGACCCGCTCGGCACCTTCATTCTCGTTCCGGGGAGTCTGCAAGGGCCGGCCGCAGAGCGGACCGACGCGGTGCACCACGTCACCACCGCGCTGCACGCGACCACCCGGACTGTCCCCAACCCGCCCGGGACCGGGCGGACCGGATGGTGCGAGATCCACTTCCCAGGACCGGGGTTCTTCCAGAACTACGTGGAATTCGAGGTTTACTTCAATGAAAGCGACACCCAGCGGCTCGTCCATGACCTTGAGCTCGCCACCGGACTCGTCGGATCGGGGATCTCGGCCGGCGCGGGCTTTGCCGCTGTAGCCCTGCGGAAACAGATCGCGGCCATGCTGGCGGAAGCGGGGATTGCAGCAGGGGCCGACCTAATTAGCTGGCTCCTGGCGATTCTCGGCGTGCTCGCGGTTACCGCGGATGCAGCGGGTCACCTTATCAGTCACATAGACGAACGAGGCGGCCACCGAGGGGTCACCTTCACGTGGTGGCTCAGCGTCGACCTCTTGGGCATACCGTTTCCGGTGTTCCACCAATCGTCCGCGGCGTCCGGGCCACACCCCACGCCGGAGCCCGGCCCGCCGCCCCCCGGGTTCCCGCAGAGTCCGCAGCCGGCGTACCACCAATCTGCCGCTGCCGGAAACAACGTCCCCATCCCTTATGTCTGGTACCAGCCCGCGCGGCTGCCAGCCATGCTGTGCCCTCCGGTGCCGCGGATGCTGCACCCCACACCGCAGCCAGGGCCGCCGCCCCCCGGCTTCCCGAGCTCGTCCTGATTGACGGACGCAGGGCGTCGCCTGTGACCGGTGCTCACCGCCACGTGAGCGGCCTGACCAATTGATAGACGAACGCCGATCCTGCTAGTCAAGCGTCGCCGAGCACCTCGATCGCGAGGTCAAGGTGGTCCAGGTCGTCCACGTCAAGGAACTGCAGGTAGACGCGGCTGACGCCGATCTCCTTGAACCGGCCGAGGGTTGCCCTGGCGTCAGCAGGAACCCCGGCCAGGCCGTGCTCCCTGATCTCGCCGGGTTCGCGGCCGATCGCGGCCGCCCGCAAGTTGAACTCTGTCTCGTCGCGCCCGATGCAGACCGTCACCCACACCGACTTGATCAGCGAGCCGGGATCCCTGCCGATCGCCTCGCATGCCGCATCGACCCGGGCGTACTGCTCAGCCGTCGGGCCGAGCGTGGCGGCCGGCACGTTGAATTCGGCCGCGAACCTGGCGGCCAGCGCCGGGGTGCGCCGCGCGCCGTAGCCACCGATGAGGATCGGCGGATGCGGCTCCTGGACCGGCCGGAACATCACCGGGCAGTCCGCGAGGGTGTAGTACTGGCCGTCGTAGTCGAAGTTGCTGCCCCCGGGCGTGGTCCACAGGCCGTGCAGGATCTCGAGCTGCTCGGTGAACCGGTCGAACCGCTCCTTCAGGTCGGGGAACGGGATGCCGAGGGCCTGGTGCTCGCGCTCGAACCAGCCGCTGCCGATCCCGATTTCCAGCCGCCCGCCGCTCATGACGTCAACCTGCGCGGCCGCTACCGCGAGCGGCCCGGGGAGCCGGAACGTGGCCGAGCTCATCAGCGTGCCGAGACGGATGGTGCTGGTCTGCACGGCCAGCGCGCCGAGCGTGACCCACGCGTCGGTCACGGCGGG
>Ga0209333_1000083_pt1 | contig 52371 bp, 48 predicted proteins | sample BlaSpr_A8_OM2_O3_FD_187982 | JGI IMG/M metagenome (GOLD analysis project Ga0209333, IMG submission 187982) | Forest soil microbial communities from Thunder Bay, Ontario, Canada - Black Spruce, Ontario site 2_A8_OM2_O3 (SPAdes) (version 2) | ecosystem: Environmental > Terrestrial > Soil > Boreal... | reverse complement strand
CGCGCGGCCCAGCCGGTCCCGGCCATCCCGCAGCCCAGCACGAGGGGAATGAGCAGACGGCTCATCGGTGAAGACTAGCCATCCCCCGAATAAATTCCGGGTTGCCCGCCAGCTTTCCGACCCGCGGCTCCACGCGCAGATACATCAGGTAGTCGCACCGCTCGCCCGCCGCTTTCCAGCCCCACTCGAACATCTTCGTCAAATCGCCCATCGCATAATGAACCGAGGCGAAGTAAAACGCTGGAACGTAACGGGTGCGCGACATTTGTTCCAGCCGGGCCAGTTCCTGCCGCGCATCGGCCGGCCTTCCCCGCGCAGCATAGGCGCTCGCCAGGGCCGCCACTGAAGCCGGGCTATTGTTTGAAAACGCCGCCGCACGCTGGTACTCTTCGATGGCTTTGTCAAACTGTCCCTTCTGCTGATACGCCATGCCCAATGTCTGATGCGCCAGCGGCAGGCTGGGATCGATCTCCACCACGGAGCGAAACTGGTCGATCGCCTGGTCGTACTGGCGGGAGTAATAGAGGCACCAGCCGATACCTATATTGATGCTGGGGGATAGAGGCTCGAGTTGCAGCGCCTCCCGCATTTGTTGGGTGGCCTTGCCGAGATCGGCGGCGGCCATGAAATAGTGGCTGTACCAGTGGTGCGCCGTGGCGGAGTTCGGATCCAGATCCAAAGCCCGGGAAAACTCGCGGGCGGCGCCGGGCATATCCCAATCGTAGGACAGCATCACATAGGCGAGAGAGGCATGCCCATCGGCCAAGTCCGGGTCTAACTCGATGGCCTTTTGCGCGGCTGCCTTTGCCAACGGCATGGCCTTCGTCGGCAGCATGCCGTCCGTACCGAGCGACGCCAGCAGAGAGTAGGAGTCCGCCAAGCCGGCATAAGCGAGCGCATCCGTGGGGTCGGCCGCCAGCGCCTGTTGGAAGTACTGTGCGGCGCGCCGCAGTCCATCCTCGGTCCGCCGGTTCCAGAAGTACCGTCCGCGCAGATAAGCGTCCAAAGCCTCCGGTTTGGTCGGTCGCCGCTGCCGCAGCCGCTCCCGATCGCCGGCAGTAACAGTGATCCGTATCTCCGCCGCGATAGCTTCCGCGATCTCCGATTCCAGGGACAGGACGTCGTCCAGGCCGCGCTCATAGCTGTTCGCCCAATAGATCGCCCGCGTCCTTGGATCCATCAACTGAGCGTCGATCCGGACTCGGCCGTTGGCGCGCGAGATGGTTCCGGTGAGAACCCGGGTTGCGGATTGTTTTCGCAGAATAGCGGTCCAGGCGGCCGTATCTCCACGCCCGCCGGCTTCCGAGGAGAGTGAGACAACCCGCAGATTTCGCAAATTGGCGAGCCGCGTGATCAGCGCCTGGGTCATGCCGTCGGCGAAATACTCTTGCGATGCGTCCTTGTCGACGCTGCGAAAGGGAAGAACTGTTAGCTCGGTGGCAGGCGGCAGTGCGGGGCTTACCGCATGGATGCCGGCGTTTCCCCCGGCGAATTTCGCCACGGCCCAAATCCCGGCCAGGAGCAGAATACCGGCCAGGGCGATCCACCGCGCGGCCGCTCTCCCCGAACGCGGCGGAGGCTCCATTGTCCCGAGGTGCTTGCCGTTCGCGGCATCCGCGGCGGCAGGTTCCAACTCAACCGGGTTTACCGGCGCCACAAAACGATACCCTCGCTTGGGAATGGTCTCGATGTACGCGATCTCATCACCCGCATCGCCGAGGGTCTTCCGAAGCAGGGAAATATTCCGCGTGAGGGCGCCATCTTCGACGAAGGTGTCGGGCCAGACCGCCTTCATCAGGTCGCTCTTATCGACCATCCGTCCGGCCGTGCGCACCAACACCAGGAGGGTGTCGGCAAGCTTGGGCGGCAGCGGGATCACCTCCCCGTCGCGGCGCAGCAACCGCTCGCCGGTGTCAATACGATACGGCCCGAACTCGTATCCCTGAATCACCGGGGCTGGCATCCCTTCCGTTCGAATTGGCTTGCGATCGTCTACCTTAGGAGCGATTATACCGCGCCTGTGCGGGATGTAACATTGTTACCTCCGATTTCCCGCCCGTAGTCAGGATTTCATAACAAATCCGGCAGCGTTTCGAAAGGACCTTCGCCCAGCCGGCAGTGCACACTCGGATCATGGAAAAACGATTGGTCTTCCAGTGGATCGGATGGAACGTACTGGGATGGAGCGCGGGCATCGGCGCCACCTCTCCCTATCAAGGTCCTTGGGCGTGGATCGCGTGCGGCGCCATCATCGGCGCCGCACAGTGGCTGGCCCTGCGCGGCCGCCTACACTTGTCGCCGGCGTGGATCGCCGCAACGTCCGCCGCTTGGGCAATCGGGACTTGGGCTGGCGAAGCACACGGCTTCCTGATCCTGGACCCCTTCTGGGCCGGCGCCGTGGGGGGCGCGCTTGCCGGATTGGCGCAGTCCTGCTTTCTCTGGCGGCGCTTTGCATGGTCCGCCCTTTGGACACCCTCGACGATCGCCGCTTCCACCCTCGGATGGGTGGCCGGCACATATGCAGGCCTTTGGTTTTTTGACCGTTTTAGCGCGCTTACGGCTACTTACGCGGGGGGCGCCGTCGGGGGCGCCGTGATAGGCGCGGTGTCCGCTCCTTTATTGTTGGCGATGTTGCGGCATCCGAAGGCACAGCCGGGGGCCGCTCCGGCGCAACCCATTCAAGGAAGCCTCGGAGGATCATGCATATGAATCGAGTTGGCCAACTCGCCGCCATCGTTCTGGTCGCCGCTGTAGCGGGCGGCTGCTCCATTAAGAAGATGGCCGTGAATAAAATGGGAGACGCGCTGGCCGGCACCGGCACCACCTTCGAGGCGGACGACGATCCGGACCTGATCGGCGACGCGCTGCCCTTCGCGCTGAAGCTGATGGAAAGCCTCCTGGCCGAATCACCCCGGCATGCGGGTCTGCTGCTGGCCACCGCCAGCGGGTTTACCGAATACTCCTACACGTTCGTGGGACAGCGGGCCGAGCGCGCCTTCACCGAAAACCTGGCGGAAAGCAAACTGTTGCGGGCCCGCGCGCGGCGTCTCTACCGGCGCGCCCACGGTTACGGGATGCGCGCGCTGGAGGTGCGTTACCCCGGCTTCGGCGCCGCGCTCGAAAAAGATCCGGCCGCCGCGCTGGCCCGCGTCCGCAAGCGGGATGTGGCGACGCTCTATTGGACAGCCGCCGCGCACGGGCTGGCCATCTCGGCATCCAAGGACGATCCGGAGTTGATTGCGCAGTTGCCGATGGTGGAAGCGTTTATCCGGCGGGCGATGGCGCTGGACGAATCCTGGCACGAAGGCTCACTGCCGGAGTTCATGATCAATATCGAAGCGTCGCGCTCGGGTGTGAAGGCTTCCGAAGTCCAGGCCCACATCCAGGGCTACTACGACCAGGCGCTGCGGCTTTCCGGCGGACGGCGCGCCAGCCTGTTCGTTTCGTACGCCGAGAACGCTTCCATACCAATGCAGAACCGGGCGCAATTTCAAGAAATGCTGGAACGCGCGCTGAACATTGATCCCGACCAGCGCCCCGAAATGCGCCTGGCAACCCTAATCGCGCAACGCCGGGCGCGCTGGATGCTGGGGCGCGCCGACGACTTGTTCCTTGCGGAATCCGCTCCGGCGGGAAAGGAAGACTGAAATGTTGCGATTGACGATGAGCGTGCTCTTGCTCGGATGCCTGACTCCGTCCCTGCCGCAAACCGTGGTGAAGATGGGGACGCTGGCGCCCGAGGGATCCCCCTGGCACGAGGCCCTGCAGTTGATGGCCGAACGCTGGCGCACCATCTCCGGCGGCCAGGTGAAGCTGGTCATTTATGCCGGCGGCGTGCTGGGCGACGAGCCCGACATGGTGAACAAGATGCGCATCGGGCAGATCCAGGCGGCTGGGCTTTCCGGCGCGGGATTGTCGGGCATCGAGCCGGGCGTGATGGCGCTGCAGATTCCGATGATGTTCGATTCCTACGAAGAGCTGGACTATGTGCGGGAACGGGTAACGCCGCAACTGGAAAAGATGATGGAAGCCCGCGGATATCTGGTTTTGAATTGGGGCGACGTGGGATGGGTGCATTTCTTTACCACCCGGCCAGTCACCCGTCTGTCGGAAATGCGCAATATGAAGCTGTTTACCTGGGCTGGGGACAACGACACGCTGGAGCTTTGGAAGGCAAACGGGTTCCGGGCCGTGCCCCTGGCCGCCACCGACATTCTCACGGGCTTGCAGACCGGGCTGATCGATGCGGTCCCCACGACGCCGCTCTATGCCCTGCTCAACCAGAGTTTTGGCATCGCGAGGAACATGATCGACGTGAAGTGGGCGCCGCTGATAGGCGCCACGGTGATTACGCGGCGCATGTGGGATTCGCTTCCCGCCGCCAACCGCGCCGAAATGCTGAAGGCCGCCCGGGAAGCGGGCGTGGGCATGCGCGGCGGCATCCGCAAGATGGGGGACGAGGCCGTCGTCACCATGCAAAAACGCAGGCTGCAGGTGATCCACGTGGATGCAGCCGGCGTGGCGGAGTGGCGCAAAGAGGTGGAAGGCATTTATCCGAAGTTGCGCGGCGTGCAGGTGCCGGCCGATCTGTTCGACGAGGTCCGCAAGCTGCGCGACCAGTATCGTGCCACCGCGGCGGGAGTTCGGAAGTGAGCGCAGCCGCGTTAGCGCCCCTGGATCTGCCTACGGCGAATGGTGGCAGGTGGGGGACGTTCGAAAAGTTGGTTCCGGCGGCGGCTTTGACGTTGATGGCGCTGCTGCCTATTACCGAAATGATTTCGCGCCAGTTCAGGCTGCCGGGCATTCCGGGCGCGACCTTGATCGTGCAGCATCTGACATTGTGGATCGCGTTCATCGGGGCGGCGCTGGCGGCCCGGTCGAACCGGCTGCTGGCCCTTTCGGGCAACACTTTTCTGCCGGAACGATGGGTCGCGGGCGTACGCATTTTCGTCTCCGGGGTGGGCGCGGCGATCGCCATGTGCCTGGCCTGGGCTGCCGCGCAATTTGTGAATGCGGAACGCCTGGAGGGCGCCCGGCTGGCCGCCCACCTGCCCAGTTGGGTGGCGCAATCCGCCATGCCGGCGGGCTTCCTGGCGGTGGCCATCGGCATTGTGTGGCACGCCGCGCCGCATCGCCGTGGGCGGCTCCTGGCGGCTCTGGGACTGCTGGTCCCGTGCACATTCGGACTGGTCCCGGCGCCGCATAGCGCGGCGATCCTGACCGCGGGAGTGGTGGTGGTCCTGGCCGCCGCGCTGCTGGGCCTCCCGATTTTCGCCACACTGGGGGGCGTCGCGCTGATGCTGTTTTGGAACGAAGGGGTGACGGTAGCGGCGGTTCCCGTGGAGACCTATCGCCTGGTCGCCTCGCCTGTTTTGCCCTCTATCCCGCTGTTCACGTTTGCCGGGTACCTGCTGGTGCAGGGCGGCGCGAGCCGCCGCTTGTTGCGCGTCTACACGGCGCTGCTCGGATGGATGCCGGGCGGGCTGGCCATCACCACGGCGGTGGTCTGCGCTATCTTCACGTGGGCGGGATCGGGCGTCACCATCCTCGCATTGGGGGGCCTGCTGCTGCCGATGCTGGTCAAAGCCCGCTACAAGGAGAACTTCTCGCTCGGGCTCATCAACGCTTCCGGATCGCTGGGTCTCCTGTTTCCGCCCAGCCTGCCCGTCATCCTCTATGGGATCTACGCGCATACTCCCATCGACCAACTGTTCATCGGCGGTTTCTTGCCCGGTATGCTGATGGTGGCCCTGGTTTCAGCGTATGGAGTCTACCACGCCAAACGGAATCGCGCCGAACGCACCACCTTCTCCCGCGCAGAAGCGGTCAAGGCGATATGGCTCGCCAAGTGGGAACTGGCCATTCCCGCGATCGTCCTAATCGGACTGTTCGGAGGATTCGGCACTCTCGTCGAAGCTGGGGCCATCACGGTAGTGTACGCTTTCATCGTCGAGTGCCTGGTGTACAAGGGCTTTTCGGCGCGCGGTGATTACGCCGCCGTGGCGCTGGAATGCGCCACTGTCATCGGCGGCGTGCTGCTGATCATTGGCGTGGCGGTCGGATTCACTAATTACTTGGTGGACGCGCAGTTGCCCGCACTGCTGATCGCCTGGACCCACGCGCATATCCATTCGAAGTATGCGTTCCTGCTGCTGCTGAATCTGGTCTTGCTGGTCAAGGGATCGTTCATGGACGTCTTTTCGGCGATTATCGTGATGGTGCCGCTGATCTCGCCGATCGCGACTGCGTTCGGGATCGAGCCGGTGCAGCTCGGCATTATCTTTTTGGCAAACTTGGAGCTGGGATATCTGACTCCGCCGGTGGGGATGAATCTCTGTTTGTCCGCCTACCGGTTCAAGCGGCCCATGGCCAGCGTATACCGCGCTACGCTGCCGTTTTACCTGATCCTGCTGGCAGGTGTTTTGCTGATTACATACGTGCCGTGGATCACGATGGCGCCGGTGCGGTGGTTTGCGGGCAACTAGAAAAAAAGAACTCAGAAGACAGAAGTCAGAAGACAGAGTGGGCTCCGCGCGGCACTTTCCTCCTGCGTGCAGCAGGCGACGCCTGCCAGGGCGCCCAAGCTACCTAGGGTGAAGGCCGCGTATCTTACACCTTTCGTTCCGCCAGGTCGTAGCGATCCAGGTTCATCACTTTGTTCCACGCAGCCACGAAGTCCTTCACGAACGCCGCCTTCGAGTCGTCGCTTCCATAGACCTCCGCGATTGCCCGGAGCTGGGAATTGGAACCGAACACCAGGTCGGCGCGCGTGCCCGTCCACTTGATTTCGCCGGTTGTGCGATCGCAGCCCTCATACACGCATTCGGATATAGAGGAGGGCCGCCACTTCGTATTCATGTCGAGCAGGTTGACGAAGAAATCGTTCGTCAGGGTCTCCGGCCGGCTGGTAAATACGCCGTGTTCGGACTGCCCGAAGTTTGCATTCAGGGCGCGCATCCCGCCCACCAGAACCGTCATCTCGGGGGCGGTCAGCGTCAGCAACTGCGCCCGGTCCACCAGCAGCTCTTCCGCCGCTCTTTGGCGTCCTTTCCGCTGGTAGTTCCGGAACCCGTCCGCGGTCGGCTCCAGTACCTCGAAGGCGTCGACGTCGGTTTGCTCCTGTGACGCATCCGTCCGCCCCGGCGTGAAAGGAACCTTCACCTCGTGCCCCGCCCTTTTTGCGGCTTCCTCGACGGCCGCGCAGCCGCCCAGAACAATCAGGTCGGCGAGGGAAACCTTCTTCCCGCCGGACTGCGCGCCGTTGAACTCTTTCGCGATCGCCTCCAACGTCTCAAGAACCTTGGCCAGTTCGGCCGGCTGATTGACTTCCCAATACTTTTGCGGCGCCAGGCGAATGCGGGCTCCGTTGGCGCCGCCTCGTTTGTCGCCGCCGCGAAACGTCGCAGCCGACGCCCAAGCCGTCGAAACCAGTTGGGAGATGGGCAGTCCGGAGGCAATGATATTGGCCTTCAGCCCAGCAATGTCCTCCTCGCCGATCAGTTCGTGATCCACAGCCGGAACGGGGTCTTGCCACAGCAGCGTCTCTGTAGGAACAAGCGGACCCAGGTACCGCGAAAGAGGCCCCATGTCGCGATGCGTCAGCTTGAACCAAGCTTTGGCGAACGCGTCGGCGAATTCCTGCGGGTTTTCATGGAAACGCTTGGAAATCTTCGCGTAGCTCGGGTCCACCTTCAGCGCCAGATCGGTCGTGAACATCATCGGGGCGTGCTTCTTCGACGGCTGGTGGGCATCCGGTACAGTTTCCGCACCGGCGCCGTTCTTCGGAGTCCATTGGTTAGCGCCGGCCGGACTCTTCGTCAGTTGCCATTCATAGCTGAACAGGTTGTCGAAGTAGTTGTTGTCCCACTTCACCGGATTGGTGGTCCAAGCGCCCTCCAACCCGCTAGTGACCGCGTGGGCGCCGACACCGCTGTCAAAGCTGTTCTTCCAGCCGAAGCCCTGCTCTTCGAGGCCGGCGCCTTCGGGCTCCAGACCGACATACTTAGTCGCTTCGGCCGCGCCATGGGCTTTGCCGAATGTGTGCCCGCCGGCGATCAGCGCCACCGTCTCGTCGTCGTTCATCGCCATGCGGCGGAATGTTTCGCGGATATCCCGCGCCGCGGCGACGGGGTCGGGATTTGCGTTGGGACCTTCCGGATTCACGTAAATCAGCCCCATCTGCACAGCGGCAAGAGGGTTCTCGAGTTCGCGGTCGCCGGTATAACGCTCGTCTCCGAGCCAGGTCCCCTCAGGTCCCCAATAAATATCTTCTTCCGGCTCCCAAATATCCGGACGCCCGCCGCCGAAACCGAAGGTCTTGAAGCCCATCGACTCCAGAGCGACGTTGCCCGCCAGGATCATCAGGTCGGCCCACGAGATTTTCTTGCCATACTTCTGCTTGACCGGCCAGAGCAATCGGCGCGCCTTGTCGAGACTGACGTTGTCCGGCCAGCTATTGAGCGGAGCAAATCGCTGTGCGCCGGAACCCGCGCCGCCGCGGCCGTCGGCGATCCGGTACGTGCCCGCGCTATGCCACGCCATGCGGATGAAGAGCGGCCCATAATGGCCGTAGTCGGCAGGCCACCAGGGCTGCGACGCGGTCATCAGTGCATGCAAGTCCTTGATCACGGCATCCAGGTCCAGAGTCTTGAATTCCTCGGCGTAATTGAACTCCGTTTCCATGGGATCGGACAGCGGGCAGCGCTGGTGCAGGATCTTCAGGTTCAGTTGATTCGGCCACCAGGCCGCATTCGCGGAACCCCCGGCCGTGTGCCGGCGAGCGCCGCCCATTACCGGGCACTTGCTTTCCGGACCCTCGGACGCGGGACGCGGGCTTTCCGTGGACACACTTTGCGTCTTATGATCGGCGGTCGGCGGCGCCGACGCGGGAGTGACTGTTTTATCCATAGGTGTATGTTCCTTCGTAGAACCCTCATTCTATCTCCCCGCGCGTGCGAAACCTATAGGGTATCGGCAATAATCGAAATAGGCATTGCCTATGACGATCCATCAACTGAGGTACTTCTGCGCGGTGGCGCGCACCGGCAGCTTTACGCGGGCCGCGTTGGAAGAAGGCGTGGCGCAGCCCTCGCTCTCGCAGCAGATTGTGAAGCTGGAAAAGACGCTGGGCGCCAGGCTGTTCGACCGGCTCAGCCGTGCGGTGCAGTTGACCGAATACGGGCGGATGCTGCTGCCCAAAGCGCAAGCTATTCTGCGCGAGGTGAACGAAGCGCGCAGTGCCCTGCAATCTCTCCGGCGCGGCGTAGGCGGCCACTTATCCGTGGGCTGCATCCCCACGCTCACGCCCTACTTTCTGGCCCCGCGGCTGAGCCGCTTCACCACCAACTTTCCCCAAGTGGAGTTGCGGCTGGTGGAGGAGACCACGCCGAACCTGGTGGAGTTACTGCAGGCCGGCGAACTCGATTTGGCTCTGGTAGGCTTGCCCGTAAAAAGCCGGGACATGTTGTGCTCCGAGCTCTTTCGCGAACCCATCTGGGTGGCGGTGGGGAAGACGCATCGCCTGGCCGACCGCAAGGAGGTGCTCGTACCGGATCTGCGGGGGGAGAAAATCCTGCTCCTGAAAGAAGGACACTGCTTCCGCGACGATGCCCTGAAAATCTGTAGCCGCGCGCGCACGCCGCTTTCCGCCATGTTCGAGACCGATCAATTCGCCAGCATCTTTCCGCTGGTGGCGTCCGGTTTGGGAATCGCCCTGGTGCCGGAGATGGCGGCACGCGACGCAATGGACTGCCTGATCGTGCCGCTCCAACCGAAGGCGTGGCGGCGCGTCGGCTACATCCGTGTGCGGCGGCATGAAGCTGGCGCGGCTCAAACGGCCTTTGTCAAGTGGGTGCGGGAAGAGAGCGGAAAGATCTAGAAACTCCATTTTGGGAGGGATCTCAGATCGGGGGGTTGCGGGATCAGTTTTCCCCCATTTGCCCGTCGTCCTGGTCGTCCGAAGGCTGGTCAGACATCTTGCTCCCATCCTTAACTCCATTGGGCAGGCCGCGAGGGTCCGGCTTAACTGTGACTGGCTGGCGATAAGTCTGGCCGTCCACCGTCAGGCGCACGGTGTACTCTCCGGGCGAGAGGCTTGGGCCGCCGCGTCTACCGGCGCCAGGTCCACGGGCGGGAGGGCTGGCCATCTGGGTTCCCGTGCAGGCGTCTGGCGCCGGCGCCGGAGCGCTGCCGCCTCCGAAACCGCCGAAGCCGCGGCCGGCGGGTTCGCCAAGCGCATACCGGTGCATTCCGGCAGCGGCCGAAGGCGGCTGTGCAGTTTGCACCCATATTGCCTGAATGTTCAGCGTTTCGGTATCCACGGGGTGCACGGGAGTGTCACTGGCCGCGCAGGCGCGCACCGCTCCGAAGCTATCCAATAGCTCCAGCTTCAGCGGCTGGGTGGCGGGAGTGCGCAGCCAGTAATAGGCCACAACGCCAGCCGGCGGATTCTGCATCTGCGGCTCCTCGTGCGGCAACGGCGTGCCGTTCATACTGCCCACGCGGATGGCATGGGTCTCCCCGGGTTTAAAGAGATAAGCATTGGCAGAAACGATCCGATCGCCCTGCGCCGCGATTTGCCGCAACGCGCTCATCTGATCCAGTACCCAAAACCCGCGGCCATGCGTCGCGACCGCCAGGTCGTCGCCATGCACCACGATGTCGCGCACGGAAGTCACGGGCATATTATTTTGCAACGCCTGCCATTGCGCGCCATCGTTGAAGGAAACGTAAACGCGCAGCTCGGTGGCGGCGTAAAGCAACCCCCTGGCTTGCGGATCTTCCTTCACCGAATTGACGTAAGCGCCCTCGGGGATACCGGCAACCACATTCCGCCAAGTCTTGCCGCCGTCGTGCGTGCGATAGATATAGGGCTTGTTATCGGCCAGGCGGTGGCGATCGACCGACGCGTAGGCGGTCTCGGCGTTGAAATGGCCGGCTTCGATCTGCGAGACCTTGCTCCACGCGGTCATCTCCGGCGGCGTGACGGCGGCCCAGTTCTTGCCATCGTCGCGGGTGACGTAGATTAAGCCATCGTCGGTGCCGACCCAGACCGTCGCGGCCTGCAACGGCGACGGGCCAATCGTATAGACTACGCCGAAGCGGGTGGTCATGGATTGATCGATATCCTTGGCCGTGATGGGGTCGAGATTGGCGGGCACGGGCGGATTCAGGCGCGCGAGGTCGGGGCTGATTTTTTCCCAGGTTCGGCCGCGATCGCGTGTGCGAAAGACGAATTGATTGGAATAGTAGAGCGCTTCGTCGGCTTGGGAGAAGACCTCCGGTAGCGTCCAAGTCTTGCGGTTGGGATCGCTGGGATCGGGCGCAGGCAATTGTCCGCCAAGCGTGGCGCCGCTGTTGAAGGACTGATCGCAGCGCCCGGCGCCTTCGCCATATAGAATGTTGCCGTCCTTAGGGTCGGGGACCACGGTGTCGCTTTCGCCAGCCAGGCAGATGGGCTCCCAGTTGCGAAACGAGAGCGTGCCTTCGTTCGACCAGGTGCTGACGCCGACCGCTCCGCTATCCTGCTGCGCTCCGTAGAGCCAGTAGGGGAAACGATTGTCGGCGGCGATGTGATAGATCTGCGCAGTGGGCTGGTTGTACCAGGTGCTCCAGGTCTTGGACCCATCCACACTGACCACCGTGCCCTGGTCGCTGCTCAGCACCATGCGATTGCCGTCATTGGGATTTATCCAAAGCTGGTGATAGTCGTCGCCGCCGGGCGCCGCTTTGACTGGGACAAACGTCTTGCCGGCGTCGGTGGTCATGAAGGTACCGGTATTCATGACATAGGCGCGGTCGGGATTGGTGGGATCGACCGTGACGGCTTCGAAATACCAGCCGCGGCTCCAAAGACGATTCTCGGAGTTGACCAGTTTCCAGGTGGCCCCGGCGTCGTCGGAGATATAGACTCCTCCGTCGGCAACGGCGGCCCCCGCGCCTGGGCGTGCGGTTGCGGCGGCGCGGAAGCCGGCCACGGCGTTGCGGTGGTCGTCCACCACCGCCCAGAGGCGGTTGGGGTTACTGGGCGAGACCGCGACGCCGATCTTCCCGACGGTGTCGCCGCTGGGCAGCCCGCCGGTCAGTTGCCGCCAGGTATCGCCGCCGTCGGCAGACTTGTACAGCCCGCCGCCGGGCAAGTTGGTGGGCGCATAGACGGCCCAAGGCGGACGGCGGGTGGCCCACAGCGAAGCGTAGAGCACGCGCGGATTCTTTGGATCGACGGCCAAATCAATCGCGCCCACGTTGTCGGGATTGCCAGCCTTGAAGAGCACTTTCTTCCACGTGGCCCCGCCGTCGACCGAGCGATACACTCCGCGTTCGGGATTGGCATCGTAGATGTGCCCGAGCGCCGCCACGTAAACGCGATTCGGGTTCAGAGGGTCTACTGCGACGCGCCCGATCTGTCGGGTGCCTTCGAGGCCGATATGCGTCCAGGTCTTGCCCGCATCCGTGGATTTGAACATGCCGATGCCGTAGGAATTCTGGCTGCGGATGTCGGGCTCGCCGGTGCCTACGTAGACGATGTTGGCGTCCGAGGGAGCGACCGCGATGGCGCCGATCGAGCCGATCGGAATCCCTTCATCGGAGATGGGAAACCAGGTACGCCCGGAGTTCTCGGTCTTCCACACGCCGCCGCCGACCGAACCGGAATAAAAGGTGTCGGGCTGGCTGGCGTGACCCGCGACTGCATACGTGCGGCCGCCGCGCATGGGGCCGACATCGCGCCAGCGCAAACCGGACAGCAAGCTGCCGGGATACCGACCCGTGGGGTTGATCTGTTGCGCGAAGACGGCGTGTCCCAGCAAGGCCACCAGAAATGGCGGAGTAAGGAATACAAACCAACGGCATCGATTTATCATGGCGATTGAGTGCGATTTAGTGGCTGTTGATTTTATCGGCAGGGCCAGACCGGCCAATAGAGACACTTTAGCATTGGAACTAAGACGCCCGGCGGCGCGGCCGCTGGCGGCTGCCGAGCCCCTCAGCAATCATACTGGCCGCTAGCGGCAGCGAAAGTTCCGGGCGCGGGAATCGGATCGCCAAACTCCTTGAGCGTCAGCAGGCAGCACTTCAACGCGTCGCGGCCATTGACGATGGATTCCTCGGGGGTTTCGCCGTCCGACATGCAGCCGGGGATATCGGGAAATTCGATCAGGTACCCGCCGCCCCCGTCATCGGGGAGTGGGCGAATGGCGAAGGGGTAATCTTCCAGTTTCAGAGACTCTTTCATTCGGCGCCTTCCAGTTTGTCGATCAATGCCAGGAACTGAGAAAACCGTCCTGGTTCCCGGCTGCCGGTACGTATCCGCCCAAACGTCTAGAGATCCTCAATGCGCCAGTCGCGGGGATTGTTGCGCATCCGGCTGAGGCGCTGAGCCGCACCTCCATCTCTTAATGGTATCGTGGGCGGTACCACACGCCACACGATGACGGAGTACCTGCCGAAGGGCAGTTCTACCGCGCCAGAAACTCGCGCATATCTTGAATCACTTCCGCGGTCTTCTCGTGGATCACCCAGTGCGTGCCATCGGCCACGCGCTTCACCGTCAGATTCTTGACATATTCGTCGAGGCCGTTCAGGTTACCGGTAAGCAACGCTGTATCCTTCTCGCCCCAGATCACCAAGGTGGGTGTCTCGATCGGTTTCATGGCCGGCAACGCGGTCTCCGGTGTGCCCTGCGCGCCATCCACCGGCGAGTGCAGCCGGGCTGCGCGATAGTAGTTCAAGCCGCCAATCAGCCCTCGGCTCCAGTCGGCCACGTACTCCTTGAGATCGGCCGGCGACGCCCACGGCTTCAACAACCCTTGCAGCGTCGCGAAATCGTTCTGGCTCAAGAATTTTTCCGCCTGCGGAGAATTGAACAGGTTGAAATACGCGCTGGCCTTCTGCTGCGCGGGGTTGGTGGCCAGTTCGCGCGCGAATACCGCGGGGTGCGGCGCATTCACGATCACCAACTTGTCCAGCATCTCCGGGTGAGCCGATGCAAAGGCCCAGGCAATCACACCGCCCCAATCGTGCCCCACCAACACGAACTTGCGGGCCTTCAGCTTCATGGCCAGCGCGCGCACGTCTTCCACAATTACCGGCACGCGATAGCTCTCCACGTCCGCCGGGGCCTCGGAGAGATTGTAGCCGCGCATGTCGGGCGCCACCGCATGGTGGTCCTTGGCGAACTCCGGAAGCAGGTCCTTCCACTCGTACCAGAACTCCGGGAATCCATGCAGAAACAGGATCAACTCGCCCTTGCCCTGCTCCACGTAATGCAGCTTGACGCCGTTCACCTCGGCGTAGCGATGATGCCACTTGGTCTGCGCCATAAGGGTTGCCGTAGCCGCCAAGCCTATACTAAGCCATCTTCCGCAAAACCGCATCGGTCACCTCCTGTGTGCTGTTTCGACCGCCCAAATCCGGCGTGCGGATTTCGCCTTCGGCGAGAACCGCGGCCACCGCCTGCTCCACTTCGCGCGCCGCCGCAGGCTGTTCCAGATGTTCCAGCATCATCGCGGCGCTGAGGATCGTAGCCAGCGGATTCACCACGCCTTTGCCCGCAATATCCGGCGCCGAGCCGTGTACCGGCTCGAACATGGAGGGGAAACGCCGCGATGGGTCCAGGTTGGCGCTGGCCGCCAGTCCCATGCTGCCGACGATGATGGCCGATATGTCGCTCAGGATATCGCCAAACAAGTTCGAGGCCACCACCACGTCGAAGCTCTCCGGCCGGCGGATGAAGTTCATGGCCGCGGCGTCCACCAGCAGCGATTCCGTTTGGATACCGGGGAATTCAATGGCGACATCTTTGAACGTGCGGTCCCAGAGCGCCATGCTGTAGCCTTGCGCATTCGATTTGGTCACCGACGTGACGCGCATCTTCTTGCCGCGCTTGACGGCCAACTCGAACGCGTAGCGTATCACGCGCTCCACGCCCCGGCGCGTGAACACGGAACTCTGGATGGCCACTTCCTCGGGCTGCGCCATGTAAACGAATCCGCCCACCTGGGAGTACTCGCCTTCCGTGTTTTCGCGCACCACGACCAGGTCGATTTGCCCGCCTTCGCGCCCTTCTAGCGGCGACTTCACGCCCGGATAGAGATACGCCGGACGCACGTTGGCGTACTGGTCGAAGGCCCGCCGGATGGGCAGCAACAGTCCGTTCAGGGTAGTGTGATCGGGGATGTCCAGATGTCCCACCGCGCCTAAAAGAATGGCGTCGCAGGGCTGCAGCAGGTCGAGCGCACCGGACGGCATCATCTCCCCCCAGCGAAAGAAGTGCGCCGCGCCCCATTCGAAGTCCTGAAATGCGAAGGTGAGATCGTGTTTGCGGGCGGCTTGCTCCAGCACGCGCTTGGCTTGGGGGACGACCTCCTGGCCCACGCCATCGCCGGCGATCGCCGCTATTGTGAGGGTCTGCATGCAACCCCCATTCTACTGCCCCGCCAGCCTCCGCACGGCCACGGCCGAAAGCGCCAGGGTCACCCCCGGCCAACACTGCCATGTGCATCACGGCGCTGCCGGCCGCCGCCTGCCCCAATGCGCGCAACGAAAGCTGCAGCAGATGATACGCCGGCCATAAGGGCGCTACGCCCTGCAGCGATTTGGGCAACGGGATAAAAAGCCCGGACAGCCACATCATGGGCAAATAGACAAGGTTCACGAAACCGGGCGCGGCGGAGCCGCCGACCAGCGCACCGACCAACAGCCCGATGGCGCAGAAGGGTAAGGCTCCCAGAATATTGATCGCCGCCAGACTCACAACCTGGGTCAAGCCCAGCGGCAGGCGCGCCACCCACAGCGCCGCGGGAATCATGGTCAACATGATGATGGTATTGAACAACATCGCCATGCACATCTTCGCCAAGAAATATCCTGCGCGCGGCGCGGGCAGCGCGCGCCTGAGTTTCAGCAGGCCGTGCTCGCGCTCCATGGCCACGGCTACGCCGAATCCGAACATGCCGGGCCCCATCATCCCGAAGACAGTGAGACCCGCGAAGACCCCGATCGCCGCTTTCGGATCGTGGCGCAGGGCAGCTCCGAAAAACACCACGCCCATCAGAAGATACACCATCACAGGGATGAGCAAGAACGGGACGGCGAACGAAGGCGCGCGCAGCATGCGCAACGATTCGTACTTGGCTTCGGTCAGATAGGCGTTCATAATGCAACCTCCTGTGTGAGTTCCGTGAATGCTTCGGCCAGACCGGCGCGGCGGACTTCCAATTCCTCTAATTGTTCGTCGGCCGCCAGCAGGCGCCGTACTACGTCTTCCGCATTGCCGGCGGTGATATGCAATTGCCGCCGGTCGCGATCCACGCTATCCACGCCCGGCCATCGTGCCACCTGCTCAACCGCCAGCGTGCTGGCGCAACTGATGCGTTTGCGGCCCACGACTGCGCGTATCTCGCTTACCGTCCCTGACGCGATCAAGCGGCCCTTGGCGAGCACTACGACGCGATCGGCCAGCGCCTCCGCTTCTTCCAGATAATGAGTCGTCAGGACGATGGCGGTGCCAGCGCGGACCAATTCGCCGAGCGTGTCCCACAGCGTGCGGCGCGCTTGTACATCCAGTCCCACCGTGGGCTCGTCCAGAAACAGCAGCTTAGGGCGGCCGCAGATGGCCATGGCGAACTGCGTCTGGCGCTTCTGCCCTCCCGAGAGCTTGCCATAGGGGCGGTTCGCGATGCCCGTGGTGCGAGTCGTTTCCATAACGGCCGCGACTGGCAGCGGCGCGGGGTAGTAACTGGCTATCAGGTCGATGTGTTCGCGCACGTGCAACTCGGGCGCGAGGCCCACCTCCTGCATCATGACGCCGACTTGGCGCCGGTCGAAGAGGTGCGCCACTCCGCTATCGGGCCGCTGCAGCCCCAACAGAATCGAAATGGCGGTGGTCTTGCCCGCCCCGTTGGGGCCCAGGAGGGCGAGCAACTCCCCCGGCCGGACTTCCAGATCCAGCCCGTCGAGCGCCTGAATTTTTCCGAAGCGCTTGCACACGCCCCGCAGTTCCGCTAAGCAGTCGTTTTCCATAGAGTCGTCCAAAGATTCGTCCAACAGGCGACAGGACGCGATCCCAACCCAGGAGTTCGCGGTTTTCGGCGGAGAGCGGCAGGCTACCGGCGAACCGCGACCGGAGCCTGGCCGGCGGCCGGCTCCCGGCGGACCAGCCGATGCGCCTCCTGCGCGCCATCGCCGAGCATAATCACGCCGAGTGCGGCGAGGCCGATGCGTGTACCCACGTTGGCCCAGTGGTTGGCATCCGCCAGACCGGCGACCGGAAGGTTAGTGCCGGATACGTGTACCCACGGTCCCATGTTAGCCAGCGCAACGGTCAAAACCAGGGCAATCGCATCGGCCGCCAGACGCACCAGGGAATGCGCCCGCGTCCGCATCCACCAAGGCCGCAGCCAGCCGATCAGGCCCGACGGTATGCCGCTGAATGCGACCAACAGAATGGGCCAAAAGAAGCTGCGCCAGATGGGCGCCAACGCGATCGCGACGCCGCCGAAGTGGAAGCTCGTACGGAACCACATCACGTCGATCCAAGCCACGCTGGCGCAAACTGCAGTGAGCACTTCGGCGATGGCCTTGTAGCGGGACACCGGCTGCGGAAACGTGACGGCCTTCGCCAGCGGGACGCGCGGAAGCCGCCGGGGTTCCCACTTGAGCATCGCTTCGGGCGGGTAACGTTCCAGGATTGCAAAGACGAGGGTGATGACTCCGAACGCAAATACCGCGGACATGAGCAGCGTCCACAAGGTTTCAATCAACGCCACAAGTGGGTCGCGCCCGGACAGAATCGTTGCCGGACCGACTATCAGGATGAAGACCGACGGGAGAATCCATAGGATCACCAGTACCAGAATGAATTGGTAAACGGGAAACAGCACGGGACCGATTAAGGAGCGCTGCGGCAGATAGCCGGCTGCCACCAACATAGGATTGCCGCGCCGCTTCAGGATAGCGGCAACGCCGTCATCGTCGAGCGGGTGGCCGAGTTCGGCTTCGCGGTCCTCGATCTGGGAGCGCAGATCCTCGGCCAGTTCTGCGATGATGTCATCCTGCTGCGGCTTAGGCAACCAGCCTCTAACTGCGTGTAAGTAACGATTCAGAAGTTCCATAGTGTGACTCTTTCAGGCCATTACAGGGCCTTCGACGATTCTGGCGAGCGATGCATCGATGCTGCGCCACTCTTCCAGCAGTTGATCGAGCATGCGCCGGCCCTCGGCGGAGAGGCGGTAGAAGCGCTTGTTGCGCTTCTCTTCCTCGCGCCATTCGCTGACTAGCAGCCCCTGCGCCTCCAAGCGCCGGAGGAGCGGATAAAGAGTGTTCTCATCGATGGCCATGCCGCGGTCGGCGAGGGCTTTGCGCAGCGCATAACCGTAGTGTTCGGCGCGAAGCTGGGCGAGGACGGCGAGGATGAGGCAGCCCCGGCGCAGCTCCAGGCGGAGGCTTTCAAAATGGTCGGAGCTAGATACTGTTTGTTGCACAGTGTATATAACACACTATATGCCAACCTGTAGATGGTGTCAAGCGGTTTTTTCTTGTTGGCCTAAGCCTCGTTGCCATCTGGGTAGCTGCCACGCGGAGCGCGCCCGCTCCCTCACGGCTGCCCCTGTGCCCGGTTCAGTATGTGTTCCACGGCTAGGCCAAACCTTATAGCCTCGCAAATATCCGCCGCGTTGCCGTACAATTGAAGCCAGGAGAACGACGTGAAAAGCGAGATGGCGAGGGTGGAAAGAAGCTGGAAGCTCGGGTTAGACCCGCGCAGAAGCGCAAAATCGAATATGCAGCCAGACTCATGGGAACCTCGATTTCCGACTTTGTGATCTCAAGCGCCCAGGACGCGGCGGCGCGCGCGATCGAAGAGCATCGGACCACCACGCTACTGTCACGCGATAGCGAAGTCTTCGTCAAGGCCTTGCTCAATCCGCCGGGATCGGGCGCCCACCTAAGACAAGCAGCCCGCCGCTACCGCAAGCGCACGGGGGTGTAGTTGGCCGAAGCCGATCCGCTAGCTGCCTTTCATGTGGAGTTGCTCCACGACCGGCATGCGCGACCGGCATTCGAGTGCGGCGTGGAAGCGATGGATCGTTATCTCAGACATCGAGATTGCGCGGAAATTGCCGCGCTATTCGTATGTGCCTACTACCCTGCTCGGGAGGCTCGCGGTCGATATCCGATTCAGGGGCCGAGGGATCGGGGAGTTCCTGCTCCTGGACGCCTTTGCGGCGCGCGTGGGAGAGCGCTCACGCGGTTGCCTCAATGGCCGTACTGGTGGATGCCAAGGACCAGCCGGCGCGGCGATTCTATCTTCGCTATCGGTTCATTCCATTTCCGGAATCTCCGAACCGGCTGTGCATTCCCATGATGACGATCGGGGATCTGTTCCGTTGATGCCCTGGAGCCGCGCGGCACACACGCGCCGCCTAACGGTCCTAGCTAGTCCGGCGCAGAGAGCGCCTCGATTTCGGGCTGCACCTCAGCGGGGACAAAGGCTTGGTTGCGGCGCCAGGCCAGCACCAGGAATCCGCCCAGGATGCAGAATGGCGGCAATCCGAGCAGCACGATTCCCATGTTGAGCAGATGGGCGCGCGCCGCGTTTTGAGCGGCTGCTGTGCGATAGCACATGACGCATTGCGCCGAGCCATTCGCGGCGGCCAGAAAAAGCGCGACAAGCAGGCGTTTCATCGGGGCCTCATCATCATCAGGCGGTTGGAATCCGGCATGAATATCAAAAGCATCAGGATGATGCAAAGAATCAACATGGGGAATAGCGTGAGGAACAGACTCAGTTTCTCAAACCTCAGGTGCATGAAATAAGCGATGATCAGCGCCGCTTTGATTACCGACAACCCCACCAGCGCGGTGAGAAAGACTAGCACGGGAGGCTGCATATAGGCCAGGACGACCTCCACGCCGGTCATGAATAGCAACGCAAACCAGACGGTAACGAATGCTTTGGTGGTGGCGCCGTCAACGTGATCGACTGCCGCGGAATGAGTGCTCATGAATAGGTTCCTCTTTTGGCGCGTTTTATATTTTGGCCGACATCAGATAAACCAGCGGGAAGATAAACATCCACACCAAGTCCACAAAGTGCCAGTAGAGGCCGCTGACTTCCACGTCCTCGGCCTTGAACTTGCCGCGGCCCACGGCAAATGCGATGATTCCCAGGTAAATCAGGCCGATGACCACGTGCGTCATGTGCAATCCGGTGAGCGCGAAAAACGTGCCGCCGAACAGCGGTACTCCCCATTCGTTGCTGAAGGGCGTGACATGCTCGTTGCGGATCAGGTTCAGCCACTCGGTAAGGTGCAGCACCACGAAAGCTGCGCCGCCCGCCATGGTACCCAGAATCCAGCCGACGGCGGCCTTGCGGCGGCCGTGATTCATGGCGTGAACTCCCATGACCATGGTCAAGCTGCTGGAGAGCAGGCAAAAGGTCATGACCGTCGAAAAAATAATGCTGGGAAAGAAGTGAAACGGCGTGGGCCAGTTGGGCGTGGACAGCCGCACGTAGGTGTACGCCATCAGCATTGCCGAGAAGGTCAGCGCGTCGGAGACGATGAACAGCCACATCCCGAACTTCTTCGAATTCACGGCGTATGGCGAACGCCCTCCCGACCAGACTGAACTCATGGTTGCCGCCGAATTGCTCTCGGACATCGACAAATTACCCCCAAACGAGAAATAGAGCCATCAAGAAAAGCCAAAGGCCATCCACGAAATGCCAGAACATCGCGCTGACATCTACCGCCGTTCGTTTTCCTGGACCCAGCCGCAGGCGGAGTGCCTGCACGTCCACGTATACGAGCGCGGTGAGACCGCCTAAAATATGCAGACCGTGCGCCGCCGTCAGCAGGTAGAAAAACGAGCTGCTGGGATTGGTGGCCACGAAAATACCGGCGGCGTACAACTCCCGCCAAGCGACTGCCTGACCCAGCAGAAACAGAGCCCCGAGCAGGGTGGCCGCAGTCCAATAGCGGTTGAATGCCGTGCGCCGCCCGCTCTTGAGCGATCGCCGGGCCAGCTCCAGCAGGAGGCTGCTGACGAGCAAGACGGCGGTGTTGGCCCATACAATCCGCGGCAGCGGCGTGGCCACCCAATCGTTGGAAATGCCGCGGCGCACCACGAAGGCGCTAGTGAAAGCCGCGAAGGCCATGGTGGTGGCGGCCAGCAGCACCATCAGGCCGGTCATGGAGGCGCGGCGCGATGCGCCCCAGCCTTCCGATCCTCCCCCGCCACCGCCGCCGAAGCCGCCGCCGCGCGGAGGGGCGGGCGGTTTGACGATATCGGATGTGATGGAAGATGGCATATTCAGCTAGCTAGCCAAGGCGTTATTCCACATGCGCGACATCCACCGGGTCGGTTTGCATGATGAAGTCGCGCGCCGCGCCGGGCACGCTGTATTCATATGGGCCGTGATTCACCACAGGGTGCTGGCCGCCGAAGTTGTCAAAGGGCGGCGGCGAAGGTATGGTCCACTCCAGCGTAGTCGCGTTCCAAGGGTTCATGGGCGCCTTCTTGCCGTATTTCATGCTCCAGAAAAGATTGATGAAGAAGAGGATCTGGATCGCGGCGGTTCCATAGGCCGCTTGCGTCATGAAGTTATGCACCGGGAGCAGTTTGCCCAGGAAGTCGAAATTGGTGAAGTCCGAATAGCGTCTGGGATTGCCGGCGATGCCCAGATAATGCATGGGAGTGAAGATGCAGTAGACGCCCACGAACGTGACGTAGAAGTGAATCTTGCCGAGGGTCTCGTTCATCATGCGCCCGTACATTTTCGGGAACCAGTAGAAGGTGCCGGCGAACATGCCGAAGATGGCCGCCACGCCCATAATCATATGGAAGTGGCCCACCACGAAATAGGTGTCGTGGAAATACAGATCCAGCGCGGGCTGGCCCAGGAAGATACCGCTCAGCCCGCCGGTCACGAACAGCGATACGAAGCCCAGGGCGAACATCATGGCCGTGGTGAAGTGGATCTTTCCGCCCCACAGGGTACCGATCCAGTTGAACGTCTTGATGGCCGAGGGCACGCCGATGGCCATGGTCAGCACTGAAAACGCCATCGCCGAATAGGGGCTCATGCCGCTCATGAACATGTGGTGGCCCCACACCATGAAGCCCAGAAAGCCGATGCTCAGAATGGCGTACACCATGGCCCGGTATCCGAAGACGGCCTTGCGCGCGAAGGTGGAGAGGATCTGCGAAGTGACGCCCATGCCGGGCAGGATCGCGATGTAAACCTCGGGATGGCCGAAGAACCAGAAAAGATGCTGCCAGAGCAGCGGCGATCCGCCCTTATGGTTCAGAATCTGGTCGCTGACCAGCAGGCCGCCGGGCACGAAGAAACTGGTTCCGGCGGAACGGTCGAGAATCAGCAGCACGCCCGCGGCCAAGAGCACCGCGAATCCCAGCAGGCCCAGGATGGCCGTGACAAACCAGGTCCAGCAGGTCAGCGGCAGGCGCATCAGCGACATCCCCTGGCAGCGCAGATCGATCAGTGTGGCGATGAAGTTGATGGCGCCCATCAGCGAGGCGCCGCAGAAGATGGCAATGCTGACAATCCACAGCGTTTGTCCCAAGCCCTCGCCGGGTCCCGCCAGCGGACCGATGGCGCTTAGCGGAGGATACCCGGTCCAGCCGGAAAGCGGCGGACCCCCTTGCACGAAGAAGGCGGCCACCATGACCACCAGCGCTACGAACGTGGTCCAGAAGGACAACATGTTCAACACCGGGAAGGCCATGTCTTCGGCGCCGATCTGGATGGGCAGGAAGTAGTTTCCAAAGCCGCTCTGGGGCGCAGTGGTCAGCACGAAGAAGACCATGATGGTGCCATGCATGGTCATCAGTGAAAGGTACAATTCCGGCGTCATGATCCCGCCTTGCGCGGCGGTGGGCCAAAGCTTTGCAAACCAGGCGACTTTGGCGTCCGGATGGACCATGTGATAGCGCATGAGCAGCGAAAGACTCATGCCCACCAACACCGAAAACAAGGCCAGGAAGTAGTACTGGATGCCGATGACCTTATGGTCCAGACTGAAGACATATTTCCGGATGAAGCCTTGCGGCGGGTGATGCGCGTGAGCTAGCGGTTCGGACATATGATTATCACCGTGAATGGAATCGTCAAAACGGGGCCCCGGGGAGTCATGAGGATGGTTACTTGTTGGCGGCCTGCTCCTGCTTCCACTTTTCAAAATCGGCTTCCGCCATTACCTGCATAGTGCTGCGCATCTGGAAATGGCCGAGGCCGCACAACTCCGAGCAGGGGATTTCGTAAGTTCCGGGCGTATCGGCTTGGAAGTACAGCGGAATCTCCATGCCGGGCACGATATCCTGCTTGAGACGCAATTCCCGCACGAAGAAGTTGTGAATCACATCGCGCGAGTGCATGATCAGCTTGATGGGCTTGCCAACGGGCACTTTCAACGATGCGCTCACGATATCGTCCTTGCCGGCCGGATCCTTATCCACCAGGCCGAAGGGATTTCCGGCCGCATCGTTGACCTGTGCGAGGTCGGTTTCGCCAAACTTGCCGTCCGGACCCGGATAGCGGAACGCGAAGGCGAACTGTTTGGCCATCAGCTCGATGGGGATGGCGTTGGGATCCGGGTCGGAGAGGTGTACGGCGACCCAGATCTTGGTACCCGTCAAGACAATGCCCACGAACAGAACGGCGGTGGCGGTGGTCCAGATGGTTTCCCACTTGTTGCTGCCGTGCGAAGAACTGGCGCGCCGGCCATCGTCGCGGAAGCGGAAGATCGCCCAGCCCAGGGCGAACTGCGCGAAGAAGAAGATCACGCCGGTGATGACCAGCGTGCGCATGAACTGCGCGTCGTACGCCAAGCCGTGCTGGTTAATGGGAGGCGGGAACCACCAGACCTTGGCGGCGAAGAAATACATGACGACGACGGTCAGCACCCAGATGATCGGAGCAAGCAGCATTCTATGGATTCCCTCAGCCCTAGGAAAGCGCACCCCAGGTTTCGATGACGATATCACACTGGTTGGGAGTTCAGCAAGTATGGGTGGGTTCGTGCGGCTCGTTTCGAGCGGCGCATCGCGGCGGTTGGCTTGGGCCCGCAACCGTGGGCTGAAATGCGGCGGGGTCTCGCGCGAAGTTTACCGCCAACCCCAGCCAATCGTGTTAAGTCATTTATTTTCATATTCCACAACATCCGTTGCATGCCCGGTCGCCGGTCGTTTTGGGGCAATCGGCGCATACATTCTGAAGTGCCAAACAGGCTCTCGACCCTTCGGGCGAATCGCTACCATGAACCACTGAGCGACGAAGCCGATTCTACCAGTCTTGACATCTTTCACGAACGAATCATCTTGGGGCCGATGCCGACGAGTTCGCGCAGGCGCTCGTTCTCCGCGCGCAGGCTGGAGCGCTCCAAGCATTCCCTATGCCGTTGACGACATAATGTCTGCCATGGCATAATGAGGTGTGAGCCTGTTGCAGGCGGTAGGGCCCGCGTTGAAGATGCCACATTCGTCCGGCGTTGAAGCCTCGCGTCACCGGCACATGCGCGAGTTGCGTATTCAGCATCAGGGGCGGCCGTATCGCGTGCTTTACGCTTTCGACCCGCGGCGAGCGGCCATGCTGCTGATTGGCGGGGACAAGACCGGCAACAATCGCTGGTATGAGGAATACAGAGGAATACATACCAGTGGCCGACGCAATCTACGACCGGCATTTGCGGGAGTTGGAGAATGAGTAAGCTCGGCACGCCATAGCCAGGCGGGGTGGTTGGCAACTGGGGAGGATAAAGCTAATGGCACGGAATTTCAAGGAGCCTCAGGCAAGGATGGATGCTGCGAGCCGCGCGGAAAACGAGCAGGGCGTGCGCGACGAGCTGAAGCGGATGGCTCTGGACGAACTGCGCAGCGCCAAGAAACTCACGCAAGCCGACTTGGCCGAGATGTTGGACGTTCCCCAAAGTTCGATCTCCCGAATCGAGCAGCGCGCGGACATGTATCTCAGCACCCTGAGGAACTACATTCACGCTATGGGCGGCGTACTCCAGATTCAGGCCATATTTCCCGATGGAGGCGCGGTCGTCATCAACCGTTTCGGAGATTACGAGGATCGGATGTACGTTGTCAAGGCCAAAGCGGAAAATGGCGGCGTCTACCGGTTGCTTGCGTATCCGTTCCAGCATGAGGGATCTGTGCTCTCCACAAGGGCCTTCAAAGCTTCGGGGTTTGTGAAGACAATGAAAGCTCTGAATCTCGCGGAACCCCAAGTCTCCGGTATCCGCAAGACCTTGGAGAACGGCGGCGAAGTTGAGATTGGCGGCCGCGTGGCACAGCGCATTTTCGACGTCCCGCAGCTCGTGGCGGCCGGTTTTGAAGCAGCGGCGGCGGAGTGTTAATGCGGCTTTCCAGTGCGGTGCTCTGCTCCAGTTGGCGCCGAGACTTGGCGGGCGATCGTTATCCGGAGCGGATTAGCCGGATGCCTTTGCACAGGCGTCCGCTGTCTGGGCATGGAAACTCGCCCTCTTCAAACAGTCCGGACGAAACGAGCTGGCGCATCACATCATTGACTGCCTGCTTTATATCGCCGCTCTTCGCATAATTCTTGCGCAACCAGAAGTCGAGAGACCGCGGTTTGCGATGTGCGCTGAATCTACAGTTGGCCTGGCCCTGTATGATATACGAACGGCCGGATTCCCTCACGTGCTGAATGAGTGTGCCGACATCAAACGTCGCTCCGGGCCCGCCGTACGGAAGCCTGATCCAGCGGTCGCCGCCTGAGTCCCTGGGACCACGGGATTCTTCAGCCGCCGACGCGGCCGGGGCTTCGCTGAGGCTGATTTTGGGGGACGGCGCCTGTTGTGACTTTAACGCTTTGCCCTTCATCATCAGAAAGCGGTCGAGTCCGCGCTCGGACGGCACATTCGAAGGGTCGGCGAACCTCCAAGCACGCTTGATTGCGCTCAGAAACCTTGACAACGTCTCCAGGTCGCCATAGGTCGAGGGCCTGTTTTTCGAACGCCATCCGGGATGCGCCTCGGCAAAGTAGTGATTCATCGCCCGAAAGTTGAATTGGTCGATGATGGAAACTTCGGAGGGCCTCAGCAAGTGCAAGAGGAAGCAGACTGTAATGTAGGGGTGTCGGCCTCCCACGGCGGCGGCGATCCGGTCAAAAGCCTCTACGGTTGGACCGGTGGCAGCCGGAGACAGGTTCTGCCAGCACCGCTGAATACGCGAGATCAGCGATTCATGCTGCGATGGAATCCGCTTTTTCCTAAGGTGCCCCAATTTCCAAAGCATCGCCCTGCGGATGTCTTCGCCGGTGACGTTCCCAGGTGCGCTGAACGCACAGATCAGGTCGTCGTAGATTTTCGGCGGATACTTTCGTTCATCGTATTTTGACTCGTACTGGCCGAAACGCGGGCGGATGCGCTCGACCACACCACGCGCCTCTTCGTCGCTAAGCTCGGTCCCTTCCACCAAGCTGCGACATTTTTCGAGACCATCAAGCACGTTTGCGGCTTTCAGCTCGCGTGGCGATCGCTACCAGCGCGCGCAACGCATCATTGACCGATTTCGAATCGGGAAAAGCCTCGGCCAGCTCCGGATCAATGAGAACGACGTTGACTCCGCGGCGATACCTGCCGACGTACTTGCCGCGGACGCCGCCGGAGAAATCGTACTCCGCTCGCATCTCACGAGTTCGCGGCTTAGAGGGAGGCTTCTTCATAATTCCGTCTCTCATGCTTGGTTGCGGGGCGAGCGCTAATCAGGCGAATACGCTCTCCTCTAATAGTATGAACCACAATCACGAGAATTCGGTTGCTGGACATCCCGATAATGACGAAGCGCTCTTCATCAATGCTTTGGTCCGGTCGGGAATCGTGACCGACAGCGGGTCGTCGAATCCTTTTTCGGATCCCACTCAAATGCGATTCCATACATTTACTTCCCCCGGCTGATCCCCAGCGCCCGAATCCGCTTATGCAAATTCGTCCGCTCCATCCCCAGCGCGCGCGCCGCGCCCGAAACATTCCAACCAGCCTCCTCCAGCGCCCGCAGAATATGATCGCGCTCGGCCGATTCGCGCGCCTCTTGCACGCTCGATCGCGGACCAGGGTCCCGCTGCAGGCGAATCTCCACTGGAATCGCGTCGCGCGTCAGACGCTCCCCCGCCGTCAGGATCGCCATGCGCTCGATGGCGTTGCGCAGTTCGCGCGCATTGCCGGGCCAGGTGTGGGCTTCCAGGATCGGGTAGACCGAATCGTCCAGCATCTTGTGTTTGAAATTGTTGCGCGCGCAGAAATCGTCGAGAAAATACTCGGCCAGCAGCTTGATATCCTGCGGCCGCTCGCGCAGCGACGGCACCCGGATGGGCACTACGCTGAGCCGGTAATACAGGTCCTCGCGGAATTTGGACTGCGCCACCAGCGCGCTCAGGTCGCGGTTGGTGGCCGAAATCACGCGCACCGCCACGCGAATCACCTGTTCGCCGCCCACGCGGTGAAACTCGCCCTCCTGCAACACGCGCAGCAGCTTGGCCTGCGACGCGCCGTGCAGGTCGCCCACTTCATCCAGGAAAATCGTGCCGCTATCGGCCAACTCGAACTTGCCGCGGCGCGCGCCGGCCGCGCCGGTGAACGCTCCCTTCTCGTGGCCGAACAGTTCGGTTTCGATCAATTCCGTCGGGATGGCCGCGCAATTCACCTTCACGAAAGGTCCCGCGGCGAAGGGGCTGTTCTGATGGATATGCGCCGCGAGCAACTCCTTCCCAGTGCCGGATTCGCCGATCAGCAGCACGCGCGCATCCGATCGGGCCGCCATGCTGGCCTGCTCCACGGCGCGCTGGAACGCAGGGCTGGAGCCGATCATCTTGGGACTGATGCCGACCAACTCGCGCAGGCGCTCGTTCTCCGCGCGCAGGCTCGAATGCTCCAAGGCGTTCTTCACAGCCAGCAGCACTTTGTCGCGGCTAAGCGGCTTCTCCAGAAAATCGAAGGCCCCGGCGCGGGTAGCCTCCACCGCGTCCGCGATGGTGCCATGCCCGGAGATCATCACGGCGGGCGCGGGATTGCCGTTCTGCCGCACCGAGCGCAGCAGGTCGATGCCGCTGCCATCCGGCAGCCGCACGTCGAACAGGAACGCGTCGGCGCGCTCCGCATCGGGGTGCGCGCGAAACTCGCGGATCGACCGGCACACGGCGATGCCATAGCCTTCGCGCTCCAGAATAAGACGCAGCGAACGGCCGATATTTTCTTCATCATCCACGATCAGGATGCGCTTCAATGCCATTGGACGCCACGGGCAGCAGCACGCGGAAAGCGGCGCCGCCCAGTTCTCCTTTCACCAGCACGATGTCGCCGCCCGTCAGCAGGGCGCCCTTGCGGGATATGGAAAGCCCCAGCCCCATGCCGCCCTTCTTGAACGAAATGGAAGGCTGAAACAACGATTGCCGAATTTGTTCGCTCAGGCCTGGCCCCGAATCGTGCACTTCCACCAGCGCGTTGCCGTTGTTCACCGCGGTAATGCCCAGGATGCGGCCGCCGTCGCCGGCGGCTTCTGCCGCATTCTCCAGCAAGTTGGTGAGGATGCCTTTCACCAGATCCTGGTCGGCCAGCGCCGTGGGATGGCCGCCATCCAGGCGCAGATCGTAAGTCAACTCCGGGTGGCCGCTCTTCAGAAAGGCGATGCGCTCTTCCAGCAGCGCGTTCAGATCCAGCGCCACGGGCAGCACGGGAGGCTCGGCGGCGAATTGGGAGAACGCACGCAGGCGGCGCTCCAGGCTCTCCACCTCCTCCACCACGATCTGGGCGGCCTGCTCCATGAACACGCGGTCGCGCTCGCCGTAACGCGCCAGCATCTCCTCCACGGTGAGACGGATGGGCGTAAGCGAGTTCTTTACCTCGTGCGCCATCTTGCGCGCCAGGGTCCGCCAGCTTGCCAGTTGCGTCAGGTATACCAGGCGCTCGGTGGAGCGTTGCAGGCGCTCGGCCATGTCGTTGAAGGCGCGCATGGCGCGGCCGATCTCGTCGTCGCTGTGGGCTTCCACGCGCGTGGTCAGGTCGCCCGCGGAAAGTTGCGAAAGTCCGGCGGTGAGCTGCTGAATAGGGCGGCTGATGCGATGCGCCAGGTACACCAGCAGCACCAGGGAAGCGAGCCAGACGGAAGCCGCCAACAGCACGTAGGTGTAGGTGAACCCGCGCAGCAAATCGCGGGATTGGCGCTTTTCCACAATTTCGCGGGCGTTGCGATATTCGCGCGAGAGCTCCTCCAGACCCACGCCGCCCAATGCCGTGGACCACTGCCAGACATCGTCGCCGCGCCGCGACAGGTATTCGATGTGGTCGCCATCGTTTCCGGATCGGAAAAAACGCTCGGTATCGCCGCTTTCGTAAAAGCTCTTTACCGGCGCAGGCCACTCGGATTGACGGGCCGCAATGTAACGCAACGGCTCCAGGCGGCCGCCGATCGCGTCGTTCTTTAGAGCGTCGCAGGCGCGCTGGTACAATTCTTTGCCGGTCTTTTGCAGGGAGCGCGAGAGCCGGTCCAGTTCGCCCGTGGAGGCATAGCTGAGACTGCGATCCAGCAGGGATGTTGTAATCCACAAGGTGGCGGCGAGGGGAACCAGAGTGGCTGCCAGAAAGATTCCGATCAGCCTGTTGCGCAGCCGGTTCACAGCGCTCGCGCGGCGCGGCCCACCAGCCGCTTCAGTTCGCCCAAGCGCAACGGGCCCGCGTCCGCGGTCCACTCGGGCTGTTGGTCGCGCGGGCGCCGGCTGAAGATCTCGATGAGCCGCGTCAGGTTGAGGCCGGACTCGCCGATCACCGCGGCTTCGTCTTTGGGCTCGGCTGCGCGCAGCTCGAACCGCAACCAAAAGGGACGATCCTGCGGCAGGCCCGTAGAACTGATTGCGACGTTGTCCAAGCACCAGGCTTCCGCCGCCGTAGCCGACAGGTGTGAAATCGTACGCTGGCTCTCGCCGAGCTTCGTGACTGAGAACTTCTCTTCCCACAGGTCGTAGCTGAATATGAAACGCTCGGGTGTCCGGCGCAAGCTGGTAGTAAAGTTATCGGTGGTGAGGGTCAACTGGGTCAAGAACACCACCGCCGCTCCGTCCTTCAGGCGATCCAGCGGTTTGCCGGCCAGGAAGTGCAACTGAGGGGCCGCCACACGCAGATCGTCGCCATCCCAGGCAACGCTCAGGCGCTCACCGGCCCAGAGGCAAGACGCAGCTATAGCCACACCGGCCAAAAGCCAGCCCCTGCGGCTGATCGTTACCACTTCCTTACGGTCGTGGCTCAGTCTTTCGCGTTTGGCTCGCGCCATTCAATAGTTCATGCCCACCATGAAAACCGGTTCAATGTGGCCTTCTTTGATCGGGAACGCCAAGGCGGCGTACATGCCGTTCTGGCGGATGCCCACACCCACCGAATGCCGTAACACCGCTGTCTCTCCCTGATCCCATATTGCGCCACTGTCGTAGAAAACGTCGAAGAGCCGGTACCGGTACTCCGCCGTGTTGGCCACCATGCGGCTCCCGCCCAGCGGATCCAGTTCAAATCTGTTCCACCCGCGGAGCATGGTGCTGTTACCTAGTATAAAACGTTCGAAGAGCGGCGCTCGACCGCTGATTTCTCCGCCAGTGAGGTCGTCCACAAACTGGTTATGGCCCCAGGTGTAGGCGTAGTGCGCGTCTCCCTGATGACGGGTGTAGCCGAAATCGCTGCCTAGAAGATTGGTGGCCGCGCGCAGGCTGTAACCTGCGTCCCATTCCTGCTGGTTGGCGCCGGAGCCCTCCACGCGCCGATGATAGCGCAGAGTAGTCACCATCGCGTTGGCGGACTCCGTTCGCGCGGCCGGAAACTGCGATTGAAACCGTTCAAAACTGGTGCCTACGGTCAGGTTGACGAGCCCCGAACCGCTCTTGGCCAGCACGAAAGTCACCACCGGCTCGATATTCTGGCGGGTCCGGTAGATCCCGGATGTGTCGCTCTCCGCGGTCGGCTGGTCCAAGGCGTTCGCGGTGGCCTGATCCCACTGCTCGTGGTAGCTCTCGAAATCCAGACGGAACCGTACGCGATCGCCGACCAGGCGCTTGTCTTCGTAGCGCGCGACGATGCCGGTATACCGTTCGGCCAAATTGTCGCCGTCGCTCACACCCCCAAACGTAAAAGCCTGCGATCCCAATGTGGCGGTGCCTTCCGCCAGTCCGGAGAAGCTCCCGTCGGAACGGTAAACAAGTTTCGGTATCGAGGCGTCGAATTTCGCAGGCGTACCGCGCACGTCGAACACGACCCGCACGTGTTCCGGCGTCTGCCCGCGCAGCAGGCGATGCGTGACCGCGCGCACGTGCAACTCCTGGCGGATGCGGGTCGCCAGATCGTCGAGCGCGGCCGGATTCAGCTTGGCGCCCACCAGCCTTTTCAGCTCACCGCGCAGGCCCGTGCTGATGCCGGAGGGATTGTCCCCGGCCAGCTCCACGCTTTCCACCGTGTAGCGCGTGTTTACATTCACCTCCTGCTCCGGATTGCCGGCCAGGAGCAGGCTGCTCCCTAAAATCGAGGCGAGCCAGAGCAATTTCATGGGCGGGAGCGATGCAGGTAGTAGGCCAAACCGAAGTTGCTATGATGGAACAACTTAAAAGAATCGGGGCTGTGACTGTGCTTCACAGGTGTGGGGAGGATCTCTTTTGGGGGCCCGTCTCGATGCTGCGGCGCCCTGTTTTATAACGCTTTGGCCAACTCCGCGCCAAAAGCGGTCTTGGGGGCCGCGTCCTTGCCGCGCCGCGGCTTGCGGCCGTTGCGCTGCTGCTGGGGACGTTCCGCGGTCGTCGCCGGTTTGCTGTCTTTGCCCTTGGAAGGCTGCGCCGGATTAGCCCGCAACAGCCGGTCTTCCAGAGGAGCGCGGTCGAAGCGGCGAATGATCGCCTGCATCTCGTCTGCGGTTGGCGCTTCCAAAAATGCGAAGCCCTTGGATTCTTGCGTTTCGTGGTTGCGGATGACTTTAACCGAATCCGATACCAGATTCTCGGCGGTCAGCCACGCTTTAATATCGTCGGCAGTGACCCATGTGGGCAGGTTGCCTAGAAAAACAGTGAAATTCATTCAGTGATTTGTTATCTCCGTTGGTTGGGTTTGTGGCACTTCAAGGGAAGGATTCCGCTCTTGCCACCTAGATGGTATCAGACCGGACCGGTCGAGCGCAAACCGATTTGCTTCCCGGAAAACACCTTAGGGGCTGCCATCGGATAGTTTGGCCCCCCTTGCAGCCAGGTCTTTCGCCACTCGCGCTAGGCTGGCGAGAGCGCGGCCCGCAGTCCGGGGCCTCTCCGCAATTCGGAGCCGCCGCGGACGCGGGACGTCGGGCAGCGCGGGCGGGACGGCTGGACCGGTATAATCGAAGTGCGCGCAAGTGGAAATCCCGTGCCGATGACCGATCTCGAATTGCTTTCCAAGGGAGTGCTCGCTGGATTGGCCATCTCGGCGCCAGTGGGGCCGGTAAACGTTTTTTGCATCTCCCGTACCCTAACGCAGGGCCGCATGGCCGGCCTGATGTCCGGACTGGGGGCCGCCACGGCGGATACGGTATACGGCGCCATCGCCGGCTTCAGCATCAGCTTCGTCATTCAGTTTCTCGTTCGGGAAGAATTCTGGATACGCCTCTGCGGTGGAACCCTATTGATCGCGATCGGTGTGCTTTATTACTTCAAGAAGCCGCAATCGCTCGCCAACGAAAGCCCCAGTTCGGTGCACACGGATTACATCTCGGCATTTTTCCTGAATCTGACGAACCCTACCACGGTGCTATCCTTTCTCGCGATACTGGCGGCTTTGGGGATGGGTCATCACAGGGCTCAGTGGCTCACAGTGCTCTTGGTGGCGGGAATTTTCAGTGGCGCCATGCTGTGGTGGATCGTGCTATGCGCCGCCACGAGCCATTTCCGTGAACGGTTCGACCAAAGCGCCATGCTCTGGATGAACCGCATCGCCGGCCTGGCCATCGGTGCATTCGGGATACTCACTGTGGCCCTAAGCCGTTGGCACGTCAAGTAGCCGTGGGTGCCCTTGGAAGGCGGTTTGCGGGAACCGCTCAGGTCACCTGCCTCGAAGCCGGTCGATCTTGCGGCGGTCGCGTTTCGAGGGCTTGCCTTCCCGCAGCGCTTCAAAATGCGGCGTCGCGCGTCGCTCTTCCGCCAACTTCAGCCGCAGCTCCCGGCTCGCCTCGGTCTCACGGTAAAGTGTCTGCGCAACCGTCGCCGGGCCGCGCGTGTCGCCGAGGGCCAGGATCTCCACCTGAAAATCGCCGCTGTCGTTCTTCACCTGCAGCAGGTCGCCGGCGTGGACCTCGCGCGCCGGCTTGGCCGATTGTCCGTTGGATTCAATCCGGCCCAGTTCGCATGCGCGTGCGGAGAGCGCCCGAGTCTTGAAGAAGCGTGCGGCCCAGAGCCACTTGTCGATTCTCACGCCATGGCCTCGGCGCGGTTTCGCGGGTCTCGGATATCGTCAGGCACGGCACGCAGGGTGTCGGCAACTGCCAAAATCAGTAGAGCTCGCATATCGTATATTCAATAGAAGCTCACTACCCATGAAACCACAACCTACATCGCGAACCACCCTCGCCGTACTAGCCGTCGCCGCCTGCGCGCATCTCGCACCCGCGGCCCAGACTTGCGAAACCTTGAATAAGCTGGAGCTACCCGCCACGGCTATCGCCCGCGCGGAGTCCGTGCCGGCCGGCGGCTTTACCGTGCCCAACGGCAAAGCCCTACCCAATCTGCCGGCCTTCTGCCGCGTGACCGGAGTGATCAAACCGTCGTCCGACTCGAACATCTATTTTGAAGTCTGGATGCCGCCCAACTGGAACGGCAAGTTCCAGGGCGTGGGCAATGGGGGATTCGCCGGGATGATCGGCTACGACCAGTTGGGCTTCGCGGTCTCCCACAACTACGCCACCGCCGCCACCGATACCGGGCACCATGCCGAGGGCACGGACGCCTCCTGGGCTCTCGATCACCCGGACAAGATCGCCGATTTCGGCTATCGCGCCATACACGAAACCGCCGTCAAAGCCAAGGCTGTCCTGCATGCATTCTACGGCGAGGATGCCAAACACTCTTATTTCAGTTCGTGCTCCAACGGCGGCCGCCAGGCGCTGATGGAAGCGCAGCGCTACCCGGAAGATTACGACGGCATCGTTGCGGGCGCACCCGCCAACTACTGGACGCACCTGCTGGCCAACGCCGCTTGGGACAATCTGGCGCTGCTCGGCGACAAGGATAGCTACATTCCACCGAAGAAGCTGCACGCCATCCAAGCCGCGGCCCTGGCTGCTTGCGACACGCTGGATGGGGTGAAGGACGGCGTCATCGAAGACCCGTCGCGCTGCCATTTCGATCCCACGGTGCTGCAATGCCAAGGCGCCGATCAGGATACCTGCCTCACCGCGCCGCAGGTGGCCGCGCTGAAGAAACTGTACGCGGGCGGGCACAATGCGCACGGCCAGATCTTCCCGGGCTACTCTCCTGGCGGCGAGGGCGAATTCGGCGGCTGGGCCGTGTGGATCACCGGGCCGGCGCCTGAGCGCAGCCTGATGTATACATTCGGCACCCAGTTCTACAAGAACATGGTGTTCGACAGCGCCGCCTGGGATTATCGCACTTTCAATGCGGACCGCGACACCAGGGCTGCCGACGACAAACAAGCCGGCAATCTGAACGCCACCGATGCCAACCTCAGCCGCTTCCGCGAACGGGGCGGCAAACTGATCCTGTATCACGGATGGAGCGATGCGGCCATCGCGCCGCAGAACACCATCGACTATTACGATAGCGTTGCCGCGAAGATGGGCGCGCAGCAGACGGCGACGTTCGTGCGGCTCTTTATAGCGCCCGGAATGCAACATTGCGGCGGCGGCTCGGGGCCCAACAGTTTCGGCCAATATCCCGGCGCCGCGGGAGATCCCGATAGCGATTTGGATGCCGCGCTGGAGCGCTGGGTGGAAAAAGGGATGGCGCCCGAGCGTATCGTGGCTGCCAAGCGCAAGAGCGACTTCGACCCCACCAGCGCCATCGTGCGCACACGCCCCTTGTGCGCCTATCCGCTGGTGGCGCACTATCAAGGCAGCGGCAGTACCGATGATGCCGCCAACTTCGTGTGCGCCAAGCATAACTAAGGGGACAGGCTTCAGTCTGTTTGGTCTTCCTCATCGGTGTGGCCGCTTGGAGCGTGCAGCAGGTCGGCCCGCCGCCGGAGGTTCCGCCTACCGCACCCTGGTGTATTTGCGCACTTTTGCGCGCGTGCCGCATCCCGTCGGCACCGCGGCGCACGATGCCGTGCGCGATTACATCGTCCGGCAACTCCTCCACTTCGGCGTGCAGCCGGAGGTGCAGACCGCTACGTCCGTGAGTACCCGCTGGGGTTCGCCTTAGGGCGCCGTCACCGTATATGCCGCCACCGTATATAACGTCATCGCGCGATTGCGTGGTGCCTCCAACACCAAAGCGGTAATGCTGGCGGGCCACTATGACTCGGTCTCCGCGGGACCCGGCGCGAGCGACGACGGCCATGCCGTGGCGCTGGAACTGGAAACCTTGCGCGCGTTGCCGGCCAGCCCGCGCGGCCGCAACTCCTTCCACTGGCGTTGCGCGTTGCCAGCGGCAAGCGCCAGGAATGCCTGAAAATTCTCCGGAACTTCCGGCTTGCGGCCCAACTCCAAGAGCGCCAGTCCGGAGTTGTACGCCACGCCCGGATCCTCCTGCCGTAGCCCACGCAGCGTCCTCAAATATGGAAGCGCGATGGCGAACTGTTCCGCCTCGCAATAGATGCGACCCAGCAAGTTCAGTGCGGGCACATGCTGCGGGTACAAGGCGAGGACCTTCTTCAGCACACACGCGGCTCCCGGAGTGTGCAGGCAGTTCGCCTGATTCCGATTCTCCTCCTGGCGTGCTCCAGCTTCGCGAAGCTTCAGCTCACTTCTGCGCCGTTCCTGTTTCTTCGCGTCCGTCGTCAGTGCTCCTTTCCCTTGGTCTTTAGAACAATCGGCGTCCCGCGAAAGCCGAACTGCTTGCGGATCTGATTGACCAAATACCGTTCGTCGGAAAAGTGCAGCGGCGCCGCCCGGTTGGTGAACAGCACGAATGTGGGCGGGCGCACGGACGCCTGCGTGATGTAGTAAATCTTGCGCTCCTCGAAGCGCAGCCGTTCCACGAAGCGATTGAGCTCGCCAGTGGTGACGCGCTTGGTGGCGGATTCGTAAACTTCCCGAATTAGTCTGAAGATCCGGTCCACGCCCGCGCCCGTTTTCGCCGAGAGGAAGGCCACCGGAGCGTATTCCAGAAACTTCAGATGGTCGCGCACATCCTGCTCGAAATCCCGCTTCTTCTTGTCCGCGATCAGGTCCCACTTGTTGACGCACAGGATCACACCGGACCCGCCTTCGTGCGCGTAGCCGGCGATGGTGGCGTCCAAGCCGAGTACGCCCTCGGAGGCGTCCATCAGCACCAGCACCACATCGGCCATGCGGATGTTGCGGCGCGCCATGACCACGCTCAACTTCTCCGCCATGAGCTTGGTCTTGCCCTTGCGGCGGATGCCGGCGGTGTCCACAAAAGTGTAGCTAGCGCCGTTATGCACGACGGTTTCGTCCACGGAGTCGCGGGTAGTGCCGGCGATGGGCGAAACGATGACCCGGTCCTCGCCGGTGAGCGCGTTGAGCAGCGTGGATTTGCCTACATTGGGACGGCCGATGATGGCCACCTTGACGGAGTGGACCGGCTCCTCGCCGGGCGCTGTTTCGGCGGGCAGCGCAAAACCTGCCGTTACGTGATCGATCAGGGCGTCCACACCGATGCCATGTTCCGCGGAGACCGGGAAGATGTCGCTGATTCCGAGCGAGTAGAAGCCGTGCGCCAGGTCTTCGCGCGCCCCGGTATCCGCCTTGTTCACGGCCAGCGAGATGGGCCGGCCCAAGCGCAGCAGCATGCGCGCAAGATCGCGGTCGGGCGCCGTGATTTCGGAGCGGCCGTCCACCAGGAAGATGATATGGGCCGCGGTCTTCAGGGCGGCGCGCGCCTGCTTCAGGATCTGGCTGGGGATGTACTCGGCATCGTCCACCACGATGCCGCCGGTATCGATCAGCTCGAAGGGGCGGCCGCGGTAGTCGGTGAGGCCATGCAGGCGGTCGCGGGTGATGCCGGGCTCGTCGCCCACGATGGCGCGGCGCTGCCCCGTAATGCGGTTAAAGAGGGTCGATTTTCCGACATTGGGGCGGCCCACGATGACTACCGTGGGGAGGGTCTGGGGCATGTGAGTCTTATGATAGCAGCCGCGAGGGGTGGTGGCCGTTCGGTCGCGGCTTGGGGGCGTCTTGGACCGAGCGAAGCCAATAAGTGCTTTGTTTTCTGTATTTTTGTTGGGGAAGCCAAAATGATCGGTAGCTTGATAGTTTGAGGGAAACTGCACCCTTGGCCCTTCATGTATACGATTCTGTCGCCGATGTTGGGCATTGTCCGGAGCATGCCGATTTCATGCTCCACAACACTCGCGGGGGGCTTTGACGAATTCATATTTCAATTGGCTAGCGTTGACGCATGCCGACGATGCCCCAGGGGGCGCCCACGAACGTGGTGCCGACGATGCCGCCAAGCCCGCGCTCTTAGGCCCGGACCTCTTCGATCGGCTTGACAGGCGCGATCCGCGCGACACGTTCCATGATTTTCTTGTTTTGCTCAGCCCTCTTCAGGTCGTAGGCTGCCTGCAACCGCATCCACAACTCCGGCGTTCCGCCAAACAGGCGGGCCACCTTCAGGCACATGACCGTCGATAGCGGCTTGCGACCCGCCAGAATGTCGTGCAGCATCTGGCGGGACACGCCCAAAGCTTTTGCGGCGGTACTCACCGACAGGCCGGAATACGGCAGGATGGCTTCCTTGATAATCTCGCCCGGATGGATGGGCGGCAGTCCGTTCTTCCTCTCCATAGCTTCCTCTCTAATGGTAGTCTTCAAAATCGACATCCGACGCGTTTTTCACTCGACCAACCGGGCACCAACGCCGATCCCATGCTCCGCGGACACCGGGAAGATATCGCGGACGCCTGGCTCCGTTTTCCCGCCCGACATCGTCCCGCCGGTCTATCTTGTGGCGGGATGCCAGCCCGCGGCCGGCGACCGTTATCGTGACCGGTTTTCGCGACCGGAAGGCACCCGAGCCGGTCTCCCGCGCGGGCAGGCGGCCTTCGCTGTTTCGGAGGATCCGGCCACGGCGCGCCGTGCGCCGGGGCTGGCCGCGGAACAGCGCAACGGGGAGTCGGAAGCAACGTTCCAAGCGGATGCCGATAGCTACGAAGCGCTAAGAGCCGGCCGCTGATGAGCACGGATCAACGCCGCTAAGACAAACAGAAAAGATCGGTGTTATCTGTGGTCATCCGCGGCTCACGTCGCCCTCTACTCGTGCCGCAGCGCGTCGATCGGATCGATACGCGCGGCGCGGCTGCTGGGAATCAATCCGGACAGCGCCGCGACCAGAACCAACGCCAGCGATGCGCCAGCGTAAATCGCCGGATCGGCGGCCTTCAACCCGAAAAGCTGCGACTCGACCAGCCGGCCCAGCGCCAACGCCAACGGCAGCCCGATGGCCAAGCCGAAGATCACCAGCGTGCCAACGTCCTTCATCACCAGCCACAACACGTCGCGCGGCACCGCGCCCAGCGCCACGCGGATGCCAATCTCGGCCGTGCGGCGCGCCACCGTGTAGGCCACCAGACCATAGAGTCCGATGCCGGCCAGCAAGGTGGCCAGCGCGCCGAAGGCGCACGAAAGGATGGCGATCAAGCGGTCGATCTCGATCGATTCGGCGACCTGGATTTCCACCGGTTGCATGTCGAAAACCGGCAGGCCGGGATCCATCTGTTGCACCAGGCGCCGGATTTGCGGGCCCGGATCGGCCGTCTCGCGGCCGCCGCGCACGTAGAACTCCATGCGGCCGAGGCTTTCCTCGTTGGTATAGGTGGAGTAGACGGCCGGCTTGGGGGTCTCGCGCAGGCTGCCGTGCTTGAAGTCGCGCACCACACCGACGATCTCGCGATCCGGCAGGCGCGTATTGCTGGCGCCGAACATCATGTGGCGGCCGAGCGGATTGGCGTCGCCGAAGTAGCGCCGCACAAACGCCTCGTTCACCACCACTACTTTGTCCGGCGATGCGAGATCGCGCTCCGTGACTTCGCGGCCGCGCACCACAGGCGTGCCCAGGGTGTGAAAATAGCCCGGACCCACGGCATGCCGCGAAACATCCATATCCTCGTCCTCGCGCGCCTGATAGCCTTCCACGGTAATGTTGCTGCCGCGGTTGCTGTTCGTGAGCGGACCCGGGCTGGCGGCGCCGGCGGCAACCACGCCGGGCATTCGAGTGAGCCGCTCCTGCAAGTCGCGGAACAAGGCGAAGCCGCGCTCCTTGGCGTAACCATTCAACGATGGATCGATGGCGAAGGTAAGCAGCCGCTCCGTGCGGAACCCGGGGTCCACGTGCAGAAGGTTGAACAGGCTGTTGGCGAACAGGCCGGCGCCCACCAGCAGCAGTAACGAGAGCGAAAGCTGCGCGACTACCAGAATGCGGCGCACGCGCGCGCCTCCGCCGGCGGAAGCCAGCGCCGCCGACTGCTGGCGAAGGGTGGACGCCACCTCGGCGCGGCTGGCTTGCAGCGCCGGCGCCAAGCCGAACAGTAGGCCGGTGAAGGTGGAAAGCGCCAGCGTAAAAACGAGCAGGCGAACGTCCAGCGTGGCCGCGATCCATCCGCCGGTGGCATCCGCGGGAAGCATGCGCAGCAGCGCGGCGGTGGTCCACACCGAAACCAGCAGACCGAGCAGACCGCCGGCTAGCGCGATCACCAGACTTTCGGTCAGAAGTTGGCGCAGCAGGGATCGCCGGCCGGCTCCTAAGGCCAGGCGGATAGCCATTTCGCGGCGGCGGGACGCGGCGCGCGCCAGCAACAAGTTCGCCACGTTGGCGCAGGCGATCAGCAGCACCAGGCCCACCAGCGCCATCAGCGCCACCAGCGGTTTCTGCCACTCCTCCCGCAACTGGTTGATGCCTTGCGAGGCGGACTGCAACTCCAGTTTTTGGCCAAGAATAACCTGGTTGGCGCGCTTGCTGCGCTCGGGGAACTGTTTCACCTGAGCTTCCAGAACCGGCCGGTAGACAATTTGGATGGCGGCCTGCGCCTGTTCCGGCGAAATGCCCGGTTTCAAGCGCCCCAGAATGTTCAACCAGCGAGACTGGCGGTCGGCAAGGCCGTCCCACGTGGGCGTGATTTCGCGCTTCATGGCGATGGGCGCGAACACCTCGGGATTCTCTCCCGAGAGCACGCCACGGAACCCCGCGGGCGCGATCCCGATCACGATCATGGGATGGCCGTTGATGGCTACCTTTACGTTCAGCACGCCGGGCTCGCCGGCAAACCGCCGCACCCAATAATCGTGGCTCAACATGACCACGGGATGCGCGCCTGGCGCCCCGTCATCGTCCGGCGTAAGCGCGCGGCCGATCGTCGCCGAAACGCCTAGCACCTCGAAAAGATTGCCGGAGACCACCTCGGCGCGGGCACGCTCGGTTTGGCCGTTCCAGGAGACGCTGACCGGAACGCCGGCGCGCGCCACGACTCCGCTGAACACCGCGCCGCGGTCCCGCGGATCGCCGCCCAGATCCCGGTACATCGGATAGGAGAAGACGCTCTGGTTATTGTCCGATGAGGACATGCCCGAGCTGTGGTCGTCCACATGGAAGACGACTAGAGCTTGCGGATCGCGCACCGGCAGCGAGCGGTACAGAACCTGGTCGAGCAGCGAAAAGATGGATGTATTGGCGCCGATGCCGAGCGCCAGCGACAGCACGGCGACGGAGGTAAACAGCGGACTTCGGGTCAAAGTTCGGAGGGCAAAACGGAGATCGTGTCCCATGTGTGCTGAAGTCCACAATAGCACTTCAGCCGCCATTGGTTACCCTTGGTTGGCGCGTTGACCGCGTTACAGGCGGGTATCACTTCTGAGCCGATTCGTCCGGGCGCCGCGGCATTTCATCGCCTTCCCGAGGCGCGCTGCCGCCCCGCCGCCGCATGATCAGCCGACACCTTCTCCGCCACCGCCGTGGCTACGAACTGATTGATGCTCGTGCGGTCTTCACGGCTCAACCGCTCCACTGCCTCTTTGAGCGACCGGGGCAGCCGCAGTGGATAAGTCTGAGTCTCTCTCATAATCCGATCCGCATTATCGCCTCCCGCGGGAGCGGGGCCTCCACTCCAAATCGGGCCGGAGCCGCTCCAAAGTCCCGCCGATTGAATGTCACCAGCGCGTTCGCCCGGCCGGCTCCTAGAATGAAAAAGAGATCAGTAATGAAACCCGCGCTGCCTCGGGACGTAATCGCCTCGGCTCCGCTCCACCCAGCCCGATTTGCTGCGATTGCGCCTATCACCATGGCTCCAACGAGAGCCGGTATCTTCCATAGGATTGCGGTTACCTTCATTTGGACGCGGAGCCAAGTCTATCATGTTTTTGGGGGAGCCTCGCTTTACGCGAATTCCAGCCGCGCGGCAAGCAGGCTACTGCGACATGATGGGCAGGGCGCAACACGGACTTCAATGGAAAGTACAGGCGGACATTACTTGCGTCCGCGCCTGGCGCACCAGGTGAATGGCGGGAGTGGGGAATAGCAAAGCGCGAGCCGCGCAACGGAAGGCGGCGCGGAGAGCTGCTGCGGGGCTGGTGCGTCTTGGTTCTTGCCGGGGGGTTCCGCCTGGCCCCCGGCTCGTTATCGTTGGCGGGTGCGGCCTCGCTCGTCGTCTTCCTCGCGCGTTCGGTCGGCGTCGATGCGGTGCTGCTTGTCCCTTTCTTGCTGAATCTTGCGACTGTTTTCCTTGGCGTGCAACAACCGTTCGGCGCGGGCGAGCCGTTCCTGCTTTCTGAGCCTCCGCGATTTCCTTCGTCGTCGTCGGCGCGGGCTTGTTGTCGCCGATAAGGGCGGCTAGGGCCGGCTAGGCCAACACAAAAAGCAGGTCTGGAGATCCGCTTGCAGGCGTGGACGCCCGCCCACATTTCTACAAACTACTCATACCGCAACGCCTCAATCGGATTAATCCGCGAAGCCTTCATAGCCGGACAAATCCCAAAAATCACCCCCACCGCCATCGAAACTCCAAACGCAATCAACACCGAAGCCGTAGTCACAATCGTCTTCCACTCCGCGGTGCGCGCAATCAGCCATGCCAGAAAAAAACCGAACCCGATCCCCAACAGCCCCCCGGCCACTGAGATCAAAACCGACTCCGTCAGGAACTGCCGCACGATGTCGTTGCGCCGCGCCCCCGTAGCCCGCCCGCCGCCTGCCAGTGAGCATCCGTCTTACCGTTTCCTTGCGCGATTGCCTCCGGAACGTCCCGGAATGCGATCACCAGGACTCCCGGCTTAGCCCCCTATCGAAACTCGCTGGATATACGAACGTGCGCATGGCTCCTTTACTCCAAGTCTTTCTGGCTCAGGCAAAGTTGCTTGAGCATCTTGTGATAGGCGCGACTTGTCAACTTCATCCTTTAGGTTGTACCCAGCGAACTGCCACGTCGCGCCGCTTGTCCAAGGCTTGAATGCATCGCACAAACTCGTTGCCACTCACGTTCCGATTACCGGACAAAATTGTCCTACCTGCAACCGCAACTGGCCGTTCGGCGTGCCCGGCGGCTGGCATAGGCCGGGGATATACCACTCAGTGGCATGCACCGCGAATGCCACTGAGCTACACTGGAGAAAACCATGACCACCGACGAACGCTTCGAACGCATCGAACACGTTACCGTCGGCATCGCCGAAGAGCGGCGCAAAGACCGCGAAGAGTACCGCAGCCTGTGGCGCGACACACAGCGCCAGCTCAACGACCTCACCGGAAAGGTCGCCGACCTGGGCGACCGCATCGCCGAGATCGCCGAGGAATCCCGCGCCGCCGACCAGCGCTTTGGCGCACGCATGGAAGAAGCCGACCGGCAATCCCGCGAACGGGACGCCCGCTTGGGCGACCGCATCGAGTCGCTCGCCTCGTCGATAGGCGCCCTCATCGCCCGCCTGCCACCGCCCGCCGCGTAGCACGATCACTTAGTTCATACCCCCAAAGGAGTACTACCCGGCCCCGAATTAATGCGTGGAGCTTCTCCGCAAGGTGAGCGAAGCCGGACGCGTCCAGGAAGTACCCGTCCCGTTGCACGACGGATCGCTCGAAGGCGCGACACAGGGCCGACAGACCCTCGATCGACCTTGGGACCGACGTCCGGGAAAACGGTGGAAATATTGTCCAGGCCCGCGCTCGCCTGGGGAAAATGGAGCAGATCGAGCAGCGTCAGCTCAACCGAAGAGATCTTCACCGAGCCCGTATCGGTCTTGCGCTCTTCGATTCCCGAGGCGATGGCCGGCATATCTTTCTCTGAAGTAGAAGGCGATCTTCGAGCGGCCGGCCCGCACCTCCCGCATCTGGCGATTCGTGACGACCTGGAATTCCATCACCGCCTGATGAGACGCTCCGTGCAGCTCGGCGGCCTTCAACAAGCCCACATAGTAGGGCCGGTTCGCATGCCGCATCAGGTCGTCAATGAAAGATGCGGGCGGCGGACTCCCGAAATTCAGGTAGTGGGGAGGAGCGATGACGTAGAAGCCGTGGCGCAGGTTCAGAAGCCGATCGCGTTTTTGCAGTTTTTCGGCGGCGTCGAGGAAACAATAGCGGTACAATTAGGTTTCGGACTCTCAAGTCCCAATGCTCTATTCCCAAGCCGATGGAAAAACGGGGGAAATCGTCATGACCAACCTGATCTGCTTCTTGCTGGTAGTGCCATTCGCCGCACTTGCCCAGCCCCCCCTAACGACCGCTCAAATCGCTAAGAAAGTCTCGCCATCCGTGGTGGTCATCCAAGGCAAGACCGATGCCGGCGACGTTCTGGGAAGCGGGTTCATCATCTCGAAAGATGGCGAGATCGTCACGAATCTCCATGTCATTAGGGACATGAAGGCGGCCAGCGTCCAAACGAGGACTGGCGAGATATTCGATTCCATGTCCGTCCTAGCCACGGATGAGCGCCGTGACCTTGCGATTGTTCGGGTGGCCGGGTTCAATCTTCCCGTTCTCGATTTGGGAGATTCTGACACACTGACAGTCGGAGAGCCGATAGTAATGGTCGGGAGCCCAAATGGTCTCGAAGGAACCGTCACCGCTGGCATCCTGAGTTCGGTACGGGATACCGGCGACGGGTACAAGGTTCTGCAAACTGATGCTGCCATGAATCCTGGGAACAGCGGCGGGCCATTCGTTAATAACAAAGGTCAGGCCATCGGCGTGGCATCGTTCAAATTGCGAACGACAGAGGGACTGAATTTTGCAATCCCGATCAACTATGTGCGTGGGTTGTTGAATAATCTCCACGAGCCGAGAACATTGGAACAGACGCGGGCAGGATCGAGCTCAATGTCGAGAGGAAATAACCAAAGCACTGGCTCGTCAATAAAAGAGACGCGGGACTGGTTAAAGGAAAAACTTCCTCTAGGTTCCGTTCGCTACCAACGCCGCATGAAGTTGCAGGGGACACCGGCAGATCTTGTGTCGTCAATCGTTGAAGAGCCAACCGTAGTGAGCTTGGATTCGTGCACCGCCGTGTTTGGGCGTCAAATCATTTTGACCATACCAGATCACCCGGAGGTCCGGTCGCCAATCATGGCCGCCTCGATCCTATACACTGTGCCGCTAGGAGCGCTCACGAAGGGCCTTACTGTACGGATGGAAAACATTTGGGACGGGGTGCTAAGTGGGGTTTCAGAGATTGCTGAGCCTCAACAAAAGGTCGAGTCGGAGTTTGTTACTGGCGACCGATGGAGCTACCGTGTAATCCTAACAAGCGAGGCGGCGAACATTACGATTGCTACTACAACGACGGGGTTCGAGAGCAAAACAGTCAATCGGGACGCCGTATATTTGACGTTCAACGATGAGGCACTGGCCCGGAACGTCCAGGATGCATTTCTTCAGGTTGCTGCCGCCTGCCGCAATACCGATGCGAACACAACGAAGATATTACCCAATAGCAGCGGGCCGTCACTGATAGAAACGCTGGATTGGCTAAAAGAAAAGATCCCTCTCGGGTCGGTCAACTATACAACGGACACGGCACTTTCTGTTAACGAACGCTCGGCAGTCTTTAGCCTAGATTCCTGCACGTGTATATTCGGCGCAGTATTTACTGGGACGTATGTGGGGGATCAGCATCAATATGTAGGCAGTAATCGTTACACGATACTTTTGGGGTCAATTGCAGAAGCGTTCGTCGATCACATCGAAAATGACATAGGGCATGTTATCGGCGGCGATAAATGGGCGTATCGCCTTGTTCTGAAGAGCAAGGCTAATGACATCTCTCTTGCAAGCTATGGTATCAATTCGGCGGTTCCGGTCACAACGACCACGAACTGGCTCTTCTTAAAGTTTAACGACGAATCAATCGCACAGCGGGCGGCGCGGGCATTCGGGCACGCTGCGGAGCTTTGCCGCAAGGGCCGACCAGAAGAGCCATTTTGAAAACGTCAGGTCAAGCATGTTCTGGCCTCGTTTGTTGCAACCTATGGTGCGACTCCAAAACCCGTTCAAGTCTTGGCTTCAAATCCATAACGGGGGTTTCAGTCACGTAGCGCATATGCGTGCTGCTGCACTCACCACACGAGATCTCCAGAGAATACCGATGGGGCATTCCCACCGTTGATATAGGGGCGTATTTAATTGTCAACTGAAAAGATGTCAAACCATGTCCTCTCAAGAAATTCTCATGCACCGTCTGGCAAACGAGTTCCAGATCGGGCGGCAGATCGAGAAGGGTGAGTCCATCGGCGTTCATGTGTCAATGATATCGGACGGAATTATCGGAGTCAAGCGGTCGACCAGCATTGACCACCGGTTGGCTGCTGGAAGCGTGCGAGCACGGTGCGGGCCTTTGCCGGGGCAAGGAACCATTTTGAGGACACACAAAAAATGAGCTTTGATGATGTTCTTGAAATCGGGAGGAGGAAGCTGCGGGAGTACGAGCCTCTGTTGAAGGAAAAGATCAAGGGCACCAAGCCTTTTGATAAGCAGCTTTCCAGGCGCTTGTCCAGGCGGTATGAAGCGTCTGTTTTAGCGGCCAACCCCGACATAGTTGAATCTGTGATCGACGAGGTGTTGGGAGGGCTGGTCGGCCTGGCAGATAGTTTTTGGATCAGCCAACCGGAACATGACGACACGCCGAGTGGAGTCCAGGATAGACCTGCAACGCAGACTGTACGGCACAACGACTTAACGCTGACGTTCACTTCAGGTCACGACATCAAAGACAACAGGAGCCTTCTTTGGGTCAGTTGCTGGTATCAAGTGTGACGAAATTCAAGAGCCCGCATCGGTCCGACGACGCCGCATCACGCCTTGTGCGAATTATTCATCTTGTGCGAATTATTCATAACGTAACGCCTCAATCGGATTAATCCGCGACGCCTTCATAGCCGGATAAATCCCAAATATAACCCCCACGGCCATCGAAACCCCGAACGCGATCAGCACAGAAGCCGTAGTCACAATCGTCTTCCACTCCGCCGTCCGCGCGATCAGCCATGCCAGAAAAAAACCGAACCCAATCCCCAACAATCCCCCGGCCACCGAAATCAAAACCGACTCCGTCAAAAACTGCCGCACGATGTCGTTGCGGCGCGCGCCCGTGGCCCGCCGCACGCCGATTTCGCGGGTGCGCTCCAGCACCGTCGCCAGCACGATATTCATGATGCCGATGCCGCCCACCAGCAGCGAAATGGCGGCGATGGCCACCATCACGTAAGTGAAAATAGTCTGGGTGCGCTGCTGCTGCGCCAGCAGGGCCGCGGGGATGGTCACCGTGAAATCTTCGGTGTTGTGATGCGTCGAGTTCAGAATGGCAGTCACTACCTTGGCCACTTCCAGGCTGTCCGCGCCCGGCTTCAGGCGCAGGTCCACGGCGTCCAGATCGTCTTTCATGAAATTGCTGCGGTCGAAATAGCGGTATTGAAACGTGTTCAGCGGGATATAGACGATGTTGTTGAGATCCTGCATTTTGCCGCCGCTGGATTGCCCGCTAGAGACCAGTTGCTCGCCGAGCACGCCAGCCACTTCCAGCCACGTATCGTTCACCTTGATGAACTTGCCCACCGCCGGGCCGTAGCCCAGCAGGCTCACCTTGGCGCCTTCGCCGAGCACGCAGATAGCGCGGCTGGCGGCGTCATCCTGTTCGTCGAAGAAGCGGCCCTCGGCCACGTGCAGGCTGTGGATGATGGCGTAGGCCGGGCGCACGCCGTACATCTCCGGAATCTCGCGGGAGGGCTTGGGCAGCACGCGCGCGGGATGCAGCCCGCGCCGCGGCGACAGCGTTTCGAGGGCATCGATGTTGGCGCTGAGGATGCGCACATCGCGGTCGTTGAGTCCCGGCGAATCGCGGCGGCGCTGTTGCAATTCTTCCTGGCTGGTGGCGGGGCGCGATTCCACCAGCACATTGCGCACGCCCAGTTGTTCGATGAAGCGCAGGGATTCCTCGCGCGCGCCCGCGCCGATGGCCAGCATGCCGATCACGGAGCCGACGCCGAACACGATGCCCAGCGCGGTCAGCAGGGTGCGCGTTTTCTGGGCGCGCAGGTTATCGAAAGCCTGCGCGGCGTCCGCAAAGATCCGCCCCGGCCCCTTCATCGCGAGAGGGCCTTCATGGCGCTGCCCTTGCCTTGCGCATTGCTTTGCGCGTTCTGGCCTTCCTCGCTGGGATTGGCCATGGCCACCACTTGGCCTTCGCGCACGCCGGTCAGCACCACCTGGCTCTCGCTACGGCGCACCAGTTTCACGTCGCGCGGCGTGAAGCCGGAGGGCGTCTCCAGATAGACGAACGTGCGCCCATCGCTTTCAAACAGGGCTTGCGACGGCACCCAGAGCGAGTTCGGCAAGGTGCCGGTCGAGATCACGATATTGGAGCTCATGCCCGGCCGCATGCCCGGGGCCACTTGCTCCAGCGCGATTTTGCAATCGAAGTGGCGATTCCAGAATGCGCCGACGGTGCCGCCGATATCCTTCACGGTGCCGTTGAAAGCCTTGCCCGGCAGCGCCACGATGGCCACTTGCACCTTCTGGCCCACCGATAAGTGGCCGCGGTCCAGCTCGCCGATGCTGGCGGTCACTTCCCAGTTGTGGAGGTCCGGGATCTGCGCCACGGTCATGCCCGCGTTCACCGTGTCGCCCACCTGCAAGGCGGGCAATTGCATGCCGTAGTACATGAAGTTGCCGTTGGTATTTTGCATGACGCTCACGTAGCCGCCCGCCTTGGCCTTCAGCACCATATTCTCGATGTTTTGCCGCGCGGTCTCAGCCTTCACTTTGGCCTTGTTGCGGGCAGCCTCCTGGATGGCCACGGCCGCTGCCGAAGTGGCCTGGCGGTTGGCGGCGTCGTGTTCGAGTTGGCGCAAGTGGTCTTTGGCGGCTTCCAGCGCCAGGGTGTTCTCGCGCGCCACGATGTCGGCCAGGATGGGATTGCGGCGAGCCTCCAGTTCGGCGGTGCGCACATCCATTTTGGCCTGCAGCAGCGCGTAGCGGGTCTCTTCTTCCTTGGCCTGATTGTCGGCTTGCGTCTGAATGACCTGCTGTTCGGCTTCCGCCAGATCCGCCTCGGCTTCCTTGAGCTTGAACTCCTGCTCGGTGGTATCGAACTTGACTACCACATCGCCGGCGGCCACCGTTTCGCCAGGCTCGCGCAGAAAGGTGATGGCCATGTCGCCGCCGCCGGTCATGGGCGCCGCGAGCATTTCGGTATGGCCACCGGACAATTCGCCCTTGGCGCTGACCGTGATGGTCACGTCGCCGCGCTTCACTTGGGTCACGGGCAAGCGCGACGCGGATGCCGCGGCCGGCGACACGGCCTTCATCAGCCGGGATCCGCCCCATGCCAGGAGCGCCAGAGCCAGCGCCGCCGCGACCACGCCGATGACGATCTTGCGCGTCATTTCTTTTCTTCCTTCTTGAATTCCACCAGGGTGACCATGGCGCCAGCCGAGATGCCCTTCACGGCGACTTCATCCGGATTGCGCGCTAGCAGCTCGACCTCGACCGCGCGATAGCCGCCCTTCTCGGCGACATACACGATGGGCTTGCCATTGCGCGTGAACACCGCCTTGGCAGGGATGCTGATAGCATTGGGAATGCGTTTCACGATCACGTCCATGTTGCCATTCATGGCGGGGCGCAACCGGGAGTCGGGCTGCCGGATGTGGCCATAGGCCCGGAAGCTGCTGGTGGGGGGCCACTCGAAGCTTTGCTCGGTCAGGGGCGAGATGCCGATCAGGTCGGCGGGCATAGTCAGTTCCGGCAGCGAATCGATGTGTACGCGCGTTTCCTGGCCCACGGAGATGCGGCCGCGGTCGATCTCTTCGACCTTGCCTTCCATCTCCAGCGAGGCGAGGTCCGGAATCTCGGCCACTACGCCGCCGGGCCACACCTGGTCGCCGACTTGGAAGGGTTTGGCGTTCATCCATCCCTGGGAATTGTTTTGCATGTACATGACGACACCGCTGAGCGGGGTTTTCAGCTCCATTTGGGCCAGGCGGTGGTTGGTTAGGTCCACGTCGGCCTGCGCCTGGTCGCGTTGGCGCGTGAGCGAGGCGATTTTGGCTGTGTCGGATGTGGCGTGCAGGTTGACGGTAGCTTCCTGCACGCGCATCTTTTGTTCCGACAAGCCCAAGTCGATGCGGCTCTCTTCGCCTTGCAGCTTGCTGACGATCTCGGCTTTAGAGGCCTCCATTTTCGCCTTTTCGACATCGTACTTGGAAGTGCTGAGATCGCGCTGATCCTGCTCGGCGGTAATGCGCGCGTCAGCCGTGGCCTGGTCCAGGGTGGCCTGCGCCTGTTTCAGCGCGGCTTCCTTTTCCTGCAACTGCTGTTGGGTGCTGCTGGGATCGAAGCGGACCACCGGATCGCCTTCCTTCACCGCGCCGCCGGGAGGCGCTTGCCAGACGATGCGCAGGGAGGGAACGTTGACCGGCGCGGTGATCTGCACAGACCGCCGGGCTTTCAGCTCGCCGCGGCAGCGCACGATCACGGAGAAATCGCCCTGTCGCGCGGGCGCGGTTGGCAGGGTCCCGGCGGCGTGTACCTGGCGCAACCGGTAGACCCCAGCGGCGGCTCCGGCCAGCACCAAGAGGGCGATCGCAATGCCGGCTTTTTTCATGGCTCCAGCACCACAGCCGCGGAGAGATCCGGCAACAGGTGCGGATCGCTCTTGTCCAGCCGGAAAACCGCCGAGAAGGTCTTGATGGGGCTGCCCAGCGCGGAGGAAGCTACCGGGCTGGCGGTAATCATGTGCGCCTCGAAGGTCAGATCCGGATAGGCATCCAGGCGCACCGTAGCCCGGCGGCCCGGAGCCAGCGCGATGTCGTCTGGTTCGCCCACTTGCGCGCGCACCTCCATTTCCGAGGGATCGAACAGCCGGATCAGGGGCTGGCTGGGCCAAAGCTGATCCCCTTCCTGCGCCTTGCCCATGCTGCCGTTGCGCCAGACATTTTCCAGGGCCACCATGCCGTCCAGCGTGGCATGCACCTCCAGCTTTTCGGCGTTGCTCAGAGCGCGATCCAGACTGACTTTCTGCCGGTCGCGCTGCAATTCGAGAATGCGCACGGCGGCTGCATCCGCCTGGTCGTGGAATCCACTGGACTTCTTGAGGCTGGCCACGTGCTCCCGCGCGGCTTCCGCCTTGACCTCGTTCTTCAGCCGGTCGATCTCGCTCAGCAACGGCCCTTTGCGCAGTTCCAGCTCAGCCTTGGCCAGATCCGCTTCGGCGGACTGCAGGTCGGACGCGCGCTTGGCGGCGTCCGCCCGGTTCTGCGCCTGGCGCTGCTCCACCTGGTGCGACAGGTCGTCGAACTTCGCCTTGGCATCGCGTGCGTTGTCCAGTTCCGTGGTGCGGTCGAATTCCGCGAGCACGTCGCCAGCCTTGACGCGCACTCCGTTGGCGATGATTTTGGTCAGCGTGACGCGGCCGTTCTGCCCCCCGATTTGGGGCACCTGCACGGTGAAGAAGTGGACCGCCTGGACGGTGCCTGTCAGGCGCACTTCATGGTGCGGCGCGGCTTGGCTCGCGGGCTTGGAGTCGCTGCCCGCTGCGTGGACCACCCGGGGCGCCGGAGCCGGGCCGTGTCCACAAGAGGCACACAGGGCCGCTAGCGCACACCACAGCACGGTTTTGCCGGAGAATCGCATCGCGCGGCCTTTCGTAAACTCGTTAGACGGCTCAGACCTGGAAAATGTTTATAGCCGGTTGAGACCTTCCGTCAATTCTATGTACGTCCCCCAGGGATCGGTCAGAAAAGCGAGGGAGACGCCCAACGACGGTATCTTGCGGTAAGGTACGTCGAACTTGACGCCAGCCGCTTCCAGCTTTCCACAAAACGCTTCCAGGTCCTTGACTTCAAAGCCGATGTGATCGAGCGCGCGCCCCTTGGTGCCGGCCACCGCGCCGGGCGCAAGCGAAAAGGTCAGGTTCACGCCTGGCAAGTCGGCCGCCTCGAACGGTCCGCGCTTGCCCGGCTTGGCGCCGAACATCTTTACGTACCAAGCCTTGGTGTCGTCCACGGAACTGGTATAGAAGTGGATGTGGTGATTGGCGATGGGGACTTCCAGGGAGGGGTCCTCGGTGATCTCGACGCGAATCTCGTCGGGCGCGATCACGAAGGCCTGGTGCGGGCTGGCGCCCTGCACGATCTTCAGCCCAGCGGCGCGCCACTTCTCCAGCGAAGCATGCAAGTCCTTGACGCGAAATCCGATATGCCCGATCACGCTGCCATCCGTCCCGCCGGTGGGTTCGGCGTTCTGGTAGAAGACCAGCACGTCCGGGAACTTGACGATTTGCATATCGCCGAGCTTGACCATGGTTCCGCCTAAGGTGGTCCAGAAGATGCGATGGGCTTCCGGATCGCGCACGTTCAGGTGGTAATGTCCCATGGAGATGCCGGCGGCGTTGGGGGCGGGCAATTGGCCGTAGGTGGCGGATACCAGGCAGAGGAGGAAGATGGCCGAGGCGAGGATTCGCATTTCCATTGAATATTTAGTGTGGCATCCTTCCGGGGACTGTTACTTTAGCGGCGCGTGAGATCGAACGGTCAGCGCTCCTCAAAGTGTCTTAGCGCGCATCGAGCACTTCCTCGACCCGATGCAATTCGGCCAGCCAGAGAGCACGCATGTCGTCGAAGCGCCTGTCGACCGCATCGAAGCGCTGACTGACGTTCTCGAACTTGGCGTTCATGTAAGCCAATAGCAACCCGACCAGAACAGCGTTGGCGATTACTGGCACGCCGATGGCGAGA